>Ga0307514_10001821_pt1 | contig 23785 bp, 30 predicted proteins | sample 16_EM_MG_FD_203088 | JGI IMG/M metagenome (GOLD analysis project Ga0307514, IMG submission 203088) | Populus trichocarpa ectomycorrhiza microbial communities from riparian zone in the Pacific Northwest, United States - 16_EM | ecosystem: Host-associated > Plants > Roots > Unclassified | place...
ACGAATCTCGTATTTCGTCCATGTCGGTGTTGGATCGTGAGTAATCGATGGTGGTGCGATAGCAGATAGCTGGCCTCGTGGTCTTATTGATTCCGTCCGAGTTGTTCACGTGTAATGAGTTGCCCCACAGACGCCTGACTTTTCCGCTGTACAGCAGGCACCTCCATGTTTTGTATCGCGAAGTCCTTTTCATTTTGACTATTTGTGATGTTTTCCAACTGCGTGGAGTGCTGAAACGTCTTCTAACTGGCTGTTTCGGACGAATAATCCCGATTATCAGGATTCAACTTCCATCCGGGGTATTTCGAAGTAGCCATAATTAAAGAGCGTGTCCAGATTCAAGGCAGAGGTTACGACTTCATGCCAGAAGGATGGCTGGAACACGGTCAGATACCGTATTGAGATGTCAAATGTGGCTCCGAAGACCATCCGGAGACCGATGACGAAGCCAATGTGAACGGTCTGAGTGGCAGTCATGTGTTGAAGAAACTGAGTGAGGTTCGAGCGGGGACGAAGATGGTCACAAAGGTCACAACGAAACTTGGAGGCATTACGTATCCGCAAACAAGCAGCTCTTTGGGATGGACACGGACACGGGGTTGCTGTTATCTGTGGATTGGTTTTCGCGTTCCAACGGATACATTCGGGTACATTTCCAGGAACACGATACTACGCTCGGACGGTTTGGACCAGCTGCAGCAAACTGAATGGGTCTATCACGCTGCGCCATGAACCGTTCTCATCGGGACAAACTTTGAACTTTGATTCGTTCCCTTGAATCAAGTAAGGATTTGTCGACAGACCTCCAAGCCAGGAGGACACTCGTTGTTCTTTAAATGGGATTATAATCCGTGGTCAGTCGTAGGCGAAGAATGCTCGGTAGAAAATGGCGGGGTATTCTAGGCATATGTAACCCGCAAAAAGGCACGACAGACTCGACGTGATACCGTTCGTTGCGCCACCGGGGGGCAGGGTAGATCTAACGAGTTGATCGTCGCGCGGAAGGTAAAACAGAGAACAGGCTCTCGATGATCTAAAACAAGTTTACCGAACGAAAAACAGGTCGATATGTACCGACACGAAAGCGGAAAAGATCCTTGCGAGATTCAGTGCCTCGAACCTCCTCGATTTAAGCCTAGCGTTGCCACAGCAAACCCATTCACCGAGGATCTCGATTCTCGAATTTTCATCTTATTCAAAAGGCGCAGGACCGATAAACGGGAGGGCATGCAGACCACTACGCTTTGGTAACCGGAACAGAATATATGCATGTAAGATATAACGATCGCATTATTGCGTCTTGTTAGCCAAGTTTACAAGGATCAACCCACCATCGGAATGCGGACATCCTTGCTCAGTTGCGGACGCCAGTATAAACACCAAACAAGCATGCGACCGGCCTCCGAGCATGGGGCACATCATGCACCCTGGGCTGAGGTGGTTTGAACGAGATCAACTGGTACCAAATATGTCCCGGCACGATTGAATGGCGTTCTTATGCGTGAGGGGAGCCGTCAATATTACATTGGGGCGTAAAAAACGAATGTCTCTCACCAGAGCTTCCGGTAAATTACTCTGCAGTTTATTTCACGCGCAACCTTCTCCCACCCTGAATCCTTCTCCCACCAAATATTTCCGCGACTGATGGTTTCGAGACGGGGGAAAATGCGATGTAGGGCTACGGCAACCATAGATGTGGACTCCCCCGGTACGGTTATGCACCCAACTTGGAGATCCGTCAGGGCGCAATTCGCCCGTGGTATGGTGGAAGTGGATTGAGAAATTTCGGGCGGGTCGAAGCCAACCAATCGAAAATGGATGCAAAGCCTAGAGAGGCAGAGGCAATGATATGCGAGGGCAGAAAGTCCCGTGAAAGTGACACTGGCGGGGATGTGGCAGGGTGCTGCGCCGAGGCGAAGGGTTTCCAGGTTGGGCATGGCTCGTGCCAAGTCACTGATAACATCGTCATCTAACGTAGACAAGCAATCATGCCCACATGAGAAACCAATGTCAAGCCTCTTCAACTTTGTGAATGGAAGTAGCAAGCGATAATTTGGCCTCCATGGGTGTGAGGTCCTGAATTTGAGCTTTGAGAGTGTCGCAGGGATGGACGTTGAGAGCGCGACGCTCCCAAATGTTTCGAAAAAGTCGCCGACTGAGGAAGATTTGGAACGAAAGGTAATTGAGGACAGTTTCCCAAGCGTTGCCCCGCGGAATCCTTGCAACCAGCTACGGTTGTCGTCGTATTCTACGTCTATCGCGGTGAGATTTGGGAGCACCAATGCGGGCAATGGGCCAGGTCTGCCGATAACCACCCGTAAACAGCGTAGATTGGAGATTTTACAGATCACTTCTGTGGCCTCCTCTGTCAGTGGGGAATCGACATGAAATCGTTGAAGAGTGTTTCGATTGATAGTGAGAAGCAGTTCAGAAACGGCAGCAGTGATCATTGGATCTCTCGGCGTGAACTCGAATGTAATCCTCCTCAAGTTGGGACATGATGTCGGGAGAGATGTGATCATTGAAGCTACCACCACTTTGGGGACCTCGGATCCGGGGATAAATTCGAATCCGAGAAGGATGGAGGTGATCCTAGGGGAAAGGAACAAGGGGATGAACGAAATGAAATATTCATCGATGCCCCGCAACTCGAGAGATTTCAGACTTGGGAGCAGAGGTTCGCTGAAGGGACGAAACTGCAGGGCCGAGTAAACTTCCAACGGTAAGGTGTTATGTTCTTTGAGCGTTCGAATCCTTCTCGCATATATCCGGAAGCGAGCCCATTCCAGAGTCGTCGGAAGTCTTCCGAAAGACTATGAAAATAGGGGTTTGAGTAAAGAGAGAAACGGATCGCATTGGCAGAACGCACATCGTATGCTTCAGTATTCCAGACATCCCCCGGCAGAGACTCGAGTAATGGGGTCAGCCCCTCCTGGTGCTCCCACAATGCATCCAACACCGGTTCTTGGAGGGTTTTGCAGCAGCGTGCCAAGGCAGCGGCACTCGCCTTGCCCTTTGACGCGACGAGCACGTATGCGACGAGCCGCACAATCTCATCGACGCAGGGGCAGGGATGCATTGAATCTAGAGAAGACGGTGACGAGAGGGAACAGGAGATGGTGAGGTGCAAAGCGACGACGCGACAACCCGGGAATCATCTATATTCCCCCTCTCCAAAGGCTTGAGGATGCCTCCAGTATCTCAGCGCTTCGCCCGGCGTTACCTAAAAACCCTTGCTCCATATTCGTGTGATGACCACGCCCCGACCTTGAACCTTCGAGTCCATGTTAGTACGCGGTGAGCATCTTTCTCAACTCCTTTCCCTCTCTACGTGGTACGGCGATTGATGACTTTTTTCCTTTCCAGTTCTCCGAGGTTTCCGAAGTGCCAGAGACCCAAGTCAATGGAGGACCTCTGGGGTTAGCGCTCTCCCAGAAGCAATCCCTGTAACACCCGTCGCCGAAGAAAAGGCCCCACAACCCTCCACCCGACCGCCTGGTAATTGTAGGTTTCGTGCATGAGAACGGAGATGCCTTCACATTGCCATCTGACTGCTTCGTGATAGGGACTCAGGCCGACCAGGATACCTTCGATGAAGAGTCGAGGGACCAAGCGAGAGAGGCTTTGACGCAGTCGTGGAAGGACAAATTATCTACTATAAGCTTGATCGTGCGTTTGAACCCTCTCATCCTCGATATCCAACCTAACCACCGTTCCACAGACAACGTTCTTTGTAGGGACGGAGGCTCAGTTGCTGGGCACGACCGCGCCTGGGAATGGGAATGAAACTTCGAAACTCGGGTATGCCGCAAACGCCGGTCTAATGGGCGCACTGGTCATCCACTCTTTCGCAGGTAAGCACCACTTCATCGAATGAAAATAGAAGAAAAAAACTAACCTCCCTCCAAAACCGCAGCAATCGTCTCATTCGCCGCAGCCTTCTTCCTAATCAGTTACACGCTCCGCGAAGCCACACTAGAACTCAAAGTCGAACGCACAGATCTCGAACGCACAGATTCGTACAACTCCATAGAAGACGATCAAAACCACGTTCACCAACGCCAACACCACGTACACGAACGTTCCGTCACGAAACACAACACCCGTATAGTCCAAGTCTGTCGTTTCAATCAGTCGTTACCCCCAGTTCGACTCCTCAAAAGGTGTAGTCATCTGTGCATGTTTCTTACGGCGCTGGGGTTCGCCCTGGAGATCATCGGGATTATATGTTTCGCTTGGGACCAGATGGGTGTTGTCGTTAGCTCCTTCGCGTCAGGGCTTACCCTTTTCTGTCTCGCTGCTTCTGCTGCCGTTATGAGACCCGCGATTTGACCCCAGAGACGATTTACACCAGGGAAATAAATTGTACTTCCACAGACAATAAATAGGTATAATGAATGTTCCCTATATACGACTGAGGGTGGCTACCTAATATGCATATCCGTGCCCAGCGGGCTTCCGTGGGTCGCTGAAAGCGTGGAAGGTGCCATTGATCTTTCCAACAATGTGGGATATGCTTCCAAAGGCGTCCTGGTAGGTGACGTTGTCTGTGATAATGAGTCTCAAGGGCCAAAAGAATAAGATAGGTCATACATACATCCGAGACCGGCCAAGAAGTTGACGGTCCCATTGTTGAATCCAGACAGACCATTCGCAAGGGCCGGGAGCTCGAAATACGTCACGTTCGTCAACTGATCGTGCCACCTCGACGTGTGGACCGAAACATTCGGGGTCAGGCCTTGGTCCAGCGTATTGTGCAAGCTCTGTAAGGTAGCAGTGATGATCCTCGACCCTCCAGCGGAACCGGTAGCAATCTTAAACTCTCCGGTCTCGAGATCCTCGGCGATGGATGAGGAAATTGAGGACTGCGGTCGCTTTCCGGGGTAGATGTAGTTCGCGGGTGAGGCGGCGTAGCCGAAAGAATTCGTGGTCCCAGGAGCTTTTAAGATGATGAGGATGAGAAGGGCGGGGAAAAGGGTTTATGCTCAACTGGAGAAGTCGTCCATCTCGTTGTTCAAGATAATGCCATCGGGAGTCATAATCGTCGAGCCCCAGAACAAGTTGATGGCTATATGCGGGTTGTTATTATCGTTAATCACGGGTTCTCCAGCGACCCGAACGTGGGGGAAACAAAGCTTACTTGTTGTGAGTGAAACGACGTTACCCCACTTATCGGCGGCTGCCAGATGAGAGGTGCCATGATCGTCCAAGACGATATAGTTGGATGGATTGTACTGCGTGACGCAAGATCAGCTTCCGGGAACCCAAAGATGCTGGAGAAACGTACGAAAGGAGCAGGATAAGTTGTGGTGTCATTGATTTCCGTTCGAATCCGCTGGATCGTAGAGTCTTCAAGGAATTCACTAGACGGATACACATCAGCACGAGACGAAATACACCCACACTATTATGATCACTCAACCGTTCAAGTGCGGAGACGTTGGCCGTATAAGCAGGATCTCCATAGTTCGTTCTCTGTCCGTATCCAAACCTCGTGGCTTGGATCAACCTATGAGTCTTGATGTCGTACTCGGGATCGTCGACCTTGGCAGTTGCCGGATACGCTTCAAAAATCTTGAGAGCTGAAAGCACGACAGCACCAGATGAAGGAGCAACGGTGGAAAAAATGCGGTTGTCGCGGTAAGTTATGTTCACTGGCGTTCGGTCGATCGCTTTGTAGTCTTTGAGGTCCTGTAAGGTTATGATCCCACCGCGTGCCTTGACGGCTGACCAAGCGGGCGACCATTTCAGTACGGTGTTCACGGGGGAGAGATGACTCGAAGGTAGCTTACATGAAACGATGTTCTCTGCAATACTCCCGGTGTAAAAGGCATCGGCACCCCTTTGGGAAAAACTAACAAAAAAAAGATTGTGAACTAGCCAGGGAGGAAAAAACATCGATCAAGACTGACAGTTCGAGGGCATCGGCATACTTCTTTCGATAGACTGTATCCCCTTTCTTAAGGAGAGTTCCATTCGGGGCATATACCTCGGCCCAGACAGGATCAATTGTTAAGAACGGGAGAGCAACTGAGGGATGATCAGTTCATTCAGCCAGGGCTGCGGGGAGCTGATGACCGCACCATTGTTCAACGCCACCGCGAGATCTTCATTCACTGTGAATCCATTCCTAGCCAACTTGATCGCCCCTTCGAAGAGTTTTGCCCAAGGAAGTTTGCCGTGTCTCTTATGTAGGTGTTCCCAACCACGCAACTCTCCAGGAACGGCAACGGCTACACCATAGGTGGGTGATATAACTCATTAGCGCGAAAATGTGGCAGAGGAATGAGACAAACCGAGCCCGCCGATAGTAGAAGCCTTGGGATCCGTGGAGTTCTTGTACATCCACAAGTCGCTTGCCGCAGGAGCAGTTTCACGGAAGTCGATCTTGGTGATTATCAGCAATCGTCTCGCAGAACAGGAGTGTCGTGTGATAGAGGTACCATGTCGTAAGAAACCTTTCCTTTCTCTCCCACGGAGCGGACCCTGTGACCAGTGTAAACACATCCTACTTGTATTGGAGTATTGGATACGACACTCACAATCCGAATCCGCCTCCACCGACACCGGAATGGTAGGCAGCGATGGTGCCAACACAGAGAGAACCGGCGATGAGCTGGGGGCACGAATACGATCGATTTCAACCACCGTATCGTCAAATTTCCATACCGATCCGTACTCACAGCATCGACCGCGGTTCCACCTTGGACCAGCATATCAACTCCAATCTCCGAGCATTCCGCCACCTATATTAAACGGACGACATTGAGAGTTCGATTGTAGGAGAGAAAATAATCCGGGTTGTATGCTCTCACCTCGGTGGCTACTCCCCCGTGTTTACCCAACGAACCCAGCTGTGAGGGAGCAGGCTTGGGGTATGCCTGAGCAACCTGGAGAACAGCAGCGAGCGACAGAACTAGCGACCAGACCAACATTGTGATCCTCGGCGCGTCTTAGAGCGGGAGAGAGGGGGGACTGCCACGACCCGCCGTAAGAAAGGACAAGCCATATATACTTGTAGTGGGCCTCGACACGATGTGAAAAGAAGGGGAGAAGAAGCCTGGAGTGACGCGATCAACATTCAATTCCACCCACTCCAAGACCGAACTCCGAGACGCGTCGGCCTCGCTTACGGACTGGTGTCCAACCGCGAGTTTGGGTCAATTTTCATCCGCCGCCAACCTTGATTCATTTTTTTGAGCTCGAGGTCATCCGAGACGAGTAAAAGCTTTGTCTTGAGGACTGATCTGGGCCAGAACAGATTAAATCGTGGTGGAATATGTCCTCGCCAGTAGAGCTCGGTTCGGCGATGCTGCCTTGTTGAGGGTTCGCCATCCAGGTCCGGCTATCATCGTCATCTGGCCCACCGCCACTGTTTCGCCATCAACAACCCCTCCGCTAGGTTGGTCGGAATTGGTACAGTAGCATTGGTCCCTATTTTCGGGCGATGAAATATGCAACGCGCCCAGAAGGATGAACTATAGGCTACGCTGGACCAGGTCATTTCCGCTTCGAATCACGTTAGTATGTGATGATGCTGTGAACGGCCATTGATTTACAACTACCACAATTATGAGGAGCAAAGCAGATGGGGCCAAGCCTTCGGCGTTTGCTAGGCTCTGCAGCGCTTTCTATCTGAGTTTGCCCAGGATTCGGATGATCATTGTCAAGGACGAGGCGATGAACTTGAGGACCAACTTCGGAGATTTAAGATGACCCAAGTGCCCGAAGCAGTCAGCCATAAGACGTCTTGGCGTTCCATACGGTGGGAGAACATTACGAACGGATGTGGGGGAAATTGCAGGGGAGGTAATTGCATCCGCCCAAGGTCTGGCGCACACACGGAGAGTCTCGATTCAGCAGGTCCGCCCCTGTGAGCAGAGCCTCATGTTGTAGTGGGCGGTCGTCACGATCTAGAATGGACTCCGCAACAGGGTGAGCCAAAATCTGTGCCAGCACGTGGGGGGCAAGGATGACCAACAGGAGACAGAGACAGACGTCGATGGAAGGGGAGCCGGCCAGCGTCCAGATGTTGGAGTTGCTGTGGGGAGTGGATGTGACCGAGATGGGAACTATGCCGTTGGACAGGACGTTGAGCGAGCTCATCTTTCTCCATCCGCCGCTTCAATTCCTACAGTGGGAAACCCGAAAGTATGCGAAAATTCTAATCTTGGTTGCGCCTCTAATCACCCATGCAAATAATATAGACACTTCTACTACCCCAGAAGCGGGAGTTATCCGTTCCGACGAGAGTGCTGAACCGAGTGCCGGCGCGGATGAGAAAAAACCAAGCTGGAAGTCCAATACATTCGCCATGACCCTAGCAAGCCAGGGCTTACACCCATTGTATCTCTCAAATAAACTTCATATTGGTCTCCTGCTCAGCTGATGCTTCAGGCCTGTCAGGGGCCACCTGGGTATACATGACCATGCGACGAAGATATTGCCGGTTCGAATTGTTTCCGGAGGTATGAGTTTCCCCGATCTGATCGGAAACCCTTCCACGCTCCCTCTTCCGTCTTCATCAGGCTCACTCACACTTTGCGGTGACGATAAATCACCAAAGGTCATGCGAACTCAACGAGAGATGCTCCGAGTTTCATATTGAAGACCATCACCACAATTGGGCCGGAATCTGTGCAGGACGTCGCTGAAATCAAACGACCAGTCATAGCTAGCGTACCCAGACGGAACCCGAGGTGAAGCCACAGGTATAGATCCCCGTCTCCTCCCCTCTTTCCGCTAGTTAATTATCATCATCCACATAGTTTATCTTTGCCATAATGTGGTGGAATGGTCCCTTTCGCGCATCGCCGCGTGTGCCCTTTCCTCGTCCCGCATTATTAAATGTGACCATGGTCATGGCTCTTAGGGCCATGAATACACATGGCGGCGTGGTGGAGATGTATTTTTCCTTTGTCCTTTTGTTGGACAATTTATAGGTCGCGTTCGAGGTGTTTATAATGCGTCTGTTTCCCCGGCTTTCCCTCCCTCAGCGTGTCTTAGATCTTCACCTCTCACTGTAGAGTGTTCCCCGCCTTGACTAGCTAAGCCCACAACTTACCGTCCTCCACCTCCGCATACAACGACTTCTCTGGTTGTTTCGCCATTCACCAGTTACCACCACCTCTTCCTAACGTTTCCAACTGTCCACCAACACCGATATTATCATGGCTCTTAACACCTTCGCCTCGCAATTCAACCTCCAATCTATTCCCTCATACAATGATTGGGTTGCTAGTAACACCTTCGACCCGTTCAGTCCTAAACCCTTCGCTCCCACCTCGTACACCAACCCTGGAATTCAATTCCATCCCCGAACTAGGGGAGAATTCCGCCCTGAGGGAGGTACGAACGTGGATAGCCGTTTCGATTACGGTTATGGATTCTCAGGGGTATACATGGCGCATAACTTTCGCCAAGAAGTAGGTCCAAATCCACCCCCGGAAAAATGTAATGTGAATACTCACAAATCGTGACAGAGATCCCGATTTAAGTTTTCGCAAAAGCGGGTCGAATGCTCCACCGACGTGAATATGAGCCAGGTCCCGCCGGCTCAGGCTTGCCAATTCCCCGCCGGTCAATCGAAAATTCCAGTTCCAACCAAGACCACCCCCGCCACGATACCGCGCGTTGCCGGACCACGACCTTTCCCATCCCCGCACGCGTTCCATGCCAGGAAGGAACCTCTCCTGGCCGTTCCCAGGGCCGTACACCCCCTTCCGACGTGGCTGACCCACTTCGAAGACCACGAGGAAGAGATCCTCGCCGAGTTTTGTCCCCCCTCGGCCTCAAGTTTTACCAGGATGATTAGGACCGAACTCCATCCTGCCCCTGTCCTCCAGTGCTCACCTCTCAACACGGCCCCACTGTTGGGATTCGCGGACTCCAACTTGGGCTACAAACTGTTCGAATCCTACGCCGACTCGAATCACATTTCATTTGAGTCGGAATTGTCCGCCCCGGCAAGTTACTACGGGGTTGACGCTGGCGACTGGCCAACACCATACCAGGGTCACGTTGCGAGTGGAGAGGAATACGCACATGCAAGTGCGGCCATACCCCTCGGGTTTCATCCCCGAGGTTCTTACTCCCTCCGGCCTTCCGGTCCCCGCGCACCTTCCTTCGATCTATTTGATCGAGGAGCGGCCCAATCTCCGGACTTCATACCGTGGTCGGCTTTCACCAACCCGTTCACCGGCGCACCGATCACAGAGACGCCTCCTCCACGAACCTATACCGCATCGGTCTCCTCCTACAATACCGCGGATGATGGTGTCATCGAAGACAGGGCGGATCGGTTCCTCATGGAGGTGGAGGAGGGGTTAGGGTTCACGTCTCGGTCTGGGCTCGGTTCAGAGTCGAGCCCCGGTCCGGAAGGGTGGTATGATTGGTTCGATCTGACCGGTTACACCTCCCCAGTTCCACCTCAGCGGTCATGGGTTTTCCATCTTGCTGCTGGGTTCGAAGCACCGCCTTCGGTACACACGACGGTGATCCCGTCGCCGGATGTGGAAGTAGGTGAAGATGTGGAACTTGATGCAGTAGCGATTTCGCCCAGGAGCCCGGCGCCCTGGTGGCGATAACGGTGTAGACCTTACGTCTGGAAATACCACTGTAGATCCAGCGCCAGTGGTACCCAGTCCCCCTCCCTGACGTGGTAAGGGTCTCCCGGTCAATTGGGGGATAGAAGATCGAGGATCAATGTCACATTTAGTAACTTAGTTGTCATTTGCATTTGTCGTGTTTCTTTCTTAACCCTTAGATCACGTTCTCACACCCCTTGTAGCGTTTAAATGGGATTGCAGGCTATCGCAAATGTTGTCCAATGTTCCGGTTTATTTTCTGTAGGTATACAATCATAAATCGACTTCTCCTGTGGGGTGACTGGTTCGCAGGTCCAAAACACGGCAGACCGTGAGATAGAAAAAAAACGATCCAACATGTTCCATCGGTGAGGGTGAGGATCGAGGCAACAAAAGGGACACGCCGGTGGAGACGGCTCGGATGATCTCAAGTGTGCTCCCAACGGTAACCTGTAGGATGAGAGCGGGTTGGACAGGGTCGATTGAGGAAGATTTAATGAAAATAGAGTTCTTTAGCCGGTGATCGGAAATGGCGGATGCAGGACTGCGGCCCTAGGAAACCCTGTGGCGTGTTTGGTTCCCTTCAGATGTGAGAAAGCAAAACCGGTGAGTCGATAACCCCTGTGGGGTGGCGGGAAGAGAGCGGGGTGCATCAATCAACAAAGGTAAACGCAACTCAAAACACCCGTTCTACATGAGAAGCCTATCAATTGGGTCCAGCCACAAGGTGGAGGTGTTACATTCAGATGGGAGATAATCAGGACAGCCACCGAGGTTTCGATTCACGTGAATTATATCTTGTGACTGCACGTCGGAAATGGCTCGGGATACTCGATTCAACGGTTCCACGGGTTCAAACCAAGCCGGAGATCGGAAATCCCGACCATCCCTCGTTCACTTGTGCTTCAGCTATGAAAAAAAGCGTTGGCAACTTGGATCCCGCTTACCAGCTTTGAATTTGGGTCTCGTTGAGAAATCCTGTCAACACGCACCATTTGGATAGCGGACGTAAAAAGCGTCTTGGTGGGCAGGTACAATCACTCGGAACTTCCCAGCAAGACTCTTCGCCCCATGTTCGTTTTGCTGAAGAAACCGTTGATTTCCGTCAATAGGATAGTTCGAGATGTGTTGATCAATGATCATGATCTCGTTGACCATCCGGCGTTGCGGTCCTGCCGGCGGGAGATTTTCAACCTGCCTTGTGGCCACGGTGCGGGAACAATGCAGCAGACGCGCTGCGTGTACGTACAACTGACTCCAAAGCCAAAAGAAAAACCCTGGAAATGACGGATGGCAGGAGAGACAACATGGGTGCAGACAGATCCCGGGATGACTTGACTTGCTCGACATGGGAGGATTGGAAGCTTTTATTCTCCGACTCTCCCTCGTTGTTATGCCCGTCACAAACCGTTCAAACGATGATTCTATAAAACTGGCGCATTGCCCGTCTTCCAGCGAGGTCCCCTCCCCACGCCCTCCATTCACTCCTTTCCCTCCCAGACATGGCATCCGTTCAAGACCATGCCCCAGTCATTAAGGAACTCTCCGAGAGACGTCAACAGGATCCCCAGCCCAGTCAGGTCGAACAGCCCCAGCCAACCCAGGGTCCTCCCAAAACCCGAGATCTCCCTGACTTGCCTCGGCCAAACACTGGCGGTTCAGACCCTTTACGAGAACCCTCCCCTGCGCGGTTTTCCCAGTTGCTCGAACCCCTACCCGTGACTGGCACTGGATCTCATCGATCGAGAAGAGACACCTCAACGACGCCAACCAATCCCTCCACGCTCGTGAATCACCCGGGTACTGTTAGCGGCGGCACTGGTCCAGCGATGAACAGCACTGGCACGCAAAATGCTCCCGTTATTCTTGACCGGTACCATCACCAATCCACCTCCTTAGCTCCGGACAGACGCCCACCGATCTTGTATGACCCAATTCGAGGCGGGAGCGTCCAACTTTCCGAAGATGGTGACGACCGTAGAGACACCATGAGACGCGTGAGCATCCCCCGACCTCGACCAATCTTTAACCTTTTGCAAGACGAGAACTCACATGGACGCGGAAATGGATCCGGAGTAGCCCTCAGGGGAGTTTCTGGCTCGGACTGGATCCCCGATCCCCACCAACCCCAACACCCGGTAAGTCCGCCCATGGCGGGGAAGTTAATCGTATCTAAGGTTCTAATTGCTGTTCTCTAGGCACCGAGAACAGTCCAAGAAAGGCTCCAGCAGACCCACGACGCGGCAACAAGGGAAAGAAACAAGTACAAGAGGAAAGGTACGTCACAAATATCCAAGGAACGACAGCATATCTTTTTCTTATCCTGGCTACAGCTCGCCAACAAAACGTACTGATCAACGGCGCGATCGGACTTCAGGTGATCGTTGGTGCCATTACCACTGGAGTTGCCGCTGCCTCGAAAAACGTGCGATCCTCCCATATACATCCAAATCTTGCAGCATTGACACTCTGACTGATAGATTGGGCCTGCAGTCGCCGTTCTTGGTGGTATCTCTACCGCTTTGGCATCCTATCTTGCCAAAGCGAGGGGATCTGGTGAACCAGAGTTTTCCACGCTTCGAGCGAGGGAGCTAACCACCTTCATCCGCGAGATCGATGCTTTCCTCATGGACCATGGTTTGTCATCTATTTCATCCGCAGATCCGACACTCCGTTTATTTCTCCGCCGCAGGTCACGAAGTTGGCTCGGAGTTTGACCAACAGATCACGATGTACCGGGGGCGATTCGAACTGATCATAAAGACAGAAGGCGAAGATTCGACGAGTGGGACAACCTACGCCGCACAACTTCACCCCCCAAACTTTTACCCCGCGAATCAACATCAAATGGCTGGGACCTTTGACGGAAGAAATTCCCAGGCCATGCCGACGCATGCGGGTGGGGGGAACGGACAGCTGAGCGAGAAACAGCAAATGCTAAAGAACGAAAAGGCACTGAGCGGGATGGTTTGATTGTACGTTCGCTTGCTGTAATATCGAGGGGTTTGATCCACGTTTCGTGCTTCCCTTCCTTCCTCCCAACGGCCTTTCATTTGCGCTCTTCAGTCACGAGCCAACTCTCTCCTCTCTTTTGGTTCCTACTTTCCGTACGTTCTGTGCTTTCCTCGCTCTCCCTTGGCGCTAATACCGCTGAAATACTTGTATACCATGTAGAGTACGCGGTTCTCATTTTTATGTTGTACTCTACCGCCGGACACGACTTTTCGGTTCAAGTTTGATCATCCCTTCCGATTGAATTCCGATCGGGACCACCATCATGACAAGCTCCCTCAGTGTCATCATAAAGCATACGCGACGCATGGTCTGGACACGAGACCGTTTCGCCTTGAGGTAAGTACCTACTACGTATTTCTACTTATGACCCATGGAGGGAACGTTCTGACGTGATTAAGGATTGGAAGCTCGACGTCTTTCAAAACTTCGTCCTCGTTGATATCTGGGTTTATATGCACAGAAGACGCCTGGACCCGCATGCTGCTTAGCATCCACTTATTTCTGCATCCAGATCCTTATCTTGCTCGGTTTTCTCGCACGCAAAAATTCGACTTGCCATATACTACGCACTGAACGAACGTGGAATCCATTTCCCTATGCGCTTCGCGCGTGCTCTATCTCACAGCCCGCCTCACCACTTTTTCTTTTTATCTGACATCCTAATGCGAGAGATATCCTTCTAGCCCTGTCTGTCTTCTTCCTTCAGTTCCCCCACTCTCCCCCATTTTCCATCCCTTCTCACACCCAGCCATCACTGCTGCTCTGAGATCACATCTTTGGGGGAATGTCGTCCAACCAGGATTATAACGCCCCCACTGCCATTTCCGAGGGGCCCGAAGAGTGCTTCGGGCCTCAGCAGAACCCACCTGAGGAAGAGGTCGAGCGACCTCAAGAGCCTTCTGCCGAACCTGAATTCGAACCTGAACTAGAGCCAGAGCAAGAACCGCAGCCGGAAGGCGAACCCGTTGCCTCCTCTTCATATCAAGCCCTTTATCAACCGCAGGATACCCAAGTGGGGCTGAGTACATATCCAGCCTTTATCGTTGGATCGCCACCCGTTGAAACCTTTGCAGTACTTAATACAATCTCTCCGAGCACTCCGCAGGTCGTCGATTGGAACGCCCTCTCTCAGATTGGCCTGACTGCCGCTGTCGAAATTATGGCTGCTGGCGTGAATCAACCCAATAACACGTTGAACGCGGCGAACACTGGGCCGATCCCTAACCAACCTACCCCCGCTGGTAACGACGGCCCCATCAACAGCCCCAACCCAAACACCATCGGCTCTACATCAAAACCTCCTCCCAGATCTCCGGTTACGGGAGTGCAGGTCCGTGGAACGACCCCAACTGTAGCCCCCAATCCCAATCCAAACCTCGCCGCCACTTCAAACACCACCCTACGTCCCAGCCGAAGTCAAATCCAGATAGCCTCACAGCCAACTTCGCCCTCTGAACGGCGGCCCACCGGACCCCGGTTGGTCGCGCACGACCCGATCAGGGGTGACATCGGACATCATGTATACTCGCCTGGTCCGGGTGGTGAAGGAGAGCCTGTTGGTGTACCAATTCGGCGGGGGAGCGGGGGTACTGTTGGAAGAGTTAGTGTCAGTGTCCCTCCTCGACCGAGGTCGGTGTTCAGCCCGGTGGATGGGACTGTGGTTGAGAATGGACTCCCATCTGGGCCTGGGTCGATGAGGGGTTCGAGATTCATCTCCACTGAAGAGGACGTGCCTCCGGTGAGTATTCTCTTCTTTTTTCGTTAACATGAGATTTCTGGACGCACGTTTCGTAGAGAGAGAAGACAGTCCAAGAGAGGTTACAGCTCACTATAGACGCTGCTACGGCAGAGAGAGACATGTCTCAGAAACGAGGTATGAACTTAATGTGGTCACGGTTCTCAGGGATGCTGGATAATGACGATGTTTCCAGCTAAATGGCAAGCGATAACTATCAACGGAGCGATAGCACTACAGATCATACTCGGCGCATTAACCACTGGTGCTGCAGCTGCAGGGTCACAAGCCGTGCGGTCGCTTCTTCTTTCTCTTCCGCTCGATAAACGTTTCTGACTCAAGGTGGTCTATAGGTTGGGCCGGCGGTGGCAGTTTTCGGTGGAATGTCAACGATTGCCGCTTCATATTTGGCCAAAGTTAGAGGATCAGGGGAACCAGAAATTTCGTCGACCCGGACGAAAGAGTTAAACTCGTTCCTGCGAGAGATCCGTACATTTATTGCCGACTATGGTTCGTCCCCCCTCTTTCCTTTCTCGAGGGAGGGATTTTTGTTTTGTTATCACCTCTAAATTCCTTCCCACACGCTCAGGAGAGAACCCCGGAACGGAACACGGCGAAGGCATAAGGATATTCAGGGGACGGTTCGAGGCGATCATCGGCACCGAAAAGGAGGATTCGGGTTCTAGTGGTCAGTATTCGCGACGGGAGTCCGTTTCGTGTCCTCTTCCCCATGTGCCTCAGGCCACTATACACGTTACGGGTGGACGCCCGGGTACGGTTCCTGCGCAGCCTCGACCAGGTGTTATGAGCGAGAAGCAGATGATGCAGAAGAACGATAGGGCGATTGGTGGGATCGTTTGATGTCTTTTCTTTTTTGTATGTGGTCCATGATTTCTCTCTCCGTCTCGTCCTCTCCAGTCTGTGGGATTCGAGTTGGACTATAATCCTTCTCCCCACTCTCCATGTCCATGCATTTACCTTCTCGTTTTATGAGTTTCTCTTTCTCTCTCTCCTTTTTTTCATTGGTGGCTTTTTTTGGCACTCCTGCATTATCCCTACGCGCTTTTCATGGCGGAATTCGTCACAATTACAATACCCCAACTGTAGGAACCGGCATACCACACCACCTATCATGTTTGTTCTCATTCGCGCTGTCCATAGTTTTACCACTTCTATCCCTTTCCCGTACCTCAAAAGAGGACGAGCTACTGTGGTTTGCGTCACTGCCTGAACACGTCGTTTGCTCACCAGACCAGTTACTATAATCTAATGACAGTGACATGACGGTTCCCATATCTGGGTAAACGTTGTTTTCTGGGCCCACACACACAGAAGATGCCTGGACCCGCATGTTATTCAAAACCCACTTGTTTCTACATCCAGACCATTATCTTGCCCGGTTTGCTAGCATGCGGGACTCCGACCCGCCATATATATTGCGCGCTGAGTGAACGTCACTGGAATCCATTTCCCTATGCGTGGTCTCCCTCCCTCCCCTCCCTATCCCGCTGCCTCACCGGTTTCCCTTTCTATCTGGCATCATGCTGCAAGACGCGCTTCTAGCCTGTATGTCTTCTTTCTTCGGTTCCCCGACTATCCGCCCCCTCCTTATGTAAATCCAGTCACCCTTCCTGATCTATGGTCACCGATTTCACCTAGATCGGGGTTCAAACGTTCACGTCTAGTTCTTGTATAATGACCCGGCGATTTTCGCCCCCGCAGTACACTTTGTTTGGGGATGTCGTCCAACCGGGACCACTACCGTCCCCGATAGCAGAACCCGCCTAAGGAACAGTTCGAACAATCTCAAGAGACTCATGCCGAACCTGCGTCAGAGCCGGAACCAGAATCAGAATCCGAACTTGAACCCGAACCCGAACAAGAATCCGAGCCTGTGGCAGAGCAAGAAGCGCGTTCCGAAGGCGAACCCTTTGCCTCTTCTTCATACAAAGCCCTTTATCAACCGCAGGATACCTAAGGGGGGCTGACTATAGATCCAACCGTTACCATTGGATCGCCCCCGGTTGAAACCTTTGCGGTACGAGATACGATCTCTCCAAGCCCTCCACAGGTCATCGACCGGAACACCATCACTCAGACTAGCCTGGGCTGCTGCCGAAATTATGGCTACCAACGTCAACCAATCCGATAACGCGTTGAACGTTACGATCGCTGAGTCGATCCCTAATCAACCTACCCCCGCTGGCAATGACGGCCCCAGCAACAGCGCTAACCCAAACGCCACCGGTTCCATATCAAGTGCTCCTCCCATATCTCCGGGTACAAGAACGCGGACCCCAGGAACTAGCCCGTCTGTAACCACCCGTCCCAACCTCAACCTTGCCACGGATTCCAGCACCAGCCTACGTCCCAGTCGAAGTCGGGTCCAGACAGCCTCGCGACCGATGTCACCCCTTGAACGGCGGCCAACCGGACCCGGGTTGGTCATCCACGACCCAATTAGGGGTGACATCGGGCATCATCAGGTGTATTTGCCTGTTGTTAGTGGTGAAGGAGATCCTGTTGGTGTACCGACTCGACGGGGAAGTGGGGGTACGGTTGGAAGAGTCGGTGTCAGCGCTCCTGCTCGACCGAGGTCGATATTCAGCCAGGTGGATGGCACTATGGTTGGTAATGGACCTACATCTTGGCCTGGGTCAGCGAGGGGTTCGCGATTCATGTTCACCGAAGGGGACGTGCCTCCGGTGAGTTTTTTCCGCTGATACGAGATTGGAGATTCTGAACGCACGTTTGGTAGAAAGAGAAGACAGTTCAAGAGAGGTTAAAACCCACTCTAGATGCTGCCACGACAGAGAGAGACAAGTACCAGAAACGAGGTACGCTTTCGATCGAGCTTTGTTTGGTTGTTTGTGGTGCGGATGATGACTATGGTATTTTAGCTAAACAGCAAAGGTTAACCATCAACGGAGCGATAGGACTACAAGTAATACTTGGCGCATTAACAACAGGTATTGCAGCCGCAGGATCAAACCACGTACTGTCGCTTCCTCTCTCTTCCCCTTGATGAGCATTTCTGACTCGTGGTGGTTTATAGATTGGACCGGCGGTGGCAGTTCTTGGTGGAATTACAACGATTATCGCATCGTATTTGGCTAAAGTTAGAGGATCAGGGGAACCTGAATTTTCGTCGATCCGGACGAAAGAGTTAAAGTCGTTCTTGAGAGAAATTCACGCCTTCATCACTGATCGCGGTTCGTTCCTCTCGCTTTTTCTTGAGGGAGGGAGATTTATCGCCTTTGAATCCCTTTCCGCACACGCAGGAGAGAGGCCCGGAACGGAACATGACGAAGGCATAAGGGTATTCAGGGAACGGTTCGAGGCGATTGTTAGTACCGAAATGGAGGAGTTTGGTCCTGGTGGTCACCATCCGCAACGCCATTCCGCTTTGCACCCTACTCCGTATGTGATTCCTCCTGCGCACGTTGCGAGCAGACACCCGGGTGCTATGGGCGAGAAGCAGATGATGTGGAAAAATGAGAAGGCGGTTACTGGGATTATTTGATGCTTTTTTTTGATGTGGTCCGCGGCTGTTCTCTCTCTCTCCAGTCTCTGGGATTCCTGGTTGGACCATGATCCTTCTATCCACACTCTATGTTCGTGGACTCACATCATGTGCCTTCTTGTGCTACCGTTGGTGGTTTTTTTCACTCTCCTGCATTTTACCTGTTCACCTTTCATGGCGCCATCTACTGTGATTGCGATACCGTAGCTGTAGCAATCACCACACCACACCACCTATCATGTTTCATGCGAGTTTGTTCTTATTCATACCGTCCCTAGTTTAGCCACAGCCTTATGTTCTTTATCTCTTTCCCATACTAGAATACAGGGCGAGCGAATGATCATAGTCGTATCAGTCCGCGTTTGTCAAGACCTTCTGGAATTTTACCGGGTCGAGGTCCGGCTGACCCGGTAGGATTCATCAATTGTTGTGGTGAGAAATGATGGAGAGCCTCGTTGAACTTTGCCTTGATAACTCCGGTCACCCACTGGCACCCGTGCGACCCAGTGCGGCTAGCGCGGCGCGGCGCTGCCGGGCATGAAATCGGGTCGATCACTTCCTATTTGGGATTCATCGAGCCTCCGCGTCGACGTCTCGTCTACATAACGTCGACATCCCGACCTCTGCGTCAAGTACACGGTCGAGGTGCGCGACGCTCTTCATATCCCCTGCTTAGATGTCGATTGCGCGGGGCATTGAGAACGCGGCGAATCAATCGGTACGTTGTTTGGATTACGAGAGAAGATGACCACGATACCGCCACATACAATTCAGTCACATGGCAGAGACGCCTTTAGTTCGGTATTGGCGCTGAAAATGCTTTCTGATCTGTACACAGCCTCGTGTCGTAGTACCCAACCATCCCCCTTGAAGTCAACCTCCACGGTATTCCCCGCTCCAAGCCGATGAAATGGCAACACGCACACGCGAGTCCAAAGCGTTGTTCCTCAACTACAGAATAGGTATCTTGGAGAGTGTGGTCGAAGCCTCCCCAGAACAACAGATCTACAGGACAGTTAGCACTATCCTAGCTCTCGTTCGGGTGAGCTTCCTTGCTCAATGTCCAACTGTAGACTCTCAAATCTCATTGCCGGTCCAAAACAGGACAAGATGATTGACGACGGAGACTCCATGCGACTGTGCGAATACTGTTTCGATGTGTGTGAGGCGCTGGGTACCGCGATCCAAGGAAAGGATGTGAGCGAGCTCGACGAAACCGTCAGAACGGCATTCAAGGATTTTGAAAGGTGGGTCGATCCTAACTCTGCCTACAGACTGTATTAACAAGTTCAGGGCCGTGTACGAAATCGAGAGGACCGTCAAGAGAGGGGCGAACACGCCACAAACCAAGTACCGCAAGAGGGTTAAGGGGCACGAGTTGGAGATACTCAGGATTCTCGATTCGCAGGGTTTTCCCCCAGATGAAAGGTTTCGCATGATTCATAGTCCTATCCCCCTAGTTCCTGTCGCTTCTGGTGACGTCGCCGCCATACCTGTGGCTGAGAGTGGTACGTCCTCAGTCCTCCCTCACATGGAATACCGTACCCCGATTCACTCATCCCTTTCGATACTCAAGCATGTGAACGTCTGATCAGACGCGCGTTCGCCGCATGCGACCTTTCCTCCCTGATCGAGGCGATCTTCTCGAGTCGAGATGAGGTCTCCATTGTCCGTCGCCTCGAGGGGGGCGACGCCCAGACCTTCATCGACGTGATCGATGAGGTGCGTTCCGCGTCGTGCGTCACGAAATCCGGTTGATTGAAATTGATATCGACACATTCTGTTGACTAGACGCTAGGCTCGCCAGATCTTTCGTCACGGACCCGTAAGAAATGTCTCAGGTTGTTGTACAGGATGTGCGGCTACCATGCACTTCTTCCGAAAGCATTGTTCATCCCAGCTTGCTACGACCGATCCGGCGTCGCGCTGTACAGGGGTGGGTTTGCGGACGTGTGGAAGGGGCAACATTGTGGTCGGGATGTCGCGGTAAAGGTTTTGAGGATATACTCAAATAGCGACTTGCAGAAGATCATAGGCGTAGGCTGCGGGTTGCGTTCCCTTTTCACGTGCTGGCACGCTGACCAAGCCTTGTGTAGAGGTTCTGCAAGGAGGTCATGACGTGGAAATTCCTTCGACATCCGAATCTGCTGCCGCTCATAGGGGTGACGATGACCGAGACCCAATTTGCAATGACATCGGAGTGGATGATAAATGGAAACATCAACGACTTCGTTAAGGCGCACCCAGATGTGGACCGTCTTGGGCTTGTAAGTTATTCATTCAAAGTGTTGTTTTCTATCTCGTTGACAATCGTGCGATTTTTTAGCTGAAAGGTGTCGCAAGGGGGTTAATCTACATTCACAGCCAGGGAATGATCCACGGGGATCTCAAAGGCGTGCGTCTTCGACAGTGAAATCACGTGTCTATCTAACTGACCTCAACTCCCGTCAAGGCCAACATTCTGATTGACGAGGTCGGCAATGCTCGCCTCGCGGACTTCGGTCTGCTCACGATCATCTCGGATCCCACAAACCTTTTGTCCTCGAGCTCATACACACAGGGTGGCACGGTCCGATGGATGAGCCCAGAGCTTATAGATCCGGAACGGTTCGGGTTCAAGAGCAGTCGCCCAACGAAAAATTCGGATTGTTATGCTCTCGGAATGGTTGTATACGAAACTATCACCGGGCGTTTCCCGTTCTACCAACACGGGGACTTGACCGTTTTCGTGAAGGTCCTAGCAGGTGAACGTCCTACTCGAGAAGTGAGGTTCACGGAGGATCTGTGGAAGATGATGGAATCGTGTTGGGCGCATCAACCAAACAACCGTCCGGGTGTTGAAGATGTTCTTCAGTGTTTGGAGAAGACCACGGATTTCTCATCTTCTCTTAGGATGGATGAAGAAATTGAGAAGGGTGATGATCACTTGGACTTTGATGACCTCCCTTGTATGTTTGTTTTCTCATTTCTCCCCTCGACGTTCCACAGTCTCAGCGCGTTCCATGGCGATAATCATAGGGATTCCAACTGATGAGGACTCGGATATGTCATTTGCTGGCTCTCGCGCACCGTCGCCACTCACATTCACACCTGGCGACCCTGAGCCGATCGAAGACCGTTCCGTTGGTATCTCAGGTACCCCCTTTAATCGCCAATTAAATGTAGGCCGAGCTAGTTTACTCCGGGATCAACTCGGTTTCGGTCCAGATTTTTCGTTTGCTCCCCAAAACTTGCTCACTTGTGGTTTCAATGAATCTCCTACCTTCCATTCATTCCTATCGCCTCCCTCCTACGTTTCCATAATGGTCGAACGGTTGGAACAGGATCGAGGGGAACTGTCGGAACTGATGGGTGAGCAGACTATCATTGCGCATCTATCGCACCCCACGACTGACCTTGACCTCCAGCTCCTTGTAAATCGGCACATTCCCCGATCGACGAGCCAATGCGACCACCTGGTGCTGTGAACCAGGTCAGGCAAAGTCGTTCTTCTTCTTCATCCTCGAGTTCGGATTCTGGCAACACCACCGGAGGCGGGTCCCCGCACGCGGTGGAAATAAGCACCCACGACCGGACCCAGCGTCCTTCCTTGGCTGGTATGGAGACAAGCCAACAAGTGAGAGAATTCGTCGAGTCTCAAGATACGTCGCCCAACGGACGAGACGAACGTCAAGAGCCTTCGACAGAACCACCTCCCTCCTCGGCTTTGCAAATGCCTCATGCCACCAAGGCTGCGACCGCTGAGCAGATCGCCAATGGTGTCGAAAAATACGACGAGGATCCAACATCGAATACGACGAATGTTGAATCGCTAGCTATTCATCAGCCTGTTGCTGTTGATCATGGAGGAGCCGATAAAAACGCGAGCCCTGACGCCAGTGGCTCCACCACTGATAGTACGAATATGAACGCGGGTACGGGAGTGGATTCCGGGAATGTGGACCCAACTGTCTCCCCTCCCGACACCAGGAGCCCTTCTAACATGTTGGATGGTGTAATCGGATCCGTAAATTACCATCCCGACGGAAGCCAGATTCTCTCCAAGCTATCCTCGAGGGGTTGGGAATGGTCGTGGAGATGGGCTTGGATCGATGAGAACACCGAGGATATCATACTTGGTGCGTCGTGAGCTGCTCCCCCGTTGACTGGGATCCGACTTGGCCACAGACCAGCCTGAACGCAACATCATGGAGCGCCTGCTCGCAGATTTACAACAACACCCACTCTCATGGGCGTTCTTGAAACCTGTTAATGGTGAGGAGGTTGCCAATTACTACGAGGTCATCAAGGAACCCATGGGTAGGTGGTTCACCCACCCTCACCCGCGATCTCGTTCCCGACCTGTGTTTAGACTTCAGCATCATGGAACACAAACTCGAAACGAATCAATACCCAAATTTGGACGCTTTTGTGGACGACGCGCAATTGGTGTTCGATAATTGCCGGATTTGCAACCCGGATGGGTCGATCTATACGCGAAATGCCACGGAGATGGACAAGTTCATGAAAGCACAACTTGCGTCGTATCATGTGAGATAGGAGGAATGCTGACTGTCACTCCCATCCCCACTCTGCCCGTATTGCTTCTCCTCGTTCCCATTACATGGCCAGGTGGTTGGCAGTGCAAAGGGTGTTTTCTCGACATCATGGATTGTTGTGACTATTGTACTAGTAGGGCTGGCTTCTGTGTTATATATTGCTAAGGGACATAGGAGGGAGGGCTCGCACCACCTATCACACCCTCGTCTTCTCCCATGTGCCTAGCAATTCTGAGCCTTACCGCAAATTTGACACCCTCAAGGACACCGGGAGGCCAAGCTATTTCTCACGACCCTTGTTTTATCTCTGGCGTGGGTCCCTCGATGATGTTCGACTGTCGGTCTTCTTCTGCAGTATGTCTCCAGGGTCTCCTTGGATCATCGTTCT
>Ga0307514_10001822_pt1 | contig 23769 bp, 24 predicted proteins | sample 16_EM_MG_FD_203088 | JGI IMG/M metagenome (GOLD analysis project Ga0307514, IMG submission 203088) | Populus trichocarpa ectomycorrhiza microbial communities from riparian zone in the Pacific Northwest, United States - 16_EM | ecosystem: Host-associated > Plants > Roots > Unclassified | place...
CGGACTGATGATTCGTGGTATCAAAAAGTTTCATTATAGCCTCTCTACAAGGACCTACATGTATGGAAATTGGGAGAACAGGGTACATAGTTTTTCACACATAGCCTAGGGGTGATATTAGCAGTATACGGCGACATCTGGGAAAGGGGGTGGGAGGTAAGCTGGTATGATAACGCACCTTTCCTAGCACCCTGAAAGAAGAGCTTCACGACAAACACCTGCAGGGCTGCCATGGTGACCATGATCAAGGCCTCAACCAGCGAGAATTTAAGGATTCGGGACTCGGTAGAGCGGACGGTGGAGAAATTGCGGTTTTCTCGGGTACGGAAGTATTTCTGGTTGCGGGAGATGGTGGAGAGTTGCCCAGAGATCTTGAAGAGGGATTCTTCTAGTCCAGACATGTGCTCGACAGGGGCAGCCTCCTTTGTTGGGATCTCGGCTCGTTCCTCGTTCTCAACCTGTTATGTGGGTGACCAGAGCTTCCACTCAGCATGCAATGCCTTGGTAAAGCAGATTGAGAGCTTGGTTGGGGGGGGAATGGTTGGCACTGACAGCAATTTCAAAGTCCACCATTTTCTCCACAAAGGTTGACATGTCGTTGGAAAAGCAGAATTTGTATTCTCCAATGTCATTGGCAGTGAAAATAAAGTCCCCTTGTCGTTCCTTACTCCCATCCAGGATGGTCTTCTGGGTAGGCCCGTACACAACGTAGTCAATATCGAAAGAACCTCCTGATTGCACCTATGCTAACATTAATGCAGTTCTGGTTTCGAATGACAGCAAGATGCCCGTACAGCAAAGTAAAACGCCACTTTCAATGCCTTCTTGTCGACCTGTGTGTAGAAGCATATCTTCTCGTTTGCTGCAAGCTTATACGTAAGGGCGGTTCCCGCTACGATGTTGAAGAGTGCCAGCAGAGCTGTACTGATGAGCAATAACTGCCGCATGATTGATCTATGTGGTGTCGATATTCCCGCTGATTTGTGGAGGATGGTCAAAGAATGCAGGTGGCATCAATTCGAGACCTGAATCTACCTTTGGGCCGTGTATCTGTGGGGCTGGCAACTATGGCACATTCGTCCGTCACATGACCTCGCCGGGATCCCTTCCTTCCAGATGAAGGTTTCCACTCTCGCGATTATCAGGTCCACACAACCGCTTGATGAAATAGCTGGACGATTTCCCTGGGCTTCGAAAGCTTCCATCACTACGGCTCTACCCCGCCCCAGCGATGCCATTTATTCTCGACCTGCTTCGCACTCCCCAGAAACTGCTTCTCGACCGTTGATTTGCACCCCATTCCACCGCCTGGCATGCCTCCCGGCTACTCTCAGAATCCGCACGATCAGGACAGTGACGACGATGATGATAAGGTGCACCACCCTCTCACCCCCCTCTCACAGCTCTCATGCAACTATTTCAGCAAGTCACTAAAAGTCAATTGCCTTAGCCTCTCCCTAGATATCCAGAACATGAGGATGATCACAATCTGGTCCCTAATAGGTTGTCATCCTTTATGGTTTTTATATGATATTGGGCCAGTCGCTGAACTTGACATGGGTAGCTCGAGAAACGCCCAAGCAACTGTCATACCCGTACCTGGGGCAACAAACTATCCAGTCACGTATACACAACCAAAGAAGAGCAAAGTCGTATGTACGGAATGTACAACATCTAGGTGAATTATGGCTAATAGTTTGCAGCCCTCCTTTAGAGTGGTCGTAGACCATTTCGGCCCACATACGGGAAACCGCAATCTAGAACACCAGCGAAAGAAAAGGGTCAGTGATCAGCCCTGGGAGCTTACGAGTTCCAATGTAGAGCGGCAAAGTAAGAACAGCCGATCACGGGGGCGAGGGAAGGGCTTTATGGAAATGCACGATAGGGGATCTCATGAGACAAACCAAGCAACTCCATCCAGAGCGAATCGGGGTAGCACGGCTAGGTTAAAGTCCGAGCAGCTGAAAGAAGGTCTGGCTGGGGGCTCTGCTATCAACAGTATGAAGGACATCCAGAAAGAGGAGCGCTTCAGTATACCACATGACCATCATCGGGCCTGGATACAAAAGATGGCACGAAACGAGATGAGCTTGGATGCTGCTGATTCTGATGACGAAGATGGGCTTGCCATAGAAAATACTATAGTTTTAACACGCTTTCGTAGAGGGCGTATAGTTCTGGAGAACAAATCGGGGGTTTCGGTACACCTAGATCCGGATGGAAAATTCAATGTCTTCGAGGGAGACCGGGAACGGAAAGAGTGTGGGTTTCCTTTAAATCAAGTGAAGGATGTTTGTGTAAGGTTTGTGATCCTGCTGGTCTGGGATTTTGTATTAAGGCTCGTCATAGATGAACAACACCAAGGATTACGTACAAATCATCCTGGATCGGACTCACAATGGTATATATCCCACAGTCTGTTACCCTACGCTGGTCTGATGATTCTAGAAATACCATGTGGGCAGCAAATGTGGTGGAAACTCAAACAGCCGTGTCTAGATATCGACAGCAGATTCTTCAAGGACATACACTGCGCAATAAAGCCTACGTAAGTGGAAAGAACACACAGTAAAATTCTCACCGCTGATATATACTACAGACCGATGATTGAGGAGCGGGAAGACAGATTCAAATTTCTTCTAGAACAGCAGCCACTAGGAAATGTTGTCTGCAAGGCGATCGTCCAGGAAGACCTTGACCGAAAGCATCCTGATATAGTGAGCAGTGACCCGTTTCCTAAAGGGACGCGAGCCTCCAGAAATACGAGGAGCAGTAATGCACAGAAAGCAAAGCCAGTCACTTCGCTCTTATCTGGCATGCAGTATAATGATGATGATGATGATGATGATGATGATGATGCATATCTGGGCTCTCCTGCAAGGTATCCTTTCCCCAGCCACAACATGGCGACCCTGGTATTCTGACATGAACAGGCCTCTATCTCTTATGCCCAAAGCAGACAGAGACAAACCGTATGTCCTCCTCCAAGTTTTTCCACCTATATGAGCCGGTATACTAATATCATAAAGGCCATTGGTATGGCCTTCATCTGGAAAGAAAAGAGTGACAGTAGATTATCAAGATCTGGAGCGTCTTGAAGATGAACAATTTCTCAACGACAATATCATAAACTTCTATCTTCGGTAGGGCGAAGATCCTTCTTTTGAAGACCTTTTTGGAGCTGATGTTGAGTAGATTCTTGGAAGAAAAGCTAGCTCAAGAGAACTCCGCTTTAGCACAGAAAACTCATTTCTTTAATACATTCTTTTATGAGAGACTAAGCCAGAAGACGGTGGATAAGAAGTACTTAACTCAAGACCACATCTTTCCTGTCCTCTCTAACTGTTGTTGCCAGGGCAAACCTTCAGGCTTTAATGAAGTGGACGGCACGTGTCGATTTGTTTACAAAACAATATGTCATCATTCCGATTAACGAGAAGTAAAAACTGATAAGCCTCTGATAAAGTGATAAACTGACAGTTATATAGTGCACACTGGTACCTGGTGATTATATGTAACCTTCCTCACCTTGAAGCGAAGCTAAAAGCCAACGCCGGGGATAGCCAAGGTGAAGAAGCCGAGGCCACTATTGTATCAGCCCCAGACTCTCCTCCTGAAGAAGAAGGGACCTCCTCTGAGATGGAGCTTCCGGTAGTGGCTGAAGCTACTGTCGAAAGTCCAGATCGAATGGTTCTTGATGACCCTAGTCAACAGAGGCCTACGACTGCTGAGGGCCAGTTGCTGTCAGAACTATCGAACCTTGGACCAGCAAGTTCATCTGAGCATATGGATATCGACGAACCTGACTCGGGTCATGAGGACGAATGGCCAAGTGAGGAAGGACTCGAAGGGGTGTCTAATCACCATATAAGTGAATTTAACTACTCACCTATCGGCGAGCATGCACAAGAAGGTGATGGGGAAATTACCGTAAACATTGGTGAACCTGATAAGAAGCGAGTAAAGAGACAAAAGAAACTGCCTGGCAGGGCCAAGAAGCCACCAAGATCTGTGGACCTGAACTATCCCACAATCATTATATTGGATTCCCTTAATACTGGCCCCCGTCGAAAAACGTTTTCCCTTTTGAGAGATTATCTTGACATGGAAGCTTCCGAGAAGAAGGGGTGGAATATTCCCCAAGGATTTGTGAAATCGGCCCATGCAAAGGTAGTGCCAGTCCTCAAGATATCGACGCGTGGTTTTGCTAACATTAAAATGCAGGTTCCAAAACAATCCAATTGGTGTGACTGTGGCGTGTACCTCCTGTGTTATGTTGAGCGTTTTCTTCATGAAGCAGAGGCGTTCACCCAGGATTTCCTTCAAAAGGTCAACTGTCAAAAAGGGCGGTTTGACGAGATGACATTCACTGCTATGCGACAAAAGCTTAAGACACTCATAATCCGTCTACATAAGGAGCAACATGAGGGCCAAAAGAGAAGTGATGTTGCCAATAGCTGTGCTGTAAAAGCGCAGGCACAGTCAAATATTTCAGAAGAAATTCAGGAAGTGGGGTCCGAAGGAGGTGGACCCCGCCCTGTGGAACGCAGGGTGGCGGCGAACGAATATGGCTCGAGGACTAAAGTACACGATACAATTATGGATTTGGTCAATAGTATCCAAAGTCTGCCTGAACGCCAGAATGAACAATTAACTGGCCCAAAGCCCACTAGCTTAACTCAATCCAATGATATTATCCGGAGACGGAGGTTTACGCCTGAACCGGAGCTTGAGCGGCGGGCTGGCCCAGGGCCCACCAGCTCATCTCACTTCAGTCATGTAGAGATTTCCGGGAGGGTATGTGCAAGGTCGCCGGAGTCTCTTCAATCACCGCCCTCCTCGCCCTCCTCCTCCGAATCAACACCTATCACCAAGGGGAGCAAAGCACCACGCCCACCCAGAGCGCCGAAGAACCCACCAGCTTCTGGAAATGATGACTATGCCATGGGTGTAGACCAGACCTGAGCCACAGTCTCCACCGAGCTTTAGGCAGGCTCAGTTGTTGACCAGCAAACTCCTTGAGAGAGCCTAGTAAAAGTCCGTCGATGCTTGCAGAAGCACTACAATCGATCAATTAATGAACGAAATACCAACCATTTGATTTCACCAAACAGACGAGCTGTTACATGCGGGGAACTGGATCTCATTGTTGCATTTTCAATTCACGGATATATTCATGTATCGTTTCTGTCTACCGTTGTATTGAAACCCAGTCAAATTTCTAGGGCCGGGACGATTGGGGAAAGGGTGGGCATTGGCTTGAGATCTGCCATTATGGTTTACTTCACATACATGAGGAAAGTAGAGTATTGGAGCAATTGCAGTTATAAGGGACCACTCCGAAGCTTTATTTAATTCTGCCATTTAGCTTTCTTGCATAGCGACTTCAATTGTTTTTGTACAACGGTTGTGTTTTTTTACTTCATTTGTCCTTCCCACCTTTGCTTCTTGTCTAATGTTCACTACCACTAGTACTTATTCTCATGACTACCTCCGTAAGGTCTGTTACTCATCACGCTGATGGTTCAGTCTATGTTTCTGATCCTCGATGCTGAAGTGGCACACCGAAGTCGGAACCTGCTCTCTGTATTGCCGACTAGCTGAATAGGCAGGTGTATTTAGAGTAATACAACCAGGCAATTGCTAATAAGTTTTTCTATAAAAAAAAATACAGTGCATTTGTTTTATGAATAAACATGCATGTGAAAAAAATCTCTATATCATTCAGTCCTTAGCATAGAATAGATTTTAATTGCTATTGCTATCTCAAATACCCGCCGGCCAGCCCAATTCCTCATTGTACCCTACTGCTGGCCCAGGCCCTCTCCTGTATCGTTCCGCCTACATTTGTTTCAGCCTTTATGACTCAACAAACCTTCGTGAAATGAGAAGTGCTGCTATTGCACGTATAGTACATAATCGTAGATTGGGATGATTGGAACATATTTCAGGATAATGGTTCCTGTAAATACAGAAAACTTGTGCTGTTACAATGAGGGCCAGTTGGGGTGAGTGGCAGGGCTAGTGTGAAGATTACCTACGGGTACGACAATTCAGTGTCCCTAAGACCTGGGATCTGTTATGTCATATGAGCCATCCGGCTTGAGGTCCCAAACTATAGTGGGAGTAAGGTTCCCTAAAACTGCGGTTCCTTCCTCATTCCATGGCTCGTGATCTCGTCTTTGCGGATGGAGTCTTCATGATGACACCTTCCCCCCATAGAGTGCCCCATATTCAGAACCAGTTGAGTGACTTTAAGGTAATGCAGTTGAACTTCTCATACTGGATACCCTGGCTTATTAGACTCCCAAAGCCAGGAAATAGGTGCCTTTCTGACTGCAGTTAAATTAAAGGAAGGAGGGAAGGACCCTTGGGAATTGGGTTCATAGAAGCACCCTGACGATCCTGTAGTTTCTTACCAATATCTAACTTTAGATGGAGAGGCACTCATCTTTCAGAAGTTGTGCACCCAGGCCCATGCGCATGAGCTACTACAACCAGCACATAGTAAAACAACCTTCAGGTCGATATCCAAAGAGATCTGGACAGATAGCGTTTGTTATTGCCAAGAGTTTTATTTAGCCAGCGCATGGCCAGACAAGTCCAACTTAGCAACACCGACTAGCATCAGACAGTCCTAATCCAGCCCATATATACAGGCTGGCTTTGAAAGGGTTGGCCTATGTATTCACAGACTGTGACTGTGGGAATTACCCATGAAGCCTCTATGCAAAAAGAGCCAAGGAGCTTACCGGATGAGGACAATTCTCGGTGGGATCCTAATGTGGACAGTTTAGGGTTTTTTTTTTCTTTTTTTGGGGGGGGAGTCATTAATCGTATTGAGCCTATCTAGACTATGACGATGGACTGCGGCGCACTGTTTCCAGCTCCTCCGGGCCAGTTAACAGTTTAGGGTTTTGCGATTGACATATAAGCGCACCTCATGTTTTCGCTTTATTTATCCTCCGCTACAATTCCGCACCTACTTATAGCTTGTATTCTTACAGTGACCCCCACAAATGGTGGCAGCTCGTCATCAGCAACCTCCAGTAAGATAAATATGAGGTAGCTCAGAGCGCATCTGCTAGAAAGTACCCAGATGGGAAGAGGAGAAAGCATACGAAGGTCCGGAATGGCGCAAGACGGAAGCAGAATTGTATGTAATTGATAGTTGGGGAAGGTGGGGTAGAGGTCGGCCCCGGAGAAGCATGGCTCACTAGATAGCCAAAAAAGACAAAAACCCACCAGCATGTTCAGGGTAATAGGTTAGGTACCGCCCCGCACATTTTCTGGCACAACGTCACGATTACCGATACAATAAACATAGGTACGTTTCGATTACCTCTTTGGTCTCGTGTTTAAGCCGTAGGGAGTTCAAGCACACCCTATCTCACGGGACAATTCCGGCTAAGTAACACACCTGGAGAATTAGATGCAGTGCATGGGCAACTTGCAGGGAAACCTAGGCAGCGATTCTGGAGTCCATATTTGAGTCGTGAAGGGGCATGCCTAACTTGATGGCAGTTACAGAGACTGGCATGGATACACCCTCTACTGCTTGACTCTTTTTTTGAGATCTTGGGTTCTATCTCCTTATACCATTTCAATTTCAGGCCTGGGCAACATGCAGTTGTTGAGTTATTCAAGAAAATCAAAGGTCGGCCCAGATTTATATGAGAGTGTGATCTCGGTCCCAGTCTCTTATCTACCTACGCGCTAAAATAATTATGCTGCGGGGAAAGATGGGAGTGCACTGAGTACGCTGAATTAATAATTAAGAAAAACTCATGAGAATTATTTCAACAAGTGGCGATTTGAAGCTTCTCACTGCCATTTTTAGTTGCTATTTTTCGGTGATCTCCACGTGACTCACTGTGCAAGTGATCCAAGAAGGGATGAATAGTTTGGTTGGCACACGCCACTCGTATATAGAGCAGGATGAAGTTCACAAGCCCCCTCACCAAAGGTCCATGCCAAGACTGAGACGTCTGGTACTGACTGACACGATGTCACAGGGTAACTCCACCCTAATCTGGTTGCACGGCCCTGTACATTCCCTCCCATACCTATTATACTCAAGGTTACAGATTTAAATAGGTAATCTCAATGTTTCTAGAGATTGTTCCATGCCTTCTTACTTACCTGCAATCATGTAGATCCTACACCAATAGCCAGCACTTCTTCCCCTCCCAAGAAAAGCCATGTCCCTCTCCTCCAATGACCACGACACGCGGAACCCCCCCGACTCCAAACAACGGCAAATTCACGAGAACCACATGGACCGCCCCCCCTACTCCCTGCCTGACCACTCTAAACCCTTCAACACAATTTACACTGGGGCCTGTTTCTGCGAGCGTGTAAAATTCCGCATATCCCGCGAAAAGCCCCTCGACGCCAAATACTGCCACTGTAAAGGGTGCCAAGTACTGCATGGTGCACCCTTCCAATGGGCAGCCATTTTCGAGAAAAGTGATGTGCATTTCTATGAAGGTAGAGACCAGCTGATATATTGGAATACTGCCGGGAAAAGTACAGAGTATATCTTGCCATGTAAGGTGTATTGTAATCACTGCAGAGCGCCGATAATGGATGAGGGGAGGAATATGTTGCTGCTTTTCCCAACATTAATCCAGTTTAAGGATGTGAAGAGTAAGCTGAATTTTAAGCCGAGGTGAGTTTGCGATCCTGTTCTTGTTGAATGGTGCTCAGGTGGATCATCTGGCTAACACAGCATATCAGCTGCCATATATTCTATTCTCAGAGGGTGATTGATGTTCCGGATGGGATTCCTAAGTGGGCGGAGCATAAGGGTGAGAGTGAACAGATATTGGAGAACTTTCCTCCACATAATAAGCCTATGTGAGAAGTGAAGTAGGGAAGCTCGGTTGTGAGAGCTAAGGATTATGCTGATTGACTAGGGCTGATACTGATTTTGAAGTTTTTGCTCTGTTCATGTTTAAACACATAGGGGTATTATATTCTGCATTCCAGAATCCATATTTTAGAAGTCGCATAGTTCATGTGATTTTTGTTAAATGCGTTTTCCCAACATGGGTGGTTGGTTGGAATGTTGAAATCAGTATAATTCAACCTTCCTCCTTACTCTGAAACATTCATATTGTACATTCTACACGCTCACAACATGGTCAGTCAGAGCAAAATCTACCCAATATGTATATTTTGCATATGGGTGCTCATCCCCTGTACCCTCTACGCAATGATTGGCAATATGTTCCTGATCTCCACCAAGCGCATCGACGAAGTTATTAGGCCTAACGCTGCTATTTTGCTGACAACTGTATGCTTCCATTGAACTTGCGTTTTTATATATGCCCACTAATATCAAAGATTTCCGCATAGTCCTTCCTCAGCTTAGCGTTCATAATATCCTGGATACTAGCCATCGGCAATTCACTCTCACGAATTCCACCTCAGCCAGGAAAGAAGGCATCTTTTACTTTTCTTGTACTTAGTACGAAGTTCTGGATTGCATCCTTGTGGACGGGGTTAGAAGTTTCTAGAAAGCAGCCGCTGTGCAGAGAAGGCGCTGGCCTTCTTGAGAATCCCGCTCCGTGGTCTGATGGATTAAGCTGTCGAATGCATAGACTTGGGGTTGCGTTTTCCGTGTTCGGGTGGTATGTTTCCTTCTCTCCTGCTTCGAGTTTTATCTCTTTGCTAAGGATAGTTGGTATTGCAGCATTGCGTCACTTGTGATCCTTGGCTCCATGATTGAAATCTCGGACCGAGCTTTTGGTGGAATTTCAACAGAAGCAAAACTCAGGTGGACCACGGAAAAATTCAGAGAGGCGTTGTTAGAAATATCTGACATGACAGATGCTGAAAGAGGGTATACTAGCCGGAGCGAAAGTATTCGCAGTAGCCAGAGCGGGAGTAACTGCACGGCAGTGGATACCCCCACCTCATCCATATCTTTTAGTGAGATGAAATTCCAACATGAGGCAGTGGTAAGAGCTGGATTAGCAAAGGGTAAAAAACAAGAGGGTAACAATAAGATAGGTGTGACGGAAGAGGAGAGGTGGCAGAGGAAACCACCACTGTCAACACCCAGTGGTAGGAAATGAAATATGATAAAGGCTATCATGAAATATATCGAATTAAAGAGTTTTCACAGCGTGTATTTGGTAATGGGTATAGGGTGCAAATCCATTCAGATTTTCGCATAAGCCTTAACCCATTTAGTTAAGCTGGTCGCCAAAATGGACTCATATTGAGCGATCATCATAATTACCCTGATTGAGTACCCGTATCGTGTCTAAAGAGGGCACTGATTTGTACAGTTTGGGGGAGATACTACCTGACATGGTGTCTCGATACGCGTGGCCGTAGGAATAACAGATTCCCTAGTGTTGTTTATGAATGATGTATTGGGCAGTAGAGTGATTTGAAATGGAGGTGGGGCATCATGTGTCAGTAGATTACTGTTGCCAGGAGATGATGCGCAAAATAGACAATCCTTACCGCAGGAGGCCCGCCCCACGCAGTATGGTAAGTGGAGAGTTGAGCGCTGGGGGGGAAGAGCTGCATAGAATAGAACTGGGTAGTGAACGCAGGGCCCATCTTCAGAACGCAGTGCAGCATGGAAGCAAGCAGGCAACAATAAAACAAGATACCAACTCCAGGCACTGCAGGCTGCGTACTACTTTGGCATGGATATAAATCCTAGGTGGAGGTCTCCTAGTGGCCTTGAGCTTATTAGTTGGATATTCAGCCAACAGGAGAGGTAAGGGTGTTGGGGGGGGGGTTTATCGGGGTTATATGGAATTGGGTATTGGCTTGGTTATGGCAGGATGTGAGGGGTTTTTTTTTTGGAAGTCTATGTCTAAAGCTATGAGACGGAAGGGACCCGGAGTGGTGCCAGGAGTTGGCGAGGTTCCTAAGGTGTTAGTTAGTTAGTTTATCTTGTATCTAGCTAGGGGAGCAGGGGGCAGGGACTGGCCCCGGGGTGCGGCCTCTCGTCATAGTCTAGATAGACTGAATACGAGTAATGATTTACAAAAAAAAAAAAAAAGGTATGAGACGACAGGATGTGAGGGTAACCAAGTTGTCGTTGTGGATCATGAGATGTGTGGCTGGAGACGCTGCTGCAGGGGTAGTCATACGATGGTGGCTGGTCATTAGGGGTATTTTATTGTACTGCACGTGTGAGTATCTTGATATATGAAAGGCGGCCCCCCCTTGAAGTGGGGGGTTGAAGTTTGATTTGTTTGAAAGTGACTTGATGTCTGTGGTCTGCATTCTGCGGTGCGGGCTCCATAATATGAACCTGCACACCCAGCATTCACCCCTATTAGGTAGATACGGGGATCTTTGTTGGTAATCTTGTGTTAGTCCGGTTGTACGGCCTCTCGAAGGTCTCACGCCCTCTGCTGGCAGGCGGACAGCAGCTGATGCTACATTGTGGGTGATACTTATCTGGTGCAGGTTGTGGTCACAGTCACACACAGGTATGTTAACTGTAACATTTTTGAATGGCGATCTCTAACCTGTTTAGGTATAAATCACTATAGTCTATTCTAGATTGGGTAAGAACTTAACTAGAATTTCCTAGGAATTTCCGTACTTGGCACAAATTGACCATACATTGTAACATTGCCCTGAAAAAGGCCCAAGCCTGGCAGCTATTTACTCTCTAGAGATATTCAGAAGAGCGAGAGGAAGAGATATACGCTGGAATCGGATCTGTTTTGGTGGGGCTATCCGTAATAGGTTGGTTATCAGCTGCTGACACCATATCTCGATCAAAACTGAGACATGTCGACGTTGGTCATGTGAGCAAGATCCAACACACGTGACCGCCGTACGTATCCTTCTGGCGGTCAATTGACAGTGGCGCAAAGAAACTACGGTATGACCCACACCGTATTGTGGCTTTGAACCCATGCAATGTGAAACCCACCAAAGGAAATTCACATACTTGCGACCCCTGGAGCATCCTATTCGTGGTGTCTAGGCAGAGATCATATTTTCGAATTCATCGATGCCATGACACCCTGGAGGACTTGATTTTCATGTTGTTGTTAGGAATGGGGAGATCATCACGCCTTGTTCCAGAGGCTAAACCACGAGCAGATTTCTAGGCCATGGTGATCATATAACAGTGCGCAGGGCGTGATACGTACAACCAGGCTAATAAGGGAATTTGAGGGCAATACAGGATAAATATACGCGATGGCTTACATGAGCCATGAGCTGGCTGCCACCCTTCTGAATTCGATGTTGACGGTGGGGCGATTGATTGCCTACAAGTATCATCAGTGCGGATCATTTAAACAGGTATACCATACCAAGCACACACCTTGGCACATATCTACCAAGTACAGGTACCCATGGGCCTATCTCTGGAAGATATGGGGGAAGTAGAGACATGGGGATTATCTATGGGACACCAGCTACTTCCACACTGTCCCAGATACTAACTACCCACATACCCAATTCGATAAGTACCCATTACATGATATACAACTTGATAATTAGTTATGGGTTCTTGTTTGCCCCCAGTTATGGTCCGCTTCCCACTAGTTCCAGCTTTATATAAGTCTGGCACATCCACCCCCCTTTGAATCAATTTTGAAAAGAGCCCCATTATCATATCAGACATTCAAACATTGCGGTGAGCAAAAGCTTTCAGGAAGTTGAATTAACTTTTTGTTGAGAAAGTCACCAGCCAGTCTCATTCCCATACTCATCCGCGTACCGGCCATTCGACTTACATTGCCTCTTTACTACAGGCTATACGAAGTAGCTGTTTACCCTTCAATACTTCTTTGAAGGGTCTTTGTCAATTCCCCACGTCAACCTTTCTCATCAATAAAATGACTATCTCATACATAACTTCTTCCTCCGGCTCCGCCTCCACCTCTACCTCTACCTCTACCTCTACCTCTACCAACCCCCACACCCACCACCATTCCCCAGCCTCCCCACAATGCTCCTCAGAATCATCACCGCCATCACCACCGCAGCCTTACCAGTCTAACGGATATGGATTGGACCTAGTTCAGCAGTATGCTAGGTTAGTTCTACTTCCCCCAGCCCCTTGAGGGTGAGAACACATTATATTGATTTGTATGATGTAGGATAATATACGAATATACCCGCCGTCAGCTAGATAATGCATCCTCCTCCTCCTCCGTAGCCACAGCCACACGGCAGAGCCATAGGGGACGCGAGGCAGACAGATAGGAGTCACCACGCGAGGGGAGAGTGTTAAGCTAAATTCAACAATGGGAGATTGGCGGAGTGTTGGGGTGCATTTGAGTAACGCGCTGGTTGTTGCACCCTGACATTGGATGGTACCCATCTAGGTAGGTACTTGGTATCTTTGAAGACTGAAAGAATACTACTCTGGTCTTATCTAAGATGAAAGGCATCTTGCTATCTCAGCTGGGCATTCTCACATTTACTTATTCACGACCCCGCTACAAAAAAGTCATTCCTAAGTTTGCATCAGTACAATTTTTCTCACTATGTTTCTATGTATTTCTTCCTATATCTCATTTCTCTATTTCACCGGTTGTTCTCCCCTAGTCTGGCTCCCCCGCCCGCTGCCATACCGTGACGTCTAGTCCTCTCCCTTTCCACTTTCGCTTGGGCAGGATCTGGTGATACGAGTAGAAGAAATATGTCTTTTTGTTATTTGCATTGTTAGCTATAGCATTGGGCCCTTTTTTTTTTTTTTAATTAATCATTACTCGCATTAAGCCTATGTAGACTATGGCGAGGGACCGCATCCCCCGAGTGGAAACCCGGCAAGGAATTCTCTCAACCACTGGGCCGATCCAGCCCCTACTTACAGGAACACCCCCGTTAAGCATTGGCCCCTGTCTCTATATTGTAATGTCCTATTTCACATGGTTTTGTTTTTTGTGTGTTGGAGGGCGGACACCCGTATGTAGCGTTCGCTGTACTGCTGTGAGTGAGGCCTGTTATGATTTACTATAGCCTTAGGGTGTTGTTTCTTAGAATATCTTGCAGATCTCCTGATCCCAATGTTACTTTGTCAACCGGCGGTTATCCCGAGATTGGTTAAGGCCATCGTTTTTTACTATCGTCATAGCGATCTATTACCTAATAGCAAAGCTGCGAGAGCAGGCTAGTTAGCCATCTCACAAAACCCCAGGCAACTCTCATTTAAAAAAAGGCCATAAAAAGAAGTATTCTTGCACTTCCTATCAGCACTCCTGTGCAGAAAAGCAATATACACATACGTGTACTTGGCCACGGCTGTAAACATAAGAAATTATATAGTACCAAAATTGACCAGATAGTAGCATCAGAAGATGTATTGGCTGCTATTTCTATATATCACGAGACTAATTAGCTGCTCCGGGCATATCTACGCTCTTTGTTTTCTGTGGCTTATCTCCCTAAAATACCTTTACTCATATTTCATCTGGAAAGCTTTACTACCATACGGTTGTTCTCTGGATAGATATTTGGGGTAGTTTTTTTTTATGAGGGGGTGAGTAAGTTGGCTAATCGATGGGGGGTGACTCTTCAAACACAAGAAGATATACAAATTTGTCGACCACGTCCTCAGAATCCCCATACCACCCAACACTACAATTATGAAGTCAGTATCCAAAGCAAATGCCTACCAACTTAAAGCTTTGTCCTACATTTTCTCAATCGCCAGCCGCCTTCTTTCACCACCAACTCCCAACAACCCCCCTGGAGAGTGGGCCCATGGCTGAAATCATTGCATTTTGTATCATAACCCCTTTCTAGGCCGCGGTGTTACCCTCAGTTTATCGCCGGATAATCTCAACTTGCATACAACCTTTCGGCCCAACTCTATGCAAAAAGGTTTGATAACCGTGGTTATCTGTATTCAGTCATTTAAGTTTGCCCGTATGATGAATACCTTTAGATAGGTGATGCTAAGCCCGACTCCATACCATATAGACATCCGTAAGGGGTTGAAATTCCCCGCCGTCCAGGAAAATGCGACCGTAAACAAAAGGCACAGGCTCTTTTTGTGATACAGATAGTGCTATAATAGTTCCTGGGTCTACGGGAGTCTCAAGACCAGCCTCATGTCTTGGCCCGGACCCACTCCATCAAGCTGGTTGCCTTGAGGCCCTACATAATGCACTCCTACAGCAAACCAGAGCCAAATAACGGGTCTTCGCGTTTGCAGTTCCAGAAAAACATCTCACAGATAACGAGGTTTTCACTAAGCAGAGCTTTGAAGACCTAGAAGATGAAATATTTTGGGGCAGAAAGAAAAGCCAGATGGTGTATGTCCTGCCAGGGGAGACCTCACCCAATAATATGTACTCTCCACTATAACGGGGGCCCTATGCGACGGCCGTGTATGTGATAAAATAATCAATTCAAACTATATGGGATGAATGAATAAATTAAATTAAATTAAAGTATACGAGAATAATTTTAGCTGTGGCTTCTACCGTGGTGCTATGATATCCGTGAGGGCGACTATTGATCCTTCGTGCTCCTATACAGTGCGTAGGTGAAAGTTATGGCGCGCCCCCCTGCATATATATGCGCCAACCTTTCACCTACGCACTGTATATATGTGTTATCAATACTGTCCCCTCTTTCTGCCTCTATGTCCTAGCCTGATGGCACTCTATGTCCCTATGCCTCTGGACTCTATGCTAACTCCAGCGTCGGTCTCTCACTCACTCTAGCCACTCATATACTAGCTATCCCCTCTTGCTTGGGATATCGGAAATTGCCTCCCAATCTCTATCGCCACTCAATATTATCTATTACGCTGAAGGTGTCCCTTCACTGCTAAGAATATATAACTCGGATGGTGCCTCCTTCCACGGCATAGCTGGCTATCAGTACTTACGGTACGACCATACCAGCATGTAGTTACCTATGCCGGGGAGTATCCTACTAGGTCTTGTGTCGCGCGTTCGTGGTAATGATACTCATCGAGCACCCGTGACACCCACCCCCCTTCCTTACATCTACTACGGCAACCAATCCGTTCTCAAGGTGAGTATCTCCACCCTGCCGGAGTAACCTCGTACTGGTTCAAGGGGGAATTACATATTGGCTGTTATCTAGAGCACAAACTTAAGGAGGGGCTCGGTGTCGTAGTTTTGTCTTGACTCTCTAGTTCTGGAGGCAAGGGTGAGGGCTATGGTGTATTCTTAAAGACGGCTGCAATTGTAATTTTGATACCTATGGCCCTTTGGAAAATTGGGGTGGGCTGAGTCTGACGGTTGCGGTTCGAGGCGGGGTGTATTAGCTATGGTGACTACATATGGGCTGGTACGTTGTAAACAGCTATGTGAACGTTTGGTTACTGGTTTAATATCTGACTAGTCTTTTGGAGCGTATTGTGCCCAACAGCTACCTAGCAGAATCTAACAGGCCTCTCCTCGTACAAAGACAAGTAAGAACATTAAGTATATTTGATGTATAGAGGTATACGTACTGTATTTAAGTAGTTTTTGGGTAATACTCAATTGGGTAGTTGCAAAAAAGTCTACCTAGCTCAGTTTGGTAACCAAGTGCTGCCGCTATTGCATATCCGGCAAGGCCTTGGCCGGACAGAGGCTAAAGTATAGTTTTGTGCTAACCCGACTAGTGCCGCTATCTCGTAAACAACCCAACCCCTCACCAAGAATTGCCAACTCTATTAGCCCCACCAAAACAGATCCGATTTCAGATTTTAAGCGTACAGCTTGGTGGCAAAAAAACTCATACCCTTGTATGAGTTTTTGTATGAGTTTTTGCTTGGTGGGGTATGAGTTTTTTTGCCACCAAGCTGTATATCTCTTCTCGTCGCTCTTCTGAATATCTCTACACTCGTAAATTCTTCCTTGTACTTAGAGAGTAGATAGCTGCCAAGCTTTGGCCGCAATGTTGAAATGCCTTCGCCGTCACATCATGATCATCACATACTAACCTCACGTGTCTGCACTAACATGTGAGAGATCGCCATCTTCATCATATCTACCGAGGGTGTGTGATGTAATGCACATGTATATATGCATATGGTTGCAGTCTCTAGGTAGCTTCTGAATTACGTCCTGCACGTCTCTTCATAAGTTTGCTGGAATACATGCTAACACACACTTCTTCCTCATACGGGGTGAAGTGTTCCTTCACTGGCCACACGTCTGCACCGCTGCGCTTATTCACATGGATGGTCATGTGCCAAGCGCGGAAATTCTATCCAAATTCTTACCCAATCTGGCATGATAGTAATTTAAACCTAAACGGGTTAGAGATCGCTACTCAGAAAGGTGTGGTTACACGCCGCCGGCACCATATATACACATACAATGGGTGATGTGCCGATTGCAGCAGAAGGCATGAACCAGCTCCAGGACGTGAGCAACTAGAAACTACTCGAAGTGTTTGTGTAGGTTGGTTGAAGCAGTTTTGGTAAATTATCAAAATTGTGAACTGATATAAATGGGACTTCCTTTTAGCAAAATGAGATAATCCTCTGCTGCTGCTCAGGAGGTTTCTTGATGCTTGTTATCTCAGGCTTTTCTTGGTTATTGGCATGGAGTGACCCTACAGTGGTATTCCACATACTTTCTGGAAAGGGAGGGAAGGGGCCCTTTACAAAGGCAGGGTGGGTGCCTGAGGGTATTGAGAAGGAAAAATTTCCGACATCTATTAGACGACGAGTTTACCACAAGAGAGGTGGGCAAATGACACCAGACCAAGGGGAGGTTGTGGGAGGCTAGACAGCAGATGACCCTGGGGGAGAAGGCCAACTGGAGCCAACTCGTTAGATAGTTGGCTTGTGGGTTTTGATAGTCTGGTTGCGTGAGGTTTGGGGTACTTTTTTGTGTTGTAACTTTCGCCGTGAAGCACTGAATCTTCGGGAGGATTCAGGTAACTGTTGCACCCTTGGTTAGCCCTGAGTCCATTATATCATCCGTATACAGTGGGCTTGAGGCCACCGTTTGATGGACACCAAAGGTGAATATGAATGCCCTACCAATCGTTGTGTATAAAATACTCGTGCCCTACACACGGCAAAAACTGGATAGACAAATAGTGTGAAGAGGGCTCAGATGTTGATTAGAACACCTACAATAGCCTTGAAGACTATAGCGAACACAAGCTTCAATATATTTTTTACCTCCACAATTATCGTAACAACCCATAACCTCATATTCTGCATGTCCGGGCAAGACAGAACTTCGCTAGAGTCTTGGGGAATAACTATGTACACGACGTGGGAAGTACATAATCATTGATCCTTAGACTCCACAGACGTATAGACTCAAAAAAAAGATCATAATCATTGATTATTCCTACAGGCCCTTGCCTTCTCCCGTCTACATCGAACTTTACCGGGTGGTATAGGATATATATATAACGTAGAGCTGCTGGGTAGGAAGGAAGTCTGCGCTGCCCCACCCCAGTCCCTTCCATGACTCTAACCTGCTTCTCGGTGTGGCGCAGGGTTTCTCCTAGCGCCAGTAAGCTTGGAGATGACGAAGCTTAAGTACAACCTACTTACCCAACCTACTTACTTACCCCTCTGTCTCCGTTTGGAGTCAAGTCAAAAGTCAAATCTCCGCGCAACGTCATTAACTCCATCAACAAGCGACAAAGTCGCAAAGCTGAAGGTTGCAAGGCACCAACTTCAAACAGAACACAATACAGCCAAACCAGTTTCACGTCGGCGTCAGCGACGACGACTGTTCCGTGATGTGCTCCACAGACTCTTTTTTAGCGTTCCTTGCTGTGCTGTTCCCTCCAGTTTCTGGTTGGTCTCCGTTTACTTCGTCTCTGGGACAAATGTTTTGCCGAGCTTGCTAACATGTTTCTGTTGCAGTATGGATAAAACGTGGCATATGCTCCGCTGATTCTTTAATCAACATCGCTCTGTGCTGTCTTGGATATGTGAGTAACCTGCTCAAACTCTTCCCACAAGGCTACTGACTCCGTTACAGCTCCCTGGTCTGCTCCACGCCTGGTACATCATTTCCAAGTATCCCGAACAACCATGCTACTACCCCGTCGAAAGCGAGTCCTCGTATCCTCCTCCTCGTGTCTATTACTTCGGCCCACCAGGCATACCACACCATGCTTCATCCCGAGGGCCACAAGCACACCCACCAGCGCCTCCCCCACATCAAAACCCAGGCTATGGTGCATTGCACCAACAGAGCCCATCTCCACATCCACCAGCGATGTATACAAACTATCAACAACAAACACCGGGAAATGAACAAGCGCAGTCGAGTAGTGGACAGGGGGGGTTGCCGAGTTATGCAGAGGTTGTGAAGGGTGATTTTAAAGTGCAAACTCAAGATTAGGCTGTTGGGCGATGTAGTGGGGTGTGGTGGAGCAGAAGGAACAGTGCAGTTACGACAGTGTATTTGCGCTTTCAGGAGTGACACGAACGATAACCAGATGGAGGACGGATGTTGCGCCTCTTGGCTTTGTAATTCAATTGTGTGGGTGGGTTGTTAATTTACCTTTGGCCTCTTTGCTTTATCGAGAGGGGCCCATTTGTTGCTTGTCCGACGTCGTCAGATGCACGAGATTCAATAATACAGTAAACCCTTTGTTTGCACCCCCGATGGCACAGCTTGGCCTGTTTCTATAGCTATTGGAATATTTACTACATGCACACTCCCAGTGCCAATGTCATGCAATGCAGACTCTCCTCGTATGTAGGGTGCGGTACAGTACAGTACTGTACTGTGCTTTTCATCCGTTCTGTATTGGCAAGCTCCATACCTATTTGACGCGCATGTTGTTTGTACATACTTCATATGATCCAAGTATTCCAGTAGGCACGGGAGTAATTTCACCCTCCTTCCGACTATATACGCGGTCGCCCGTCAGGCATGCCCTTCTCTACCAGGGTTGAGTGACAACACACCAAATGTTGTCCAACACCTAGCCTCTAGTAGTCTGGTTGCACGTGAGTTAGTTGTATATTTCGTCTCCCAAGTCCCACCATCCCGCCTATCCAGCCTCCGAACTCGAAGCACGCCCTCTACACCGATACCACATCTTGTCCGCGGTTCTGATTCCTTTTGTTTTGCAGCGCGCATTCGGCTTTCTTTTATAGCGATAGGAGTTATCTTTATTGTTTTGATTTCGCCAGAAGGGTTACGGGATTACCAACGAGTTTCATTATTATACCTTACACGATTTCATTGTGGCTATCCGGTTGTGTTCTAAGGCGGCTGTTCCACGCAGGGCATCTCGGTCGTTATACCCTTTCTTTGTTTGCAAAGAATACCATACAGCTACACGATCTTACGCCTAAGCTCAACACCTCTACCACATCGATTGCCGGCCCCACCAATCACAACCAGACGGCCACTTTGAGGATCGACCAAAACGTCTAGCTCACTTTCATTGTCCTAATTGAGAGAACAAACCGACCTTCTCTTTGATCACTGTCCCCACTTGGATAACAATGGACGATACACCACTTCGGTGGCGCCTGCCGGTCGAGCAGCAGACGCCCCCAGCTGGAGGGCCCCAAACCCCACAAGCTGATAATGTAGCGCCAAGTAGGGGCCAGCTACGTGCGACCCCTTTAAACATGTTCCACGAAAGCTCCCCATCTACTCAACAACAGCAGGCAGCCTCATCAGGAACAGATCGTTCCCCGTGGAGAACAGCTAGGGTCGTAACCGAGCTTCCTGCTATCCCAACCAGGCCCAATCAATCGTACGGAACAACGGGCACAGTTACTTTACCAAAGATGAATATCAACGAGACAGGTTTCAATCGATTCGGGAATCCTCTACAAGGCTTAACAAATGTTGGGGCAGACGCTTACAAAAGCAGACGACCTGGGAGACAGCAACTGCCGGATCCTAGCCATGCTGCGGCTCTACAAGGTGAGTTGTATTTGGGTTTGACACGTCCTGATGTGATTTTGGCTAAGCCCTGGTTTTCTATCTATAAGCGATGAGAAAGCAGTTTCCGTCTACCCCCTACAGTTTGCCAAAGCCGGGGCTCGGAGAGGCCCCATTGGATTATTCGAGCCTACAGGAAGAAGAAGCCCCCGGTATGGCTGAAGAAAGCAGCCAGAGGCAAGATCCTGAGAGTGGACCCCGTGCTAGGCAAGGCCAGGGTGGAGTCCGCTCTAGGCAAACTACTCCAGGCATAGCCCGTATTAGGGAAAATGGTCAGAGCAGAGCACGTACTACTCAAGGAGGCTCCCCAGAAAGGAGGCGTCGGCTACAGGAAGATGCCAATGAACGGGCGAAGCGCATAAGTGGTTCTACAAGTACCAGGTACGATCCCTCAAATTGGGGGCATATCAGGGCGTTTTATCGCACGGAATGGAAGCGCGCGATTTGGAACTACGTGCCACCTTTCATCTTTTTTGCTGCAACGGGTGTGTCTGCATATCTGTTCATTGTGCACTTTCTTATCCCTTTATGGATCCATCATGACCCTATAACGAAATTCAAAAACTCCTACCAACCAGTAACAGTGGTACCAGTGTTCCCAACCAGCAGGCCTTTCAGGGATGAAAGTAGGCCGGGCCCTTCTTGGGAGGATAAGAGTGGGGGACCAATGGCAACAGTGGATAAACCTTGGCTAGAAACAACACCAGTGGCTGCGGATACGCCAGAAACAACTCCAGGGAATAAGGCTCGTCCTAAAAAGGCAACAGAGGATAAAGCTCAGCCAGAGAGGACACCCCGACCAACCGACGATCCCCAGATCTACGATATCCTTTCCCTTGAACGGCGGGTAACGGCTCTAGAGATTGGTTTAGAAAGAGCACTCAAAGAAAAATCGCAGGATCTTCAGAAGTGGAATGACAATTTCCATGCACTGTCAAAGAGTTTCGAAAACGCGAAGGCAAGCACTGATGGACGTTTGACTGAGCTCGAGAAGCTTGGGATTGGCAAGAAGCTCAACCAGATTGGGGACAAGCTCGAAAACGCCGTTAAAGATATTGCAGAACTAAAAGAGTTTCGGCAGACCACGGATGCTGCTTTTGCACGGCTGTACAAGGATCTGCCTAAAAAGCTGCCCGTTCGATATAATGACAAAGGCAAGATACAGGTTATGCCAGAGTTTTGGCAAGACTTGACGAGGTGGCTCAAAGAGCAGCAATACTCCAAGGGATCTGGTAAGGGAGCCGAAGGTGGCACCGAAACCGTGATCATTGAAAAACCGGCAAAGTGGGAGGACTTCTTGGCGAGAAACGGAAAACAACTCGACGCACATGTCGGTAGCCTCCAGGAAAAGTGGCACCAAAGAGCTCTTCACGAACAGACTCTTATCCCGAAGGAGCACCATCTGGAGCTGGTAAAGGATCTACGGGATGAGTATCTCAAAGGGGTAGAGGAGCAGTTCAAGGAAGTTCATCATGAGCTAGGCGCCCAGTTGAGTAGTATTACTAACCTGAGGTCAATGATTGAGAGTGGAGAATTTGGAATGGTGGCGGGGGCAGGCAGGCCTATAGGTAAGTTTCTAGCGGATGGTTTATATTCGCACCATATCTCCAAACTGGCTGACTACGCTTCCCATGCCGGAGGCGGCTTCATTGACCCTGATCGCACGAGCGAAACGTACGAGAAACACCCACCGAACACCTTTGCCAACTGGGCCCATTGGATCCTCGGCGCATCTAGTCTTACCCCGAAACCAGGCAGAGTCATTTCATCGGTTGCGCGGAAACCAGGGAATTGTTGGCCATTTGCAGGGAAGACTGGTAGTCTTGGGATTATTTTGAGAGAACCGGTTTATGTCACTGGGATGACACTCGAGCATATGGAGTGGGAGAGGTCCTTGGTGAGAGATACTGCGCCCAAGTCGATCACCTTCTGGGTGAGGATTATGGAGGCCGAGAAGTATTATAATAAGGCGGTCATGGAGGCGTCAAAGGCACTTGGGGAGAGACCGGGATTAGTCCAGGCGGCGAAGAAGTCCCAGCCTATGTATGAGTATGTGAAGGTTGGGAAGTTTGAGTATGAGTTCACCGAGAGTAGTCCTCCGGCGCAAACTTTCTGGATACCGATGGACATGAAGAGATTAAATATCTCGAGTGATAAGGTGTTGATGCATGTTTACGATAACCATGGGAATCCGAACTATACGTGCATATATAGGGTGAGAGTGCATGGGGAACCGCTGAGGGTAACACCATTGCCGACAGCGAAAAAGTCGGGTGGGGGGAAGAGTCCAGTGACTGGGGAGGATTTGGTCGAGGGTGGGGACAAGCCCGGTTTGTGGGAGGGTTTGGGCAACCGTCAGGAACTGTGAGAGAGAATGGGGGAGGGGAGATCTTTCTAGTGTATGAGATGTGGTGTGGGCTGGGGCTCGCATGAAGTGGGACATGAAGTGGGCGGCTGGTGGTGTATGTGCTGCGTTATGCGATACTTGTCGTATTCATGTATCTTGTTGAAATTATAAAAGGCTGGTTGACTACTATTCTTTTCAAAAGTGATGAGCAGATGAAGTGGAATTATTATTTTATATCTTTCTTTTTTAATTAAGTTGGTCTGTATGTATGTTTGAGATGGAGTTGAATTTACGGTCTTCGATCTCTTTCCAATGAAGATTTTTATAATTGGAGTTGCACATTGCTAGCACACTTGTATGAAATGGCTTATGCGCAGGGGTTCATATAGCATCGTTATTACTTGTTGACAGCCAAGTAGCTATCAAAATTACATACATTGGAAGTATTATTCAAAACTTGGCTAATTTTTTTTTTCCCGGAATGTTTTTGGTTTAGACCCACGTTCGAACCCCGATGGGGTGCATTTCTTTTTTCCCCTCCCCCCGCCAAGAAAAATAGTTTTTTTT
>Ga0307514_10001823_pt1 | contig 23769 bp, 18 predicted proteins | sample 16_EM_MG_FD_203088 | JGI IMG/M metagenome (GOLD analysis project Ga0307514, IMG submission 203088) | Populus trichocarpa ectomycorrhiza microbial communities from riparian zone in the Pacific Northwest, United States - 16_EM | ecosystem: Host-associated > Plants > Roots > Unclassified | place...
ACGACAGGCAGGTTGAGACACTGAAGTCTTCGGTTGTCCTGAAGGTCAATGGTTCAAAATAACCTAAGAGTGATCAAGTCTTAGGGGAAAAGGAAGGTATACTTGCTCAATATAGGTCAAAAAAATATAAATGATAGCCTATTTAGACAGCAAGTACTCAGGCCAGCTGGATACCACGAACTATGTAAGTAGGTATGACCTCGGAGGTCTAACTAATTGCACGATGGCTACCAGACAAACGCGCGAGATATAGAAAGTTCGAGAAGTGATTGAGGTTGAGATTTCGGCAGAAAAAAGGTGACCAGAACAGTGAGTATTGATTGTTACTAACTATCCTGATATATAAGAAATTGAGTGAAGAAGAAAAAGACCAATAGAGAATGAAACTCGGCCTCTTTAATAGAGAACTGGAGCGTCCCAATGTAATAATACAAGACTCATATCAGATGAGTACAACACCACTCATAATGATACAGTCACTATGAGCAATGCTAAGAGTCATAAGGAAATAACAAAAACGTCATCAGGAGTATACGCTGACATCGAGATAGCAACATGAAACCTAGGCTCCAGCCTGGTATACAAGATGACTCATAAAGACTCAAAAAACCCGAGAATTACTCTTACTTCCTTAAACAAGTTATGACGCAATTATAACACTATAGAAAAGATTTAAACAGTGGGAAATAAACAGAGATAACAAGATAAGAAATCATAGGAATTACAGATTCCTTACAAATAACCAGCTAGGACATGAAATACTGACATGATATTTAGATAGTAGTAAGTCAGTATAGAAAGTACAAAGAGTAATAATTCACCAATGTAATATTCAGATAGTATTGAGGCAGTGTAGAGAGTGTAAAGAGTGGTGATTTAGGAAAGCGAGCCAGATCAATGATGCATCTATAATAGGAGCAGCATAGAGTAGGGGTATGGAAATGCAAGAGTAAGAATAAAAAGCTTGGGGAGAGAGAGAATCAAACATGATACGTTAGATTAACATTAAGCAAAAGAGAATTAGGGAGAGAAGAGAGGGAATAGGAATTTATATATGAGACATAGGTTTGGATAAAGTGAAAATCATGAAAGCAGAGTATAATAAGTTTGCATCCAGCACACAAGGGTTGTAAAGAATACATCATGAAGATTTGTTGTATCAAGAAGAGTGGCACAACAAAGGATTGCTTCATGAAGAGCAGTTTTGCTTTAGTGTATCAGGTGCTTTTGCAGCACCTGTCACAGATATGGTTCATACTGATGGGCCTGCTATATTAAGAATAGACTTTCTTATTCTGTATTAATAGACAATACTCTAGATAAAGTTCTGTTTGAAAAAAAGCTAATAATGTTCTATCTCAATCTCTTTTATACTAAATACTATATACATATACTTTAAAAAAAACAAGTACTCAGATATAAGCTTGATAATAAGCCTCTAGAAGGATATCTTGTTAAATATATAAAAACTACTTATATATTCCATATTTATATATCCTTTTAATATAAAGTAAATACTTAGTAACAAGTCAAATTTGAATTGTCATCTTATATCTTTATTGATATTCATACTCCTAGGCTCACTACTGATAATACTGACCAACAAATCATCACTCCTGATACTCTCTAACCTTCTTTGTCATTAGATTAACTACAATCTGAACAAGTAATACAATAATATACTATATCTCAATTCTACAAATTTCTTAGCAGTTATCCTAAAACTCTAATTAAATTCTCCAGTCTTCCAGCTTTTTCTACATTATCTCTATACTGCCTTGCTGTACCTCTTGAGTACCTTTTATAAGATTTCTTAAACTACATACAAGAATCTGGTTCTAAGTTTGAAAAGGCTTCTACTAATCTATAACTTGATCTCTCTACTTCTCCTAGTTAATTTACCTCTACTTGAACAATAGCTGCTTCTAAGTTATCTTAGTCTCAATAGTTTCATATTATTTCTAAAACTCTTACACTGTCTTATAAGTAAAGACTGAAATAGAATACTAAGCCTATTAACTAGTACTTTAAGTATAATTTTACTTGACTTCTGGTCAAATCTTGTTCCTACAAGAAGGTTACAGTATCTCTAGGTTTAAATATATAGTAATATATAATGATGAAGGAATATTAGACTATTGTAGATACTGTTACAAAAACCCCAAAATACTTGAAGAACTTTGAATAGTAAAGAGCAGAAGTAAGTGTCATAGCAGTTAGGTGATATGAGTGTTTGACTATACAAAGTTAATGTAATTGGGTGTTTGATTAGAACGAAGTATAAGGTAGACTTAGAACTACACTTGGAGCTTATTTCTTTAACTATGTAAATGCAGTAGCTTATAGAGAAACATGGATCTGATAATAGCGTTGTCTGATCTTTACAGAAACCTTCCATATCAACTAGTGGTTACTAGCTAACCTTGACCTATTTGGGTAGTTTCTTACTAATCGAGAACTTCCTGCCTTGATAATCCAGTCTTATTCACAATATCGTATATTTAGGCTGATATATAGGCCCTAACATCTCAAGTAACCAATAAATAATAAATAAAGATACTTTTGCCTATAATTAAATATATATGAGGCCAAATTCTTAGGTCACATGCTTCTATATTCCTAATCTCTTGAGGTTACCTATAATGCATTTATGTCAGTGCCCTAATAGGTGATTAGTCTATTAGCTCAATGATTAGTAAGATACACGTTCTCCTAAGTATAATAGGTCTCTTACCTAAGCCTTAATATTACTCTATATTTTAAGGCAGTTGTCTTGACTGAAAACTTATCTCAAGCTCATTCTAAGGATTTGTGTTAGCAAGAGCTTAAATATCTTTCTTGTGGATTATAAGTACTAACATCTCAATTGCCAGATGTCCTTCTCCCTAGATACTGGAGTTTCCAAAGACCAGTTTGCCTATTATATGCCCATGACTATTAAAGGCTTTCTTCTTGCCAAAAAACGCACCTAGGAAAAAGATGATAAGTAAGGAGAAGAAAAAGGTATCATATTGCCAAGTAGAGCCTATGCTCTGCCCAAATTTGCCCAAGTTGCCTACTTCAAAGTTCTCTTATATCCAATAGCTTGGTAGGATAGTATGCATAGAATTCTCTAACCTTGTCTGGACAATTGTTCAACTTATCAAGTGTTTCCCAGGTATCTTCAAACTTAGTGTAGCCAACTCATAGTACTCTGTAATTAATAATGCCTCTAATTTTGTGAGAATCAATAATAGACTAGATCTTATAAATATCTAGGTCATCGTAATCCATCTCTTGATCCTCATCCCTTCTGTGAAATGGCTTGAGAAGGATAATGTATACTACATTATGCCAACAAGTACCTTTAGGGACCTCCAATCGATATACATAAGTACTAATAGCTTCAATGACCTTGTAAGGTCCTATTTACTTATTAGTTAAGGAGTAATTGTTGCCAGCTTGTATCTGAAGGTTCCAGTAGTCCACTAATACCTAATCATTAATAGCAAATCATGATGTCTTCTCGATATTGCTTGCACTTTATTCGTTCTTGATTTGTTTGAGGGTATCATGTGAATAATTATGTATTGTACTCATGTGGTCTAGCTATTCTTCTGCTGTAGGAGACGAGAAACGGTAGTTGATTGAGAGGTAAATGGTTCGAGAGTCAAAGCTATAGAGACCTCAGTGTGGGGAGTACTTATAGGTGAAGGTGATAGATATATGGTAGGCAAACTGAGCTAGAGGTAGCCATACTTACCATCATCTTTGTTGATCATAATACTAGATTTATAAGTACTACTTCAAAGTCTAGGCAGCCTATTCTAAAGGGCCATTTGTTTGGGGCTAATAGGTGGTCCATAGTTATAGTTGGATACTGAGGCAGTTATTAAGTTCCTTGAGGAACTTAGAGGCGAATTGTAGTCTGTGAACTAAGGTAATATGTTGTAGTAGGTCATAGAGTCTCCAGATCTAATTGATATAGGTAGCTGCCATATCTGCTACAGTCCAAGTTGTTTTTGCTGGTAGATAGTATTAGACTTTGGTAAATCAATCTATAATAATAAGAGTTACATTAAATACTTTGGACTCTAGTAGCTTAGCTACGAAATCTAGAGCAATTTCCTTAAATGGTCATTCTCTAGTTGGTATTGGTACTAACTTCATTTGCCTGCTATACTTGTTTGCTTTTGCCTTTTGACACCTGATACTTCCTGTCACATATTTTGCCATATCCTCTTGTCAACTATCTCATATGAAATTCCGAGATATCACTCCTTATGTACGATACTTACGCTAATATACTACTACTTGAGAATCATGGTGCTGTCTTAACACTTTCAACTTATGTACTTCTAGCATAATCCAAAGCCTATCTCTCTTTTCTCAGCCCATAATATCAATTTCCTGCAAGTCTATATCTTTTACATCCATATCCTCATTCTCTTCATCAACTAGTAGGTACCTATTATCAAAAAATATTATCTCTATGCCATATTTTTCCCCTGTGAAACACTTAGACAGACTATCAGCCTTGCCTATCTTAGCTCCAGGTCAATAGTAGATGGTATAAAAAAATTCTGCTATGCAAAGATACCATGAAGTCTGGTAGGAGTTAAGTTTCTGCTTTGTATTGAAGTATTGTAGGTCTTGATTGTCAGTATAGATGTTTACTTGAACTTCTATTAGCCAGTCTTGCTACTTCTAGAAACTATCTACAATTACAAATAGTTCCTTGTCATAGGTTGGCCAGTTTCGTTATTTTGCAGTAAGGGTCCTCACATGATACTTAACTAGATAGAGCTTCTTAATGCTATTGGCAATATGATATTAGCTGAGGATGCCAGAGATTGCCTGATTACTAGTATCTATTTGGATTATAGTTTCAAGAGTATGGTCAAACTGTGTGAGGATAGGTATAGAGAGAAAGAGCTGTTTAACCTCATCGAAGAGAGTTTGTGGGACCTCTTCCTAAGAGAAAGAAATATCTTTAGTTAACTTAATTCAAGGTCTTGTCTTTGAGCTATAGTTGACTATAAATCAGTGGGTGCAATTGGCAAACTCAAGGTATATTTGGACTTCCTTCTTTTTAGTAGAGCTTGACCATTTTGACATAACTTCAAGCTTGCTATGATCTATTTGCACTTGTTGTCCATTAATAATATGGCTTAAGAAGAGAGTCTATTGTACATGGAACTCGGACTTAAGAAGGTTGACTGCTAGTTCATAATCAATACATGGCTAGAGGATTTGTTCAACTAGTACTTAATGTTCTTCCTCAGTGTTGCTATCAAAGATAAATATATTATCCAGGTACCAGATATATCCTTTAGTATCCTTGAAGATTGTATCTATTATTCCCTGAAAACTAGCTAGGGTATTAGTCAATCCAAATAGCATCACCATATATTTGAATAAGCTGTTTTTCATCTGAAACACTATCTTCCACTAATCACCAACTGTGATACTAATTAAGTTATATCTGTTCGTGAGGTCCAGTATTGTAAACTACTTGTTATCTTTTGTTTTGTCAAGAAGTTCACAGATAAGAAGAAGTGGGTACTTGTTGAGGATTGTGAGATGATTACGTGCTCAATAGTTAATATAGATCTTAAGATATCGATCCTTTTTTTCAACAAATAGGATAGGAGTGCATGTTACTAAGTAGAAGTGACGAACCTTCCCTGTAGGGCTTTCTAAGTCTAGGTATCATCAAAGTACTTCATTCTTCTCTCATGTAGTCTTGTAAATAACTCCAGTGGGTATCTTGATCTTGGGATCGATAAGAGGGATCTAGTAGTCCTAGGACTTATGTTTAGAGAAATAAGCTGCCTCTTCAGTAGAAAAGACTTCTGCGTAATGACAGTATCATTTGTGTGTATCAAGAATTAGCATTACCTTGCTATCAACTATGGGTTCGAGGTCCAAGTCCAATAAAGTAACAAAAGGTATCTACCATCCAGAACACTTGATAACTATACCCACATTTATATTTCTTAAACATCTTGTCTCCATGTCTACTAAAAACCCATTGTTAACCAATCATGATAGTCCCCAAATCAAGTCCTTCTTCCCAATATTCAAGACCTCAGCATCCAAAGACAACTGATCTATAAAACTTTTATTCGAGAAAATCTGAAATAATGTATGAACCATGAAATTTCCTACAGAAAGATTTCATCTATTACCTTGCTTGATATTGACTTTCCTAGCTCTTTTCCAAACACCCATCTTTTTTGCCAATCTTGTTACTACTACAGATGTACTTGGTGTACAATCTATACTGGCCTCGACTTCCTCCCCAACAATTAAAACTTGAACTGTGAAAAGAGAAGCATATCTAGGAGTATATCCAATATATAAGCTCGTACTCCCTATTCATTTCCTGACTATGACTCATTGTTAGAATCAACCTCAGTGATTCTAAAGTGTCTCGTGTCTTTGCATATCTTCTTCTATGCTGTTTCTGTAGTAGTCATAGGTATAAATGCTTGAGGTGTCTTTGCTTGCCATCCTGTCTTGCAGTCTTGGAGAAAGTGTCCTTTCCTTCTGAACTGAATAAATCTTTCTTCTTTTCTGCTCTTATCCTTGGTGGCCTCAGAGAGAGTTTCTTCAAAGATTGTTGATTTATTCTTGAGGTTCTCTCCTTCTCTAAGATATGTATAGTCGTTAAATGCATGCTTCTTGCCTTTCTCTTTGCCTTTTGTGTTCATGTCTTTGTGATAGAATTCAGTAGTAGTAACATCTATTTCAAGTCACTTTTGCTTCCATCTTATAGGATTTGATCAAACGTTCTCATAGTGAGCTATAGTTAGATGTAGATGTACGAGGATACTATTGAGTATTATATGGATAACATGTTAGTTTGTCATCTTTGCATGGACATTGAGTCTGTTGGGATCATTAAGATATTTCTGTATTGACCCAGTTTGTTTCAGTACTACAATATCATTATATGCTTTGTCTGCTTGACAGTAGTCCCATAATAATCTTGAATAGCCTGCTTAACTTCTGACCAGTCATGGTATGCATGATAATTTGCTTTCCACTATTCCAATGCCTCGTCTTAGGTATATAACCTCATATATACTAGTCTCTGCTATTTATTCTACATTCTTGTGATAATGAAATAGTCATCTATCTGCAATATGTATCACTACATATAAATGGTGGCCTATTTAGACAGCGAGCACCCAGGGCAGCTGGATACTGCTAACTATCTAAGTAGGTGCAATCTCAGGAGTGTGGCTAATTGCACGAAGGCTACAAGACAGATGCTCGAGATATAAAGAGGTCACGAAGTGCTTGATTTTGAGATTTGTAGAGAAAAGAAGTGACCAGAATAGTGAGTACTGATTGTTACTAACTATACTGATAGGTAGGAAATTGAGTGAAGAAGAAAAGACTAACAGAGGGTCAAACTCGGTCTCTTGAATAGAGAACTGGAGTGTCCAAATGTGGTAATACAAGACTTATACCAGATAAGTCCAACAACAATCATAATAACTGCGTCATTATGAGTAACGCTAAGAGTCATAAAGAATTAACAAAAACGGCATCAGCAGGATATGCTGATGTTGAGATAACAACATGAAACCTAGGCTCCATCCTGACATACAAGATGACTTATAAAGACTTAAAAAAAACCCGAGAATTGCTCATACTTGCTTAATGAAGTCATGACGCAATTATAACGCTGTAAGAAAGTCGTAAACCGTGGGAAATAAATAGAAGTAACAAGATAAGAAATCGTAGGAATTATAGATTCCTTACATCCTTCTCTCATTAGGTAATGACTAACTAATAAGTATATATCTAACCCAAAAAGGAAGTCCCTCAATTTCGAAAGAATAATAGAGAAGGGAAAGACAAATGCAAACCCAATTATAAAACGTATGTAGAAGTACAAGATTTATCACCAATGATGACAAAAACTTGGGTACAAGGCTAAAACAAAAAATTGTAGAAATCCCAATATTCTAAAACAGATAACCCAAACTAATTGCAAAACCCAAGGTCAAGATATAAGAGAAAACTCACATATGTGAGCCGTTCCACCACCTGGAATGTCTTGTCTGGACCCTGCCAGACCACTTGCTCTTGTCCTAATATGTATAAGAAATCTGTAATTCCTACGATTTCTTATCTCTGTGTCCCTGTTTATTTGCCACTGTTTAGGTCTGTCCTACAATGTTATAATTGCGTCATAACTTGATTAAGCAAATATAAGCAATTCTTGGGTTTTTTGAGTCCTGATGAGTCATCTTGTATACCAGGCTGCAGCCTAGGTTTCATGTTATTATCTTAATGTCAGTGTACACTCCGGATGACATTTTTGTTATTTCCTAATAACTCTTAGTGTTGCTTATATTGACTGTATCATTATGATTAGTATTGGACTTATCTGGTATCACTCTTGTATTACCGTATTAGGACCCTCCAGTTCTCTATTCAAGAGGCCAAGTTGGACCCTCTATTGGTCTTTTTCTGGTTTACTCATTTTCCTACCTATCAGGATAGTTAGTAACAATTAATACTCGCTATTCTAGTCACCTCTTTTCTGCCAAAATCTCGAACTCAATCACTTCTCGAACTCTCTATATCTCAAGTATCTGTCTCCTAGCCTTCGTGCAATTAGCCAGACCCCCGAGATCGTACCTACTTAGATAGTTCATAGTATCTAGCTGGCCTGGGTACTCGCTATCTAAGTAGGTTACCATTTACATTTTTTTGACCTATATTAAGCAAGCATAACTTCCATTTTTCCTAAAACTTGATCATGGTTAGGTTATTTCGAACCATCGCCTATTAGCACAACTGAAGACTTCAGTGTCTCAACCCGCCTGTCATACCTCCCGAACTCAGAGCTGTCAGTGGCCAGTACTTGTATTCTGAATAATACAGACTGCCATTAATACAGTCTTATCTGTGGCTTTCTCGAACTGAATAGCTCTTGCAAGAAGCACAACCCCTAAGCTAGGACCTTTATATTGAACGCAGAAATATCAGAACATCAACATGTCAGTTGTATCAGACATCAGGTCTAGTCAAAGACTGTGTGGACATAATCCAGAAATGCCTCTCTTAGCCAAAGAACCTTCATTATACCTGTCGTAGTAGGATATGTGGGTGTGAAAACAGCGTGTATACTAACGTAAATGTGAACGTCAGTATTGGTGAGATAGCGTTAAACCAGCAGAGTGTGCAGCAAGTGAGTGAGAAGATATTTGAGAGAGCAATATGCAAGTGAGAAGTGCAGCATTGTTGTTCTTCTAACTAAGAGTGAGATGCCAGTTACTAAATATATGTGAGAGCAGCTGAATAATGTATAGAGTATAACTAACCATAGTAGGAAGTAATGCAGAGAAGTACATAAACAGAATAGCTAATACATGTCAAACTATGTATAAAACAGTGTGGCATATAGAAACAAGGGTGTAAACAGAAGCATGTAAGTAAGATGCATAATAAATATCCTTGGAGACGAATAAAAATAGGAACAACCCGAAATATTGTAATAGATAACAGAGATAACGATAATAGATACCGGAAATAGATGAAACAATAGGAGAATTAATGGTATATGCCGGGGAAATACCACAAGAAACAGGTGCAGAATGCATGTCCCAATACTCTCTCTCATTCTGTGAGACCGAGACCTTGTGTATGTCTTTGCTGAAGCACAGAGGGAAGACCTTTTGTCATGATGTCTGCGAGGTTCTTGCTAGTAGGGACGTAATTCAGGGTAAATGACTTGCAGATTAAGTGTTCCCTAGTGAAATGGTAAGAGACATCAATGTGTTTTGTCTTGAGATTCTTGACAGGATTCTCAGCAACATTGATGCTTGAGGTGTTGTCGGCTTTGAGTTCAACAGGAATGGTGAAGCCGAGTTGTGAAAGTCTATTAATATACCAGAGAGCTTGCCGAGCAGTGGTTGCTAATGCCATATTGTAAATAGTAGCCTAGTTAGATAGCGAGTACCTAGGCCAGCTGTATACTACAAACTATCTAAGTAGGTATGATCAAGAGGGTCTGGCTAAGAGCACGAAGGCTTCGAGACCGACGCTCAAGATATAGAGAGTTTGAGAAGTGATTGAGTTCAAGAATTCGGGAGAAAGGAAGTTGACCAGAATAGTGAGTATTAATTGTTACTAACTAATCTGATAAAGAGGGAATTCAGTGAGGAAGAAAGGTCCAATAGAGGGTCAAACTTGGCCTCTTTAATAGAGAACTAGAGCGTCCCAATGTGGCAATACAAGACTCATATCAGATAAGTCCAATAACAATCATAATGATGCAGTCATTATGAGTAATACTAAGAGTCATAAAGAAATAACAAAAACGTCATCAGGAGCACATACTCACGTCGAGATAACAACATGAAACCTAGGCTCCAGCCTGGTATACAAGATGACTCATCAAGACTCAAAAAACCCAAGAATTGCTAATACTAGCTTAATCAAGTCATGACGTAATTATAACGCTGTAAGAAAGACGTAAATAGCAGGAAATAAACAGAGAGAACAAGATAAGGAATCGTAGAAATTATAGATTCCTTACACATATATTCAGACTCAGTTGTAAAAGTTGAGACTGAATTCTGTTTCTTCGAGAGCCAGGAGATACTACAACTATTCAGCAAGAAAATATAACCAGAAACAGAATGACGGGTATCATGACAGGAAGTATAATTGGCATCAAAATAGCTAGTAATCAACAAAGGAATATTCACTGATGAACGACGAGTATAGACCAAGGAAGTAGTACGAGTTCCAGCAAGATAACGAAAAACCCTTTTTGCAGCAGTATGATGACATAGGAGAGAATGAGAGGAGAATCCAGAGAGGAATGACACAACAAAACCCAAATCCAGACAAGTACAAGTAACAAGATATATAAGAGACCCAATCATCTGCTAGTAGAGTTGCGTTTCATAAGCGGGTTCAAACTCATCAGCTTTCACAAGAGGAGCTTTGGGGTCGATAGGGATAGAAGCAGGCCTGCTGTTTTCCATACCGAAGCATGTGAGGAGGTTCGTGATGTATTGAGTTTGTCGAAGTTCGAGACTGGTAACAGTGTGTAGTATTTCAATTCCCAACAGGTAGGAAAGCCCTTCCTTAATCCTAACGGTATGAAGCAGGTGACAGTTTTTGTGAGTTATGTCATTTATTTAGTTTGCGCTAAGTGTGTAGAGTTATCACGTTATTTTTAAACATTCGGTTAGTTTTATTCCGGAAGGTTATTTGTGCCGAAAGGATAATTAGGTTTGTTTTGTTTTGATGTGAATCGTAGTATTTAGACATTGTTCATAGTAGGTTTGTAGGAATCAGGAATCAGGAATCTTGGATTTTTGGATCTAGGATCTGGGATTTTGGATCAGGTCGAACTTCAACGCTCACACCCATGTATTGTGGAATAACGCGCTTATTTTTATGCTCTTGGGATCTTTGTACCTATCGGGAGGTTCTATGGGGTGAACTCTCTACTAGATACTTTACTCAAATTAACGTTCTTCGCATATTATGGTTCTATCACTCTTTACGCTAGGATATAGGCCTTCTGGTGAATTTTCGATGTACCTAATAATCCCGCCAGCTCTAACGCCTCTCCAGTATTCACATAGTCTGTACTAGTCTACGGACAAAAGTAATGGTCTCTTCATAATGGTAAAGTGCTTTGTCAGATATTGATATACTTTACGTATATCTGATTGTCTTCCAACTGTAGTTATATCATCAATATATACTACAATTATTACATTGCAGTCAGGGGAGATAAAGACGCAGGAATCAAAGAAACAAGGAAGAAAACCCAACTCAGTGAGAGCACTAGATAGTGTCTCGAACCATGCTAGCAGAGCTTGCTTGAGTCCATATAATGACTGGAGTAAACGAAGAACTTTCCCACCTAGGCCTATCTCGGGTGGAGGCATCATCCAGAATTCTTCATTCAAGTCTCTATTAAGAAATGTAGATTTGATGTCTGCTTGAGACATATCGAGACCCAGGTGTAGTGCAAGTGCTATAATGAGACATAATGAATCATACCTCGTCATAGGTGCAAATCTCTTATCATAGTGGAGGCCTTCGACCTGAGAATAGCCTTTGGTAACTATCCTGGCCTTAAATCGTTTCACTGATCCATCAGAATTTCTTCTGCCCTTCAACATGCAACGAGAACCAACTAGTTTCCTACTAACTAGGAGATCCTTTATCTCAAACTCTTCCCAAACACTTGCATCCATCATAGCCTGGTGTTTCTCCATCATTGCATATTATCACGAATCCGAATCCAGAGATGCCATAGCCTCTTTATAGGATTGAGGCTCAGCCACAAGTCGAGCAAAACTATGTTCTGAGTACCTAGTTACAGGTTTGCGGTCCTGTTTAGGCCATTGCTCATAGGATAGTTTGGAGTCTCGGGAACAGTATCAAACTCTTTTGTCCGAGATGACTTGGGGGTGGCTGGCATTCTGGTAGATATAGATTGACAGAGAGGAGTTAAGTGACCAGGTAGTAGATCAACAGGACCTCTCTCTAACTCAGAGTCGGAGGCTCGAGTATAGTACAAGAAGTCTTTTGGGGAAGGTTCGAGAGTAGCAAGAGATCGGTGTGGCAGAGGAGGAAGAGAAGCCCAGAATGATAATGGTTTCACCAGAGTTTCAGGGTAACTAGCAGGAAATTGAGAGAAAGATTGTGTTGTAGTTTGTTGTTCTTGTTCTGTTGCTTTAGATTATAATTGATCTGAAGGGAAGGCAGGTCAGAAATGATCGTAGGGGAGGATTTGTTGATCAGCATCGTTACAGGTAGGTCTTGGAGTATGTATGTTGACAGATGTATAAGAGGACAACTCAAATTTACCCTATCGATAGGCATCTACCTTATGTTGTGAGAGTATATATATATAGAACATATGAGTAGTTTCCGTATATCCAACGAGATGTACTTCTAGAGCACGGGCATCAAGCTTGGATCCCGCTGCTCGTTTTTGCTCAGGAATATGTATATAACACTTGGTGTAGAAGGGATGGAGATAGGATATCATTGGTTTCTTTGAAAACAGTATCTCATATAGGGTTCGGTCCATTAATACAGAATGAGGTAGTCTGTTCATGACATAGCAGGTGCAATTAAAGGCTTCTGCCCAGAAAGATGCAGGTACATTGTCTAGTAAGGGTCAGACCATATTGGTGAGAGTCTGATTATAGTATTCTGCAACACCATTAGACTCAGGGGAGTAAGCAGCAGTAACGAGATACTGAATGCCTTTTGATTCAAAGTAGTCAGTAAGTTCAGCATTTATATACTCACCTCCTTGATCTGAACGAAAGCATCCAGAATATCGATTCGTTTGGGTATTGATCTTTTTACAGAAAGTTTGGAGGACTCGACTTGCGTCAGATTTCTTAAATGAGAACTTGACCTCTGCATATCTAGTGAAATCATCAATCAAGGATATCACATATTTCTTATGTCCTATAGATTCGACTTTGAATAGTCCCATAAGATCGGTGTGGACAAGATTGAGTGGTTCCTTGGATCGTGGGCTATCAACAGGTTTGTGTGCCTGTTCCTTCAAGTTGTATATTACATATTGGGAGCACCAGAAGTGTGAGGGTCATTTGGACAGTATATTACCGTCAGCGTAGATATGCTTAACATTGGACCAGTACCGAGTAGAGCTGTGTCCCAAGGCCTGATGCCAGAAATCTGTGCCAGTGATATAGATCTGACCATATTGAACAATGGGGAATACTTGGTAGGCACCGTATTCCAAAGTAGCTTGCAGGACAACCGAACCATCTGAATTCATCTTAACTGAAATAATTCCATCCTTCCCAAATATCTAAAATAACCTAGTCTTATCGAACCTTCTCCAAGAAATCAAACATGCTTCATTCCAGTCGGGCACATACAGAACATCAATCAAAGTAACAGAGAATACATCAGTAGGAACTTCAAGAGACAAAACCACATTTCCTTAATGCATAGCATGCATCACCCTTCCTCTACCAACCATCATACCTACATAGCAATAGACTAGATTCAGAAGGTAAGAAAGGTCAGCAATGATGTAGAAGGAAGTACCAGTGTCAAAAATCCAAACTTCATATATAGTGTGATTTGCACTTACCTACGCAGGAACATTTACAGAAGCGGAATGAGAAAAGGGACGAGGGATAACCAGATAAGCAATGCCATTGAAGGGGAAGAGTTCTTGAGCGGTCGACTCTCGATAGGGAACCACTTTACGGCCAGTGGTTTGTGTCTGATATTGTTGCTGGGAGGAGGAGAATGCCGTCTGGTAATCCTTCAGTTTCCAGCAGGTCTTAAAAGTGTGACCTTGGAAATTGAAGTTCTGGCTCTTACACTAAGAACATTAGTTCCCTTTTGCCAGGACAGTCTTCCCAACTCGAGTAGGATTTGGCTGTTGATATATTGTTGATTGCCTGTTCTTGCCTCGGCTCTTTGCACAAAGAGCTTTGTGTTTTTTGGGAGTCTCAACAATGGAGAAGGAGATACATTCTAATAATCGAGTTCAAATATCGAGATATTTGCGATCAGGTTTCGACTATAGATTCTCAATAACATTAGCCATAGACTCAGGAAGTGTCATGAGAAGATAGTATGATTTGATCTTCTCATCACTGAGGTAGTTCGCTAGGTGTTGGTATAGGTCATCAGATACAGTATCTTTGCACCATGGAATCAACAACCATAAGTAGTTCTCATATCCATTAATATGGTCGCGCATTGTAGTATTGTCAGCCATGGACATAGAGGAGAAGAATGATTTGACAGAGGTGTACAAGGTACTAGGATTATCACAGTCGAATCCATCTTGGAGTGCTTGCTAGGCATCCTGCACAGAAGGTCCTTCTGAGACAATATGGGAGATCAACATATCAACCATAGACATGAGAAATAGCTGAGCTATAATATTGCGGGGTTCCGATTTTTCTAGATCTGCAGGATCAGTGGGCTTGGTTTGCGTACCATCAACAATTTTCCAAAGAGAGCGAGAGCGAAGGTATAGTATAGCAATCGAATACCAGGAATGATATCATGTACTATCAGTCAAGCAAGGTATGTTATCGAGCTTAAACTGCATTGGCTCTAAGAGATCTTCAGAAGGGGGAAGGGGAGCACCGCTAGATCCAGAACCAGAAGAGGAGGATTCCGCTATTGTAGAAGTAGAAGAAAAATATCCAACACAAAAATACTAAAGTGGGGCAATAGACTTTAAAGTATGGGAAAGGCTAGAGCTCCAGGCTCATAACCTATTGTAGTAGGATATGTGGGTGTGAAGACAGCGTATATACTAATATAAATATGAACGTCAGCATTGGTGGGATAGCATTGAACTAGCGTAGTGTGCAGCAGGCGAGCGAGAAGATATTCGAGAGAGCAGTGTGCAAGTCAGAAGTGCAGCGTTATTGTTCTTCTAACTAAGAGCGAGATGCCAGTGAGTAAATACACAAGAGAGTGACTGAACAGCATAAAGAGAATAACTAACTGTAGTAGGAAGTAATGCAGAGAAGTCCGTAACCAGAAGAGCCAATGCATGTTAGACTATGTATGAAACAGTGTAGCATATAGAAACAAGGGTGTGAACAGAAGCATGTGAGTAAGATGTGTAATGAATATCCTTGTAGACGAATAACAATAGGAACAACCCGAAATATCATAATAGATAACAGAGATAATGATAATAGATATCGGAAATAGATGAAACAATAGGAGAATTAACCATATATGCCGGGGAAATAACACAAGAGACAGGTGCAGAATAGAAGTCCCAACAATACTCCTCTAGCTCAGTATCTAGACAAGCATCTAAATAGCCAACTTGTTACAAACCCTGACCTTGACACTAATCCACCCTGCTATCTGTACATGCCAGTATTGCATCAGCGACCAACTACATTGTCTGCTCTTTACTATGTACGCCTCAATCTGATCCTGACTCAGCAAGACCTATTCGTGCTTGCATTTTTCCTGTGGGTTCTATTTACAAACTAATACCCTATACTTGATCCCAACCCGAACTCTATCACAACCAACCGCATCCTAGTATGCCGAGTTTCGGATCCTGTCATAGAACTTACTAGAACCTTCTGGGAAGTTCATGACCTGCTATCTTGATTATGAATACAAGTGTGTAGTTCTATAGTTTTCAAACTATGCAATTATATTCTGTAATCTTCTGGTAACTACCAGTATATTCAGTGTCATTTGTAATCGCTTTGATATTTGGACCTTGTATAATGTTGGACTGGTATTTAAGTCGATGAATTTCCTGTCTCCTGTCTCTTTTCTTCTTTCCTCACACTATAACTTGTCTACTGTTTGTACCTAGTTGAACATGGTTATCCTATATTCTCTGATACCATCCCAAGTGTAGCTCAGACTACCTTACCTGCTATTCCACCTTCGAATGCCTGTTGGCTCCATCTTGATTCCGTCTTCGCCAGTTCCTGTCCCTGCCTCTGTCTTGCTACTCGATTTAGTCCATCTCTAGAATCTTCAGTTGTTGAATACTATTTACCCCACTCTTAATCCTCATGTACCTAAACATGCTCTTAGGACTCATCATACACATAAGACACTCTCCTGGTACTACTGGTAAGTAGTACTGTCCTTGTATACCTGCACTTCGAGTTCAGGATTAGGGTCCATCCGTTACACTTTGTAGCATCTCCAAAAGTCTCCGCCACGCTATCATGGTCAACCCCGAACCAGGATCTTCAACTGGCGCTGGCCTAGGAGCAGGCTTGTCTCACTCTGCCACTCCAGGTAGCACGCTCGAAGCCACCTGCGAAGAGCTAGTTCAAGCCATTTCAAATCCTTGCCTGCAGCCTACAGCAGCCCCCACTATCCCACCAAATATCCCAATGTCTCTCCTACCATTCATTATTCCTGCACATAATGCAGGACTTCTCACAGCTCGTGGCAGACCCACACAGTTTAATTTCTCCACAGTCAACACTGCAGCAGCCCAAGCAGCCCTATGGGATTACTATCAACAAGGCTTTAATTATGGGCTAACCTTGTCCTCTTTAATCAACAGTCGGTCTCCCAATATACCTGCACCTTGAGCCCCAAAAATTAATGAACCTGAGAGTTTCGATAGAACTCGCTTCAAGTTCTCGAAATTCATGATCAGACTTGCCTTGGTTTTCTCCTCGGATTCAATAAGATATGCTACTGACATAGCGAAAATTGCTTATGCTGCTTCGTTTTTAATTGGCTCAGCTGCTGATTGGTTCGAGCCATACCTCAACAAGACCTCTGGTATCACAGACTTTGGTTCATGTGGAGAATTCGCAGTCACTATCAAGAATGCGTACGATGACTCAGATGTGCGAGCTACCGCCTAACGCAAACTTATTAACCTCAAACAAGGAGACAAGGACTGTTTTACATACTACGCAGAATTTGCAACTTATGCAATAGTTTTGAATTACGACAATGCCACCAAGATCCAGTTTTTTACCAATGGTGCCAATCATGATCTTAAAACTGCCATTGCATATCAACCTTCTCTTCCAGAAATATTCAATCAGTTTGTACAATTATGTATCAAACTGGATAATAGCATGAACCTTTTGAACACAAGGAAGCCCCAACCTAGAGCACCTGCCCCAGTGCCTGCACCAAACAAGTCAGTTCACACCACAGCTACTGGCACGGCTCCTGGACCTATAGATCTTTCCAATACCCAAAGCCGCCGAGGCCCCATCTCAGAAGAAGTTCGCAAGTACCAATGTGAAAACAACTTGTGTTTTTACTGCGGTAGAGCTGGCTACTGGAGAGCTGACTGTCCAGCTAGGGCATATAATCAACGTGTGAATGCAGTTGCTCTTACACCACCTGAGCAACTACCCACCAAGACAATAACTGAACAAGGTGGTGTGTCTCTTTGTGAGGTTTCAAAAAACTAGAGCACTCTGTGATTACTGATGGCCAGTCACAGAGCACCAGAATGCATCCTGGTACTATCAACCTTGTTCCCGTTTCCTTGGTTAGTTCTAATCCCTTTTCTGTTTTAGAGAAAGTTCATTGGGAAGCATCTGGGAAAGTTTTAGGTATTTCCTACAAGTCTCGTCAAAGATGTGCTCGTCGAATTCGTCATTCTGCTGCTTTGCGATTGTCTTCTGTATCTGTGTCTAGAGAATTAGGATCTGAGGATCCTCTTATTTTACCTTGTCTCGTTTATAAAAACCACTTTGCTTCCTGCATGATAGACTCGCGAGCTAGCTCCCAGTTTATTGACCTTGACTACGCTCTAAGCCTGAACCTACCTCTTGATCTCAAGAGGAAACCTGAACACCTGGCCCTAGTGGATGGAGTTCACTCCAAAGTAGAACAAATGACACATACCTGTTCCCTCAAATTAATAATTGACCAGCACATGGAAGACCTTACCTTCCATGTCACTAAACTGGCAGGATAGAATATGATCGTTGGTAAACCTTGGCTACGACAACACAACCTGACTATCGATTGGTCTAAAAATTCGATTACCTTTTCATCACCCCATTGCTATGAAAACTGCCTGCCTGTATGCCCAGCATCTACTCTCTCTAAATTCGAACCACGAAGGCTGAAAATCATGATTATATCTCGTGCAGCCTTCCGAGTGGCAATCAAAAACCCAGAATCTCGACTCTGTATCATAGCCATATACAATAAACCCGAGGACAAAGATATATCTGTAGATACAGCCAAAAAACTCATCCCACCTGAATACTATGACTATCTTGTTGTTTTCTCTAAGAAAGAAGCTCGCATCCTGCCACCCTCATGCTATGTCGATCACGCAATACCACTCATCGACAGAGCCAAGCCACCATTTGGTAGAATGTACTCAATGTCTGATGCAGAGCTCAAGAAAGTTAGAAAATGGATTGGCGAGAACTTATCCCAGTCGTTTATCAGAGCAAGCTTCTCATTTGCAGCCTCTGCTATCTTATTCGTCAAGAAAAAAGATGGTTCCCTCCAGCTTCGCGTAGACTATCGTGCATTGAATGATGTTACAGTCAAAGACCGACAACTCTTGCCTCATATTGAGGAAACCTTGAATCAGATCAAAGGTTGTAGATACTTCACTAGACTCGACTTATGAGTCTGCTTCAACCAAATTCATATCAAGGAAGGTGATGAATGTAAAACCGCCTTTCGGACCCATTGTGGATTGTTCGAATTCCTAGTCATACTCTTCGGATTGACAAACGCTCCTGCTATAGCTCAACGTTTTGTGAATGACACACTTCGAGAATTCTTGGATCAGTTCTGTGTCTGTTATATTGACGATATCCTAGTCTACTCAAAAACTGCTCAGGAATACCGGGAATACGTACGCAAGGTACTTCAGAAACTCAAGGAAGCAGGACTATTTATCAAACCAGAAAAGTGTGAATTTTCAGACTAGAAAACTGGCTTCTTTGGATTCCTCATCTCAGAGAATGATATCGAAATGGACCCAAAAAAAGTAAATGCAGTTCTCAACTAGGAAACCCTGAGAACAGTCAAAGATATACAGTGCTTTTTGGGATTCACCAACTTCTATTGACGATTTATCTGAAAATACTTCGCACTGCGTCAGCCTTTGTTTAACCTGTTATGAAAAGACGTTTCCTTTATCTGGGACTCTTCCTGCAAAGAGGTGTTCTGAAAACTTAAAGATCCCTTCCCATCTGCTCCAGTCTTACGATACTTCGACCCAGACCTTCAGACCAGAGTCGAGACTGATGCTTCTGACTATGTCATCTCCAGCATCCTGTACCAGAAACACCCTGAAAATAGCAAGCTCATGTTATATCCTGTTGCCTTCATATCAGAAAAAATGTCTTCAACTGAATGTAATTAGGGAATCGGTGACAAAGAACTCCTTGCTATCATGAAGACACTCGACAAGTAGCACATGTACCTACATCAGCTTCCTAAGCCCTTGACAATAATCACCGATTATTACAATCTTCAGAACTTTGCCACTAAGGTGCTTCTTTCTCGACGACAAGCCAGATAAGCCCAGGAACTTGTTCAATATGACTTCAGAATTGTCTTCCATCCTGGTGCACAAAATGGGATAGCCGATGCACTTACTAGAAGATTCGGAGATCTGCCTGGAGAGGGGGATGAGTGTGGCCGCCCAACTCAGGCTCTAATCCCACTTTCAAAATTCTCTCTCTCTGCAGCCTCCAAACAATATGACCAAGATATCCATGAGGCTATGGCCACTGATACTCTTCCACAAGAAATCCTCAAAAGACTGCGAAATGATTACAAGAAGTATAAGACTGTCTCCCTCAGTGAATGTGAGGTTCGTGATGGCCTGGTCTTAGTCAATAGGCTGGTATATATTTCTGAAAAACCTGACTTGTCTCTCTGAATCCTAGAAACCTGCCATGACTGCCCTGCAGCAGGACACCCTGGTCAGGCCGCAACGTATGAGCTTGTATCTCATGACTATTGGTGGCCCAAGATACGCCAGACTATTGCTCGCTATATTCGGAATTATGATACATATGCCCGAAGCAAGCCAGTATGACATATGCCATACGGGTTACTCAAACCACTACAAATTCTCTTCCGAAAGTGGTCTTCTGTCTCCCTTGATGTGCTTACTGGGCTCCCAAAATCCAACGGTCATAATACACTATTAGTAGTAGTAGACCGCCTCTCCAAAATGGCCCACTATATACCTACAACTACAGATGTCAATTCTAAGCAAGTTGCTAGGCTATTTTTCGACAATATCTTCTGCTTACATGGAATTCCTGACTCAATAGTATTTGACTATGGGACTCAGTTTGCCTCAGAATTCACAGAGGCCCTAACAAACCTAGTAGGCATCCAACAGAAAATCTCAACTGCCTTTCACCCCCAGACTGATGGCCAAGCCGACTGAATTAACGCCATCGTCGAGCAATATCTCTGGGGATACTGTAACTACCAACAGAATAATTGGTCTGAACTCTTGACTATAGCTGAGTTCTCATACAATAATACTATCTCAGCCACCCTGCATATCACTCCATTCCAAGCTATGTATGGAGATAATTCTCGATACCAAATTTTTCCTAGTCCAAACCAGAAGCTTCCAGCACCCTCAGTTATCAAGGAATATACCGATCGGCTGGCAAACCTCGATTCTTACCTCAGATCAGAAATGTTATGGGTCCAGGCTCCATATACGGAACAGGCAAATAACTCCAGAATCCCTACTCCCAAGCTCGAGATCGGGGATGAAGTATGGTTATTGCGCCGATATGTAAAGACTAGCCAACTCTCTTTCAAGCTCGATTACAAACGCCTTGCAAAGTTTCGAATTATCTAGAAGATTTTCTCCCATGTATATGAGCTTGAACTTCCTATGTCAATGAAGATTCATCCTATCTTCCACGTATCTCTTCTTGAGCCTGCCTCTACCGACCTGCTTCCTGGCCAGATCCAGCCTCCTCCACCACCAGTTATAATTAAAGATGAACCTGAGTCGCAGGTTAAGGAAATCTTGCAGTCCTGAATTGTTGTAAGAACTCTCTAATACCTTGCTCATTGGGTTGTTTATGATCAACCTACCTGGGAACCTGGTAATCTAGTTGAGAATTCACCCAGTATTGTCAAACAATTCCACAACACCTATCCAAACAAGCCACGCCCACGAACCCTACCAAAATAAGTAAACTCGGTTCTCATTCCAACCCGATCATAATCCCAAACGACAAACCAGCCTCGCAGGAGGTCATCCCTAGAGGAGGGGCTATTGTTACAAACCCTGACTCTGACACTAATCCACCCCACTATCTGTACATGCCAGTATTGCATCAGTGACCAACTACATCATCTGCTCTTTACTATGTGCACCTCGATCTAATCCTGACTCAGCAAGACCTATTTGTGCTTGCATTATTCCTGTGGGTTCTATTTACGAATAACACCCTATACCTGATCTTGACCCGAACTCTATAGTAACCGACCGTGTCCCAGTATGCCGAGTTTCAGATCCTGTCTTGGAACTTACTAGAACCTTCTAGGAAGTTCATGACCTGCTATCCTGATTACGAATACAACTGTATGGTTCTATGGTTTTCTAACTATGCAATTATATTCTGTAACCTTCTAGTAACTCCCAGTATATTCTCTATCATTTGTAATCACATTGATATTTGGACCTTGTGTGCTGTTGGACTGGTATTTAAGTCAATGGATTTCCTGTCTCCTGTCTCTTCTCTTCTTTCCTCATACTACAACTTGTCTACTATTTGTACCTAGTTGTATATGGTTATCCTATATTCTCTCACACCATCCCGAGTGTAGCTCAGACTACCTCACATGCTATTCCACCTTCGAATGGCTGTTGGCTCCACCTTGATTTCGTCTCTGCCAGTTCCTGTCCCTGCCTCTGTCTTGCTACTCGATTTAGTCCATCTCCGGAATCTTCCGTTGTTGAATACTATTTACCCCACTCTTAATCCTCGTGTGCCTGAACGTACTCTTAGGACTCGTCACCCACATAAGACACTCCTCTGGTACTACTGGTAAGTAGTACTGTCCTCATATACCTGCTCTTCGAGTTCATGGTTCTAGTCCGTTCATTATACAACTAGAGAACTTACAGCAGAACTTGATGATACTTATCTTCAGGCCCAAGCGGAACATGAATATGTGGAACAGGATGAATCTGAAACCCCTACAAAGATCTAGAAAGGAAAGGCACCAGAAATTCAAGTTATTTATCCTACTCCTAGTCATGCAGTAGAAGAAGAAGGATGGGAAGATAAATAATCTCAGCTTCTACCTAGAGAGGACGAAGCAAGACAAATACTTGCCCTATATCATAGTCTCTGATCTTTGCTCAAAAAATAGGACCCAAAGACTCCCTCTTTTAAACAATCTCCAGAAGGATTGATACAACTCGCCACTACTATTAATGACCTAGTTAGGGACAATCCCATGCCTTCGATGGCAGGAGCCTACCCTAAGACACCAAGGAAGCCCTCACGACCCTCCGCTGCATACCCAGCTTCCATATCCACTCTTAAGAAACCCGCTAGATACCTATCTAGAAGTGTGAATGCATAGGGACTTCCAAGACTTAGTACAAGTCTATTTGAGACTAGCAACCCTACACCAGCTCATCCTGGCCCTATACTATCCACTTCCGCAGCTCTATTGTTTACGCAATATCCTGCAAACTTTCCAAGTAGTTCAGCCACTTCAAGGCCTACTATATTTGGGTTTCGTCAAATACTAGATATTACCTTGAACTCCGGAAACCTGAATATGCCATACTAGGAACCCTAGCAACAGCAGACTCAGAATGAGCTACCATTAGGAGGTTCACCTGGAAGGGTATCCTTACCATCTGATGGCGACCCACCTAGTGACTTGTCAAAATCTGATTCAGCTATGTCACTTCCTAGAAATCGATGTACTCTGAGGGATTGATCTAGAAGATACCAGACTGTAGCTACTGCACGCACCTCCACTAGTTACACGCTAGGATCTAGGAGCTTGAAACTTCCAAAATTAGCAACCAATAATGGCAAAGGCAAATACAAAACTACTGCTCCATTTGATGCATGAGTTGGAGACTTGAAAGATCATCTTGCAGTTGTAGAGATAGATCTTAAGAGTTGTCATACTATGATATGGGTTGGAATGCATCTACAAGATAGTTCTAAAATGCTTTACATACAGTTTAGATCTAACGAAGATACAAAGAACCTGGGAGTTGAGGAATTCATGAAGGCGCTCACACAGTATTGTATCCCCTTCACA
>Ga0307514_10001824_pt1 | contig 23743 bp, 27 predicted proteins | sample 16_EM_MG_FD_203088 | JGI IMG/M metagenome (GOLD analysis project Ga0307514, IMG submission 203088) | Populus trichocarpa ectomycorrhiza microbial communities from riparian zone in the Pacific Northwest, United States - 16_EM | ecosystem: Host-associated > Plants > Roots > Unclassified | place...
TCTTTTTCACTGTTCATCCTCGTATCCCTGGATTGGTACCCGCGACCTATCCGGGACTGCGTTTCCGCGCGTCAACGTCGAATAAACATGGGAGGGGAGACGTGCACGTACGGGGATAAGTGGTAGGAATCCTCTCTGCTGGCTGCCAACCGAACGACTTTCGGAGTGGAGGGACTCCGATTGCGAGTACTGGGCCAAACCCGCCGAGAACACACGCGTAAAAGATGACCGGATTCTCGTGTGCGTGTCGTTGCTACTCGAAAGATATTTGTCAGATTTTTTGCGATTTTTTTGCGAGTCGTTTTGGACTGACAAGTGTGCGATACGACGAGCGGAAGAAAGACATGCTGTGCGTCTATTCTGTGTTCTCCGGGCTTGAAGTGATCTACTACTGCAACTACTACTACGCCCACGTCGTTTCACCCTCTGTACTTCTAACTCTTTATAAGTACCATATCTCGTCCAACTAATCGGTCTCTTCCTTTCGCCGCTCTCTTGTTCTTCACTCTTTCTTACGGATCTTTCGAACAGGATATACCAGCGTCATTCTGACCTCACAGCACAAACACAGAAAGTGTGCTCTTGGAGAGCCTGGTTTGCCGGTATCGACTTTCTGTGCATGGACCAGTCCAGAAGGCATCTCCAATCGACTTCAAGCTCTTCCGCAGTGGATCTCACAGGAACACCAGCAGGGCTGGCGACATCCCTTCCCCCTTCCCCCTCTCTCTCCCCAAAGGATGGCCCAGAATCAGTCACTAGGCGTCGCCCAAGTTGGTCAGCGCCTAAGGTCTCCCCCCCTCGTCCAACGGTACAAACCACCACTAGAGCCTTCTCTGTCGATGATGATCCGTTCGTTTCGCCTGCCGTCTCGCCTGACGACGACACACCCCCAAGATCTCGGATGGGGAGCGCGTACTTGACCACCCAGGCTGGGCCTTCTTCTGCATCTCTGATTCCAGCATTCCCAGGAGATGAGGACGACGACACACACCTCACTGCCAACATGTCTCATCGACTTTCCCCAGGCTGGAGCGTCCATGACACCATAGACCCCGAACGTTCGATTGGTGCCAGCCCCAAGTCCCGTCGCAAGTCAAATCGTTATAGTACTTCTCCTTCCCCACTCAAGAAGACGGGTACAACACTGCAATCTGTTTCTCGAAGCCTTCGACACATGTCCGTCCGTGTCGTTAACCTCGCCGGGAGGGGCTTGGATGACCACGTAAGACTAGATGATGTTGACGACGAAATGTCTTCCAAGCGGAGGGTCGACGATGACTCCGAGGAGCCTGAATACTCTGCACTTCCAGATCTCAGGAAGAGTCTGCCCATGCGAGGGCGTACGCTCTGTTTTATGGGTCCCACAAACCAGATGCGATTATTCATGTACCGACTCCTAATTTTTCCGTATGTCCTCTCCCGCTAACAAAGGGGTCATAACCATCTACTGACCTCTTGCGCCTAGGTGGACAGAACCTATCATTCTTCTTTTGATCTCATTCCATCTTGTCGTTTTATCTATCCAATCCGCTCGTTCCCTCACACTTACCGATCCTGATGCAAAGCCCTCCCGAATGAGGGGCTACTTCCACCAATGGGAAGACTACGCACTGTTCTCTCTCTTCATTTTCTTCACGTACGGAAACCCCCATCAATTCATGGCCCCGCGCTCACCCTTACTTCCACAGTTTGGAATGCTTTGCACGCATATGCGTCTCCGGCTTACTCCTTGACCCCGAAGTCCCCTTCATCTCCGTATTCACCTCCCCGTTCAGACCCTTTGAGGACGAACCGATCCGTAGTGCCGTAACGCCAGGCCTCGCCCATACTCCGTCAGTGAATCGATCTGGCACGGGTCGGACGAACACCCTCGGTCGTAAGTTAGGCCAGATGAAAAATAACTTCTTCGAGCCGTTCGCATTGCATCATAACAATAATCGTGGTACGGCCGCAACAGTCGGTACTCTATCGGGGACCGAGACAAGGGCTCCAATGATGGAGAAGACTATGGCTAAATTTCAGCGGACTCATGACACAGTTCGAGATCCCAAATCAAACTTCTTGACAAACTTCCTCCGTTCTGACAAACCCAACACCGTTTCGCTTCCATTCAAACTTATTATTGAACAATCTCACCAGTCCACGAGGAGGAACATGCCCTATCTTCGTCAGAGTTGGAACAGGATCGATTTCCTGTCTATCCTGTGCTTCTGGATTTCTTTTGCACTCGCAACTGGGGGAATAGAGAAGGGTTCGATACATATTGGGATCTTCAGGGCTATAAGTGTCCTCAAAGTTTCCCGATTGCTGGCTGTTACATCCGGTACCACTGTAAGCATCCACCAGCTTTGCATGGCCTTTGTACTCAATGCCACCTAGACCATAATGCGCTCTCTGAAGACCGCTCGTCCTCTACTGACTAGCGTGGCTTACTTCGTCTTGTTTGCGATGCTTCTTTTTTCGTGCGTTGACCCTAGATCACATTTGCAACCTGACCTTGACACAATTTGACCAGCGTCATCGGAATCGAATCGTTCAAGGGTTCATTCCGTCGCTCTTGTTTTTTACAGCCTACTCTCGGCGAACCCGAAATCCAAATTTCGGGCGAGGCATGCGGAGGTTGGATCGATCCGCAGACATTGCAGACCATGCCCTACGTCAGGGCAGGTGGAAAGTATGGGATGATCAAAGGGTATATTTGCCCCGTTGGTCAAGTCTGCAAGGCATGTCAACTATCCAAGTGCTAGTCGCGCACTCCCGCTCAACGAATCCCAGGAAGGAGACAACCCCTTTAACAACATCGAGAGTTACGATAATTTCTTCTACGCCGCGCTTCAAGTTGCAATCATCTCGACCCAGAGCGGTGTATGCCCCAACCTCCGATTCGCTTGTGCATATACTGACCGCGGTTTTATAGTTCACCGGCCCGATGTATTTGACGATTGATTCCGAGTACTTCTTGTCCTGCTTTTTTTACATCATTTGCGTCATCGTTCTAAACTTCTGGCTTATCAACCTTTTCGTCGCTGTGATCACCAACACTTTCTCCGCCATCAGGAAAGAAACGCGAAAGAGTGCATTTGGGGCAGCTCCGTAAGCCCTTGTTCTTCTGTTGCATCCCTCGTGTATTCATTGGCGGGTTTTCCCTCAGCTTGGTCGTCAACATCGACGGAGAAAATGACGAGAATTTCGGTGTTATTGACGGCCGCCTGATAGCTGCCCGGCGGAATAAACTCAAAGACTATTACCGAATGACCAGATGGTTTTGGGTCATCCTGGCCCTCGCCTCTCTCACGATACAAGCAACCCGTACAGTCGATCCAGGACCGATCCACAGAGAACTCCTCAACAACGGAGAGCTCGCAATTACCATCGCATTCGACGTCGAGATCATTGTTCGGTTCGCGACTTACCTCCCGGACTGGCGAGACTTTTTCCGGAAAGGGAGGAACTGGTTGGATCTTATTTTGGCCATCGGCTCGACCATCATCCAAATCCCCCCCGTGCGAAATTCGGAAGTGTACCCATGGTTGACTATTTTCCAATTGTTGCGGTTTTACCGTGTTATCTTGGAAGTGCCCAGGATGAAACCCTTACTCGTGAGTCGACGGACGCTTATGATGAACCCTATTCACCGATTAACTCCCGCAAGCTCGCGGTCTTTGGAAACATGTACGGAATGACAAATATGATCCTGTTCTTGCTTCTGGTCAACTTCATCGCTTCTCTGATGGCCGTTCAATTACTTCGGGGATACATGCTCTCTAACGAGATGATAAACTTTGGTCACATTTTCAATGCGTTCCTGGGTATGTGGCAGATCTTCACCTCAGAGAACTGGTCAACGTTGTTGTACGCCGCGGCCATTGCATCCCAACCAGTGCGGCAGTCAATCGTCGTCATCTTGTTCTTGACCGGATGGATGCTTTTCGCAAACTGTACGTCTTCCGATTCTATCGTGTGGACCACTTCACCTCATTGTTCGTACGCTTGCAGTCATCATGATGCAGATGTTCATTGCTGTCATCAACGAAAACTTCGATGTTGCAGAGGAAGCGAAAAAAGGGAGGCAGGCGTCTCATTATTGGGCAAGCCAGCGACAAGAGAAAACCCAGGTTTCTTGGGTGAAGAAGCTGAATCCATACCGCTGGTTTGCCCCTGCTCCGAAGGCAATCGCTGTGGACAACCTTCCCTCCAGCCTTGTCTTACCGATGCAGAAAGCTTTGGTTCAAGACTACAGCGTTCCGAAGCGGGAGCCCAGTACCAAGGTACATTCATGCGGACACGAACCCGAACTTTCCCTGATCGCCTCTAGGTATCTGCTGAAAGGAAGAAAGGTCCCAGACATTACCCCTCGCGTTCGCTCAACCTTCTGCAAGGCTTCTTCGTTGGTGAACAAACCGCCGCCGAGATACCTCTTACCAACCTCAAGAACCTGCGTCGGGACAGCACGGCTCCGTCGGATCCTAACGACGATGAAATGGAAAGCCACCTGTGAGTAATCTGAAGATTCAGCATCAGACTTTTCTCAAAGCAATTCCAGAGAAATGCTCGCTGCACTGAATACGGAAACCCAGGTATCCCAGGACATCAATGACGCACTGTACGAACGGCGTGCGCAGAAGGCCGATTTCATACGCAACCATCCATCCTACGACAAGACCTTTTGGGTATTTTCTCAGAAGAATATTGTCAGGCAGTGGTGCCAAAAACTTGTCGAACCTGCTGGAGGAGAACGGATATTCGGACAACAGCACTCTCGATTGGCACATCCCATCTTCCAGCTCCTCATTCTCTGTACGGTCATAGCCGGAATCGTGGTAGAGAGCATCGCCACTCCGGTTTACCGACGGGACTACTACGCGAGGATGGGTCTTATCAGGGGCTCCTGGTTCGATCTCGCCGAAGCATCCTTAGGTCTGGTGCTATTTCTCGAATTTCTCATCAAAATCATGGCAGATGGGTTGTCTTTCACCCCTAACGCTTATTTACGGAGCATCTGGAACGTCTTCGACTTCCTCGTTCTAATCGGTCTTATCATCAACATCGTCACGGGTCTCGTTTTCGTCGGCGGTCTCAGCCGTTTGACTCGATCGCTCAAGGCTCTGCGTGTGTTGCGGCTTATCACACTCATTGAGAAGATGCGGACGACATTCCAATCCTTGATCATCTCTGGCGCCCTTCGTATTCTTGATGCAGCTGTATTAGCTGTTCTGTACGTGATTCCATTCGCTGTGTGGGGTCTCAACATCTTTTCCGGGCGCATGAACAGCTGCAACGATGGTGGTGTGGGAGGATTGTCGGACTGTGTGGGCGAATTCAATTACAAGGCCATCGGAGGCTCGGATGCATTCTCCTTTCCGGTGCCCAGGGTTTGGTCCAACCCTTCACCTTCGACCTCGTTCTCCTTTGATAGCTTCCGAGCTTCGCTCCTTATCCTCTTCGAGATCGTCTCACTCGAAGGCTGGACCGATGTCATGAGTGTAGCAACAAGCATCACGGGACCCGACCAACAGCCCCAGACAAACGCGGCCGAGTTCAATGCCTTCTTCTTTATTATCTACATCCTCCTCGGTGGAATCATCATATTCACTCTTTTTGTTAGGTGAACTTTGCACAGTTTCGTTGTCTGTACTCAATACTCACTCACCCATGCAGTATTATCATAGGCAATTTCAGTGCGAGGACTGGCGCCGCTTTCTTGACGCAGCCCCAACGTGAATGGATCGACTTGAAGAGGTTGATATCGCGTCAGAGACCATCAAAGCGACCTAAGGTCAGGCCAACCTCGACCTTCCGGGCGTGGTGCTTTGATCGTGCGGTGCACAAGCGAGGATGGTGGAGTCGTGTTATGACCTTCCTATACGTCTTGCATGTGTTTGCGCTCATGACGCAGTCCTATACCGCCAGCAGCGTTATCGATGACATTCGCAGTACGTCTCTCATTATGTTCTATATCTGGAGCCTTCCTCCTGACGAACTGTAGACGACTTTTTCTTGGTGATCTCTGGCGTAGTCATCCTGGATGCCGCCGTCCGAGGTTACGGGCTGGGATGGCACAGTTTCCGTGCGAATGGTTGGAATATCTTTGATGCCATCGTGGGCTTGGGTAGCTTGGTCACCACAGTTGTAGTCCGGTTTTGGTCGAAGGAGGGCATCTTCACCACGTTGCAAAAATTGTTTATCGTGGCAATCGCCTTCAAGCTCGTTCAACGGGCGGACAGCCTGAACAAACTGTTCAAGACGGCAATGTACGCACAATTCTTGACTTGTACATCTTTTGACTGACGCCTGTTCTAGTTCAAGTCTACCCGTTATCCTCAGTTTGATGGCGTTATGGTTGATCTTGTTTATGTTCTTTGCCATCATGTTTGTTGAGGTTTTCAGCTTAACAAAGTGGGGCTCTGGAGAGAATCGCGACCAGAATTACGCTAGCATCGCAAACGCGTTGGTCATGCTCGCTTTCATGAGCTGCGGTGAAGGTTGGAATCAATACATGCACGACTAGTAGGTACATCTCCACTCATGCGAGTCTGATGGCTGACTTTCTTCCTGCAGCACTCTCACTTACCCACGGTGTACGAGTCCAAACTCGGACCGGGAGACGGATTGCGGCAGTCCCGGATGGGCCTTTTGTCTGTTTATTGCTTGGAACGTTGTCAGCATGGTGAGAATTTAATTGACTACCCACCTATTTCCATAATGACATGATCCATCTCGTGCCTCAGTACATCTTCATGAACATGTTTACTGGTAGTCCCAGAACGTCCGATGGGTGCCTCTGATACTAACGCTCGGAACCTAGGTGTGGTTGTGGAAAACTTCTCCTATGTGTTTCAATTGACTGGGGGGGCCAAATCGATCACTCGAGATGAAATGCGGGCATTCAAAAAGGCATGGGCCAAGTTCGCAAACCCCAAGACTCAACACCTCGAAAGGAACCGTTTCGTGCCTTTCTTTGCGGTATGTCTCCCCCTTACCTTTTCTCCCATCTGACCTTTCCGGAACCAGGAACTGAGTGGGATATTCGAAGTCCGGATCTACCCTCTCCGGTACAACCTACGCAATCTGAAGGCAATGGTGACAGCCAGCGACATGGATTGGAACTCTTCGCATGTCGTTCAGGGTATTGATCTCACGAAACTGAAGCACACTCTCGATGGGATCAATTACACTGCTGTGAAGAAACAGAAGGCACTGTACAGCCGTTTGTATCACGAGGCTAACGTGACGCATCATTCCGGAAAGGGTATTTCGTTTACAGAGATGCTCCTACTTCTGGCCCACTACAAGCTCATCGTGGATCGGGATGCCCTTGTGTGCGTTCATTATCGTTCTTTTCGCTGTGGAATCGAGCGTTAACACTCATCTAGGCTCAAAGATCTCGTGGTTCGGACGGAGACAAATAAACTCGTCACAGATCTGGTCAACTTGGATCGAGTCAGGTCCCTCCTCAAGATGATCATTTACCGACGGAGGTTCAAGGAGCATCTCCGTCGTATCCATGAACAAGGTCCATCTTTTCGCTCTACGGAGGGAAATAGAACTGAGTACTTGTGTTACTGCAGAGATACCTTCTATCATCGTCGAAAACACACCAACGACACCTCCTAGTACCACACGAGATGTCGCTGGAAGCCCCTTATCCGATCGCGGGGAACCGGAAACCCCATCGCCCTCCAACAGAGACTCGAGGATGTCCGACTTTGGAAACATTCGACCGCGCTCTGGTGGCCTTCAGCGGCGCAGCAGGGCAGAAGTTTCTTCCACAGAATTCGGCCCCAGCTACCGGGACACGTTATCGGCAGGTGAAGTATCTGCGAGTACGGACGCGGACGATATCCTGTTCTCGATGCAGAATTCTGTGTGGGGTGGTGAGTCCAGTCGCCCGCGTGAACCTTAGTTATTGTTGTTTTTTCTAATCCGTTTGCCAGATATGCTCGTTGAAGCTGTTGAGGAGGACGAGAAGCTGTAAAGCAGCCTTTGGGCACCCTTCTGTTTATCTATCTAGTATGTACGATGCTATCCGAATTCGCTTTCGTGTTCTCTCCTTGTTGCACCCAACACCGTAATTTATCTCCAAGAGACTTGATAGAGCGTAGATAACATGTGTAATAGTTGCATGGAATCATGGCATACAGAGGTTTGCGAATGGTACGAGTAGATAAAATTACGTTCGACCTCCGCGCCCTCTCGATGGTCGCCATGGGCCCTTCTTTTCTACAGTTTGGAAACCGTCTGTCTCCGCCTGAGGAGTGGTGGGGTTGGGGGACTCTTCAGCGGCCTTGCGATCCTCGGCAGTCCTGGATCTCCACGATTGCTTAGGTACAGGGTCCTCCGGCTTCAGCGGACCCCTCTTCTGCCACGTATCTTCGGTCTTGGCAGGGGCGGGAGAGGAGGTTCTTTCGGGAGGTTGTGTCTGCTGTTGTTGGGCCCGTGTGGCAGCGAACGCACCAGGTTTGTACCTGGCCGTAGCAGGGGCAGGGCTTTCGGAGCGTGGAGGAGTCGAGGGAGTGGTGCCCTGTGGTGTTGACCTTCGCCAGGGTGTAGAGGGAGTCGACTGTGGCTGGCTCTTGGCGGCGGTGTTACGTTCCGCTCTTCGCCTTTCGGCCTCGTCTTCGCGTTGCCGTTGCAGGGCAGCTTTTTTGTCCAATTCTTCGCGTTCCTTGCGCCGCTGTTCGATAAGGGCTACACGCTTCTCTTCCTCTTCCCTCTTCTTGGCTTCTGCTGCCGCTTCCTCCGCCTCTGTCTCTAGACGCAACCGTTCCTCCTCCGCAAGGCGCTCTGCGAGCGCAAGATCACTATGCAGTTCAAATATGATGGGAGATACGGAGACGCACCTGCTTCAAGCCTCGCTTCTTCCTCCTCTCGCTCGCGGCGCTCCTGCTCCTCTGCTTCTTTGAGAAGACGCTCTTCCTCGCGAGCTTTGCTAGCGGCGGCGGTCCTCTTAGCCTTAGCTTCGCGAAGCTTTTCAGAAGCTTCCCTCTGCTTCTCTGCATATTCTTGGCCTCTCCTCTCCGATATAGCGTTCTTGGTCTCCTCAAAGTCAGCTAACATGCGAGAGAGACGGGCCTTGGTCTCGAGGTTAAGCTGGTGTTGTTGTTTGGAGCTCTCGATGCGAGTCCTTTGGAGAGACTCGAAAGTCCGACGATCGTTTTCCTGTTGGGTTTCGTAATCCTTGGCAAGGAGCGGTCGCTCCTCCTTCCTGTATGCTCGCTCAACATGGTCCAACCACTTGCCAATGACGCGCATTCGTTCAGCCAAATCCCGCTTATCCTTCTCTATTTGTTCGACGTGCATTCTCATAAGGGTGTCGGTGCTAACGTCACCGAGAGCCTAGACGGGGATTTCGCAAGCATGAGCCAAAAGGTGAGTGGGGAGCTAGGGCGTTCAAATACGCGTACGTTGATGTCCACTTTGATGTTGCCCTTCTGTTTGAGACTCTGGGCGAATTTCTTTGCCTCCTCAGTTCTGATGCTCTCAATCTCCTTTCTGGCGTTTTCGACCTCCCGCCTGCGACGTTCTTCGATCAACCTTCTTTCCTCCTCTTCCTTGTGCTTCCTGGCCAACTCTGCACGACGTAATATCTCCTCCTTCTCCTTCTTTTGAGACAGCTCGGTAAGAAGTTCCCGTCGGCGGGCAACGAGAGCACGTCGGTTTCGGAGTTCTGCCCTCTCGGCGTTTGCAGCGGCCGCGAGTTGAGAAAACTTGGCCTGCTGTATCTCTTCGGAGAGCTTCTCACGTTCCGGGCGTATCACGGACAGGGAGTTGTGCAAACACATGGCGAGTGAGCTCAGTCTGGTCCTGACCAGATCGGCAGCGGACGGTTGGATGGGGGTTTCATGCGTTCGAGAAGTGGAAGACGAAGGATCATCTGTGGAGACGAAGGGGTCGTCGATAAAGGTGATTGTACCGGCACTGTGATTAACATGCACGCTCAATTCGCCGCGACGAGCGCATCCCATGATATATGCTTCGACGTTCTCTGCATCGTAGGTACAGACGTCGGGAATACCTGATTCTTTAAGGGGTTGGAGGAGTTCCATGAGGTTAGAAACCTTGATTGTTGAATAAACCTGGGATAACTGAGACAGCAGACGAGAGAGTAAAGCACGTTGGAGGAGAGGGAGGTACTGGGAGTAAGCGGTATCTTCCGAGAGAGCGCGGAGGAGGGGCGCAACGGAGGCGCAGAGAGTTAGAGGGTCAAAAGTGACTTCAAGAACATCGTATAGGGATTTGACGGTCTCTGGGGAGATCTTGTGAACGTTACGAAGGAGGGCGTCTCGAAGGAGACCAGCGCGTGTGGGAACGCGAGTTAGCCGAAGGAGGGAGCTGAGACGGTTATTTTTGCCTTTACCATCCTCGACGACGGCAGCTTCATCGGCCCGGACACCAACAGGGACGGCGAGAGCGCTGACTAGGACCTGTCCTGCGAGCCTAGCGATCTCCGGATCGGATTTTGTACCCATGGAGGTGACGACAGCGTAATATCTGCTCCAGGCGGCGGCATGGTAGAGTGCGTTACCGCTCATCAAGAATATTTTTGTGAGCTTTTCGTAGTAGTTAGCCATCATGGACGGCTTTGGAGCCTTCTTGGACATTGTCAAGAGGTTGTGGACATCCTCGACGGAACGGAAGGCCTCCTGCCACAATTCCAGTTCAACCGAGGCATTAAGCTGGGCGAAGCGGGTATCGAGGTGGTGTTGGAGGGTATCAGCGTCGGAGAGGTTGATCGAGTGGGGCTGGGACGCATATTTGGCCACGTTGGTGAGGTGGAGACGAAGAGTTTCACATAGACGGCGAAACTCGACTTTTCGTTGATGCTTCAAGCAGAATTTGAAGGCTTGTTGGGCGACTTGCTGAATGGAGTAAAGTTGAGACGAAAAGGGGGGGAGGGTCAAGGAACGGTGACGGACCTGGTAGATGACCTCTAACCGAGCGTTATTCTTGAGTGTTTCGAGAGCGGTCCTGTAGCTCTCCCAGAGAAACTTGAGCCAGGGGGTCACAAGGGCACGATCCGTTCTGTCCTTGTTCTGATCGCCGCTGACGGCTCCCAATAGGATGCTTTCTGGGGTTTCCATTGCTTCGAGATCATCGAAATCGGTCAAAGCGACGGCCTGGTTAGCTTTCTCCTGGGCCTCCTGGACTTTTGCGTCGGAAAGTTGGATGAAACGGTTGACGACGACCTCGATGGAAGCGACGCTTGAATTTTGAGCGATGTTCTTGTATTGCATGAGACCTTCCTTGGCGACCCTGCCCTTCCTCAACTCGACGCAAAGCTCGACGAAACGGAGCATGATAGGTTCTAGGGAAGCGAGGGAGGTGGACCTGAATTTCTTGGACAGGAACATCTCTGTCAAGGATTGAAGGGCAGCATGGGTCTGGCCGACGGAGACGAGACCCTCTGCCTGTTTCAAGACTGTTTCTGGCTTTGAAAACGGGGCCATTATTTGTCGGTTAAGAGCAGACAGTCAGTGCGGAGGATGATAATGTTGCTGAAAATTCCCCTTGCTATATCGGGAAGGAGGAACCTGCCCTAAACGACCTCTATCCTCCTCGTCTTCCAGTCCTCTTCCAGTCTATCCCTCACAAACCTATCCAGTTCCTTCGACTTGTCCGTACACACACCAACAATCCTCACTATCTCACTCGCACTCAACGGCACCCCTCCCGCCTTTTGCACCACACACAGTTCTCGCTGGGCGTTGAGCGCGATTGACATCACCCCAGCACTCAATCGTTGTTCCATCCGACTTGGATCCATAATCGCGGGGATAGACCTCTCTTGGAAGTATGCGAATGTGAGGCAGAATGGCGTGTGGTGCATCGATAGAGCCATTGGTGCCCGTTCTGTCGCTGGATGCTGCAAATCCTAGGTTAGAGTAGCCATGTAAGAGAGAGAGAGCGTTACCGACCACAATAACTTGATCACCAACCACCTCCACCTCTGGTCGTCGGAAATGCATCAGCGCAACAATCGCCGCTAAACATGCACAGTCCAGCATATTCCCCGAATCCGCAAGGAAGTGAACCGTGAGCCGCAAATTCCATACCTATGCGTTTCAGTCCTGTTAGAAACGCGCCATGGACGAGCACTGGTCCTACCCGCTGTCCGGATTGTATGCACAACGATTCCTTGTCGACGACATCGCTCCGTCGGATTATCTTGTCCAACATGCGAGTGATCGTCACTTCTTCCTCCGACGGTCTGCAGTTACGGAAAGCATCAGATTGGATTGACCCATTTCGTGCGAAAGAGATACCTACCGACCTTGCTCGTATTCGCTCGAAGCCATGGGCGATATTTCAGAGTGAATCGTTATTTGTCCTTCAAACGGTCGTTCCGGCGGTGGTTTGACCATCTTCGCCTCAACCTGGGCGAGCACTCTTCAGTTTCGAGAGTCAGATGTCCCCTCTGTACCAAAAGAACGCAAATAAATCCATACCTTGTCTCTCCCAACGAGCAATCCACCCATCCCAAGTCTGGTCCAAAAGTCAACGTAGGCTGCCTCATCTCCAACGTTGCCCTCCCATCCAACCTCAGGCCCTGTTTCAGCGCTTCGACCACGAATTCTTTTTCTGGGATCGACGGAGACGGCGGTCTCATTTCAGATGGTGGATAGCAGCGGTGATCGACGATCGAAAAATGGTTCGCCTGATCACTCACAACCTCCTCGCCTGCCATGCAAAAGGTTGCACCTCGAACAACTTCCCTCTCCAGCTCAAAGACGTCCAGATAGCTCTTAGGGAGGCCGAGTTTAACCCTGACTTCATCAGAGGTTTCATGCCAAAGATCGAGTGGAACGCTCTCGTCGATGCCGCCCGCCAGGTTCCCATTTCTTTCCTTGTCACACAACTCCACAAGAAGCCCTTACCATCCTACAGTTGGGAGATACTTCGCTACCCGCTGAACAGCCAGAGATGTTGGATGATGATCTACTCAAGGCTCTTCACCATGTTTTACTCGAGGTGAGGAAACCTCATCCGCCCTCCGTTCCCTTCTGTTGCTCATTGCATCCACAAGATCCACGTAGAGGAAGGCCAAATGACCTGTCCTAACTGCAGTCACGTATACCCGATATCTAACGGTATCCCAAACATGGTTTGTTTCCCACCTGGAGGTCGAATCTCTTTCTTTCTCTAACAATGTCCCTCAGCTCCTCGCGGAACATGAGATCGCCTAGCGAAAGCCTTCTTCCTTATGTATTCATCTGCGACGTAGATACAGACAGTCTGAAAGCGACCGATCTCACTTTCCATCCATCAAGTGAGGTCTTTAAACGAGCGGGATCAGAAGCCGTAAAAAGTAGGTGTCAGCGGGTACTTACTATACTTCGGTCCTCCCCCACCTTCAGGTACACTCCACTGGATGTCTTGAGTCGGGACTTTAATATCGCACAGTTTGCAGTGGATACAGTTCTAACATGTTTTGGTATCAGCATTCTGGTGAACGGTGACCCTAGCACTCACCTGAGAGTTGATCACCAGTTTCTTTCCATTCCACGAGCCGTCCTCTGCGCCGGAGCCACCCTCTACGTCAACATACTCGTAGACTCCTGCAGGGCAGGCTCGTCCCAGAAGTCCTGCAAACTCTTCTACGTTCTTTTTTACATGCTCCGTCCTCCTCGCAGCATCCTCGGTCGCCTCGTCGGGTTTACGGACCAAGAGGTGTACGGGCTGGTCTTCGGCGTGATTTGTCCCCGTCAACGAAACGCTTGTCATCAGATCCGTAGAAAGAGGTGCCTCGAATGGAGGGTAGTTAATCGGCTTGAAGTTCCGTGCCTTTCCTGTTTGAGCTGCGTCGGAGCCGTGATGTTTGAACGTCCATGGCACACGTCCCTTCATCAGCAGAGTGTCCACTCCAGAGTAGATCATGCCACCCCAGATCCCGAGCTTGGTGTCGAACGAAGGTCGGATGTTTCGAACTTGCCAGAGTTCCTTGTGTACCCAACTCGACTTGAACGCCTCCTCGTACCTCGACATGTCTGCTGCTCCTTCCTCAGTCACTTTCTCCTCCGTGATCGACTCGAACGCAACCTCAGCGGCGAGCATGCCCGTTTTCATCGCGTTGTGGGTTCCTTTGATTTTTGGAACGTTGACGAAACCCGCCGAACACCCGATGAGGGCTCCTCCTGGGAAGAATAACTTGGGAATCGACTGATATCCGCCCTCGTTCAACGTCCGTCCACCGTAAGCGAGGCGCGTGGAATTTCCAGAGAGAAGGTCCCTGAACCAAGGGTGGTGCTTCATTCGCTGATCGAGGGTCAGAGCCCGATACCAAGGTCCGAAAGAAAAAGGGCCTTACCTGCAACTCCCGATACGGACTCAGGTAGGGATTTTGATAGTCCAACCCGATCACCATCCCGAGGCTGACCATACCGTCCGCCATGTGATAGACCCACCCCCCACCGTACGTGTCCGAGGTCAGGGGCCAACCCATGGTGTGAACGACGTTTCCGGCATCGTACTTCTCCGGATCAACCCTCCAGACCTCTTTTACGCCAATGCCATATGTCTGAAGCTCCTTCCCTTCTCTGAGATCAAACTTCCGCACAGCGTCCTTGGTCAAAGACCCGTGAGCACCCTCTGCCAACAAGGTGACCTTGGCTCGAAACTCCATCCCAGGCTCGAAGTTGTCTTTCATTCTCCGTTGACGGTCTAGTCCCACTTCATTTGTCCGGACACCAAGAACGGACTTGCCTCCTTCGCCGTAGATGAGAGAGGCACCAGCAAAACCAGGGTAGACTTCCACTCCCATCTCCTCAGCAATTTCTCCCAACCAGGCGGTAAAGCGAGAGAGGGAGGTAATGTAATTGCCCTTGTTACTCATCTGTGGTGGGTGGGGGATTGGAAAAGAGGAGGATCGGGTAAAGAACCGCATCGAAGAGGAGGTAGTAGGTTGAACCAAAGGATGACCTGAACGATCCTTCCATTCGGGTAACAGTTCATTGAGAGCAGCAGGTTCGATAACGGCGCCAGAGAGAATGTGGGATCCTGAAGTATCAAGGTGGACCTCGAACGTTGCTATTTGCGTGGGGAAAGACACGGATGTAACTCACCGACTTCAGATCCCTTTTCCAACACGACGACCCGGATTTCTTTGCCCTTGTCTTTTTCGAGCTGCTTTAACCTGATAGCAGCGCTGAGACCCGCAGGGCCAGCTCCAACGATGCATACATCGACCTCATCCTCCGCCCTCTCTACTCCGGCCGGATCAAAGAGTTCCCTTTGTCGAAGAGGTGTCAGATGAAATTGCTTGCAAAGGGCGAGCCTCCCCGTCACGAACTGCTGCGTTCGTCGTGTGAGCATTATTGAAGGAGCCAATTCCGGACCCTGGGTCGTCAAAAGCGAGCAGTGATCGAATTCGTCGGATCAGAGTCGGATGAGAGGAGAGATTCAACACGTGATATCTACTCAGCGAGAGTAATGTACAGGATGTTACTGGTCAGGACAGCTTTAGAGCCGGGGATCAGCAGAATCGTCTGCGTCGCGTCAATCACAACCCCAGGCCCATCTATTGTCTCACCAACTTCGAGATTGTCCAGCAAGTACACCGGCGTTTCGTTGACCCGTCCAAGTTCGTCAAAGTACACGCTGTGTCTTGAATCAATCTTCTCCTTCGAGACAGGACGCTGCTTTAGTGTTTCCAATTCTGAATGCACGGATTCCCCCATGGAATCAAACGTCCTTCCGATTCCGCGGACCTTTCTCGCGTTCAGCTTCCCTGACGGTAATGTGCATGGCTAATAACCCACCTTGATGTCATCCACGATGACGGTCTTGGTCTCCAATAAGAACCCAAACTCAGCCTTGTATGCTCGTTTGAAAGCGGCTTCAAAGTCTTCCTTTCCATCTCCGTCCGTTGCCTCGGGCAAGATCATCAACGCGGTATCGGTCCCCTCAAAGCGCATGTTCAGGGCCCGCTCGACATGGATCCTACGCTCCTCAAAACCTTGACTCCTGAGCTCTTCACGGACGCCCGCCTCAAGTTTATCCAATCGCGATGTTAGTGACGGCTTGTTCTGTTCCGTGTAAAACGTGGATGAAGGCTCTTGCCGTTCGTACACCCTAAATTCTCTGAGTAATCGCTTGGATTCAATCCCGGAACTACAAACCTGTCCGCGAGTGCAAGTCCGTACGCGGATAATATTGAGCTGTAGCGATGAATGAGTATCGCCTTGATCCCGAGCAGTTTTGCGATCTCGCAGGCATGTTGTCCTCCTGCACCCCCAAAACTCGCGAGCCTGTCCAGAGGATCTAAGTTTCATCCATTACTAAGGCGCCCAGGGCACCTACACATGTTTTCCGGTGGCGTATCCTCTTGCCTCGGTCAGGGCACGAATGGGTCTACACATGGTCTCGTTTGCGACCTTGATGAATCTAGCTATCAAGTCAAGTGGCCGCGATAAACATTAGTAGGCGGCGTGCTCACCCATATGCGATTTCATCTAGGGTGAAATCGTCTCCGTCGTGGCCGTGGTTTATCTCATCGGACAGTTTCTCGAAGGCCGCAGTAGTTGCAGCAAGGTCCAGTGGCTCCTTTTCCGATTTACCAAAAATCTTGGGGAAATAATCCGTGATCAATCGGCCGAGGAGAAGGTTTGCGTCCGTTACAGCCAACGGGCCGCCCTTCCTGGAGCATTGTCATTATTTTCCAACCACGCCTAGGGGGGAAATACCTGTAACACGTCGGTCCGGGTTCCGCCCCTGCGCTCTCTGGTCCAGTATTGAACAACCCGTTTCTAAACGCAAGGCAGGAACCTCCTCCAGCTGCAACGGTATTGATATCCAACTGAGGGGATTGAATGGTGATCCCGGCTGTTGTTGTCTCATAAACTACTTCATATCTGCCGTCAAACCTGGAGACGTCCGTAGAGGTTCCACCGACATCAAGCCTGTGTTGAATCAGGATCGTGACAGGGAAAAAGAGTGCTCAGGGCGTACCCGATGACAGGTTGTCTTCTTTTCTCATCCCAACTGGTTAGGGCATAGCCAACGACACCTCCCGCCGGACCACTCAAGATACTCTTCAACCCAGAGAAATTTTTCGTATCCAATAAACCGCCATCGCTACCCATGAACTCTACTCGAGGGCTCAAGAGACGGCCATCCCGCAGTTTTCCGTCAAAACCGTTGAAAAAGCCGTCGAGATACTCGCGAAGGATGGGTGTGAGGTATGCGTCCGCCGTTGATGACACCCCTCGTGGGACCAGCTTGATCATAGGGAGTAGTTGAGAAGATTCGGAGACGTGTGTGAACCCGATTTCATGAGCGATCTTTCCAACGAGAAGTTCATGTTCGGGGAAGGTGTACGAATGGACCAAGACAATTGCGAGCGAACGGTAACCTTCTCGATAGAGTGTTTGTAGGTCGTGCCTTATTTGGTCAAGATCTACAGACGGCCATCCGTCAGTACGTCACCATGGTTCTCGATGGAAAGGCACTTTCCAGGCGTCCTCATGATTCTGACCGCCTCACCAGAGATACCTCGGACAATCTTTCCAGGACCTTCTGCATCTCCTTGACCATCCCAACCCGCGCCACGGTAACCTCTGATGAGATTGCCACGTTCATCAAACTGGACTGCGTTTTTCTCGGCCTCTGGATCGGAGGTGTAGCCAACAAGGGTGACTCTCTCGTCGACTTCCAGTACGGTGGAATACAGTGGGGGCGGTCTGCGGATGTTGAGATCGAAGATCTTGGGCCGTGATTGGTTCCCAATCAACAGAATGTCTTTGAAACCCTTGGTGATTAGCAGGGCATGTTTGTGACCCTTACGCTCAAGAAGTGCATTTGTGGCCACAGTGGTAGATAGGCGAATGTAGTCTGATGCCATGGAAGGATTGAGGGCTCAGGGCTCGTGTTCGAGACGGGATAGCTTGCCTATCTTATCGGTATTTAGGATCGCACCTCTGGGGATCTTCTCCCCAGTGACTGTTTCGAGCACCCGCCGGATGCCTTCGGTTGGAGCATCCTGATAATTGGCTGGATCTTGAGAGACTGCAGTAGTGATAAATAACGAGTGGGCAGTGAGGCGGTAGGTCCAAGCTCACGAAGTTTGACCACGAGCTCTTTTCTTTTATCCGGGTTCTCTGGATCTGGATAAGACCTGCCAAGGAATGGGATGATGATCAGTGGAATCAGGTTCCAGGTGGGAACCAGTTACGCGTGAACGTCGCAGAACGTTCCTCCTCTGTCCGCGCATATCCTTATCGACTTGTCTGGGATGTCCTTGTTCGCCATTGGCAACGGTATGGATTGAGACACTGGGTGGAGGAAAAGATCGCGTTATAGGTCAAGTGACTTGGAGCACTCATGTCCGCACCGATGATGACTTGGAGTCGCAGGGTCTTCAACACAGAGAAGCCTTTGACGACAACCGCTCAATGTCGGACATGATGATGGTGATGGCGACGACGACAACAGCGACGACGACCAATGCGTAAAAGGTTAATGAGAACACGCTTTCTCTCTAACCTCGGCAGCGATCGACCACTGCTTCACGTTATGGCCCCCCTCCGCCGCGACACACAAGACTCGGCAGCGGCCCAGCAATCACCCTCGTTGACCACGCAACCCACGCTCAGGATAGTGGCATCCGGTACTCTTTTTCTCACCCATACTCTCGAGCTTCCAACCCATCCCACTCCCTTGACCGTTCACCGCGCCAAATCCGTGACAAAGTCGAGGGGAGGCGCGGCGTCAGCCTGTCTATCTATCCTCGCTCAGTTCCCCAGCGTCGATGCCAAGTTGGTCGCGTCTTTGAGCAACAATGACGAGGGGAAGATGATCATTGACCAGCTCGAGCGGGAGGGGGTCAGTACACGGTACTGTAAGGTTTGGGAGGGTACATCTGTTCCCAGTGCGTGGGTTCTGCATGCAGGTGCGGGTCCAGGTTCATACGAGGGGTTGTTCAGCATCTGACGAAGGCTATATAGCTGACACGGGCGAGCAGACTGTTATTAACCACAACCCCCTCCCTGATATTACCCATGAAGAATTCGTGACAATGCTTGGACCCCTTCTCATTCCGGAGAATTACGCCAATTTGGTCCCCTTGCCGAACAGTCCTTCCCCCGCAAATCCACCCATCCCGCCAAATAATACAAACGCCCCTTTCGAATGGTTGCATTTTGAAGGTCGCAGTGTAAAGACCACCTTGAACAACATGGTGGGCATAGACGGCCTTGCCCGGGAGCGCAAGTGGCGCAATCGCTGCGTATTTTCCGTTGATGTTGGTAGGAAGGCCAGACAGGGAGTTCAAGCTGTAAGTCACTTTCTTGGTCTAGAGGTGCACTATGCTGATGGAATCTCCCAGCTATTGCCTCACGCAGACGTGATCTTCGTGAATGCTCACTATGCCAAGGCACATTCACCCGCTCACGCCGCAACTCCGAGGTCATACCTCCTGTCGCTCGCAGCTTCCTCTTCTGTGGCACCTCATTCCCTCCTTATTGGTTATTGGGGAAATAAACAGGGTGCAGCTGTCCTTTCCCTCCCAACGAAGGAGTATTTCCAAAGTTCTGGCTGGGTCCGCCCCCCTACACATCGCGCTGCATCTAAAAACCCAGACCCCCGGCCAAGGAGTGTGACAAGTGATAGTGTCTTCTGGGCCGATGGAGGCATAGACCATTCCTCGTCTTCTTCAAACTTTAGCCTTACTGGTAATAACCGAGACTCGGGAACAGATCCCGTTTCGTCATCGTATGACCACGACCAGGAGGAAGACAACGACTCCGAGGGGACGGAAACCGGGGACAACGTCACCCAGGAAGAAGAGGACGTGATCGATGAAATTGGTGCTCAGGAGGCGTTCATTGCTGGAATGATCTTCGCGTTAACCCGGAAAATCCTTCCCGGAGAACCGTACACACCACATTTGACAGCATCGGGATACCCTGTGAACGAGGAGAAAGGGAGATGGCGGTTGGAGGAGTGTCTCAAGTGGGTACTCCTCATCCCCAGACTGATACGACTCATGACGCCCTTGTGTCCCTCAGATTTGCGACAGAACTAGCTGGGAGAAAAGCAACGCGACGGGGGTGGGATGGACTCGCCAAAGAGATGTCTAGAGCGGGTTGGTTTGACGGGTGAATGCCAGGTTTGCGTCGTTTGACATTAGCTGCGGATTTCCAAATCACGAACCTTTAATCTACTCTCACGATTTCCTTAACTTTGGGTATACCCGGTGATGTATGATACCTTGGTTCGACACGATACCATCATACCTTGTGAGAGTGATTATTCAAGGTCCCGGACGAGCTGTTCCTGCCCCACTTTTCGGCCGTGGGTTAAAGAACGGAGAAGGGGTGTTAGACTACGAGAGGACGTCCACAATACTTGAGTACGAGGGAGAAGATCTGGGTTTAATGTTACACAGAGACCTGCATACCCGCAATGCTGTAGGATGAGATCGGACTTGTTTTGCTGTTGACAACATCCGCGACGTCAATGTCCACACTCGCCAGACAGTGCTTTAGCGCGTCCTTTGCCACCGTTGCCCGACGTTGGGCATTGGGCAGCGTGTCATCACGTCAGCTCTCGGCCAATGCCACCCCCGTGGATGGTCCTTTCCTCTGGGACAAGCTGCTGGATACCACCAATCCCGCTGTCCGAACAAAGCTGACCCCACAGTCCCCAGACGATGCTTGGCTGGCCCAACACAAGAGAAACATCAACTTCCTCGCTCCTCCGAGCAACGCGTACACAGGCATGTCCTTAACCCATTCGCTCCCGACACCGGCTCAACGATATTATTGTTACAGGTCGAAGCGTTGCGGTCAGGAAAGATCTCACAGGCACTTCCGTCGCAAACGCATACGCCGCTCTCGCGTACCGGGTTCGGAGAAATAAAGTGAGGCAGGATTACATGGCCAATATGCGGCACGAAAAAAAAGGCGTTAAGCGTCGGAGACTGGAGAGCGAGAGGTGGAGAAGGCGGTTTGCCGACCACGTACGTCCTGCATCGCAACAAGTGTCGTTTTGGATGTCTCACCTCTCCCACCCCGGGGCATAGGTTAGAAAAAAGGTCCAACTAGTCCAAGAGATCCGACGACGAGGGGCCTGAGGTATCCTATCTACCATGTGCATCCCCGCAATATTTTCTCCCCCACCCGTTGACCACGCACACACCCGAGCCGTCAACCTTTGAAACCTAATATCAGTCAATTTATGTGGTCGTGTGTCCCTGGGGCAGAAAATATCACGCCCACTACTAAAGTCATTGGCAACTGTGGCAATCTCCCGGGGATAAATGACACCCCCTCGCTTCCGAGATTCACTTGCTCAAATCTCGGCGGATTAACGATGAGGGAATGCGGGTGAATTCAACACCTTAGTCCAAATCCACAAGCCGTCCCCGTGCTATTTCTTTTCGCGGATCTCCGATGAAATAGCCCCCTCCCAGCAGCTCGAAGACTAGTCTCATTTGCTAGCTGCTCCAACGCTGTACGCCGCGTGTTCAACGTTCACCACGCACTTCTGCTGGGTACCCTTGCCCGAAATCCTTTTTCTTTTGTGACACACATGTCCATCAGTTCCCATCCACTTTCCCCCGGCCGACTGGAACGACGCCGTTTTTGCGTCCCGCTGTCAATTACTCCGTACACTCAGACCACTCGCTATCTTTACTTTCTACTCTGAAAAACCGAACCCTCGTTAAAATGTGTCTCAACGTTGGTTCTCCCTTTTCGCATCCTCTAGTCTGGAGATCTAACCCATTGCTTATAGATCATCGACGGACACTTCCACACCACTTGCCACCATTTCGTTGTCATTTCTACCCGCCTGCATGACTGTTACAAGCCGGATTGCTCCCTCAGCAGACGACACGAAGGCCCCATCGCTAGGAGGATGTCACTGACGGTGCACAACCCCGTTCGGATGTACGACTCACCCTGCGGCGGCTGTGTCATTCGCGATCCCCACTGGCGTGTATGCTGAACCTACAATCGCGTACTCTACCCTCTAAGACCGCCGGGCGATCTCTTAACCGATAATTCATCACTTCATGTGCCATTTAATCATGTTAATCTTTTTCTGTCAACTCCTTCTGTATGCAGTTTTCGTCTATTTGTACCTGTGTATCCGTTGCCTTTACCCATGTCGATCTCAAGGCGGTTGAGTATTGCATGGGGTGGTTCTAGCCCCTACGAAGACACAGATACTCTAGTTCTTACCGGACGTACCTACTTTGTCGATGTTCGCGTCAAGAGAGAAAGCAACCCCCCTATACTCGACTGGGCATTCGCCGGAACGAGAACAAGTACGCCAGGAAAGAAACCAGGTAGCTATCGGCTGAACGGGGTTTCTCAAATTCACCTTCTCATCTACACACGCAGGCGAATTCATTTGCAAGTGGCATCGCCTGGTGGACTCCAGAACCTCGGACGGCGGTACAGACGAAGGGGTCGTGTTCCCCCATCCGTCGGATCCCACAAAAGTAATGGAGAGAGGTAGCATGTACAACCCCGCCACGGATCGTGTCGAGCCATACGAAGAGGTCTGGTTAGACACAGTCCCTCCCCCGGGGACGCTGATCGCATTTTTGGAGAAAGAGGACGGGTCGAGCTTCGTTGCGATAATCGGAGAACTTCGATTGGGCGTGGGGAGACGATATGCGTGGAGGTCAGAAGGCGGGAAGACTGTCTATGAGATAGGATGGGGGGAGGGCATGCACATTGTCCTCGACGGGGACGTGAAGGAAGGCTCGACGATCGGATCATGGATCGTCCGCGAGCTGTGGAAAACGTGAGTGGGTACATACTATACGTACATTTGCAACACCTCTACGATCTCAACTTTCCGTGGCAGTCAACCCATGCAAAATCCACATAAAAAGCAACTCCGATACGGGGAATCGAACCCCGAGCTGTCGCGCTCACGTGACATTCCATGAAAGGCGACAATGTTAGCCGTTACACCATATCGGACCTGAACATTCCCGCAGATTTAAGAAGCACAACCAACGGGAAAAAGGTCAACTTTGATAGCGCACTAATAAACAATGTCTTACACAGCAGCAACTACTCTACGACGGTAGTACATGGTTAGTTCGGCAGCTTGCCTCCATATATATTGCCTGACCGCGGCCAACGTCATGTCAAGAGGCAGGACCATGTCGTTGCACAATATCTCGTATACATCCTCTGGCCTCGGTCCACGAGGCTTTAACGGGGTGGTGGGTGACGACCGTCCAAGGGCATCCACTGAAGATCGGGGTGTTGCCCCACTGCTTCCGAAACCCGCTGCGATTCGTGCCAGTTTATCTTGTACCTGATGGTTGAGCGTTAGCCAGTACAAGGTTTCGAAACGAAAGGAAATCCGACATGATTCGTTAGCTTTCGAACTCTCAAGAATCGACTGGCCGTGAGCTTGGATTGGGATCTGTAAACTGCGTCAGCAGTCGCACGATTACCCATAGGGTATTGCTCACGTGTTAAGAAGATCAGGGAGCTGTTCCTCCCCCTTTTTTACTGGGTAGGGAAGCAAAACAAATCCGACCTTCGCGACAGGCACGAGTGGGACCTTGTTGGTGAGAAGATATTCCAGCAACCACATCGGCATGGTTTCCTCTAGGACCCGGGCGTCTGACCCCGTAGTCCCCACCGTTCCCCTGTGGGCCGTGGTCCATCCGAACGACGTCTCTTCCGATATGTAGATCACAGTGTTATGTGGCAAGACCAGAAGAGGAGCTTCGGAGGACGGGGGTATTGAAAAGTTTGCTTGCAACAGTTGCAGGGGT
>Ga0307514_10001825_pt1 | contig 23710 bp, 23 predicted proteins | sample 16_EM_MG_FD_203088 | JGI IMG/M metagenome (GOLD analysis project Ga0307514, IMG submission 203088) | Populus trichocarpa ectomycorrhiza microbial communities from riparian zone in the Pacific Northwest, United States - 16_EM | ecosystem: Host-associated > Plants > Roots > Unclassified | place...
TGCCACCCGGTACCATGTCGGCTTGATCCTGTTGTGCCCCGCCCAGGGAACCGCTGCCATGCTGACCATTCGCAAACTCATTTCCCGCGGCCAGGGCCTGGCCCCTGTGTTGCTCAAGCGCGCCGCCACGGTGGAGCTGGACTGGGATGTGCGGCAGAAGAGCCGCTTCGAGGCGCAAGATTCCACCGGCCGGCGGCTGGGTGTGTTCCTGGCGCGGGGCAGCGTGGTGCGCGGTGGCGACGTGCTGGTGGCCGAGGACGGTTCGCTGATTGCCGTCAAGGCCGCGCCACAGCCGGTGCTGGAAGTGCGCGCCTGCGCCGAGCACGGCAGCCCGTTCGATCTGATGCGGGCCGCCTACCACCTGGGCAACCGCCACGTGCAACTGGCGCTGCAGACCGATCACCTGCTGCTGGAGCCTGACCACGTGCTGGCCGACATGCTGCGGCAAATGCACTTGATCGTGCGGGAAACGCAGACCGCCTTCGAGCCGGAGGCCGGCGCCTACGCGGCGGGTGGACATGCCCACGGTCATGCGCATGACGACCACGGCCCAGGCCATGATCACGGGCATGGGCATGGGCACGATCACGCGCCTGCCGCGGCCCCTGCACCCGTGCGCGGCAAGCCGATTGGCATCGCCGTCGCGGTGGCGGCGACGCCGCACGTACATGGCCCCGGTTGCGGCCACGACCACGGGCATGACCACGGCCACGATCACTGAGTCCGTGGCCGCTGCCGAAGCCCTAAGCCCGAGCGCGCTGCTGCAGCTGATGTGGCTGGCCTCGCCAGCGCTGCCGGTCGGTGGCTTCAGCTATTCGGAAGGGCTGGAAGCGGCGATTGAAAGCGGGCTGGTGCGGGACGAGGTCTCGGCTGGCGACTGGTTGCTGGACCAGCTGAAGCTGGCGCTGTCGCGTGCCGACCTGGCCGTTGCCGCCGCAGCGCACGAGGCCTGGCAGCAGCACGACCTGGTGCACGTCACCGCGCTGAACGACTGGGTGCGCCAGACCCGCGAAAGCAGCGAGATGCGGCTGCAGACCGAGCAGATGGGCCGTTCACTGCAGCTCTGGCTGCTGCAGCGCCAGCCGCAGGACCCACGCGTGGTGGCGCTCGGCAGCCTGGCCCCTGCGCCGACCTGGCCGGTGGCCTTTGCACTGGCCGTGCTGCACACGGGCGCACCGCGCCGCGAGGCGCTGCTGGCGCATGCCTTTGGCTGGGCCGAGAACATGGTGCAGGCCGCGATCAAGTCCGTGCCGCTGGGCCAGAGCGCCGGCCAGCGCATGCTGGCGCGGCTGGTGGAAGCCTTGCCGGCAGTGATAGATGCCACGCTGCAGCTGCCTGCTGAGCAGCGCCAGGCCTGCACGCCGATGCTGGCCATCCTCAGTGCACAGCACGAGGCGCAATACTCGCGGTTGTTCCGCTCCTGAGGCGCTCGCCAGGCCGCGCTGGGTAGCGCAGCGCACGCGCGAGTTCCGGCTTACGCAACAGCAACAGAGCGGCAACCTGCGGCCGCGAGCATCCGGCTCAGCACATCGCCAAGGCACCCACTGCCCGCTGTGCCCACAAGCCGGTCCACCGGCGGAGAGCCCACATGCCATCCACTGCCCCGAACATTGCCGGCGCGCACGCAGCGCATGCCGACGAAGGCCTGCAACACGACCTGCGCCTGCTGGCCGCTGCGCAGTCCCTGCCGGCGACCCTGCCACGCGAGCTGCAACGCCGCCGCGCATTGCGCTGGCTGGCCGCAGGCAGCCTGGCACCGCTGGGCTCGCTGGCCATGGTGGCCTGCGGCGGCGGTGGCGACAGCAGCAGCACGACCACCGACACCAACACGGACTCCGGCAGCAGTGGCAGCGGCACGACGACCACCACGACCGGCAGCTGCTCGGTGATCCCCGAAGAGACCGCCGGTCCCTACCCTGGCGATGGCTCGAACAGCGTCAACGGCAGCGTCGCCAACGCACTGCTGCTCAGCGGCATCGTGCGCAGCGACATCACGCCCAGCCTGGGCAGCAGCAGCGCCGTGGCCAGTGGCGTGCCGTTGACGCTGACACTGACGCTGGTCAACACCAGCAGCAGTTGCGCCTCGCTGGCAGGCTACGCCGTCTACCTCTGGCACTGCGACCAGGGCGGTGACTACTCGCTCTACGCCAGCTCGCTGACCAATGTGAGCTACCTGCGCGGGGTGCAGGAAGCGAATGCCAGTGGCGAGGTAACCTTCACCACCATCTTCCCCGGCTGCTATTCGGGCCGCATGCCGCACATCCATTTCGAGGTCTATCCCAGCCTGGACGTGGCCACCTCGGCCACGCACAAGGTCAAGACCTCGCAGCTCAGCTTCCCGCTGGCCACGCTGAACACGGTCTACAGCGCCAGTGGCTATCAGGAAAGCGTCAGCAACCTGGCCAGCATCAGCTTTGCGACCGACAACGTCTTCAGCGACGGCACCACGCTGCAGATCGCTGAGATCAGCGGCAGCAACAGCGCCGGTTACATCGCATCGTTGACGGTGGGCATCGCGGCCTGAGGTCGGCCCGGCAGTTTCGCGCAGGCGGCGGTGCGGGCCGGCAGGTCCTCCCCCTCGCCTTTCGGCCGGCCGCCGCCTGCGCACCTCCTCGCTCTCGGGCCGCTTCGGCAGGCGCCGCGCATGTCATGATGAAGCCCTTGTTGTCTTCACCTGCATCGCCGGACCCGCACCATGACCCAGCTGCCCGCCCAACGCACCAAGACCTTGCCACCGCTGCGCGTCGGCGTTGGCGGCCCGGTGGGCTCGGGCAAGACGACGCTGGTCGAAATGCTGTGCAAGACGATGCGCGACAAGTGGGACCTGGTCGTCGTCACCAACGACATCTACACCAAGGAAGACCAGCGCCTGCTCACCGTGGCCGGCGCGCTGGCACCCGAGCGCATCATGGGCGTGGAGACCGGCGGCTGCCCGCACACGGCCATCCGTGAAGACGCCTCGATCAACCTCGAAGCGGTGGACCGCATGCTGGCGCAGTTCCCGGACGCCGACATCGTCTTCATCGAGTCCGGCGGCGACAACCTGGCCGCCACCTTCAGCCCCGAGCTGAGCGACCTGACGATCTACGTGATCGACGTCGCCGCGGGCGAGAAGATCCCGCGCAAGGGCGGCCCCGGCATCACCAAGAGCGACCTGTTTGTCATCAACAAGACCGACCTCGCGCCGCATGTGGGCGCGGACCTGTCGGTGATGGAGGCCGACACCCGGCGCATGCGGCCGAACCGACCCTTCGTGATGACCAACCTGAAGACCCGCGAGGGGCTGGCAGAAGTGGTGCGCTTCATCGAAACCAAGGGCTTGCTGAGCGACTGACAACCGCTTTGCCGCCGCCGCATCACCTCTTCGCTCACGCCAGCCTTCGCGCGCCTTGGGCAAGTTCGCCATCCTCCGCACGCTGAAGTTCCGCATCACCGCGATGGTGGTGACGATTGGCGTGCTCGCTGCGCTGGGCACGGCGCAACTGGTGCTTCAGGTCACACAGGCCGACCTGCGCCAGATGCTGCTCAATGCGGAGCGCGACAACCGCGAGCGCACCGCCGCGCTGCTGGGCAGCAAGCTGAACACCTTGCGCCATGTGCTGACCCGCGTGGCCCAGCACAGCAGCAGCGTCGACTGGCGAGACAGCGGCGCGCTGGCGCAACTGCTGATGGGCGAAACCGCACTGGCCAGCCTGTTCGACGGGGCCTTTGCGGTGGCGCCAAGCGGCAGGATGCTGGCCCGCGTCGACCAGAAGGCAGGCAGCACCCAGGACCTGCCCAACGTGGGCGACCGCGACTACTTCCATGCCGCGATGCACAGCGACCAGCCGGTGGTTTCCGCACCGCTGCGCAGCCGCACGCTGAATGCGCCCCTGCTGGTCATTGCCGCCCCGGTGCTGGACGCACAGGGCCAGCACCGGGGCCTGCTGGCCGGCGGCCTGCTGCTCGAATCGAGCAGCCTGTTTGCGCAGCTCAACATCAAGGCCAGCACCGATGGCGTGATCGACCTGGTGATGGACAAGCAAGGCCGCATCCTGGCCCACCCGGACAGTGGTCGCCTGCTCGGCCTGGCGGCAGACGAGCCCGGCCTGCGCGAAGTCGTCGCCCGCTGGCAGGCGGAAGGCAGCCCGGCCGAGCCCGAGGGACGGGCCGAGTGGTCCGAGGGCTACCTGGTGGCCATGGCCGGCATTCCGCTGTCGGACTGGGTGCATGTGCGCCTGACCCCGGAGGCCTCTGCCCTGCTGCCGGTGCACGATGCACGGCGCAGCGCCTGGATTGCTGCGGCGCTGGCGGCCTTGCTGGCCGGCGGCCTGGCGGGCGCCGGCTCCTGGCGCATGGTGCGGCCCATCTCGCGGCTGCAGCGCCGTGCCGAGGCCATGCTGGTCAATGGCGACGACAGCGCCGAGCGCTGGCCGGTTGGCCATGGCGAGGTGGGCGCGATGGCCAGGGCCTTCCAGCAACTGTTGCAACAACGCGCCCAGCGCCAGCAGGAGGTCAACGAGCTGCTGCAGCAGCTCGAAGCCGTGGTCGACCATGCGGAGGTGGGCATTGCGCTGACCCGCCACGGCCGGCTGGAAGTCGTCAGCCGGCGCTTTTGCCAGATCTTCCGGGCCGAGCGCGAGCAGCTGGTGGGCCAGCGCACGCGGGTGCTGTATGCCGACGACGCAGCGCATGCCGAGCAGCGTGCGCGCATCGGCCCAGCGTTTGCGTCACACGGCAGCTTCGAAGGCGAAGTCCGGCTGCAGCGCATGGACGGCGAAGGCTTCTGGGCCCGCATGCGCGGCCGCGTGGTGCAGCCAGGCAACCGCGGTGCCGGCACGATCTGGGTCGTCGACGACGTGACCCAGGCCAGGCACCACCGCGAACAGCTGACCTGGGCTGCCAGCCACGACGCCTTGACGGGCCTCGCCAACCGCGGCGCCTTCGAAGCGGCGTTGGAGACGCTGACGCAGGAAGCCGGACACGCGCCGTTCTGCGCGCTGTTCATAGACCTGGACCGCTTCAAGCAGGTCAACGACAGCGGCGGCCATGCAGCCGGCGATACCTTGCTGCGCGGCATTGCCCAGGTGCTGGCCGCGCCGCTGCGCCGCTCCGACCTGGCCGCCCGCCTGGGAGGCGACGAATTTGCGGTGCTGCTGCCGCATTGCCCGGTGGAACGGGCGCAGGCGATTGCCGAAACGCTGCGCGCCGACGTTGGCCGCTACGCGCTGAGCTGGGAAGGTGCAAGCCACTCGGTTGGCTGCAGCATGGGACTGGTGCTGGTCAACGGCCGGCATGTGAGTGCTGCCGAAGTCCTGCGGGACGCCGATTCAGCCTGTTACCGCGCCAAGCGAGAAGGCCGGAACAAGGTGGTGTTGGCAGGCGACTGAACGCCAGGCCAGGTCTTCAGGTCGTCTGCGCGCTTTCGTGCGGCTGGGTGGCGCAGGCAGCGTCGAAGACTTCGCGTGCGCAGTCGTGGCAGCAGCCGCAGCAGGATGCGGCGCGGGTCATGTCTTTCAGGACTTCAAAGTCGCGCACACCGTGCACCTGGACGACTTGGCGGATGTCTCGGTCGCTGACGCGGTTGCAAAGGCAGACAATCATGGGAACCTGCGAGGGACGTGAACTCGGGAATCGAAAACGCAGGCGAAGCATAACCTGAATGCAAATGCTTCTCAAATACCTGTGGTCCGGTGGGGCCAAGTCCCGTGACGCGCTGCACGCTGGCGGCTCGTTCCGGTGATGCCAATGTCGCACCCGTTGCCGCCCTTGCACCCATGAAAAAAGCCGGCGCAAGGCCGGCTTTTCCTTCGCGTGTGCGAGGCGCTCAGGATTCGTCTTCGTTCATCTGGCTTTGCAGCCAGTTCTGCTCGCCGACCTGGGCCACCAGCGCGATCTGGGTTTCCAGGTGCTCGATGTGCTCTTCGGTGTCGTCCAGGATCTCCAGCAGCACGTCGCGGGAAACATAGTCGCGCACGCTTTCGCAGTGGGCGATCGCGTCCTTCAGCAGCGGATGGGAGCCCATTTCGATCTTCAGGTCGCAGTGCAGCGTCTCGACGGCGTTTTCACCGATGAACAGCTTGCCCAGGTCCTGCAGGTTGGGCAGGCCGTCGATCATCAGGATGCGGTCGATCAGCTTGTCCGCATGCTTCATTTCCTCGATCGATTCCTTGTACTCGTGCGCCGCGATCTTCAACAAGCCCCAATGCTTGAGCATGCGGGCATGCAGGAAGTACTGGTTGATGGCGGTCAGCTCGTTCTTCAGCTGCGCATTCAGGAATTCAATGACTTTGGCGTCGCCCTTCATGGCCCGCTCCTTTGAGGTTGTTGTGTGTGAGGGGCAGCGCTCGAACCGCTGCGAATCGTGGCATTCTGCGCCGCATCACCCCATGGGCCAAATGGTTATCCATGCCCGGCCGGATGGATCGCGAATCGCTCGTATTCGGGATTTGCTACAGCCGGCTGCAGCGAACCCCGGCACAAAGACCTCGATCCCAGATCCTGCATTGATGCAAATCGATCTCATTTGCAATAATCGGCCATTGCCCGTTCGTCATCACGATCCGCGTTTGCCGCCACCATGCACAAAACCCCCCAGATCCAGGCCGAAGAACTGAAGACCAGCGGCCTGAAGGCAACCCTGCCGCGGCTGCGCATCCTGGCCGTGTTCGACCGCTCGGAGCGCCGCCACCTGAGCGCGGAAGACGTGTATCGACAGTTGCTGAACGACGGCTCGGACATTGGCCTGGCCACCGTCTACCGGGTGCTCACGCAGTTCGAGCAGGCCGGCCTGCTGCTGCGCAGCCAGTTCGACAATGACCGCGCCGTGTTCGAGCTGAACCACGGCGAGCACCATGACCACCTGGTCTGCCTGCGCTGCGGCAAGGTGGAGGAATTTTGCGATCCGGCAATCGAACAGCTGCAGCAGCGCATTGCCGCCGAGCGCGGTTTCGAGCTGCGCGAACACGCGCTGTCGCTCTATGGGCTGTGCAGCGACCCGGCCTGCCAGGCCGGTGCCTGAAGCAAGCCGCTCAGGCAGCGGCGCGCATTGACTTCGCCACCGCCAGCTTCTGCACCACGCTGCGCGCGCGTCGCTTGCGCGCCCAGATCAGCACGCCAGTGACGCTGAAAGAGGCGATCACCACACCCATCAGCGAGATCAGCACCCGCCCGGTCAGGCCGATGATGCGGCCCGAGTGCAGCGGGAACATGCTCTGCATGAAGATGTCGCCAGCGCTGCCGGTGCCGGGCACGCTGTCGCCGGCCAGCTCGCCGGTCCCGGCGTCGAAATAAAGCCAGGCGTTGCCCAGGCCGCCGTCACCGTGGTCATGGCCGGGGCGGAAAAAGCCCACGCCCCAGAGGCCGAACTCGGGCGACAGGAACACCGCGCCAGCCGGCTCGCTGAAGCCACGCCGCAGCCCTTCGGCCTGCGCCAGCGCAACGACCTGGGCGGCGCTGACCTTCGGCTCCGCTGCCGCGGTGGGCGTCGTTGGCGTGCGGCTGGCAAAGGGTGATGGCGACAGCGTCGAGAAGGCCGACACCACCGGCCGCATCACCTGCGTGTTGAGATTCATGGCCACCGAAGTGATGGCCAGCAACAGCACCAGCAGGAACAGCCACACGCCGCCGGAGCGGTGCAGGTCGAACACCAGCTTGTGCCCGCTGGCGCCCCAGCGGAACGCAAACGAGCGCTTCCACTGCGCGGCATTCGGGAACGAGATCCACAGCGCGATCAGCGAGTCCAGCACCCAGGCGATGGCGATCAGGCCCATCAGCCAGATGCCCAGCTCGATGCTGCCGGCATCGGGCAAGTGCATCGAGTAGTGCAGCTTGTAGAGAAAGGGCAGCAGGTTCTCGCGGCTCAACGACACTGCGCCCCATTCGCGCCTGCCCTGGACCTCGGCCGTCACCGGGTCCAGCGCCACCTGGTTGTAGCCAGGCTCGAAGAGCTGGCCGGTGGCCGGATCGACCCGCGGCACCACCGACACACTGAAGGTCTCTCCCGGCTCGACCGCCAGCTGGTAGTAGCTGACGCGCACCTTAGGATCCGCCGCTTCCACCGCAGCAACCAGTTCGGCCACCGGCCGGGCCTGGCCCAGCCCGCCACTGCGCGCCTCGTACAGCGCCGGGTTCAGCCAGGCGTCCAGCTCGTGGTCCCATGAAATGACGGCGCCGGTGGCCCCGGCGATGAACAGGAACAGCGCGGCTGCTAGGCCAAACCAGCGGTGCAGCCGCACCATCCAAGCTCTGATCATCGAAACGTCTCTCTGGGAAGCATCAGCAGATCCCGCACAGCACCACGCTGCCAGGACAGGCTTTAACGGACGGCGCTCGGCCCAAGTCCAGCGCCGCTGTTATGCGTCTACTTGAATGGCGTAGATTTTAATGCACCTCATTCGCATTTACAAAATGGCAGGTGATCCGATCCCAAATTCCCGCCGTTCTGACGGGCATCGTGATGCAGAAACCATGTGCCCAGCACGACTTTATGGATGCAAATAAGAATCGCTCGTATTACGATGCATTCATGCAAGCCCTTCAAACCTCCTTCACCGCCCCGGTCTCGGTGTCCGCACCGAACACGCCGGCCATCAGCGCCACACCGGCGCGCGCACCCGATGGGGCCGCCTGCCCGCGCTGGCGCAGCCAGGACTTGCTGGCCCAGGCGCAGCAGGCCGAAATCGCGCACGGCGACCAGGTCTATCGCTTGCGCCTGACGGCGCTGGGCAAGCTCATCCTCACCAAGTGAAGCGGCCGCGGGGATGCCGCCCACTGGTTCTTGTACCGCCATGACCCTTTCCGTGCTGCCGCGCAGCGAGCCCACCGGCCGCGGCCGTCCCTCCGTCCCACCAACGCCTTCGATCCGCGCCGCCGCATGGCCCGGCTTTGCGACCGACCCTCCGGCGCGGCGCTCGCGAACCGCCGCTGCCGACGCCCGGCGACAAGCAGTGCCGCTGCAGCCTTGCTGGCCGGCGCTGATGGCCGGCATCGGCGCGCTGGGCGAGGTGCAGGCGCGCACCGGCCAGGCGGCCTGCACGCTGGCCGCCAGCAGCCCTTATGGCCGGGCGCTGCTGTGCGGCGACCAGGGCCATGTTTCGGGTGGACGACTGGAGCTGCGGCTGTTCTACGCGGCATGGGCGCGCGGCTTCGCGGTGCAGGAGCACACGGCCAATGGCTTGCAGCGCAGCCTGCAGTTTTTCGACGCCCAAGGCCTGCCGCTGCACGAGGTGACGCTGGGCCCGCGCAGCCGGGTGCCCGCATTCGACGCGCTGGTGGCGCGTTTTGCCGCGCCAGCCGCTGCGCAGTTTCCGCAGCACGCAGCGAACAGCCATGCGCCGGCTGCGTGCCCCGCCACTCGCGTTGACCCACGCGCTTTTCGCGCCGGCTGGGCCTCGATGCGCGTGCCGCAGGACTTCTACGCGCTGCTGCGCCGCCATGGCCTGACCCGGCTGGCAGCGCTGCAGCTCGCATCACCCGAATTTGCCCAGCCGGTCGATGGCGGTGCCGCACATGAAGTGCTGGCCCGCGCCGCACAGACCGGCCTGCCGCTGAGCCTGTGCTGCGGCAACCCGGGTGCGGTGCAGACCTGCAGCGGCCCACTGCACCACGTGGAAGTGCAAGGCCCGTGGCTGCAGGTGAACGACGCAGGCCTGCAGTTGCAGCTGCGCGAGGACTGCATTGCCAGCGCCTGGCGGGTCCGGCTGCCGGCCAGTGAAGGGCTGGTGAGTTCACTGGAACTGTTCGATGCCGATGGCCGCACGCTGGCCATCATCGGCGGCCAGCGGGCGCCGGGCCAGGCCGAGCGCTGCGAGTGGCGCGAGTTGCTGGCCAGCGTTGCCCTCGAAGACTCGCCCTGCTGACCCGGGAGCCGCGATGCCACCCTTCCAAGCTGCCGCCACCCTGACCGGCACCAACCCCCACCCGGCCCAGGCGATGCCACCCAGCGGCTCGCGCCGCCGCCGCATCTGGGAACTGTCCGGCCATGCGCAGTGCCCGGTCATCGGCGTGTGCCTGCCGATTGCGATGGTGCGCAAGCTGGTGGACAAGCAGCTGGGCGGCAAGACCGTGGCCAGCGACTACGAGCTGCACTGCGGCGTGAATGCCGAATGCAAGCTGCGCAATGCGATGTCCGAAGCGGTGCAGAAGGAGCTGGACCGGCGCTACGCGATCTCGCTGCGCCACAGCCAGCCGCTGAAGACCACCGAGGCGCTGGCCGAGTTCTGGGCCCGGCGCTCGGCCGCTGGCGACAGCGTGGCTGGCGCGCTGTGGGCCACGCTCACGCACCCGCGCTGCGATGCGATGCTGGAAGAGCAGGTGCTGCAGGACATCCACATGCTGCAGCACCAGAACGGCGCCGCCGACCGGGCCGACCTCGCGCGGCTGCAGGCCCTGCTGGACGAAAACCAGGTGCTCTCGCGCGAGCTGGGCCAGGCCCAGCAGCGCTGCACCCGCCAGGCCGAGCAACATGCCCGCAAGCTCGACGAGCTGCAGGCGCATTTGATGCAGACCCGCGCCGAGCTGATTGGCCGCGACACAGTGATCGCCGACCTGTGGCAGGAACAGCGCCGCTTCGAGGCCGAGGTGCCGGCCCTGCGCGAACGCAGCGAGCTGGCCCGGCAGGTGGCCGAGCAGGTCGAGCGCATCCAGGACCTGGAGCGCGCGCTGCTGCGCAGCCGCCACGAAGCCGAGCGCGAGCGCCTGCGCGCCCATGAAGCGCTGCAGGAGCTGCACCGGCTGCAGGCCCAGCGCGACAGCGACCGCGCCAACGTCAGCGCCGAGCTATCCGACAGCCCCGAAACGCTGGCCGCGGCGCTGCTGGACCGCGCAGTGCTGTGTGTCGGCGGGCGCACCGGCAGCGTGCCGGTCTACCGCCAGATGATCGAGCAAGGCGGTGGCCGCTTCCTGCACCATGACGGCGGCGAGGAAGACAGCACCACGCGCCTGGACAGCACACTGGCTGCAGCCGACCTGGTGATCTGCCAGACCGGCTGCATCAGCCACGACGCCTACTGGCGCGTGAAGGACCATTGCAAGCGTACCGGCAAGCGCTGCGTGTTCGTCGACAACCCCAGCAGCGCCGGCCTTCGGCGTGCCTTGTTCAGCCTGAAGGCCGCCGAAAGCGGACAGGACGCGATCTCCCCAATGGCGCCTGCGGCCGGCGCCCGCATACTGCCAACATGATTCCGCATCCCAAACCGCTGCCGCCCGCCGGCGACGCGCTGGCCACGCTGCAGGCCTGGTGGTCGCACCGGCGCGAGCACCAGCGCCAGCTGCAGGCCCACAGGCGCGCTCGCAACGTGGCATTGGGCCCGCACTGGCAACTTCAGTTCGAGGACGAACTCACCGTGCGCAGCCGGCTGCTCGAAACCTTGCACGGCGAAACCCCAGCACCGGCTGGCAGCGACTGGACCGCTCACGTGCCCGACGGCACCGAATGGACCGCCACGCTGACCCAGACCGTGCTGCCCGAGCAGGCCGGTGGCCAGCCGCCGGGCTTGCTGCATGTGCTGCTGGACCAGGCTGCCACCCGGCTGTACGTGGAAGTGGACCGCCAGCCGCGGGTCTGGGTGCAGGCCGTCTACCTGGGCGGCGGAGACGCCAGCGCGCCGCGCCATGCCTTGCGCTTTGCCCTGACCGAAAGCTTCCGCGCCGCGGTGCTGGCCGGCCGCCCAGCGATGCTGGGCTGCGCCCATCCGCATGCCGACTGGCGCCGACCGATTCCCGCCTACGCGATGCAGCGCCTGCGCCGCGAGCTGGCATTGCCAGGCCGCAGCGTCGCTTCGCCCTCGTGGCCGGGCCGCGGCTTTGCCAGCGCGGGCTGAAGTCTTGAAACGCCTTCGCCAACGGCTGGCGCTCTGCAGCGCCAGCCTCGCCTTGCTGGCCGGATGCCAGACCACGCCGCCAGCGGGTGGGCCGACGCCCGAAGCCGCCCGCGCTTCCTTCCTGCTGCTGGGCGAACAGCATGACAACCCGCTGCATCACGCGCAGCGCGCCGCCTGGCTGCGGCAACTGGCGGCCGCCAACCACGCCGCCGGGCGCGAAACCTGGGTTGTCTTCGAGCAGATGGACCGGGCCAATGACGCAGCGCTGCAGCAGAGCGTCCGGCAGCAACACGCGAATGCGACCATGGTCGCCGAAGCCGGCGGCCTGGAACTGAAGGCCTGGGCCTGGCCCCTGCACCAGCCGCTGTTCGACGCGGCGCTGGCAGGCGACGTCCACCTCGCAGGCGGCAACCTGAGCCGCGACGCAGTGCGCCGCGTCGTGCGCGAAGGCCGTGCCGCCGTGCCGGCGGACCTGCTGCCGCTGCTGGACGCGCCCGGCTGGCTGCCGGCCGATCAACAGGCGGTGGAGGCGGACATCGAAGCCAGCCACTGCGGCGCGCTGCCGCCCAGCTTGTTTGGCCCGATGGCCCTGGCCCAGCGGGTGCGCGACGCAGCGATGGCGCAGGCGATGCTCACGGCCGCCGCCGCCAGCGAGCCGGCCGGCCAGGCGCCGCAGGTGGTGCTGATCGCCGGCAACGGCCATGTGCGCAGCGACCTGGGCGTGCCGTTCTACCTGCGCGCCGCGGGTGTACAGGCGGCGCAGATCGTCTCGGTCGCCTGGCTGGAGCCTGACGGCAGCGGAGACGCCGGGCGCTACCAGCAGGTGCAGCGCACCGCGACAGCCCCGCGGCCGGACCCTTGCGAGGACATGAAAAAACCCGGCTGAACCGGGCGCAGCCATGGGTGCCGCTGGCCTATTTCGGCAGCGTCGGGTCGCGTGCCAGGGCCTGGGTGCCGGTCATGATGATGCGCACCATCACGATCACTTGCTCGGTGAGCGCCGGCAGGCGTTCTGGCGGCAGGTCCATTGCGGTGGCGCCCATTGCAAACACCAGCCGGGTGATGGCCTTGGCGGTCAATGCGGGCTCATAAAGCCCGGTGCGGCCATCCTTGGCCATGCGCATCAGGTCCAGCCGCAGCTCTTCCTCGAAGAAGCTCAACTGCCGGTCGACCGCCTGCATGAAGGCGTCGGAGCCCACCGCGCCTTCGCGCAGCAGGATGTGCAGCAGCTTGTCGTCCGCATGCAGCTGTTCCATGAAGGCCTTGACCGAGCTGCGCACCACGCTGCGTTCGGTGCCGGCGCGGCCCCGTGCCTTGCCGATGATCTGCCGCAGCGACGCGCCAGCCTGCTCGATCAGGGCCACGGCCAGTTCGTCCACGTCCCGGAACTGGCGATAGAAGCTGTTGGGCGCAATGCCAGCCTCGCGGGCGATCTCGCGCAGGCTCAGCGTGGAGACACTGCGGTGCGGGCCCAGCAGCTTCAGCGCGGCCCGCATGATGTCTTCACGCGAAATGTGCGCTTTGCGACCCGGCCCCTGGGGCAGCACAGGTGCCGGCTCGGCAGCCGCCAGCGCCGGATCGGCTGCGGGCGCCGGCGGGGTCGGAGGCAAGGTGGAAGCCAGGGCGCTGTTCATGGGCATCAGGGTGACCAGCGATGATACCGGCCTGCCGCGTGCAGTGCGCAAGGCTGCGCTGCGTCAATTAACCCTCAATTAATATACGGCTGTATAGACGCGCGTATTGACGGCCGTATACTGCAGGCATCACCTTGACCGGAGTGCCTGTGTCCACGACCTTGACGCGCCCGGCCCAACGCACGGGCTACGCGCATTCGCTGATCGATCCTGCCCTGTTCGACTTCTGGGCCGGCCAGTTCAACCCGCTTTGGACCTGGGCCCGCCCGCTGGCACGCATCGTCGAGCGCCGCGCCGCGTCGGAAGGCGCCGTGACCCTGGTGTTGAAGCCCAACCGCCATGTCGGCCCGGTGCAGCCCGGCCAGCATTTGCAGGTCGGCGCCGAAATCGACGGCCACCGAGTCAACCGCAGCTACAGCCTGAGCCGCCTGCCGGGCGCCGATGGCCTGCTGTCCATCACCGTCCAGGCCGTCGACCAGGGCCGCCTCTCTACCCACTTGTGCCAGCATGCCCGCGTGGGCGACCTACTGAGCGTTGGCGCCGCCTTTGGCGACATGACGGTGCCGGCCCAGCCGAATGGCCGCTGGCTGCTGCTGGCCGCCGGTAGCGGCGTGACGCCCTTCCTGAGCCTGGTGCCCGCGCTGCTGCAGCACCCGCAGGCCGAGGTCCAGCTGGTGGTCTGGGCGCGCCAGCGCGACCGCCTGATCGAAGCCGATGCACTGCGCGCGCTGGCCCGCCAGCACCCTCGCTTCAAGCTGCGTTTTGTGCTGACCCGCGAGGCCGCGCTGGCCGAGGGTGAGTCCGCTGGCCGGCTGTCGGCCGAAACCCTGCCTGCGCTGCTGGGTGATGCCGGCAGCGCCGGAGCGCTGGCCGAAACCCGCGTGATGGCCTGCGGCCCAGGCGACTTCGTGGCCAACGCCCGCGCGCTGCTGGACGGCCGCGTGGCCGGCCTGCAAAGCGAAGCCTTCTCGCTGCCCGCCAACGCGATGACAGACGCGACTGACGCGCTGCCCGTGCAGCTGACGCTGCGCCGCAGCGGCCAGACGCTGACGGTGCCGGGTGGCCAGTCGCTGCTCACTGCGCTGGAAGCCCAGGGCTTCAAGCCGCCCTCGGGTTGCCGCATGGGCATTTGCCACACCTGCGTCTGCACCCGCGTGGAAGGCATGACGCAAGACCTGGTGAACGGCCAGCGCGATGCCGAGCCGCAAGCCGCGCTGCGGCTGTGCGTCAGCCGCCCCTGCACCGATTTGACGATCGACCTTTGATCCCATTGAATTCATGAGTGTTGCTGCCCTGACCCCCGACCAGCTCGAACGCTTCGGCGCTGAGATCGACGCGCTGCGTGCCCGCACCGAGGCCACCATTGGCGAGCGCGATTCACGCTACATCCGCAACGTGGTGAAGGCCGTGCGCTACACCGGCGTGGCCGGCCGCGTGCTGCTGATGGCCGGCGCCTTCCTGCCCGCGCCGTGGTGGCTGGCCGCCTGGGTGCTGGGCGCGCTGTCGCTCGGCCTGTCGAAGATCATCGACAACATGGAACTGGGCCACAACGTGATGCACGGCCAGTACGACTGGATGGGCGACCCTCACCTGCAGGGCAAGACCTTCGAGTGGGACATCGTCGCCACCGCCGACAGCTGGCGCAAGACGCACAATTTCCGCCACCACACGTACACCAACGTGCACGGCATGGACGACGACATCGGCTACGGCGTGCTGCGCCTGTTCCCCGAGCAGAAGTGGCACCCTGCCCGCCTGCTGCAGCCGCTGTACGCGCTGATCTTCGCACTGCTGTTCCAGTGGGGCGTGGCCATCCAGGATCTGCGCCTGGGCAACATCGGCAAGGGCCCGAAGCACCGCAAGCTGATCCTGCACCTGGCGCTGCCGGTGCTGCGCAAGGTCCGCTACCAATTGCTGAAGGACTATGTGTTCTTCCCGCTGCTGGCCGGCCCCGGCTTCCTGACCGTGTTCACCGGCAACCTGGTGGCCAATGGCCTGCGCAACCTGTGGACCTACACCATCATCTTCTGCGGCCACTTCACGACCGAGGTGCATACCTTCCCGAAGAGCGTGGTGCGCAAGGAGACCCGGCCGCAGTGGTACTTCCGCCAGATCCTGGGCTCGTCCAACCTCTCGGGTGGCTTCCTGCTGAACTTCATGTCCGGCAACCTGAGCCACCAGATCGAACACCACCTGTTCCCGGACGTGCCGGCCAACCGCTACGTCGAAATGGCGCCGGTGGTGAAGGACATCTGCCGCCGCTACGGCGTGCCCTACAACACCGGCTCGCTGACACGCCAGTTCGGCCAGGTGATCTGGCGCATCGTGCGCCACAGCTTCCCCAGCCAGCCACTGCGCACGCAGCTGGCCGGCAACGCCGCTGGCGGTTGAGGCCCACTGCCACAGGGCTGCGAAGCCTCTGCGCAATAAGCAATCGCTGAGGCCGCTCAGCCTGGCAGGCTGGCGGCGGCGAGGCGCCGCAGCGTGTCGACCAGCAAGGCCACATCGGCCTCGGTGTGCGCCGCAGACAGCGCGATGCGCAGCCGCGCAGTGCCGGCCGGCACGGTGGGTGGGCGGATGGCCGGCACCCACAGGCCGGCTTCGCGCAAGGCGTCCATCAGCTGCAGCGACGCAGCGTTGTCGCCAATGATCAGCGGCTGGATGGCCGTGTCGGACTTCAGCAGCTGCCAGCCGACCGCGGCAATCTCCGGATGCCGCGTCGGGTCCAGCCCGTCGCGCAGCTGGGCAATGCGGGCCTGCAGCGCGGCGCGGCGTGCATCGCCCTGCGGCTGCGCCACTTCGCGCAGGCCGGCACGCGCCGCTTCGGCCAGCAGCGCGGGCGCGGCGGTGGCAAAGGTGTAGCTGCGGGTCTTTTGCAGCAGCCATTCGATGACGACTGCATCTCCCGCCACAAAGGCGCCTGCCACGCCCAGCGCCTTGCTCAGCGTGGCCATGTAGATCACGCGGCGCGAAGCGTTGGCACCGGTCAGCCCCGCAGCAGCGAGCACACCGCGGCCTTGCGGGCCGAGCACGCCGAAGCCGTGGGCGTCGTCGATCAGCAGCAGCGCGTCGTATTTTTCGCACAGCGCAAGCAGACCGGGCACATCGGCCACGTCGCCGTCCATGCTGAAGACAGCATCCGTCAGCACCAGCTTGCGCGGTGCGGTGCTGGCCGCGAGCTGCGCTTCCAGCCGGCCCAGGTCCGCATGTTCGTAGCGCTGGATGCGGGCCTTGGACAGCCGCATGCCGTCGATCAGGCTGGCGTGGTTCAGCTCGTCGGAGAACATCGCGTCGCCAGGGCCCACGAGGGCCGGCACGATGCTGGCGTTGGTCGCAAAGCCGGCGTAGAAATACAGCGCCTTGGGCAACTGCACAAAGGCCGCGAGTTCGTCTTCCAGCGCGGCATTCGCGGCGCTGTGGCCGCTGACCATGGGCGAGGCGCCGGAGCCGATGCCGTAGGCGTCGATGGCCGCATGTGCGGCGGCGCGCAGTGCAGGGTCGCCGGCCAAGCCGAGGTAGTCGTTGCTGCAGAAGGCCAGCATGGACTGGCCGTCCACAGTCAGCCGCGCGCCGGTTTCGGGCACGACGACACGCCGGCGGCGCAGCAGGCTGGCCTCGCCCAGCTCGGCCAGCCTGCCACCGAATTCATCGATCCAGCTGGCGGTCACGGCGCCGATCCTTGCGCGGTCACCACGGCACGCCAGGCCCGGGGCAGCACCAGCTCGGCCGCACAGGCCTCGGCGTCCGGCCGAGCCTGCCAGGGCAGCAAGCCCAGCAGCGGCGCGTCCATGTGCGCTTTGAGGTAGCTCAGGTTCTCGGCCGGGCAGGCCATTTCGAGATCGATGTGGTTGGCGATCCAGCCGGCCAGCCGCAGACCGCTGGCGCGGATGGCCTGCGCGCTGAGCAACGCATGGTTCAAGCAGCCTAGCCGAAGGCCAACCACCAACACCACAGGCAGGCCCATGGCCTTGGCCAGGTCGGCCATGGTGTCGCTTTCGTTCAGCGGCACCAGCCAGCCGCCGGCGCCTTCGACCACCACAGCGTCCGCCTGGGCCTGCAGGGCATGCAGACGCTCGACCAGCGGCGCGATCTCGATGCGCTGGCCGGCCCGCTCGGCCGACAGGTGCGGCGAAAGCGGCTCGGGCAGCGCGACCGGGTTGTCCAGCTCGGGTGGCACAACGATGCTGGAGGCGGCACGCAGCGCCAGCACGTCTTCGCTGACCATCTGGCCGGCATGTTCCGGGTGCGGGATCAGTCCGGAAGCGATGGGCTTCATGCCGACCACGCGCACATGATGGCGGCGCAGCGCATGCAGCAGCGCGCTGCTGGCCAGGGTCTTGCCGACGCCGGTGTCGGTGCCGGTGACGAAACAGCCCACCACCGCTTTTTGTTCAGACGCCATCGAGCACCCCGGCCTGGGCCGGCAGGCCGGCGGTCTCTTCGGCCAGCGTGGCATTCAGCGCCTTCAGTGCGCCGTCTGCCAGCCACTGGCCTTCGTCTTCGGAAATCACATACGGCGGCATCGCGTACAGCGTGTGGCCGATGGGGCGCAGCACCAGGCCTTGCGCGAGTGCATGGCGCGCATAGCGGCGCGAAAAGTCAGGCAGGCTGCTGGCCACGTCCCACGCGAAGATCATGCCCTGGCGGCGTGCATGGCTGACGCGTGGGTGCTGCGTCACGCCTTCGAACTGCGCCCACAGGCGTGCGCCGGTGGCCTGGTTGGCGTTGACGATGTCGGTCGACGCGATCAGGTCCAGCGTGGCCAGCGCGGCGCGGCAGGCCAGCGGGTTGCCGGTGTAGCTGTGCGAATGCAGGAAGCCACGCGCGACCTCGTCGTCGTAGAAGGCGGCGTAGACGGCATCGGTCGTCAGCACGGCCGACAGCGGCAACGTGCCGCCGGTCAGGCCCTTGGACAGGCAGAGGAAGTCGGGCAGGATGCCAGCCTGCTGGTGCGCAAACAGGCTGCCGGTGCGGCCGAAGCCGACCGCAATCTCGTCCAGCACCAGGTGCACCTGGTAGCGGTCGCAGAGTTCACGCAGGCGCTGCAGGTAGACCGGGTGGTGCATGGCCATGCCGGTGGCGCATTGCACCAGCGGCTCGGCGATGACGGCGGCGGTTTCCTCGTGGTGCGCTGCCAGCCAGTCGCCCAGCGCGGCGGCGGCCCGTTCGGCCACGGCAGCGGCGTCTTCGCCAGGCAGTGCGCCGCGCGCGTCCGGGCTGGGCGCGGTGGCACCCAGGCGCACGAGTGGCGCGTAGGCTTCGCGGAACAGCGCGATGTCGGTCACGGCCAGCGCACCGACGGTTTCGCCGTGGTAGCCACCGGCAATGCCGACAAAGCAGTTCTTGCCGGGCCGGCCGGCGTTGCGCCAGTGGTGCGCGCTCATCTTCAGCGCGATCTCGGTCGCCGAAGCGCCGTCGCTGCCGTAGAACGCATGGCCAAGGCCGGTCAGTGTGGACAGCCGTTCGGACAGCTCGACCACCGGCGCATGCGTGAAACCGGCCAGCATCACGTGGTCCAGCGACTGCAGTTGCTGCCCCAGCGCCTCGCGGATCGCCGGGTGGTTGTGGCCAAACAGGTTGACCCACCAGGAGCTGATGCCGTCCAGGTAGCGCCTGCCATCGAAGTCATGCAGCCACACGCCTTCGGCGCGGGCCACAGGGATCAGCGGCTGGGGTTCGATGTCCCGTGCATGCAGCTTCATCTGCGTGCACGGATGCCAGACCGCCTTCAGGCTGCGGCCGCGCCAATCCTCGTTTGTCACGCCAGGCTCAGATCGGATCGCCACTCATGTCGGCGCCCATCTCATCGCCCGCCTGCGGGCCGGCGACTTCGCTGCGCACTTCGACGATGCGGTTCATCGCATCGGGGAACACCAGCTTGGGCGAAACCTCGTCCAGCCGGTCCTCGTGCACCATGCCGAAGGCGGCAATGATGACCAAGTCACCCACGCTGGCGCGGCGCGCGGCCGAGCCGTTCAGCGAAATGATGCCGGAGCCGCGCGGCGCCTTGATCGCATAGGTGACGAAGCGCTCGCCGTTGTTGACGTTCCAGATGTGGATCTGCTCGTTGGGGCGCAGGTTGCTCGCTTCCAGCAGGTCCTCGTCAATGCCGCAGGAGCCTTCGTAGTGCAGCTCGCAGTGGGTGACGGTGGCGCGGTGGATCTTGGATTTCAGCAGGGTGCGGAACATGGCAATGTCTCTTCGGCCCTTCAGCCCATCACGTGGCGCGAGTGCAGGCCCAGGCGCTCCAGCAGTTCGCGGTCGCGGTCCACTTCCGGGTTGCCGGTGGTCAGCAGCTTGTCGCCGTAAAAGATGGAGTTGGCGCCGGCCAGGAAGCACAGGGCCTGGATGCCCTCGCCCATCTGCTGGCGGCCAGCCGACAGGCGCACGCGCGCCTTGGGCATGGTGATGCGCGCCACGGCGATGGTGCGCACGAACTCGAACGGGTCCAGCTTGTCGGTGCCGTGCAGCGGCGTGCCTTCGACCTGCACCAGCTCGTTGATCGGCACCGATTCCGGGTAGGGCTCGAGGTTGGCGATCTGCGCGACCAGGCCGGCACGCTCGGTGCGGCTTTCACCCATGCCGACGATGCCGCCACAGCAGACCGACATGCCGGCGTTGCGCACATGCTTCAGCGTGTCCAGGCGGTCCTGGTAGTCGCGGGTGGAGATGATCTTGCCGTAGGTCTCGGGGGCGGTGTCGAGGTTGTGGTTGTAGTAGTCCAGGCCGGCTTCCTTCAGCGTCACGGCCTGGTCTTCATTCAGCATGCCCAGCGTGCAGCAGGCTTCCAGGCCCAGCGACTTGACCTCGCGGATCAGGTCGGCAACCTTCTCGACATCGCGATCCTTGGGCGCGCGCCAGGCGGCGCCCATGCAGAAACGGGTGGCACCGGCGCCCTTGGCGGCGATGGCAGCTTCGCGCACGGCGTCCACTTCCATCATCTTGGTCGCGTCCACGCCGGTGTCGTAGTGGACCGATTGCGGGCAGTAGCCACAGTCCTCCGGGCAACCGCCGGTCTTGATGGACAGCAGCGTGGCCAGCTCCACCTCGGTCGGGTCGAAATGCTCGCGGTGCACCAGTTGCGCGCGGTGCAGCAGTTCGGGGAACGGCAGCGCGAACAGGGCTTCGATTTCCGCCACCGACCAGCGCTGCACCGGCACCGGCTTGGCCGCCTTGGGGCGCACGATCTGGATGGGCTGGGCCGAAGCAGCGGCGGTGCCGGCAGAGGAAGAGGTCACGATGGCCATGCGGGTCGACTCCAGTAAAAAACGGCGAAAGAGATGGCGGAAATCAAAAGCTCTCTCAGAGCTCGAGATTGTCGATGAGGCGGGTCTGGCCCAGCTTCGCAGCGGCCAGCGCCACCAGCGGTTCACTGCCCAGTCGTTGCTCGTCGCTCGGCGGCAGCAGGTCGCTGCGGCGGCGAAGGGTCACGTAATCGGGCAGCCAGCCACGCTCACGCAGGCTTTGTGCCGCCTTGGCTTCCAGCTCGGCGAGCGACGGGCCGGGCACGCGTGCGCTGGTGGCCAACTGGTGCAGCACCTGCGACAGCGCCACCGCCTCGGTGCGCTCGGCAGGCCCAAGGTAGCCGTTGCGCGAGGACAGCGCCAGGCCATCATCGGCCCGAACCGTGGGCGCGCCCAGCACCCGCGTGGGCAGCATGAACTGCTCGGCCATGCCAGCCAGCACCTTGAGCTGCTGGTAGTCCTTCTGGCCGAACACCGCGATGGCAGGCTGCACGACCTGGAACAGCTTCATCACCACGGTGCACACGCCTGTGAAGAAGCCGGGGCGGAACTCGCCTTCGAGCAGGTCGGCCAGTGCTGGTGGCGGCTGCACCTTGTAGGTTTGCGGCTGCGGATAGAGCTCGTCTTCGGCCGGGGCAAAGACAATGTCGCATCCGGCAGTGGCCAGCAGTTCTGCGTCCTTGGCCAGCGTGCGCGGGTACTGGTCGAAGTCCTCGTGCGGCAGGAACTGCAGCCGGTTGACGAAAACGCTGACGACCACCGGCGAGCCATGGCGCGCGGCTTCGCGCACCAGCGACAGATGGCCTTCGTGCAGGTTGCCCATGGTGGGCACAAACGCGGTGCGCGGCTGGCCGGCCAGCACTTCGCGCAATTCGGACACCGTGTGGATCACACGCATGCAAGATTCTCCTCGCGGCCCGCAGCCGGGCCGGCTGGGCCTTGCGGCCCGGTCAGTTGCCAGGGCTGCAACACCCCGGCGACTGCGCTTTCAATAACCGTGCAGCGTCTCGTCGGGGAACAGCCCGGCCTTGACGTCCACCACGTAGCGCCGCAGCGCCTGGGCGACCGACAGCCCGGGTGCATCGGCTGCGCTGCCGGGCTCGCGGGTGAAGTCGCGCACGAAACGCGGGCGCCTGCCACGCGTCAGGCCCAGCAGGTCATGCAGCACCAGCACCTGGCCGGCGGTGCCGGCACCGGCACCAATGCCGATGGTCATCATCTGCGGATGGGCTTCGGTGATCTGCCGCGCCAGCACCGAGGGCACGAGTTCCAGCACCAACATCGCAGCGCCGGCATCGGCCAGCGCGGCAGCATCGGCCCGCAACAGCGCAGCAGCGGCCTCTTCACGGCCCTGGATGCGGAAGCCGCCCAGCGCGTGCACACGCTGCGGCGTCAGTCCCAAATGGCCGCAAACCGGAATGCCGCGCTCGGTCAGGAAACGCACCGTCTCGGCCGTGACGCCACCGCCTTCGAGCTTGACCATTTGCGCACCGGCCTGCATCAGCGTCACGGCCGAGGCCATCGCCAGTTGCGGGCTGGCTTCGTAGCTGCCAAACGGCATGTCGGTGATCAGCCAGGCGTTGCGCTTGGCGCGCGCCACCGCGGCGGTGTGATACGCCATGTGCGCCAGCGTCACCGGCAATGTGCTGCTTTCGCCTTGCACCACGTTGCCCAGCGAATCGCCGACCAGCAAGGTGTCGACGCTGGCCTCTTCCAGCAACTGCGCGAAGGTCGCGTCGTAGCAGGTGACCATGGTCAGCTTCTCGCCGCGCGCTGCCATTTCGCGCAGGCGAGGCAGGCTGGTCACAGGGCGGGCCGCGGCAGGCGCGGCGTTTTCGGCAGGGTGAACGCTCATCTCTAAGTCACAGCCCTGTCATAAGGACCCGGGCTCAAGTGCTGCATCGCAGCAAGGCCATCATTCTGCCTGGGCAAGCGGCTCAGTACCCTACAAAATCTAGGGTCATCGCTGGCCACGACGACTTCTCAACGCAGCGTGCCGATCTGGGTCAGCGCCTTGGCAGCACCGGCGCCAATCGACGCACCAAACCGCTTGGCCAGCCGCTCGGCCACATTTTCCTGCGGCGTGTAGTCGATCACTTCCTCGGCCTGAATCACTTCACGGGCAACATAGTCGAGGTTGCCGAAATGGTCGGCCAGGCCCAGTTGCACGGCCTGCTCGCCATTCCAGAACAGGCCGGAGAAAGTGTCAGGTGTTTCCTTCAGGCGATCGCCGCGGCCTTGCTTGACCACCGCGATGAACTGCTGGTGGATCTGGTCGATCATGGCTTTGGCGTAGGCGGTCTGCTTTTCGTTCTGCGGCGAGAACGGGTCCAGCATGCCCTTGTTCGCACCGGCGGTCAGCAGGCGGCGCTCGACGCCCAGCTTGTCCATCAGGCCGGTGAAGCCAAAGCCGTCCATCAGCACGCCGATGGAGCCGACGATGCTGGCCTTGTCGACGTAGATCTCGTCGGCCGCGACCGCGATGTAATACGCACCGGAGGCACACATTTCCTCGACCACGGCGTAGACCTTCTTGTGGTGCAAGGCCTTCAGGCGACGGATCTCGTCGTTGATGATGCCAGCCTGCACCGGGCTGCCGCCCGGCGAGTTGATGCGCAGCACCACGGCCTGCGCGGTCTGGTCCTCGAAGGCGCTCTTGATGGAGGCCACCAGGTTTTCGGCGCTGGCTGCGCTGTCGACCGCGATCTCGCCGCGCACCTCGACCAGCGCGGTGTGCGGGCCGGATGGCGAATTGACATGCCCGCGCTGCGACATCACGCCCCAGATGATGGCCAGCACCAGGCCGAACCAGCCCAGGCGCAGCACCAGCTTCCAGCGGCGCTCGCTGCGGCGTTCGCGCAGCACTTCGCCGCCGAGCTGGCGGATCAGCGATTCCAGGTTTTGCAAACGGTCGGGCTCGGCAGAGGCCACTGCGGCCGGCGCCGGGCTGGGCGGGACCGGTGGCGGCGGCAGTTCGGGCGAATCCTGGAACGTCGGTTCAGTGGGCGGGTTCATCAAGAGGGAAGCGGGT
>Ga0307514_10001826_pt1 | contig 23651 bp, 18 predicted proteins | sample 16_EM_MG_FD_203088 | JGI IMG/M metagenome (GOLD analysis project Ga0307514, IMG submission 203088) | Populus trichocarpa ectomycorrhiza microbial communities from riparian zone in the Pacific Northwest, United States - 16_EM | ecosystem: Host-associated > Plants > Roots > Unclassified | place...
GCTGTTCGCCGGCCTGCCCGGCCGTGAGCGCCTGAGCGGCGTGTTCGACTTCTACTTCGCCGGCACCGACACCTTCGTCTACGACCTGGCCGTGGTGCTGAACGACTGGTGCGTGGACCTGGACAGCGGCCAGCTGGACCTGCCACGCGCCGAAGCGCTGCTGCATGCCTACAGCGCCGAGCGCCAGCCCAGCGGCAACGAGCTGCGCCTGCTGCCCGGCCTGCGCCGCGCCGCAGCCCAGCGCTTCTGGCTCTCGCGCCTGGCCGACTGGCACCTGCCACGCGAAGCCAGCCTGCTCAAGCCCAAACCGCCGCTGCACTTCGAACGCGTGCTGCGCGACGCCATGGCGCGCCCGTGGCACCCGGCGGCATGAAGGCGGCCTGAACCCATGCGACTGACCCTCAAGACCGTGCCGGCCCGGCAAGGCGCGGTGTGGATGCGGCAAGGCCTGGTCGAGTGCCTGCGCTTCCCGGTGCGCTACCTCACGCTGTTCCTGTGCTTCATGTTCGTGGCCGCGCTGGTCATGGCCTTGCCGCTGATCGGCATCGTGATGGTGGTGGCCGCCATCCCGCTGGTGAGCCTGGCTTTCATGATGGCCACCGTGGGCAGCCTGCGCGGCCAGCCCCCCTCGCCCATGGTGTTCATCGCACCGTGGCAGCAACTGCCTGCACCGCGGCGGCGTACCTTGATCACGCTGTGCCTGGCCTATGCACTGGCCATGCTGGGCAGCCTGGCGCTGTGCGGGCTGATCGACCATGGCGGGCTGCAGGCGCTGGTCGTCGCCATGACCAGCGGCGCCGACGCGGACACGCTGGAGAAGCTGGCGCAGGCGCCCGGCGTCAGCGCCGGTGTCCTGGCGCGGGTGCTGATCATCAGTCTGCTGAGCGTGCCGTTCTGGCATGCGCCCGGGCTGGTGGTCTGGGGCGAACAAGGCCTCGCGCAGTCGCTGTTCTCCAGCACGCTGGCGATGTGGCGCAACAAGGGCGCCTTCCTGGTCTACCTGGCCAGCTACCTGGCACTGACCCTGGCCGTGACCCTGCTCGGCGGCCCGCTGACGGTGCTGCTCGGCGCCTTCGCCAGCCTGCTGCTGATGCCGCTGTCGCTGCTGCTGACCACCGCGTTTTACGTGTCCCTGTTCTTCACCTTCCGCGACAGCTTCGGTTCTGACACCGCTTCCGGCGACAAGGACGAGCTCTCAGGTCCCTGAACCCGCAGCAGCCACAGGCGCTGTGATGCGCGGGTCCACCCGCAGCTGCACCTCGCCTGACAGCCGGGCCATCTCGAAGTCGCGCTCCATCGCCACCAGCGCGTCGCCGTCTTCGGCCAGCGTGGCCTGCAGGCCGACCGCGCGGTCGCGGCCCATGGACTTGGCGGTGTAGAGCGCCATGTCGACCAGGTTCACGGCCCGGTCCCAGTCCAGGTTGACCTCGTGCTGCGGCAGCGGGAAGCAGGCGTAGCCCAACGAGGTCGTGACGGTCAGGTCGCGACCGTCTTCCAGCCGCACCGGCTGGTCGCCCACGGCGTGCAGCATGCGCCGCGCCAGCGCCGTCAGGCCCTCGTCGCGCAGGCCGGGCGCATAGACCAGGAATTCCTCGCCGCCCCAGCGGCAGACCAGGTCGTTCAGCCGCACCGAGCTGCCCAGCCGGTGTGCAATCTCGATCAGCACCGTGTCGCCAGCCTGGTGGCCGAAATCGTCGTTGACTCGCTTGAAGTGATCGATGTCCAACAGCAGCAAGGCGCCACGGAAGCCGCCATCGCTTTCCAGCGTGGCCAGCACCTCGCGGAAATGGCGCCGGTTGGCCAGACCGGTCAGCGGATCGCGCTCGCTCTGCACCTTCAGCAAGGCCTCGCTGCGGCGCAGTTGCTGGTTGGCGTCGCGCGCCCGCTTGAGCAGCAGCACCGCCACGCCGGCCACCAGCAGCAGCAGCGCCGCGGCCAGCAGCCAGACCCGTTCCAGCAGCGCCTGGGTCTGCAGCCGGGATGCACGCAGCGCGTTTTCGCGGCCCAGCAGATCCAGTTCGCGCTTCTCGGCCTCGCTGCGGTAGCGCTCGCGCTGCTGGGCCAGCGCGGCTTCGCGGTTGCCCTTGTTGATGTCGGCCCGCAGCGCCTGCTCGCGGTGGTAGAGCTCCAGCGCCGCGTGGGTGTCGCCCAGCGCGGCCAGCGCGTCGGAGTCTTCGCGCAGCGCGCTTTCCATCGCCGCCTTGGCCCCCGTGTCCGACCACATCGCCAGCGCGTCCTCCAGGTCGGAGCGGCCTTGCGCCACCTGGCCCAGCTGCAGCCTGGCCAGGCCGCCGTTGTGCAGCAGCGTGGGCTGGCCGCGCAACTCGTTGTGGCGCTTCATCACCGGGTAGGCGCGCTCGACCGCGGCCAGCGCCTCGCGCGCCCGGCCGGCGCGGCGCAGCAGGTCGCTGAGGCTGGCCAGCACCTGCGAATCCAGCCGCGGCGAGTTCAGCGGCTTGGCCAGCGCCAGTGCCTCCTGCATGGTGCGCAGGCCGCCACGGTCGTCGCCCTGCATCAGCGCCAGCCTGGCCTCGTTGTAGCGCACCCGCACCAACGCCAGCGCGCTGTCGCTGCGCCGCGCAATCCTGTCGGCCTGGACCATGATCCGGCGGGCGGCGTCCGCATCGCCCAGGGCCTGGCTGATCACCGCCTGGCCAGACAGGGTCCAGGCCTGCAGCAAGGCATCGTCGGCCCTGGCAGCCAGCGCCTGGGCGCGCTGGGTCAGGCCCTGTGCCTCGACCAGTGCGCCCTGGGCTTCGGCCCGCAGCCACATCAGGCGCAGCGCCCGCCACCAGGCGCGGTGTTCGCAGTCGGCCGGCGGCAGGCGCACGCCACAGGCCTGGGTGTAGTACACGTCGGCCGAACGCGCCTGTTGAGCGCCCATCTCTGCATGGCCCAGCAAGTCCTGCAACAAGGCCTGGACCAGTGCCTGGTCAGCCTGGATCTGCGCATTGCGGCCATCGCTGTTCAGCAGCTGCAGCGCGGCAACCGCCGCGCGCACCTCGGCCTCAAGACCTGAGCGTGCCGCCACCAGGCCGCGCGTGCGCTGCAGCGCACGCTGCCACACCGCTTCCGGCACGCCCGCCGGTGCCGGCCCCTGGCTGGCGATCTCGGCCAGCACCTGCTCGGGCACGTCCTCGCCGCGCTGGACCCAGGCTTCCATCTGCTCGCCCATGCTGCGCAACGGGCTGATGTCGTCGGCCGTCAGCGCCTCGGGCACGGCTTGCGCCAGGCCGCAGCTCAGCGCGAAGGCCAACGCAAGCAGCAGGTGCTGCAGGGATGGCGGCTTCATTGCGTCTGCCCCACGCCTTCGGGCCCGTGGAACTCGACCAGCGAGATCACGCCATCGCGCCAGGCGGCTTCCAGGTCCTTCATCCAGGCTTCGACCTTCTCCAGCGAATCGGCCGGCAGGCGGCGCACGCCGACCGCGCGGTTGCGGCCCTGCGTCTTGGCGATGTACATGGCCGAGTCCACCAGGTCGATGGCCACCGACCAGGGCACCTCCAGTTGGTGCGGCTGCAGCGGGAAGCTGGCAAAGCCGATCGAGCCGGTGATGGCGATGTGGGACGTGCCAGCCAGCACCGGCAGCGAAGCCAGCGCGGCCAGCAGGCGCTGGGCCAGCAGCTCGGTCTGCTCGGCCTGGCCGGCGGGCACCAGGATCATGAATTCCTCGCCACCCCAGCGCACCACCAGGTCTTCCTCGCGCACCACCGCCTTCAGCCGGCGCGCCACCTCGATCAGCACCGCATCGCCCGCGGCGTGGCCGAAGTGGTCATTGATGCGCTTGAAGTGGTCCAGGTCCAGCAGGTAGAGCGTGCCGCGCGCGTCGTTGGCCCGGTCGCCCTGCGCGGCCAGGCGCTGCAGGTGGCGGCGGTTGGCCAGGCCTGTCAGCGGGTCCTGCTCGGTCTGCACCTTCAGCCGCTCGTTGTTGCTGGACAGCGCGCGCTGCGTGGCCCGGGTGCGCAGGTAGACCAGCAGCAGCAGCACCACCGCCATGCCGCAGACCGCCGTGACCAGCGCCCATTCCCGGAAGCGCAGCTCGCTCTGGCGCAGGGCTTCCTGCATCAGCTGGTTGTCGTCGGTCAGCAGTTCGCGTTCATGGCGGCGGCGCTCGGCGTCGAAGCTTTCCTGCAGCTCGACCAGCGCGCGCTGCTGGTTGCGCTGGAAAGCCTCCTGGGCCCGCTCGCGGTGCTGGCGGAAGGCGGCCAGCGCCTCGCTGTGGTAGCCCGCAGCCTCCAGGTAGGTGCCCAGGTCGTCCAGGGTTTCGGCCAGCGAGACGATCTCGTCGCTGCGCTGGTACTGCGACAGCGCTTCTTCCACCAGCGGCAGGCCCTCGTCCTTGCGCCGCATCGCGATCAGCGCCAGCCCGCTGTTCAGCTGGGCCAGTTGCTCGGCCTGCGAGAAGCGCATCGCGCGCGCCAGCGGCAGGGCCTGCTGGGCGGTGGCGTAAGCGGTCTTGTAGTCGCCCTGGCGCAGGTAGTAGTCCGAGATGTTGCCCAGGCCCAGCGCCTCGTCGCGCCGCGCGCCTGCGGTGCGGGCATAGGCATTGGCCTGCTTCAGGGCCTGCAGCGATTCGGCATTCCTGCCCTGGTCCGCCAGCAGCATGCCTTCGACCGACAGCACTTCGTTCAGCGACATCCAGTCATTGCCGGCAATCGCGCGCTGCTTGGCATCTTCGTTGATCTGCCAGGCACGCTCCTGCTGGCCGGCGCGGAACAAGGTGTAGGCCAGCGCATTCAGCAGCGAACTGGCGCGCCACCGCGCCGAGCGTTCGCTCAGGTGGATCGCGTCCTGGTAGAGCCGCACCGCTTCATCGAAACGGCCCAGTTCCTCCTTGATGCCGGCATGCGTGGACAGGCAGGCGATGCGCAGCAGCACCGAGGAGTTGCCATCCAGGCCACGCTCGGCCTCGTCGAGCAAGGCATCGGCGCGGGCCAGCGGGCCGGAGTTGCGCAGCAGGCCGGCACGCAGGCGGTCGGCGGTCACCGCGGCGTCGCGCTGCAGGCGGTCGTTGCCATCGCGGCCGATCTGTTCGACCCGGGCAATGACGGCATTGGTCGCGTCGACCTGCTCCATGTCCACGTACAGCACGCCCAGCGCCAGCAGCCCTTCCAGCAGATAGGCCGGTGGCAGGTCGGGCTTGGCCAACAGGCGCTCCAGCTCGGCGGCGGCCTGGTCCGGCCGCGCCCTGCCCTGGTACTGCAGCCGCTCCAGCGGCTCGTCCGGATAGAGCGGCCGCTCATCGGGCGGGGCGCCGGCGCCCGCGGCCGATCCGAACCCGATCGCCAGCATCAGCATGACGACGCAACCGCAAACAGCACGGACGAGGCGAGACATCATCGGATCAGGTTCTGGCGGGCATTCCGGAAGCTCAATCCACCGGCGTCAGCTTGGCGACCGACAGCGCCAGCCACTTCGGGCCGTGGCGGCCGAAATTGACCTGGGCACGGGCGTCTTCGCCCTTGCCTTCCAGCGTGACGATCACGCCCTCGCCGAACTTGGTGTGGAACACACCCTGGCCGACCCGCAAGCCATGGCCGGCGGCCTTCGCGGCGCTGGCCTGCATGCTGGCCGGCACCGGCGGCATGGCCGGCGCGGCAGGCGGGTTCCAGCCTGATGAACGGCCTGCGCCGACAACGGAATTGAGCCCGCTGCCGCGCTGCCAGGCGGCCTGGTAGTCGCGTGCAAAGCCGGAGCCGAAACCCTGGTTGCGCGGCGTGAGCCACTTCAGCGCGGTTTCGGGCAGCTCGTCGAAGAAGCGGCTCTTGACGTGGTACTTGGTCTGGCCGTGCAGCATGCGGGTCTGGCTGAAGCTGAGGTACAGCCGCTGGCGGGCGCGGGTGATGGCCACATACATCAGCCGCCGCTCCTCCTCCAGCCCATCGGCGTCGGACATCGCGTTTTCATGCGGGAACAGGCCTTCTTCCAGCCCGGTGATGAACACGGCGTCGAACTCCAGGCCCTTGGCCGAATGCACCGTCATCAGCTGCACCGCGTCCTGCCCGGCCTGGGCCTGGTTATCGCCCGCTTCCAGCGCCGCGTGCGTCAGGAAGGCGGCCAGCGGGCTCATGATCTCGCCGGTCTCGGCGTCGGGCGTCATGTCCACCGCGGCCACGGCATTGGGCAGGCCGGCGGCGCTGCCGTCGGCGATCTGGCCCGGGCCGTGTTCGTCCACCGGCAGCGCAATCGCGTCCTTGCCAAAGCCTTCCTGCGTGACAAAGGCCTCGGCTGCGGTGATCAGTTCTTCCAGGTTCTCGATGCGGTCCGCGCCTTCCTTCTCGGTGCGGTAGAAGTCGATCAGCCCCGAGCGCTGCAGCATGTGCTCGATGATCTCGCGCAGCGTCAGGCCGTGCGTCTCGTTGCGCATCGAGTCGACCAGCGCATTGAACGCCACCAGGTTCGCGCCGCCCTTGCCACCCACCGCACCCACGCTCTGCCACAGGCTGCGGCCGCTCTGGCGCGCGGCGTCCTGCAACTGCTCCAGCGTGCGTGCGCCAATGCCGCGCGTGGGGAAGTTGACGACGCGCAGGTAACTGGTGTCGTCGTTGCAGTTCTCGATCAGCCGCAGGTAGGCCAGCGCGTGCTTGACTTCTGCGCGCTCGAAGAAGCGCAGGCCGCCGTAAACGCGGTACGGAATGCTGGCATTGAACAGCGCCGATTCGATCACCCGGGACTGCGCATTGCTGCGGTACAGGATGGCCATTTCGCGCCGGTGCATGCCGGCGCGGTGCAACTGCTGCAGTTCCTCCAGGATCCACTGCGCCTCGTTGAAGTCGCTGGCCGATTCCTGCACCCGCACCGGCTCGCCCGGCCCGGCCTCGGTGCGCAGGTTCTTGCCCAGGCGCCGGCTGTTGTGGCCGATCAGGTGGTTGGCCGCGTCCAGGATGTTGCCGAAGCTGCGGTAGTTGCGCTCCAGCTTGATGACGTGCTGCACGCGGAACTCGCGCTCGAAGTCGGCCATGTTGCCGACCTGCGCGCCGCGGAAGGCGTAGATGCTCTGGTCGTCGTCGCCCACCGCCATCACGGCGGTCTGCGGGCCGGCGAACATCTTCAGCCAGGCGTATTGCAGCTTGTTGGTGTCCTGGAATTCGTCGACCAGGATGTGGCGGAAGCGGCGCTGGTAGTGCTCGCGCAGCAGCGGGTCGTCGCGCATCAGCTCGTAGGTGCGCAGCATCAGTTCGGCAAAGTCGACCACGCCTTCGCGCTCGCACTGGTCCTGGTAGGCCTGGTAGATCTCGACCATCTTCTGGCTCTGGCCGTCGTGCACCACCACGTCGTTCGGCCGCAGCCCGTCTTCCTTGCTGCCGGCAATGAACCAGTGGACCTGCTTAGGCACAAAGCGCTCTTCGTCCAGGTTCATGCCCTTGATGACGCGCTTCACGGCGCTCAGCGTGTCGCCGTTGTCCAGGATCTGGAAACTCTGCGGCAGATTGGCCTGCTTCCAGTGGGCGCGCAGGAAACGGTTGCACAGCCCGTGGAAGGTGCCGATCCACATGCCGCGCACGTTGACCGGCAGCATCGCGCCCAGGCGCGTCAGCATTTCCTTGGAGGCCTTGTTGGTGAAGGTCACGGCCATCACGCCGCCGGGCGAGATCTGGCCGGTCTGCAGCAGCCAGGCAATGCGCGTGGTCAGCACCCGGGTCTTGCCCGAGCCGGCGCCGGCCAGGATCAGCGAAGCCTGCGGCGGCAGTGTGACGGCGGCGTATTGCTCGGGGTTCAGGCCGCGCAGCAGCGGATTGTCGTCCGGCAACGCCATGGCCGGCGGCAGGCCGGGCGGGAAATCGGAAGGGTCCTGAACGTGCATTTCGTTCATTCTAGGGATGCCTGGCGACCTGGCTGGAAAGTGTGCGCGACGGGAAAGCCCTGCTTGTGGCAGGCGCCACACTGCGTGCAGTGCAGTTTTGTATGCAAACGCGTAGACTCAGCCACCGGGCCCAAACTCTGGCGCCCGGTGCTGGTGAACCGCCACCGCCCCTTGCAGGGCGGCCTCGCGCGGCACCCGCCGGGCTCAGGTCAAGCGCTCGCAGCCCATGTCGGCACACTGCCTTCAACGCGCCGACACCCCTGGAGCTCCGAGAACAATGGACATCTTCGACTACGACAACGTGCTGCTCTTGCCCCGCAAGTGCCGCGTGGACAGCCGCGCCCAGTGCGACACCGGCGTGGATTTCGGCGGCCGCCGCTTCAAGCTGCCGGTGGTGCCGGCGAACATGAAGACGGTGGTGGACGAGCCCATCACCGAATGGCTGGCCGCCAACGGCCACTTCTACGTGATGCACCGCTTCGACCTGGACAACGTGGCCTATGCCCGCCACATGCGCGAGCGCGGCCTGTTCGTCTCGATCAGCTCCGGCGTGAAACCCGCCGACCGCGAAGTCATCGACCGTCTGGCCGGCGACGGCGTGGGCGCGGACTACATCACCATCGACATTGCCCATGGGCACGCCGAAAGCGTGCGCCAGATGATCGACCACATCAAGCACAAGCTGCCGCAGGCCTTCATCATCGCCGGCAACGTCGGCACGCCCGAAGGCGTGATCGACCTGGAAAACTGGGGTGCGGACGCGACCAAGGTCGGCATCGGCCCCGGCAAGGTCTGCATCACCCGGCTGAAGACCGGCTTTGGCACCGGCGGCTGGCAGCTCTCGGCGCTGAAGTGGTGTGCCCGCGTGGCCACCAAGCCCATCATTGCCGACGGCGGCATCCGCCACCACGGCGACATTGCCAAGAGCGTGCGCTTCGGCGCCGCGATGGTGATGGTTGGCTCGCTGTTCGCCGGCCATGAAGAGTCGCCGGGCGCCACGGTCGAGGTCGACGGCAGGCGCTACAAGGAGTACTACGGCTCGGCCAGCGACTTCAACAAGGGCGAGTACAAGCACGTCGAAGGCAAGCGCATCCTGGAGCCCGTCAAGGGCCACCTGGCCGACACGCTGCGCGAGATGCGCGAAGACCTGCAAAGCTCCATCAGCTACGCCGGCGGCGTGCAGCTGACCGACCTGAGGAAGGTCAACTACGTGATCCTGGGCGGCGAGAACGCAGGCGAGCACCTGCTGATGTGAGGCCCCCAAGCGGAGGATTCGCGCCCGCCGCTTGCTGCACTATCATGCCCCGCACGCCTCCGACGAAGAGCGGTGGCGGCAAGCTTTGAGGGAGGGATCGCATGAGCAGCATCGACAGGAACAATCCTTTTGCGCCGCCGGAAGCGGTGGTGGCGGACACCATAGATCCGGACGAGCAGGTCGCGGGCGGCCAGTTGGCAGGTCGCGGCGCACGGTTCTGGGCCGCGATGCTGGATGGCTTGCTTTCATGCGCAATCACCTATGCAGCTTCTCGACTGCTGGGCATCGAATGGTTCAGCGAGCATCCGTCACTCGCCAAGCTCTGGCCGCTGTACCTGTGCAGCTTCGCCTTGTTCGCACTGGTGCAGGGCTGGTTCCTGCACGTTCGGGGTCAGACCCTCGGCAAGATGGCGCTGGGCATCCGCATCAAGCGCACCGATGGCTCGCGTGCCGGCGTGGGTCGAACCATGGGGCTGCGCGTCGGCGTCACTTGGCTGGTAGGCGCCATTCCGGTGGCCGGGCCAGTGCTCACCTTCGCTGACGTGTTGTTCATCTTCGGCAAGTCCCGCCGCTGCCTGCACGACTTCATCGCCAACACCATCGTCGTCAAGGCCTGAGCGCGTGTCTGCTGGATCCGTGCTGCTGGACACGCTGCATCAGGTCGAAACGCCCGAGGGCATCACGCTGGCGCTGCGGCCGGCGGGCTTGCCGGCGCGCGGGCAGGCCTATGTCATCGACCTGCTGATCCGCATGGTGGTGATGGGCACGCTGGCGGCCCTGCTGGCCGCGCTGAAAGGCTTCGGCACCGGGCTGTGGCTGGCCACGGCCTTCCTGGTCGAGTGGTTCTACCCGGTGCTGTTCGAGCTGATGCCGGGTGCCGCCACGCCGGGCAAGCGCATCGTCGGCCTGCAGGTGCTGATGGACAGCGGCCTGCCGGTCACCGCGGGCGCCTCGGTGCTGCGCAACCTGTTGCGGGCGGTCGATTTCCTGCCGATGGCCTACTTCGCGGGCTGCATCTCGATGCTGCTGCGGCGCGACTTCCGCCGCCTGGGTGACCTGGTGGCCGGCACGCTGGTGGTCTATGCACCGGCCGCGCTGAACACCCAGGCCACTGTGGCGGGACCGGCACTGCCGCCGGCCCGACCGCTGACGGTGGCGCAACAGACCGCCGTGCTGCACCTGGCCGAGCGCCAGCGCCGGCTGACACCGCAACGCCTGGACGAACTTGCCCAGCGACTGGCACCCTGGCTGCCGCTGGATCCGCACCCGACCCAGGCCATGTCGGCTGGCGAACGCCTGCTGGCGCTGTCGCGCTGGTTGTTGGGCCAACGCGAAGCAGCACCTGCCAGCCCGTCCACACCGCCGACGGGCGACATGCGGGCCGGCATGCGATGACACCTTTCGACTTCGAGCAGGCCCACCAGGCCGACTGGCGAGCGCTGGAGCAGCAGCTTCAGGCAGCCCAGCGCGGCCGCCGCAAGGTCAAGCGCGGCGAGTTCGCCACCGAGACCGAAAGCTTCGACGCGGCGCGGCTGGCCATGCTGTACCGCCGCAGCTGCGAGCACCTGGCGCTGGCGCGCAGCCGCAGCTACCCGATTGGCCGCATCCAGATGCTGGAGTCGCTGACGCAACGCGCGCACCAGCTGATCTACCGGCCCAGCGGCGGCGGCTGGGGCGCCTTGCGCACGATGCTGCGCGACGCGGTGCCCGCAGCAGTGCGCCACCACCGCCGCCACCTGCTGCTGGCCACGCTGGCCTTTGCGCTGCCGCTGCTGGCCATGCTGGCCGCCACGCGCTGGATGCCCGAGCTGGTGCTGACGGTGATGGACGCCGGCCAGACCCAGCAGTACGAGCAGATGTACGCGCCCGATGCCCAGCACGTGGGCCGGCTGCGCAGCGCGGGGGACGACGTGACCATGTTCGGCTTCTACATCGGCCACAACATCGGCATTGCGTTCAAGTGCTTCGCCAGCGGGCTGCTGCTGGGCCTGGGCAGCCTGTTCTACCTGCTGAGCAATGGCGCGCAGATCGGTGCCGTGGCCGGCTATGTCACGGCCATCGGCCACGGCGGGCAGTTCTGGCCATTTGTCGCCACGCATTCGGCCTTCGAATTGACAGCCATCGTGATCTCGGGCGCAGCAGGATTGCGGCTCGGCCAGGCCGCGCTGATGCCTGGCCGGCTGCCGCGCGGCGCCGCGCTGGCCCAGGCCGGCCGAGACACCTTGCCGCTGGTGGCCGCCACCATCGTGCTGCTGCTGCTGGCCGCAGCCACCGAGGCCTTCTGGTCCAGCGCGGCCTGGGTGCAGCCGGGCGTGAAGTACACCGCAGCGGCACTGTGCTGGCCGCTGGTGATGGCCTACCTCGCCGGCCGCTTCGGTGCCCGCCCGATGCAGGACCCGCATGCAGACTGAGCAACTGCAACTGGCGCTGCGTCCGCGGCCGGCCATGGAGGCGCTGGACCTGGGCCTGCGCCTGACGCAGCAGCACATGCGCCTGCTGTTGCGGTTGTATGCACCCATCGCCGCGGTGGTCGGCGGGCTGTGCCTGCTGGGCCTCCTGGTCTCGCCGTGGCTGCCCGGCCTGTTGCTGGTGCTGCTGCAACCCTGGCTGGACCGGGTGCTGCTGCAGGTCTTCTCGCGCGCCGTCTTCGGCCTGCCCAGCCGGCTGGCCGACGTGTTGAACGGCCCGCTGCTGTTTCGCCCTTCGCTGCTGCCGGGCCTGCTGGTGGCGGCCTTCTCGCCCTGGCGCGCTTTCACGCAGCCGGTCGCGCAGCTCGAAGGCCTGAAGGGCGACGCCGCGCGCCAGCGCCGCAAGCGCCTGCTGAACGGCCAGCATGGCCGGGCGATCATGGCCCAGCTGAGCTGGGGCGTGCTGACCTACTGGCTGCTGCTGGGCCTGCTGTGGCTGCTGTTCTCGCTGAACCCGTTCAGCGGCAGCGACAACCCGATGCTGCGGATGGGCCGGGACAGCGCCGAGCCGTTCATCGCGGTGCTGCAGGTGCTGGTCTCGTTGCTGCTGGAGGCGCCGTTTGTCGCCGGCGGCTTCATGATGTACCTCAATCGCCGGGTCGAGCTGGAGTCCTGGGACGTGGAACAGGAGCTGCGCCATGCGTTTGCGCATTGAGGCCGTCAGCCTCGCCGGCCTGCTGGCCTGCGGCGGCGTTCAGGCGCAGCCGGCACCGCCCTCGCCTGCGGCCTCCGCGCCCACCGTCACGCTGGCCGCGGTGCGCGCTGCCACCGAGGCGATGAACCGCGATCCGCTGCTGCATGCCGAAGAGACCCGGCGCACGCTGAAGCTGGACTGGGACTACAAGTCCAAGAAGCGCGAGAAGCCCTCGCCCGCGCCGGACTGGCTGATCACCCTGGCCGAATGGCTGGCAGGCGCCGGCCGCCTGCTGGCCTGGGCGGGCGGGCTGCTGTTGGTGGCGCTGGCCTGCGTGCTCGGCTGGCGGCTGTGGCAACGCAGCATGCCGACGCTGGCTGCTGCGCCAGTGGCGCCGAGCCACGTCGGTAGCCTGGACATCCGGCCCGAGAGCCTGCCCGAACCGCTTGGCCAGGCTGCAGCCGCGCTGTGGCACCAGGGCGATGCGCGTGCGGCGCTGGCACTGCTCTACCGCGGCGTGCTGTCCCGTCTGGTGCACCGGCACGGCGTGGCCATCGTCGCGGCCAGCACCGAAGCCGAGTGCCTGGCGCTGGCCTCGGAGCGCTTGTCGCCCACCGCCATCGAGGCCTTGCGGCAGCTGATCGACGCCTGGCTGGAGATCGGCTACGCGCACCGGCGGCCCGACGAGGCCCGCGTGCTGGACCTCTGCGCCCGTTTCGACGCGCTGTTCGGTGCCGGCCTCGCAGCCCAGGCCGCTGGCGGTGCACTGCGGGCGGCCACGGCATGAGTTCCATGTTGCGCCGGAGCCTGCCATGGCTGCTGCTGCTTGCCGTGCTGCTGGGCGCCGGCGCGCTGCTGGTCCGCTACACCAGGTGGGAAGAAAAACGCGTGCCGCTGCCGCCTCAGGGCGAAGCCGAAACCGACCGCCACTACCAGCTGCGCCACTGGCTGGCCAAGCAGGGCGTGACGCTGCAGACACCGAGCGAACTCGGCACCTTGCCGCCGGTGACCGACACGCTGGTCCTCACCTCGCCGCTGTGGGACGTGCGCCAGTCGCGCGAGCAGGAACTGAAGCGCTGGGTCGAGGCGGGCGGCCACCTGGTGCTGTTCCCCAACACCGACGAGGCGATGCTGAAGCTCAACCTGCTGGGCATTGAAGAGACCAGCGAATGGCAGCTGCAGCGGGAACAACGCAAGGCCGAGGCCAAGGCGCGCGCCGCTGCGTCCGGCCACGCCGCGCCGCCGGAGAAGTCGGACGAAGACGAGGACGATGAAGACGACGAGGAAGACGCCGCCCCTGCCACGCCTGCTTCCGGCCCCGCACTGCCGCGCGTTCCGCCGCCACCGAAATGCGACTGGACGGCCAAGGACGCCGGCAAGCAGCCGTTTTTTGCGGAACTGCCGATCTACCAGCTCTGCCGCTCGCCCGGCACCGTTTTCAAGAGCCGCGACCTGCCCACCTGGGGCGTTCGTGACGACCTGGGCTGGCGCGCGCTGCGCCTGCCCCTGGGCCACGGGGAACTGACGCTGTCTGCCTGGTACCCCAACCTGGACAGGCCGGAACTGATGAAGCATGACCACGCGCCGCTGCTGGCCGCGATGCTGAAGCTGCGGCCGGGCCGCCAGGTCTGGCTGATGGGCTCGGCCAGCCTGCCGGCGTTGCCGAGCTGGCTCTGGCAGGAAGCAGCGCCAGTGCTGCTGCTGGCACTGGCGGCACTGGTGCTCTCGCTGTGGCGCGCGCTGCCGCGCTTCGGTCCGCTGCGCCGGCCACCACCGGACCGGCGGCGTTCGCTGGCCGAACAGGTGCGCGGCAGCGCCAGCTTCCTGCTGCAACACCGCGCCGAGGCGCTGCACACCGCTCAGTGCCGCGCGCTGGCCGAAGCCGCACGCAAGCTCGCGCCAAGCGCCTCGGCCAGCAGCGCGCTGCCTGACCCCGTCACGCTGGCGCTTGCCACCGGCCTGCCGGCCTCGGCCCTGGGCAAGGCCATCGCGCCTGCGCAACGCAATACCCGCCGGCTGGCACAAGACCTGATGCTGCTCGAAACCGCCCGCCGGCAACTGATCAGCCTCGCGGCCAAGGGCCACACGGCACCAGCCCATCTTCAAGATTCCCCGCAGAAAGCAAGCCCATGAGCCTGTACACCGAAACCCTGCAGCAGGCGCGCGCCGACCTGACGCTGCTGCACACCGAAGTCAGCAAGGCCCTGGTCGGCCAGGGTGCGGCCATCGAGCAGACGCTGATCGCGCTGCTGGCCTGCGGCCACGTGCTGCTGGAGGGCGTGCCCGGCCTGGGCAAGACGCTGCTGGCGCGCGCGCTGGGCAAGGCCCTGTCGCTGGACTTCGCCCGCGTGCAGTTCACGCCGGACCTGATGCCCTCGGACATCACCGGCCAGGCCGTGCTAGACGAGGGCAAGCTGCGACTGCGCCGCGGCCCGGTGTTCACTAACCTGCTGCTGGCCGACGAAATCAACCGCGCACCGGCCAAGACCCAGAGCGCGCTGCTGGAGGTGATGCAGGAAGGCCAGGTCACCGTCGAAGGCAAGAGCCTGGCGCTGCCGCAGCCCTTCATGGTGCTGGCCACGCAAAACCCGGTCGATTCCGAAGGCACCTACCTGCTGCCCGAAGCCCAGCGCGACCGTTTCCTGCTGAAGATCGACATCGGCTACCCGAGCGCGACCGACGAGGTTGCGGTGCTGCGCCGCGCCACCCAGGACCAGGCCGGCGACGCGCTGCCGCTGCAGAACCTGCGCCCCTGCCTGACCCGCGAGCGCGTGCATGCGCTGCAGGCGCTGGTGGTTGCCGTGGCAGTGGACGATGCAGCGCTGGACTACGCCGTGCGCATCGTGCGCGGCACGCGCGACCTGCCGGGCCTGAGCATGGGCGCAGGTTCGCGCGGCGCGATTGCGCTGGTGCGCATTGCCCGCGCCGCAGCGCTGCTGGCGGGCCGCGACCATGTGGTGCCGGACGATGTGAAGCGCCACGCCGTGGCCGCGCTGCGCCACCGCGTGCAATTGTCGGCCGATGCCCAACTGGACGGCCTGCAGGTGGACGACCTGCTGGCCGAATGGCTGAACCGCGTCGAGGCGCCGCGCCGGTGAGCCTGTCGCCATCGTCCTCGCTCAAAGGCCCGAAGCTGCGCTGGCTGCCCGGCCAGCGCGCACCGTGGGCCTGGCTGGCGCTGGCTGGTGCGGCGGCGCTGGCACGGTTGGCCGGACTGCAAGGCCAGGCCCTCGCGCTGGCCGCAGGCGGCGTCGCCCTGCTGCTGCTGGGCTGGATGGTGCTGGACGGCTGGCAGGCGCAGCGCGCACTGCGCCGGCATCCGGTCAAGCTCAGCCGTCGCGTGCCGCGCGCGCTGGCCCTGGGCGTGGCGCAGACCGTGCAGCTGCGCCTGGGCCACCAGGGACCGGTGAACTGGCAGGCGGAAGTGTTCGACGGCATCGACCCCGGCTTCGACGCCCAGGGCCTTCCGGCCCGGCTGCCCTTGGCTGCAGGCAAGGTGCAGACGCTGGACTACCAGCTCGTGCCGCGCCACCGAGGCGCGGCCACCTTGGGCCGCACCCAGCTGCGGCTGCGCTCGCCCGGCGGCTGGTGGACGCTGGCCTTCGAGCTGGGCGAAGAGGCGCCGCTGAAGGTCTTCCCGAATTTCGCAGCACTGGCCCGCTACGCCTGGCTGGCCAGCGACCAGCGGCTGGCCGAAATCGGCGTGCGCAGCGCCGCCAAGCGCGGGCTGGGCAGCGACTTCCGCCAACTGGCCGACTACCAGCCCGGCGACCCGGTGCGCCACATCGACTGGAAAGCCACCCAGCGCCGCGGCAAGCCCGTGGTGCGCCAGTACCAGGACGAGCGCGACCAGCGCGTGGTCTTCCTGCTGGACTGCGGCCGCCGCCTGCGCGCCGACGACCGCACCGGTGCCCACCAGGCGCAGCATTTCGACCATGTGCTCAACGCACTGGTGCTGACCGCCCACGTGGCGCTGAAGGCCGGCGACGAAGTCGGCCTGATGACTTTCGCCCACGCTCCAGGCCAGGCGCGCCGCCTCGCGCCGCGCAAGGGCCAGGCCGCGCTGGACGGCCTGCTGGCCGCACTGCACGACCTCGAACCCAGCACCGAACACCCCGATTACCAGGAAGCCGCCCGCGCGCTGATGCGTGCGATGCCGCGCCGCGCCCTGGTCGTGGTGCTGACCCACTTCCGCGACGAAGACGGCGGCGAACTCGCCCCGGCGCTGCGCCTGCTGCGCAGCCGCCACATCACCGTGGTCGCCAACCTGAGAGAACCCATGCTGGCCGAACTCGCCAGCCAGCCACTCAACGGCCAGCAAGCCGTCGCCGAAGTGGCGACTGCCCACGCTTTCGAGCAAGCCCGACGCGACGCGCTGCGCCGCCTGCCCGACCCGCAGGGCCTGAGCCTGGACGTGCCCCCCGCCGAACTCGCCAGCGCACTGGTCAGCCGCTACCTGACGGTCAAGCGCAAGCAGCTGCTCTGACGGAGCTGTGCTTTCGCCGGCAGCACAAAGAGCTGAGATGTGCATGGACAACGCCGCGGCATGAGCGCAAGGCCCAGCGGGCGACCGCCAGCCCCGTCTTATTCCGTCCTGGGAATCGAGCGAGCCTGCCGTGCTTTGATCAGGTCGATGAAGCGCAGCCGGATCGCTTCAAACAGCCCATGTGGCAACAGCCCATGAGCCAAGCTGTCGGGGTTGCCTGGCGTGGTCGGCCGTAAGTCCGGACCCGGCCAGATGAACCGATTGGCCTCGGTCAGCACGACCCAGGAACGCTCGCCGTCCAGCCCAAGACGCCGTTTGGTATCGGGCGGGATCTCGATGGCAAGGGCAAGGTCGGTCGGCAGTGCATGGGTGATCGGCAGCACCGTCACCACCTTGTTGCCTTCCTCGCCCGTCGTCACCAGGATGACCGCGCAGGGGCGGTCTTTGACGCCTTCTTCCTGACCGCGCGCATGTTCGGTCGACCAGAGGTAGCTGTAACGGATGACGAGGCCGGGGACCGGGGCGGGAAAGGCCATGCGTCAAGCGCCCAACTCACCGTCGAAGCCCTTGGCTGCCTCCGGCGCGCGCACCGCTTCAAGCGCCGCCAGGTCAGCGGCAGTGAAATCGTCAAGGGCCATGACCTGGCGATCCCGGCGCTTCAGGCGGTGGTACTCCTCCGCCGAGATCAACACCGTGCGCTCACGCCCGTGATGCGTGACCGCCACGCCCTGGGTCAGTGCCACGTCCTGGTAACGCGCAATGTTCCGCTGGAACTCTGACGAGGTGACTTTGAGCATGTCTGTGCGATAAATTTCGGAAAATACGAATTATACGGAAACTCGCATTCCGCAAGCTCTGTGTGGTGTCACCTTGGGCTTGCAGTCCACCAGACGGTCGACTTCGCTCCCCTCGTCATCAAGCTCAGCCGCTACCGGACAGCCAAGAGCATGCAACTGCTGCGCCCGGCAAGGTGGCATGCCGTGAGGCTGCAACACGCCTGTCGCATTGCACCGGCAGCATGCCAGCTCCGCAGAGACTGCCTGGAATGCCCGTGTCGCGGGATCCTGCACCTCTTGCTTGCCACCGCACGCCATGGACGCCGCTTCCAAGCCAAAACTCTTTTTTCACATCGGCCAGACGAAAACTGGCTCGACTTCCTTGCAGGCGTTCATGCACGCCAACCGCGACGCACTGCAGTGGCGAGGGCTTTTCTACCCCGCATCACCTCCCGGCGACCGGCACATCCTCAAGCAGCGCTTCCTGTTTGACAGCGTGGATCAGGCTGCCAAGGGCTCCGGCGGCGCGGAGTTCGCCTGGACCCGGCTCGCCGAGCAGATCGTGCAGCGCGACGCGCCGATCAACGTCATCAGCGAAGAAGTCTTCTGGCACTTGTTCGAAGACCGACCGCAACGCCGGCGCACTGCCGTGCAGTGGATGGCCAAACAGCTTGCACACTGCGACGTGCACATCGTTTGCTACCTGCGGCGCCAGAGTGACTGGGTGGAATCCTGGTTCAACCAGATCGTCAAGACCGACGTCAGCCAGACCTCGCGCCTGTCCTTCGAGGACTTCATCGCGCGCCAGGAACGACTGGGCGTGATGGACTATCAGCAAATGCTGGCAGTGTGGGCCGAAGTGTTTGGCGCGGACCGGGTGATCGTGCGTCCCTGGGAACGGGGCAAGCTGCTGCGCGGCAACATCGTCGATGACTTCTGCGACTTGGTGGGCCTGAAGGACATGGACGATCTCAAACGCCCCGAAGACCAGCAAAGCAGCCTCAGCGCAACAGCGCTCGAAGCCATGCTGTCATTCAACCGACAACCGACCGCGGCTGCGCACAAGCTGAAATTCACCGAAGCTTTTCGCGATGAGCTCGCGAAAGGTAGCGACAAGCGCTTTCTGCTGAGCGCCGAGCAGGCCGCCGAAATCGACGCGAGGTACGCTGAAAGCAACCAGCAAGTGGCCCGCAGCTTTTGCAACACCGACGGCCTGTTCAGTCCGCCGGCCGAGGAAGCCAGACAGCCCTTCTCCGGTCTGACGGTCAACGAACTGCTTGATGTGGTGACGCGACTGTTCGGGGCCCAGCAGCGCTCGATGGATGCACTGAGCTGCCGGCTGGACGAGCTGGAAAGTCGGGCCAACTCGACCGTCGAAGGTTGAACCAGGCGCCAGCCGCGAGCGGATGACGCCTGAGATCGCTCACTTCGCGTACATGCCACCCCGCTCGCCCGGCTCATGCCACAGCGGCTTGCTGTTCAGCGGACGCTGGCTCAGCAAACCGCGGCGGGCGTTGGATGGCGACGGGCTGGCGCTGGCGGCCGGGCAGCCGCCGCCGTCGGCATACTGGCTGGCAGCCACGACCAGCGGGTCGGTCGACGAGCCGATGGGTTGGCTGAAGTCTTCGGCCACCGGGCAGGTGGCGGCCAGGCCGTTGAAGTAGCGGCCCTGGTTCAGCGAGTTGGTGCTCTCGAAGGTCACCGGGCTCCAGACGTTGCCGCAGCCGTCGTCCTGCGCGGTGAAGCCGACCGGCTTGCCGCAGGTGGCATCGCCAATGGTGACCACGTCAACGAACGGCTTCAGGCCGTTGACGACCTGTTCGGAAGCCGAGCAGGTGCGCGGGCCGGTCAGCACATAGACCCGCGACAGGCCCAGCGCATTGGCCCAGTTGGTGAACTTGAAGCTCTGGTTGTTGCTGGCGGCGCGCTTGTCGTTGAAGTACAGATTGGCAAAGGTCTGGCCACTGGTGGTCTGGGTCGCCGCACCCGCGGGGTAGGAGGCCAGGTTGGCCGCCACTGAAACCAGGCCGCCACCGTTGTAGCGCAGGTCGATCACCACATCTTGCACGCCCGCGCTGCGGAACTGGCCAAAGGCGGTGTCCATCGGCGAATTGGCCTGGGTGATCATGTCCTTCACCATCATGTAGCCCATCTTGCGGCCACCCGGTGTGGTGACGATGGACGTGCCCTGCACCGGCTGCAGGTTGTAGACGGCGGAATACAGCGTCAGCGTGGTGTCGCCTGCCGTCGTGTGCAGGCCCAGCGTCACGGCGGTGTTGGTGGCCGTGGGGCTCAGCGCGTCGTAGTTGTTGGCCGAGATCAGCGTCGAGGCCGGCTGGCCGTTGACGGTGGTGATCTGGTCACCACGCTGCAGGCCGGCCACGGCCGCCGGTGAGCCGGGTTCGACGTAGCGCACCAGCAGCGGCAGCGTCGGCTGGCCTGTGACTTCCAGGCCGTTGACGCCAATGCCGTAACCCATGGTGGCGCCGTCGCCAAAGAAGCGGTTGTAGTCTTCCGTGCTGGTGACGTAGCTCCAGCGGTCGGCCGGGAAGGTCGCGTCGCCGGTGGACAGCAGCGCGTAGAAATAGTCGTACTCGGACGAGTAGGCCGCGGGGTCGGGGTTCGGATTGGTGGCGTACCAGAAGTACCAATCGTCCATGTAGCTGCCAACCCAGTATTTCTGGTCCGACAGCGAGCAGGTCGCCCCCGGCGGCAGGTCGTCCCCGCCACCGCCGCAGCCTGCCAGCAGCACCGCGACCGAGGCCATCGCAGCGCCTGCCCAAGGTCGCCAGCGCGAGCGGGAGGCGCCGGTGCGAGTTGCGCCGCTGGCGCCCTCTGGTTGTTCTTGATGCGTTGGCAAGGATTGCCCTGCGCGCCAGGGTGCACGCACCCCCGCCCAAACTTGTGCCATGTCCCACTCCCGGGCGCGAGCAAGCTCTCGCCCTTACCGGGTAGGCCGCCAGCCGGCCACCCTACAATTCCGTTTAACTCCGCTTCTTTGCAGAGCGTTGACACAAAGCTTGTGTCCGCTTGTTGCACGCACCTCGCTTCCGCCCATGACCGAACTCGCCAAATCCTTCGAACCCACTGCCATCGAAGCCCGCTGGGCGCCGCTGTGGGAGCAATCTGGCGTCTACGAGCCCAGCCTGGACCCGGCCAAGCCCTCGTTCTGCATCCAGCTGCCGCCGCCCAACGTGACCGGCACGCTGCACATGGGCCACGCGTTCAACCAGACCATCATGGACTCGCTGACCCGCGTGCACCGCATGCGCGGCTTCAACACGCTGTGGGTGCCCGGCACCGACCACGCCGGCATCGCCACGCAGATCGTCGTCGAGCGCCAGTTGCAGGAGCAAGGCGCGAGCCGCCATGACCTGGGCCGCAAGAATTTCGTCGCCAAGGTCTGGGAGTGGAAGGAAAAAAGCGGCTCCACCATCACCAACCAGATGCGCCGCATGGGCGACTCGGTGAGCTGGCAGCACGAGTACTTCACGATGGACGACAAGCTGTCCAGGGTCGTGACGGACACCTTCGTGAAGCTGCACGAGGAGGGCCTGATCTACCGCGGCAAGCGCCTGGTCAGCTGGGACCCGATCCTGAAGTCCGCGGTGTCGGACCTGGAGGTCGAAAGCGAAGAGGAAGACGGCTCGCTGTGGCACATCCGCTATCCCATCGAGGGCAGCGATGAATCGCTGGTCGTGGCCACCACCCGGCCCGAGACAATGCTGGGCGACACCGCGGTGATGGTGCACCCGGAAGACGAACGCTACACCCACCTCATTGGCAAGCAGGTGCGCCTGCCCATCACCGGCCGCCTGGTGCCGGTGATTGCCGACGACTACGTGGACAAGGCCTTCGGTACCGGCGTGGTCAAGGTCACGCCTGCCCACGACCAGAACGACTACCAGGTCGGCCTGCGCCACAACCTGCCGATGCTGACCATCTTCACGCTGGACGCGAAGGTCAACGACGAAGCCCCGGAGGACTACCGCGGCCTGGACCGCTTCGTTGCCCGCAAGAAGATCGTCGCGCAGCTGGAGGCCGAGGGCCTGCTGGTCGAGGTCAAGAAGCACAAGCTGATGGTGCCGCGTTGCGCACGCACCGGCGCGGTCATCGAGCCGATGCTGACGGACCAGTGGTTCATCGCGATGAGCAAGGCCGGCCACAACGGCAAGAGCATCGCGGACGAGGCCATCGAAGCCGTCGAATCGGGCGACGTGAAGTTCGTGCCGGAGAACTGGGTCAACACCTACAACCAGTGGATGAAGAACATCCAGGACTGGTGCATCTCGCGCCAGCTTTGGTGGGGCCACCAGATCCCCGCGTGGTACGGCGACACGGGTGAGCTGTTCGTCGCCCGCAGCGAGGAAGACGCACGCGCCAAGGCCACGGCTGCCGGCTACACCGGCCCGCTGCGCCGCGACGAGGACGTGCTGGACACCTGGTATTCATCAGCCATGGTGCCCTTCTCCACGCTGGGCTGGCCAGAGCAGACCATCGAGCAGGACCTGTTCCTGCCGAGCAGCGTGCTGGTGACAGGCTACGACATCATCTTCTTCTGGGTCGCCCGGATGATCATGATGACCAAGCACTTCACCGGCAAGGTGCCGTTCAGGCATGTGTACATCCACGGCCTGGTGCTGGACGCGCAGGGCAAGAAGATGTCCAAGTCCGAAGGCAATGTGCTGGACCCTGTGGACCTGATCGACGGGATCGAACTGGCGCCACTGCTGGACAAGCGCACCACCGGCCTGCGCAAGCCCGAGACCGCGCCCAAGGTGCGCAAGGCCACCGAAAAGGAATTCCCGGAAGGCATTCCTGGCTACGGCGCCGACGCGCTTCGCTTCACCTTCGCGGCCATGGCCACGCTGGGCCGCAGTGTCAATTTCGACAGCAAGCGTTGCGAGGGTTACCGCAATTTTTGCAACAAGCTGTGGAACGCGACCAAGTTCGTGCTGATGAACTGCGAGGGCCAGGACAACGGCCTGAAGGAGCACACCAAGGCCGAGTGCGCGCCTGGCGGCCCGGCGCATGGCTACTTGGCCTTCAGCCAGGCCGACCGCTGGATCACCAGCGAGCTGCAGCGCGTGGAGGCGGCGGTCGCCCAGGGCTTCGATGAATACCGGCTGGACAACGTGGCCAACGCGATCTACCAGTTCGTGTGGGACTCGTATTGCGACTGGTACCTGGAGATTGCCAAGGTGCAGATCCAGACGGGCAGCGAAGCCCAGCAGCGCGCCACCCGCCGCACGCTGGTCCGTGTGCTGGAAACCGTGCTGCGCCTGCTGCACCCGGTCACGCCTTTCATCACCGCCGAGCTGTGGGACACGGTTGCCGTGGTGGCCGGCCGCAAGGCGGCGGACGATGGCCGCAGCATCGTCACCGCACCCTACCCGGTCGCGCAGCTGGAACGCATTGACCCGGCTGCCGACGCCTGGGTGGTCAAACTGAAAGAATTTGTCAGCGCCTGTCGCACGCTGCGCAGCGAGATGAACCTGTCGCCCAGCGACCGGGTGCCGCTGGTGACGATTGGCGACGACGCGTTCATCGCGGAAGCCGCTCAGGTGTTGAAGGCACTGGCCAAGCTCAGCGAAGTGCAGGTCATGGCCGACGAGGCTGCGTTTGCCGCGGCGACCGAGATGGCGCCGGTGCTGGTGCTGGGCGCGGCCCGGCTGGCGCTGAAGGTCGAGATCGACGTGGCAGCCGAGCGTGAACGCCTGAGCAAGGAGATCAAGCGCATCGAAGGCGAAGTCGAGAAGGCCGAAATCAAGCTTGGCAACGAGAGCTTCGTCTCCCGTGCGCCGGAAGCCGTGGTGGCCCAGATGCGCGAACGGCTGGAAGGTTTCGGCCGCTCGCTGGACAGCCTGCGCGGCCAACTGGGCAAGCTGCCACCGGCCTGAAAGATTGTCTTCAAGCCCTGGAATGCAGCGAGGCACGGAGGCTGCTTAGGCAAGCAAAGTGATGGATCAAAATCGCTGAGCGCAGAAGCTTCAGTGTTGCCTTGTCACCATCGCTGCACTTTTTTGTGTCATCGTTGTCGCATTAATCAATAGGGAGTTCCATGAAGATCAACAAGGCCATTTTCCCGGTCGCCGGCCTGGGCACCCGCTTTCTTCCCGCCACCAAGGCGCAGCCCAAGGAAATGCTGCCGGTGGTCGACAAACCGCTGATCCAGTACGCGGTGGAAGAGGCCTATGCCGCCGGCATCCGCCAGATGATTTTTGTCAA
>Ga0307514_10001827_pt1 | contig 23638 bp, 21 predicted proteins | sample 16_EM_MG_FD_203088 | JGI IMG/M metagenome (GOLD analysis project Ga0307514, IMG submission 203088) | Populus trichocarpa ectomycorrhiza microbial communities from riparian zone in the Pacific Northwest, United States - 16_EM | ecosystem: Host-associated > Plants > Roots > Unclassified | place...
TTGTTAACTACATTTCATATATAAACAATATCCTGGTCAAAGTAAAACTCATGGAGTTAATTGAGCTCCAAGTTGAATAGATGTGGGAACTGGGAGCGGGGGAGGTGGCTCTGGTGGGAGTGTGGCTGCGATGTGCCCCGCTAGCGAGCGGCTTGTTAGGTGTGGGCGCTGGGCCTGCCCACACCCCTGATAAGGCGCCTGGGCCGTATGCATGAGGTGTAAAACTTACTTGCCGCTGGCTTGGCGTTATAAGATGCAATCACCACCGATCATCATCGGCGACAGCAAATATATATACAACATCAGACGTCCAACTTCATTGATCGTGTTGCATAACATCTCATTCAACAGTAGCGAGTAAGAATGTATGCTTCCGTGTTGGTATCATTTTTATCATTTCTCCAAATTACAGTATTGTATGGCGCTTCGGTAATTAATTAACTTTAGCGCTGGGGGTATACTAATCGTGGAACAGTTGCCTGTAACTGTTTGGAGAGGTTCCCTTCCGAAACATATATCCACCTCCGACGCCTGTATCAATACAAACATAAAACACAGAAGTTCGACAGCTACGGTCATAGAGTTATGAAAACGAGGCTTCCCGTCCGCTCAGCCATATCTAAGCATAACATCGCCAGGTTAGTACTGCAGTGGGTGACCATGCGGGAATCCCTGGTACTGTAGTTTTGGTACTTTTGTTGCTAGCTCTGGGTTTCGATGTTATAGAAGAGACCACAAGGAATAATTATAAACTTATTAAGTGAAATTTGTCTTGTAGAATATGCTCCGCAGATAATACTATCTCTTCATCAACCAGGGGAAAACATAATGAGACATGATCGTGAATCGTCACTCGTTACAACAACATTAGGGATGAGTGGATAGGGAGATTCACGGCTTTGCTTGAATCCTTTTGCGGGCTTCGATGAGTGGCAGGGAAAGGAGGAAAATGTATGTCAACACCGCAAGCGGTCGAATACAATATGATCTCGTTACAACGGCTTATATGCCGATAGAGACAGGCTTGTAACAAATAGGGCTCAGAGTGATGGGTACCAATAAGTGTGTATACGTATGCATATAGTAGATCGTACATTTACGGTCGATTGGGCATCGATTAGATAGACAAAATTCAACTCATAGCATATAACGTAGTAAAATATCATGTTACTGAGTGATAAATCATGAAATTACGATCGTGGCAAGGGGACACGACGTGCAAGCCATCCGCCAACGAATGGATACTACTACTCATTGAAGAAGGTCACCGGATGCAGTGTCGCGTTGCTACCGGGAAGCTATGGCTCCTCAGACGTTCAATTGCACCTACAACCAGTAGCCCGCATGTTGAGAACAATCAACAAAGAGAATGATAGATGCTGAATTGTCTATCGTACAGTGAGAGAATAAGATAGACATAAATAAGGAAAGACATCATACCTAGAGCGAAGTACCACTCAGGAGGGAGGTAAAAAACTGATTACTGTATCACGACTGCGGTAGTTGGAGGGCTGTACTAAGCCTGTACAAATCGGAGAACTAAGTACCTTACCAAGCCTGAGATTACCCGAGATCTGCGCAAGACTGCAGTAGTCAGGGAGCCCAGTACCGTACCAAGCCCATTGCTAAGACTAGTGCCCACCTTAGTCCCAACGGCCTTCGTGCTAAATCCTTAGTCAACAACGCAATAGAACAAAAAAATGAATAGTTTAGACCACCGAAACCCAGCGATCGTTGCAAAAAAAATTGCCGTACTTCTTAAGTAATTCAGCTGGATAATGGTAGGGGATATTTACGAGTGCATACAGGCTCCTTTTAGTACTATCTTGCCCGCCACCCTTAATTGCGCTTCATCACGTCATCGCGAGACCGTCATATCAATTACCAGTTTACCTTTATTTTCAGCTAGTAGTAAAGAAAATACCCACCCTACATACCTTGTATCGGCGGAGTGTATGTCAAGATATTTGTCACCATATTGTAACTATAGTTGACGGACACACAGGAGAGCAATGGTGGCGGTGTCGCGGAGGTGGCGGAAGTATTCCCCATCTCCTTCATTCCCTAGCATTGCATGTAACTTTTCTAGCTCGCAAGTAAACGATATCCCAACAGGCGAAACCGGAGGACATCAACAAACGTAATTAGTACGTTGAAGTAAGTAACTACCCACAATTCCATAGATAATACGTTTTCCAGGAGCTGGATTATCCCAAGATTGAAACATTGGGCAAGTACGGTGCGATAAATTTGCAACTCCAGTTCTGATCTGTTCTCCTCACAGCCAATTTTCCCAAGTCACTTCGTTCTCGAGTAATGCTATTTGGTACGTAATGCACTACGGCTGTGATCCTGGTTCGCCAAGATACTAGCCTGTAGACCGCCGCTATCGTTGCTTTTTTGTTTGGAACTACACAGTATTTAGGTTAATATGCATACAGTCCTCAGTAGTATAGTGGTTAGTATTTCCGCCTGTCATTAATAGCATCGCGGGAGACCAGGGTTCAATTCCCTGCTGGGGAGGAATGATTCTTTTTTGCTATTTTGTCATTCTCATTGTCGAGAGTGGGTAATTGTAGGTTTGTGGCCGCTCTTTGCTGTGTGACGATGGAGTTGAGATGGTTGGGGGCTGACTTCAATAGCAAGCACATATCAAAAATCAGGGAAGGAATAGACATTACCCTTCGCTTTTTACCCATGGCACGCAACACAATACTAAGTGTTCTTCACCGCAGAGTGCTGAAAAATGTCGGGGTTAACTCCCTGACGATAGTCAAAGGCTGGAATCGCTCAAAATTCTACATGGAACTGCTAGAGTTTAACAAATGGGAAATAAGGAAGTTTGAAAACGATGTTAAGGGAAAGCAAATGCCAACATCAATGAATAAGCGTTGCAGTGAGTGGGGGGGGCAGTGATGACAGAACTTACGTTGAATCGCACACAATATTCCGACACTTCCGACGATACATTATCATGGTACTGGACAGTCAAGGTGCTATATGGGCAGGTATCCTGGACATCCCGAAAAACTCATTTTCCGTGGTAGAATTGGGTCATGGATTCTCACTCGGGATTTTGTTACAGAAGTTTGGATTGTCAAAACATGCTCTATGTTCGATAAGATGCCTACACCAACTCCGTACGTCGATGATTACCGGCAAATATTTAAAGACATCGGAAAAAGCTCCGAACAATGCCTTTTCCTAAACGAAAAATAAAGCGCATTTAAGTGCAAGAATTGGATTAGGAGTTGTTTTGTATGAGAGCAAAGGCACTGAAGAAATGGAACTATGCAGTGCATTTCTAAGGGTGTTTCTATGCAGTACCGTTTCTCACTGTGCCTTTCTGCCAGTACCTGTGCCTTTTAAAATCTTCCCAAGCCTTTTTACCATGTGCCTTTCTTTTTCTGCCTTCGCGCGTCTTTCTGTGCTGTTAGTTTTCAAAAATTTGTAAAGGTCATCGTCACCCTAGAATGCACTGACTACCTGTGGTCTAGTTTAACACTCGCGCCACTGCCTGTTCCCTCCTTGAAGCTCTTGCCCCTCTATTCACTTCTTGGGTTCATGCGGTCTAGATGAGGTGGTGATATGGCAGCGGCAGTGGCGTGGGATCGATAGGGCGTGTAGCAGCGGCGGCGGCAGTTTAGCATGGTGATTTTGTGGGAAGTGGGGGTGGCGGTGGGTGTTGCAACGGGAAGGAAGGTGAGCAGCCGATCGCAGCAATTATGGGCAGAAATACCATTCAAGGTATCATTTGCGGCTAATCCCCATAGCTAAAGAATGGCACACATATAATATACTTTAGGTGAAGATGGTTCAAAAGCTAAACAAATAAAGGCACTTTAGGTAGGGTTCCTGGTCTTGAAAAGGCACCATTTTAAAGTACTGCAGTAGATCAAGGCACTTTTGGTTGAAGTCCACCGTTTTCAAAAAGTCGCCTACCGGAAGGATATACTGTAAACCGTATTTAGACTTTCATAACAGCACGAAAAGCACACCTCCGACTCCCTTAGAATTATTGATTCACCATCATATCCATAACGTGGCTGCCCTCGTCTCAGGGCTTGAGCAATGATTCCACCAGTCCAGCAATAGACCAGTCCGGACTGGAACCGTCCAGTCTAGTCCAGGTCCAGTCCAAGAAATTTTTGGACCGGGATCGGACCAATCCCCAATTTTTCGGGACCTGGACTGAACTGGCCTGGACTGCTTTGGACCAGTCCACTCGGGCCGAATCGGCCCGAATACGCTGAGAGTTACTGATACACTGAGTCAACAAATAGACTCATACACATATACTCATTCATGTAGACTCATCTTGTCATTCACAAGTCACAATGCACATATCACCCCTCACCCCTCACCACTTGCCACTTGCCACTTACCACTTGCCACTCACCACTCATTTGGTGTTGACAAGGGATTTGGCCCGGTGGCTTCCCTAGTGTTCGGTGCTGGCGGGCTCGGGCATGAGGCCGGTGGCTTACGGCCCCCATTGGCCTCGCCTGCCCCCATGGCGAGGAGGAGGGCTCGGCACTGGTACTCGGCATTGGGCTCCGGCTTTGGCAATCGGCATTGAGTTTTCCTTCTCTCCCTTTTGTATATAAGTCTATAGTTTTTCCTTCTCTTTGGATCGACAGACAATTGAGCTTCTTCATTCCTTCTCTTTTGCTCTCAACATTTGGTATGGTTGGGTTTCTCGTGGTGGTGCTTGCTAGGAGTGGCGGGTTGGTTCATAGTGATTGCTCGCAGCGAGTGGTTGTTATGAAGTGACATTGTGTCTGAGTTGTTGTTGTTTATTCATACTGTATTTACTCTAGCTAGAGTATGACAGGCCCTTATTCCCTCCGCCTCCGGGCGAGCCGGTTAGCTCCCATCTACTACCCTTCGTCCCCGCTGACAAAAGATAGAGAAAGAGGACGAGAAAAGAAAGACTGGCCGCTCCGGCCTCCATGCCTCACCCCGGCGGGAACTTCCCGACGTCCATGGCCGCCAGGAAGACCATCACCGCCATGTCACATATCTCCATGGAAAACAGCTGTGCCCGCCGGCATCGGCCAGCTTTCCGGCCCGTTGCCTTTCCCACCTTCTTCCAGAGCTCCCGCTGCTGGTATTTCCACCGGCTGCAGTGATGGAGGAGATGCTCCCGTGTTTGGCCCACCATTCCCCCGCACCACCAGCACTTGTCATTGGGATAGGTCTCCTGTTGCCTGCTTTGCCCTTCAGTCTGTAGCCAAAGTGCTTACTGCATTTGTCGGCCTCCCACTGGGCCTTGGCTGCTGATCTTCCTTCGGGTTGTGTCTGAGTTAGGGTTGCAGGGATTACTCTCTCACTTCTTTAGTTTTTCGGATCTACTTTGAAATTGATAAATATTTCCTGTTTGGACTGGTCCAGACCAAGCCCGTCCAGTCCAAGACTGCCAGTCTGGGGCCCGGTCCAGTCCGACCTTCCGGTGGGACCGGACCGGACTGAGCCCTACCCCAGACCGGGTCCGTCCGGACTGGTGGAATCATTGGGCTTGAGGAATACCGAAAATTCTCCATTGTCAATCACATTGAGATAACAACATTCCCAACTGGAAATAACTTCCTAAAAAAGCGGATATTGTCGACTGCATATGTTGTATAGGTTTTATAGACGCAATTGGAGATGGTGCTGTCGGGATACCGCTGACTAGGTCACGAGATGCAATGGCTATAGCTTACCAAAGTTGAAGGTGACACGAGATACATCCCCTATTAACAGCTAGAAGACAATAGTAACGACCCCAGCCAAACTATAAAGACCAGCGCTGCACTTGTTGGCTAAGGATTTAGCCCGAAGGCCATTGGGGCTAAGGCGGGTACGAGATTAGGCCTGGTACGGTGCTAATCTCCCTGCGAGCCTCTGGCCTAGTCAAGCTTCGCTCCAGCTTATGATCTGTTTTCCTATTTTATTTTTCTTTATACGATAGACAATCAGCATGTTTCATTCTCTTTAGTGATTGTTCTCAACAGTACTTAGTCACTGCACACCGGGGTGGACAGGTGGAGCGTGATTCCAACTTTTCCACACATGCATAGACCAACACACCTAATTTTCCGCCTGTGAGTGGCATCTTACTGCCAGTTATTGCCGCTCTTTACTCTAAATGCAATTTCTTTTGATATTGCATAAATAGTTCTCAGCCTTTGTATCGCAACTTACAGGCTGGTATTGATACGACATGATACCTAGTATGGGAGATTACCTCGTGCGGAGAGATTACTGTGGTACTGATACAGGCTGATTGTACTCAGCTGTATCCATACATAGAAGAATACATACGCATTCGTACTTGGACTACCATATATATGAGTGATAGCGCAAGACGGTAAGGTACACGCCACAAACATTTACTCTGTACGAAATACACTGTGATCCACAACAATGCAGCGACTATGCCACGCTACACAAACTACCAAGTATACGAAGATAATCGGTCTCTGCCGAACCACAAGCACCTCAGGAGGGATACCTGCAAGGTAACGAATACTTGAATACGACCGCATCCGTTCCTTTGATTCGTACTCGGTATGTGCATAATTAATGGCAAGCGCAATACTCCGGAAGATCTACATCTGGAAGAATAGTGAAAAGAAACAAATAAGCAACACTTTTGTTGTATTTCCTGCCAAGTTTTCTTGTGCCCAGCCTCCTGCGGCTGGAAACGAGAAAACTTGCCAAATGTGCCGATGCGGCATTGCAACAGGTGCGGCTAGGATCAAATGAATGATAACTTATCAATCCAGATTCACGGATTTCGTTGATGCGGTCATGTAAGTGGTTGCCTACATTGAGACATGAAGTTAAAATAATCTGGGAAATATCTCACAAACTTGTTTTACTCATGTGTTGCACTAAAGTTGCGATATCAAGAATTTGGATTACCATCACCATAGCTCTATATACCATGGACGGCAACGAAGGACGTAATGCGAAAGGAAACAGCCTTCAATGACACTTCAACTTTTGACCATGGAGTTCTATAGTATTTCAATTAGTCTTGTATATAGGTATATAATATGCAGCAAGTCACTTATTTTATTTACGTCAGTGACATTAGTGGAGTCACATAAGATTTCAATGATCATTACAGGTAGCATGTTACACGGAATGCGTGAAACCATATTTTAAAAGGAAAGTTATTTTACGCATCAATTAATTGGACGTACGCTTTAATGCACTTTTAACGCTTTAATGCTTTTCAATGCACCATAATACACCTTCCTCTGCTAAGAGTGACCAAACAAAAGCTACCGTCAGTGCCAAGGTTAAACCAGTGTGTAGAGCAGTCAAGTCAGAGTCTCAGCCATTACGTGATTCTGTTCCTGATACCTGACAACCACACTTGGAACTAACGTTCAGCCCACATGCCATTCGCCATATAAATTTGAAATTTGAAAAAATTTTACCAAGTCGCAAGTCACTCGCCCTCCTAACCCTTCAAGGTTTGAAATCGAATTAACTATTTCTTTAATTGCTCTTTTGCGCAATTTTTGTACCATAGGAAAATGTTGGCCAAATTCACTATATTCAAACAAGTTTATGCGAAGATGGGATATGGGAGAGCAAGGAGGCTCTACATTCTCACAGCAGCACAGATCTAGACGCCGAGCATAGCTTTCAATCAGTTCACTTCCACCGCCAACACCATGGAATAAGTCACACGAACATAGCATATTTGCCCACCCCGGCCTAATGTTTGCGATTCAAGGTGTCACTTCTCGGAGCCTCCGAAAGTATAAGACACCGCTGAGGTATGTAGATTTTTGTGTCTGCCTATCAACGGACAAAACCCGGTTATTTGCGTTTTAACGTAGAGGCTGAGCGGTTGTGGAACCATATTCCGCAGGGATAGGCATTGAAACAGATGGGGTGAAAGAACATTTTGGTGCTGCCACCTCCTTCGCAATCTAACTAGCATGTCCCCTTCTTTGCCTCTAAGTCTTCAGGTAACGTTCAGATAGATTGCTTCGAACGGAAACTTCTGGTCGGGCACGAGAGCACGGTATCGTTCGGCTACCCTGCACAGGACGACGGCGCGGAAACACCTATCGCCGGGATTGAGCTCTGATGTATGAAAATAGAACAGTGCGATCAGCGCCAAGCGATGCTTCGATGAATTGGTTAAGCGCTGCCAAGCAAAGTTGTGGACACGAACTGTCAAATGAGGCAAGCGTTTACGACGAGACTTCAGGAATGGGAATAACCTCCGTGTTGATTTAAGCATCCTTGCATTTCATTAGGAAGGTCAGATTCACCCCTGACTACTCTCAGCCCTGTATCACGCACTACGTTCGGGTCAAATGTCAATGGTCGACGAAATCGGGCATTCTATAGGGATGAGCAGCCGGGTGCGGCTAAGTTTAATGATAGTAGGTGTGCACATATACAGTCAAACTTGGTACAACAATGGCCGAGCAGTTTCGGGGGCAATTGGTGTGGGTGGTGGTTGATGGCCGTTGTGCCATACTAGAATCGCTCCAACCGCTCGTGGGGTGATAGCGCATGTTGTTGGATTGTGCACTTTGATAAGGGGAAAATACTTCGGTGGTAGGGGTGAAAATCACAGGGAGGCATCTCAGGTGTTGGACGACTGTAAAATGAGCCATCAGACAAGGACTGAAACTACTTTATTACACGAATTAGCATATGAGTGGCATTCCCTTCCAACTGTGTGGAGCACTGACTCCAAGTGTTGTATGCACAGCCACCAGAGATACCAAAAGCACTTGGCACAAGAGGTTGGACAAATGTTAATGGATTATATATTCCTGTGCGATATCTTTTTACCTTCTCTAATATTCTCAACTGCCAAAGTATTTCCTGCATACTCCTAGCATCCATTCACTCAGCATATCTATACTCTGGCCTTAACTGTTTGGACTGTCGTCATTATACTGCGCCATTACGTTCCATCCAACACAGCGCATACTATGCTCATCATCGCCCTATTTGTAGCATTCGCTGCAGCGAATTCTGGCATAAAACTTGTGGGGCGTTCGCCCGTGTTTACTGGAGCTCAACTTGCTCGTCGTCAAGGATCCTGTGGTAATTATGGTATGTAACATCTGACTATATTGGGTAGTTGTGTCTAAATTCACCGTTAGTGCCTTGCCACTTTCACTGCATGCCAATTGGCAGTGTATGCTGCTCAGATGGTAGTCACTGCCCCGCTGGTTTCTATTGCACGCTAGGCAAAAAATGCTGTCCCGTGGGTGAGATATGTACAGGTGTGGGCGGTATCAATACGGTGACTCATGGCATAACCAACACTTGGACCCACACATTCATAAATACCGACACCATCGATATTCCTGATGAGACAATAACAACCACCACCACATTCAACATTGCTCGCACCAAGACAGCTGAAGTTGTGGTAGTGACTCCCACCTCCACCGTTTTGAGGCCAACTGGAGTAGCCACGCTCACTAAAAACGCCACTACGAGCACACCAGCGACTTTAATTGCTGCTGCGATCTGGGAGGCTGTTCCTTTGCCGGTTATGGGGGCTGCAGCTATTTTCGGGGTTTTCGGTGCTTGGTACATTTAGACGGTAGCTTAAATTTGGAGTAATTGCGGGGAAGATTGACGGCGGTACGTTTCATTTGTAATGACAGTATTATTCGTTAAACACTTCACTAAAAATATCACCGAATTAAATAATGGCAACTGTCATTCAACATATCTTCACTACTACCACAATTTCCTCATTATAATGTATTAAAAAGTTATCCATCGTCGACCAATGTTATTGTATTAGACTCCAGAACGAAGTCTAGAACTTCGGAGTCGCCCGGTACACTCCCATATAAAATCAAGTCCCTACCACCCGCCTCTTTGCCACCCTCTACGTAGCACTCTAATAACTAGCTACTTCTAGCGATCTCCAGAGATCTCTGACTTTCACCTCCTAGATAGATTAAGAATCTTCGCCTTCATCATACGAAGTAACCAACGTGACCCGCGATCGCAGCAGCTTGTCTCGTGACCAGATATCAAGCCTTAATCAGAACTTATTATTTAATTTGGTTCTTCGCTCGCACAGCCAATGACAGTCAGTTTTTCAGTCTTGGCACCGGCGTCTCTTAACATCCAATATCCAGCATCCGCGAAATAGGTAGTGTTGTGAAAAAAGTCCAAGATTACATGGTAGAAGCATTGCAGCGAAGACAAATTGATTCTTTGTTTGGTGGATACATGGAAGTAGAAGCCTATCTAGAGAAAGTTTCTTCTTTGATTGGTGTATATATAATGGAGGTTGGAGCATTGGGGATTATAAAAGCAGTTCTTTGCACCCTGCTGGGACTATGCCCCATTGTCAATTAGTGGCGTAAGTCACCTCCGGAATTCCTCTGGGTGATCTCGGTGAAATGACGTGGCAATCGGTGACCATCTGGTTTCGAGAATCTCGTCTTGGCTCCTGTTATTGATGGCAGATTCCGCTCCCAGATGGTTTACAGTCGTCGCTTATCAGTAATCGTGTCTGACTTGATGAGTACCGCTGTGCTTAGATACGGATGGTGTCAAGCAGAGGTGCCTTCCTTCCCTGACATCTAACTCATGAGTGTTTCCTAAAATAGATATACCTACCGTGGACTCAGCTCACTTGGTCTTCCGTGCCTTCGTGTGTAGCTGCAGCTCTGTAAGCTGTCTTGATTTCTGACACCATCTCTTGCCACTGTCAACCCACGTTCAGTATCTCGGTATCAGTCAGTGGTATCAGACAGATGTTGCGGTACGATTGACTCGTCGACGATTCTCAATTTATCATTCTGCTGTTGTCATCTCAGTAGACACCTTCTCGGTATATATGTTTTATTAGATAGCGTGAAGTAGGACTGGTAGTCGCCTTCTTTGTGAGCCACTCGCTCAGCCGTTATGCCTGCATTATAGTCCACATCAGTTCGAACGGGCGTTCCAGGAACGGGTCAAACTTTCCAGTCCCTAACACTAACCCGAAGCGCGAAATATTCTGGGAGTTCAACAGAAATGATGAAAACCATTAAAAATTCATCTGGAAAAACGCAGAATGACTGGAAGTATATGTAAAGTGAACTACACACCGATCCAAGCCGCATTTGATAGTTCATGATACATTTTTACTGCCACATTGGTGGTAATAAAATTTTGCCGACGAAGCTAGTGATAACTAAGGAATTGTCATAGCATCACCGAGATTTTGATTGTATGAAGTTCTAGATTCACTGTTTCAATTGTCTAGATTATTATTCCGAATTATTTTAAGTGGTTTCGTGCTTTGGGCCGTACTAAGCGGATCATTTGATTGAGGTGCGAGATGATTTCGCGCTTCACTTTTTAGTTTGTTTAGCGATGGGGACTGATAATTTAGCCGATATACAGGTTCTCAGAGAGGCTCCCAGTTCCAACGCCAGGGCTACCTAAGTCGTTCACTCGGTAAGTTTTGTGGTAGGGCTTTCGATAATGGTCCCTGCCCATATTGGTTGGGTATTTGTCGTGCTATTCGACTACTTCGGTGAGACTCCCGGTAGTCGTTCCGTCGAGTTCATTATCTGGTACACTTGTCGATTGCCTCTGACTTCTTCGCCCGGACTCCCAGCAGTCCTGTCCTTCGAGCTCTAGGTGAAGGCCTCCGGCCAATGATATTCATCGTTGATGAATGTCACTGAGACTGATTCAATATGATTCGACACAATAGGCCATCCGACGTCACTTCACTGTCAGGTGACACAGAGATGACCGGCAGTCCGGCCGCTTTCCTTACTAATTCGGCAGGTGAGGCAGCAGATCGAGTTCATTGCCGTACTCGGGTCAGGCTGCGATTGCGCCAAGCATCGTTTTTCTCGTCGGTTACCGATGGGTGCATCCATGGCAGTTAAGGTTAGTCACCCAATCAAATTTGACGACTGGGCTCGAGGAGAATTCCATCATCCGCCCTGCAAATTGCACGAATATTTGCCCGATAAGGACGCTTGTTTGACATCCAATGATTTACTAAATGAGCTCTATTAGCCATACATATCCAATCTGGATTTGGCCATGCCGTTCATACGCGTCGGACGTTTTTGTGATTTTTGAGCCGTAGAGACAATCTCGTCCGCATACCGTGATTTCGCCGGACAGCGAGAAATCGCGGCTTGGCACTTGCATAAGCCAGTTTTTGGACGGTAGTCCCGACCTGATTTCACCCCGTGGTTCACATAAACTCTTCTGCCACTACAGGAAGTGTAAGAACGCACTAAGAAAGCCTCCCAAAGTATGAACAAAGTATCATATCCAACTCAAACATCACAGCCCTGCCATTGCCACAAATCATTAACTTAACCAACAAACATATCCACCGCTTTGGATGAATCCTCAAATATATGCAGGCTGGCCGCCACTAGCGTGGGCTGATAAAATGGAGGATAGGCCGCTTGGGAACACTGTCTCTTTGTACGACAGACAATCAGCATTCTTCCATTCCCATTGTTGATTGCACTCAACAAACTTTGACCTCTCTCCTGCCATTGCTGGAATTGTTTGTATTTTGATTTGTGTTTCTCGAACACTATTTACGTCCACTTTGTTAGTAATCTTTGGCGGCCTGTAAGTACAACTCTTTGTAGCCGGATGGTCACAGTATCAGCCCAAGCCTCAAACCTACACTTCGTGCTTCGCTATCTTCAAGCTCATACAAAATGCCTCGTATACAATGGTCTCAACGGCAAAAGTCAAAACGATGAGGTTCTACCCAGAGTTGAATCGGGATTGCTGAAATCAGAATCCGAAGTGCTAACCATTACACTATAAAACCTGTGGCAAACATTGTAGTTAACATTAAATAAAGTACCAATAACTCCGTGAGACTGGGAACGAGTACAGGTTGGACGAATGCTCTCTGGCGATGCCTAACCAACTAATAAACTCACATTTTAGGACCGCGGCGTGTAGCCTCATTGTGTAGTTGAAACCAGTCGAGGGATCCAAGACAGTTTTCTAAAGCACAAACTTTGGTGGCTACAAACTGTTATGAGAGGTTGTAGCAATACTCTTGGTCGCAACAATAGTATTGCATACTGACGTGCACGGGATGCTGCACATTTTTCTCGCCCGATTGTCTCAGAAATATTCCCGGGATTCCGGGGGATCGATATCGGCAGGATTGGAGATGCCATGGGTGGTGCCACTCCTCTTCCCTGTGCTGATACCCAACATAATTCCGTAACTCATATGTTGCAAGGATTACCGGACTATATTTGGGTTAGGGTCCTGTCTGGCGGGTTACCAATCATCCGGTAGACGAACCCCCTGTATTAGTAGCATTAAGTACTATAACTTCGAACTGTAAATGTGAATAGTAGAATTCAGGTTGAGTACCCCGGCGTGATCGACGCCGTTCGCATGGGGGGACTTCAGGTGCTGGAGGTGGAACGTCGTTAGAAGAGGCGGAATCCCGCTTGGCATGGAGTGGAATTTTTACCATACAAAACCGTGGAACCTCGCATGATGCAGCGGCATGGATTGATGAAATTCCCCGTACATACTTACCAAGGTGACTTGTGGTACACAGCCTCGCCTAACCAAAGAGACTTCTAATGACATCAACGCTACGTGCGTATGCCTACTGCGCTTTAGCTCCCCACCCTACACACGTTCACAATACATGCCGCGTTGAATATTACCTGCACTCTTCCGCTTCGCCACCATAAACCTTGTTAACCTGAAAATATTAATTGCATCGTATCACAGTTCACTACTTACGATAACAAGGTTCCGCAATAGTGTAACCACTGTTAACTCAATTATTGACCTTTCGCTAACATCCTCATGATTGTGGGGGTGGATTTGAATGCGGTCATCACGTGGGTTGGTTTAGGGTTGAGCGCGGCGGATCTCAGTGACCCGACTAGAACATGTCTATCTTATCCTCTCTTTGTACAATAGACAGTTCAATCATCATCATCTTACTCTCCCTCCTCTGATTGTCTCATCATAAAGGGGATTACAAATATCAGCTTAGAAAAAAAAAACGGGAAACGACCGCCCTGTGAATAATACGATATCAAGAAACCAAGCTAGACCGCAAATAGCACATATGAATGATATATTGAACCAACATACTAGGGATTGCAATCCCGGACTAAAGAGACCAAAAACGGCACATGTCTCATAAAACACTATTCCTAGAACCTCCCAAAGCTGAATCCGACTTCCACAAGATAAAGCCTTTATTTCAGTAAGCGATAGGGCATAGCGGCTAGGAAGAATTGGAGTGCAACCTATAGTAAATCAATGAAGTTGCTAAGTCCGGACACCAACTCATTCCCCTTCAAGGCTATCAATAAAAGAGAACCAGGATAATGTTAGGCATCTTCTACTATATCTGGGGACGACGTCGAAGGAAACCTACATTCTATAGAACGAAGTCAGCACACACATAAGCTAACATCATATAGAGCCACAACCGGTTCGAAGATAACTCACCTTCTATATATCATCGCACAAACTCAATTCAGCGAGCCATTGCCGAAAGGAGCGAGTATCAGGGGAACTCACATCCTATCATAGTTGAGTTGAAATTAGACAAGAATTTTCACTTCTAAAATAGAAGAAAAACTTACACTCTAAAGTTGGTGACACATCGATTAAGATCAATTAGTCCGCGGCAATGTGGAGAGAGAATGGAAAGAGAACTAACTTTCTATTCAGTTAAGATATCGGGTTGAAGTTAATCACTTGTAATACGGCATGGGACGATAAATAAACTACTCACTGGCTACAATTGAACAAGCCACGGAGTTCATGTTAACCATCAGCTATCCAAGCAGACAACTAGGAACAAACTCACAGGTTGTCACTATAGGAATACACCATGGCGCACACGTTAGGACTCAGCACCGGTGGTAAGCACGGGAACAATTAGGGACTCACTCGCTGTCGGATCAGGCCACCGGGTACGTGTCAGTGATTAGGGCTGGTTGAAAGTGAGGAAACTGTTAGGAACGTACAGGCTATAGAATCAGGCCATCCGGCTCGAGTTAATACTCAACACAAAAAAAGAAGCAGGGTATCATCAGAGAAGAACTCACGCTCTGTAAGGTCAGGCAAGGGCTTGTGTCAGAGCTTAGCACGAGGAATCATTAGAAAGAACTCACTGACTGCCGCATCAGGCCATCGGGAGCTTGTCAGCAATCGGCAAAAGAAGTATCAAGGAGTGTAGCAAACGAGGGATTAACTCACGGGCTATTGGATCAGGCCATTGGGCTCTACTTAGCACTCGGCACCAGCTGCAATCAGGGGAACCGTCAGTGAGGAAAGAACTCACTTGCTATCGAATCAGGCCATCAAACTCAAATTAGCACTCTGCACTGGTAGTAAGTTGGGGAACAATCAAGGAGGAAAAACATACAGACTGTCGATAAGAGGCGCCAGGATCACGTCAAATTCCACACCGATTGCAAGCGTGAAACCATCAGGGAGAAACTCACGGGCTGTCGGATCAGGCTATCGGGCTAGCATTAACACTCTGAGGTAATGCATAGAGGAACCATCAGGGAGGAAGAACTAACAGACTGTCGGATTAGGCCATCGAGCTCGTGTCAGCACTCAGCACCTAGAACCGTCGAGGAAGAAGAACACACATGCTGTCAGATTGGACCATCCAACGTGTGTCAGCACTCAGTAATAGCAGGGAGAAGAATGAGGGACGAACTCACCAACTAGCGGATCAGGCAATCCGCTGGCATTAGTACTTGGTGCCGACTACGAGCAGGGAAGGGAGCCATCAGAGAGGAACTTACTGCCTGTCGAATCGGGCCATCGGTTCAAGTCAACATTCGGCACCGGGAACCTTCTGGAAGAAAGAACTCACAAGCTGTCGGATCACGCCATCGTGCTCGCATCAGCACTCGGCACCAATAGTCAGTCGGTGAGCAATGAGCAACTCACCGGCTGTGGGAAAGGTCATCAAGGTCACATCAGCACTCAACAGCGCCAGCAAGCGAGGATACATTGAAAGAGAAGAACTTACAGGCTGTCCCAACTCATCTAGAGTCTCACAAAACCTGACAGTTGATTTCTCCTCTTCCAAAGTCAGCAGCTGCTCCTTCACATGTGGTGCACTCCTAGGCTGTGCTCATCAAAGTAGGGTTCGCAAAGTTCCATATAGTATACCGTATGTTGATGCAGCAGCGCGAATAGATGGTTCAAGACATGAAAGGTATGCATGTTTGGCTTTGTGAATCTCATTCTCTCTGTCAATTGCTTCTTCTCTGCACTTCACTCTACCCATGGTTGCATTGTTGCAGGGAGAGAGTGAAAATTGAGTTTGTGTGAGGGGTAATTAAGCATCCCTGCTTCCGGCGCTTGCAAGCTTGTTTGCGCGATCGGTTACTAGGTCGTGGGCGGTTACACCATAAATTACGTTCTAGGCGGAATACTATAATCTACCGTTAATGTTTACTATTTCGTTAGCTAGGGAAAGGCACACACAAAGGGATAAAAACAAAGGCACTCCTGGTAGGATCCCGGGTCTTGAAAATGCATCATTTCAAAAGCACGGCAGTAGAAAGTTACGGATTTAAGGTACCTTTAGTAGGACTCCAGTATTTTCAAAAGCCACAAACCGAAAGGCACAATAAAAGGCATTAGAACTTTCAAGCAGATATAAAAACAGGTTCTAGCACATCCCAGTGCCTTTTATCATACAACCGGTGCCGTTTCATTTTCATTTGTATGGGGAGTAGGCATGAAGGCACATTTCCGATTCCTTCTATCCCTGGTGAATCTCGATGAAAGAAGAGGGATAGTATAAGTTGATATGCAACGGGGTGCTCAGTTATATGAGTATTAAGAGCATATTCAGGAACCGGGTCCAACCAGCTACTTCTCCAGGTAAACTGGCCCCAGTGTTCCTAAGCGGCCCGGCCTGCACGTGATTTAAAAAGCCTGCATCGGCCTGGATAAGCCTTGGTCTGGTTGATGGATGGAATACGGCAATGGCAGGGCTACGATGATTGAGTTGGATATGGTTTATGTTGCGCACTTTGGAGACTTTCTTAGTAAAGGCAGCAGAGAATCTTTCGAACAAAATATTCTGTTTAGGCTTAGTCCGCCAAGAAAAGCCGCCAGGCAGGCCGGAAAAGCCGCCAGACCCGGCCCGGCCCTCATTTGAAAGCTGCCGCTAAGGCCGGCCTGGCCGCGTAGGAACACTGACTGACCCCCGAACCGTACTGAACCGCACCTCGAACCGGCGGTTTGAGCCGGTTCACTACCGCACAGTACACGTCCTTATCATTAACAGTATGGCCATATGGGCGTCCGTCCTCACCTATTCCATCATCATCCGTATGGCTACAGAGATGTTCATCTCCGTTGTCAATTGCCTCGACATATTCCGTTTCGCGCGGAAGCTAAAAGATATCCATCTTGTCACATGAAACGTTCGCACTCCGCTCCTCGTCATATCGTATGTAAGCTTAGAGGTGAGATGATGGGTGCACTTGTAGGTGGACTGAAGCTATACGTTCCAGTCGAGCCCGCTTGGTGCTCAGAAGCCTTAGTGAGTGCACTTTCTATCAAGTCTTGCGAAGCACCAAGTGCGCGTTTGGAGTGCAGTTCCTATGTACTTCCATAGTACGCTTTGAAGTACGCTTCTCTAATGTGCTTTCCGTGACTCCAAATGCGATTTCCGCCAGTAGTGGTGAGAACTGTATATTCCCCCCACAATGGGACCTAGGTAGATTGTCCCCCTACCAGCTCCTAGTGACGTTACCTCTGCCGTTAGCCACCCCAGTATCAATCTACAGCAATCACCTGCGTTGATATTTCGCCACAGAAAACCTGTTTGTGTTGGCACGGGATTTGGCCCGATGGCTTTTGTGGCGTATGGGGGCTTGCAGCCCCCATCGGTCTAAGGCGGCGGGCATCAGGCCGGTGGCTTGTAGCCCCCATGGGCCTCGCCTGCCCCCATGCTGAGGAGGAGGCCTAGCTCCGGCACCGGTAGTCGGCTTCGGGCTCCGGTTGTGATACTCGGCTTCGCCGAGTATGGTCTTTTCTCTGTATATAAGTCTAGTGTTTTCCCTCTATTGTATCGATAGACAATTGAGCTTCTTCATCCTTTCTCTTTTGCTTTCAACAGTTTGGGGCTTTGAAGCAGCTGCATTCTGCTCGGCTACCTCACTCAATTCCAGACCAATTAAGTCTGCGAATTGTGCTCCCATCACAAAGTGTTCTATCCAATAAATGTGCATAGGTAGACCCTCTTTCGTTTCCCAATCTTCAATTTACCATATCACTAACACTTATGATTTGGCTGTACAAAAACACCACACAAATGTTGTTTCTCCACGACCGGTCACTCGATATTAGACATAACATAAATCGGAGAGTCGGACATGTTGAGAATATTACGGAAGAGAGAAGATGGATTGTTTGAAGTACAACGAGACTGAAATAGGCAGGCTTATATGGAAAAACAACACCATACTCGAGGATATCAACTATCACTACCGAGGCTGGCCTCCGCGTCGACACTGAGGCTATTAGCGGCTGATGGGGGCACGAAGCCACCAGCCTCATGCCTATTAGTCACCGGCTTCATGCTCAGGATCCTTCGCTTCCAGTCATTCAGCTCCTGATGCCAAAGGAAGCTACCGGGCTAAACTCCTAGTAAATAGGACTTGAAAGAGGCTGAATATATGCATATTTCCTGCATGGAACACTTTGTTATTGGAGTAAAACTTGTGGACTTATTTGGGCGGGAGATGTTGGGTTTAATTAAGTTAGATTTACTCAGCTACAATCGTCGACAGTAAATAAGCATGTACCCCATGTCAACCAACAAGGATCCATCGAACTAACAACCATGTGTTTAACAGTAACCACAATAGTTGGCAGTTATGTAGGAGGCAACATATCGAGGCAGAGTTTCTTCCTCCAATTCCGGCAGTGTTCGATCTCTCATTTGCAGAGAACCTGAGGTATGCTCCCACTCGTAACGTTTGCCACGCTCTGATTGGAATATACAGGAAGGAGATGTATGCACCAGAATCCACCCGATGGAAATTATGTTTAGTTCATGCGGCACCACTGCACTCAATCCAGTTATCAACTGATGAAGGTGCTCACTTCTTCTGCTGCGACATGCAGTTATCATTTTCTGTACAAGGCTAAAGCTGACTTCGTCAGGTCCGTTGCCGGCCTTGCGTTCGGCGATCCGGAAGTGATGTTCCTCCTTTAATGCATATGTTCATTTGTTCAACAAAAGCTTACTAATTCTTGCCCCTCCCTGTTCAGCTGCCGCCGCCGCGTAGCGTGAACTACGGTAATGAATATCACCCGGGAATCCGGTCAAAACCCTGTCCCGTCAAATGATTGCAAGAGTAGGTGACAATTAGGTCTAAGAAGAAATCTCGGGACTTTTAAAAATTGCGTATTACTCAACCAACCTAGGAAGAAAAGATTGGTGAGCACAAAATGGTAGATAACTCGAAGGGCCAGCAGTCAAGAAATACAATCCTGTCGTTTGGGTAAGATTTGGGTATTGCATATACAGGTCTCAGCCGGAGATAAGTCTTGTATGACCGAAGACGGTGTTTTGTATGGCCGGAGATGATGATGTCGTATATGGCCGCAGACGGTGATGTCTCGTATGGCCGGAGATGACTGTTGACTCTGATACGGGCTGATGGCATTCAGCTGTACTTATACTCTCATATATTCATATATATGTGGCCTTGTGGCCTTCTTAGATAGGATACGGGTAAGCTACTCTCTATCTCTACTTTGAACATTGTGGAAGCTGAAAATATAAGTGAGAATCTGTGAAGCTAACGGACTTTGACCACTTCCTACCATCCCTGTTTTTCAACCAAGCGAGAATAGAATTAGCTTGAAATGCTCTAAGAGTATATAGAGTATAGAAACCGTAAATTCGTGCGAGTCTTAGTCTATTCAGGCTTGTAATTGTCATGATAGATAGTATCTCTGGGATAGCAGAATGAGAAACACCCCCTATATACACATCAGGGACCGAGTTCGTCCCGAGTACATTCATCAGTACCTAGAACCACTAAGCAGTCTCAAATATCCTTCTCACATGGTCTGATATTCAGACAGTAGGGGTGCTTAAATCCAACCATAATTGGTGCAGAAATCCATCGCGGCCAGTACGTGGTCTTCCTCCTCCAAACCCAGCTTCCGACCTCATAGCTCCAACAATTCTCAATAAAATTTGGAGATCACTGGGGGAACTTTGCTCAGGTATATGTAGGTGGATTCTGCGTTGTTGTTAGCCACGGGCTGGCTGGGGACCACTAAGAGGGGTGTATTCTGCACCACCCTAGCGGACTCCCATATACTGGTCCACAGTCAACTCCAGTACATAGTCGTCAATAACTCGGAATCTATCTGCATATAATTGAGCAACTCTCTGCCAATGGGCTTCGAATTTGAACTAGAATTGGTGGAGTTATAGGACCTTTCTGCCTCCTCATAACCCATCCATCCCTCTCAGTATCTCCACCAATTGTTCGTCGAATTCATGCTCTTTTGCACCAAGGATCTCTACTAATCCCGGGTCATCGTTGGTGGGCTGCTGGGCATGTGATGGGTTCCGCTGGGGGTGTCAAGCAAGAAATCCGATTGTAATAGCTCAAAAAACCATCAAATCTTGAGCGATTGAGATCAACAAGGGCTTGAATGGATAGGGTTGAATGGAAGTTTAAAAGCAGATCTCTTAGCCAGTGGACTCTGAGCTCTAATCAGACCGGTGGTTATGGAACACTGATATGAACTGCGGCTTGGCAAAAAACACGTAGAATTCCGTCCAAGGTTTCGACTTTGGGTCTTCCGAAACTCCGTAACGTTACCATTCAGTGGTTCAGATAGAACTTCGGCGCCCAGAGGGGGGAGCTCAGCGAGTATAACAAAACCCAGTTTTTTCAGAACAGTAAACAGAACACAACTCGGGCCAGTACTAATTACAATTAGTTGATTAAATTTGGACATTGCATGGCTAGTACGTGTTTGTTTGAATTGTCATCTGGTCAGACATGCCGCTGGCACATGACCTTCCACACCCATTAGTTTCGTTGTGAAAACAGCGCACGACTTGAAATAAATAGGCTGTAATCATGGTATTTTTATGGCAATTGTTGTTCAAGTCACGGTGTTAACACTAATTTGCCGGCTATCTCTGCGGCAACACTTGTCCCGGCGATTATAAGTTGGCAGTACAATAAGACAGATACCCTGCAAGTGATGGTGTCAACGCCGTGTGCCCCACCTTTCAGGTTCAAGGGCATGCAAACGGAACGGGCCGAGCCGCTCTGCATCTGCAAAGATACGCATGCACGTTCCACCTCGCTAAACTGATTTAATGACACCATTTCCTTTGTATCCCTGCTTTCGCGTTTGGTAATTTAAATATGGACAAGCATGCATCCGGCAGTTTCCGAAATCGCTTGCATGCCAATCTTGGATTCCATACCGTATTTGACTGGCAGATATGTATGTGTGGGGTGGCCACCTCGGCTATCGCACGGTCGGGCGGAATATAGGATATCGAACGGGAGAGCGCGCTACATCTCTTGAACATGCTTAGTCCACGTCGCATCTTGATGTAAAGCATATAATCCGCATGAATTCAGTGTCACAAGCAAGTGATTCATTTGAGCAAAACACTGGAACAGTAATCAACGCAGCACACAGGAAAAGTTTCATCTCGCCGGCCAAAAACAAAAAATTGACAAAACGTACATCGAAAAATATAACCGTGAAAATACCCGCCAATCGCCAGTTATCGCAAATACCTGCACAGAAAATAAATTCAACAAGCAGTCACACATTCACCTCAACCTAATATGCGAATGAAACACTGAACCAACAAAACGCAGAAAGAGTGAATGCAGTGTGATAGAAACAAAACGCATCGAAAATCTCGAACTAAAGAAATGAATAACCACACAAGTCCGTCAATTCCTACGCCCAACTAGCGCCTCCTAATGCCAAATCCGGTTCTGCGAATCCACCGCCTAAATCTCCGTAAGCGCGACGGTGGCGAGTTCGGGCGTAACCTGTGGTCTGGTATATCCGGTAGCTGCGTTGAGAGTAAGCGTGGCGGAGAAGAGTCAAGACGTAACGTATTTCCCGGCATATCCGGCAGCTGTGATGAGAGTACGCGTAGCGGAGAAGAGCCAGGACGTAACCTATGGTTTGGCATATCCGGTAGCTGTGTTGAGAGTAAGCGTGGCGGAGAAGAGCCTAGACGTAACCTATTGTCTGGCGTATCCGGTAGCTGAGTTGAGAGTGCACGGGGCGGAATAGAGTCCAGACGTAACCTAATGTCTGGCATATCCGGTAGCTGTGATGTTGAGAGTACGCGCAGCAGAGAGCCAGGACGTAGCCTATTGTCTGGCGTATTCGGTAGCTGAGTTGAAAGTACGCGGGACGGGGAAGAGTCAAGACGTAACCTAATGTCTGGCATATCCGGTAGCTGTGATGTTGAGAGTACGCGTAGTAGAGGGCCGGGACGTAACCTATTCTCTGGTGTATCTGGTAGCTGTATTGGGAGTAAGCGTGGTGGAGGGTAGTCAGGGCGCAAACTATGGTCTGAGGAATCAAGTAACTGGTCTGAGGAAGGAACTCTTTCACTTTCCAGGCTATCAAATCAAGGTAACCAGGATCCTATTAGCGATGTTTTAAAGTGTCTGGGAATGTTTAAGGAAACATACAAGCTATAGAACCAAGACATGAGCTAATTAGCAGAATTGCGGCTAGAGCGGTGCGGAAGAGATTTACCTTCTATAAATAAGGCATATGCTCCGGTCAGCGAACCACTATTGAGTTAAGGAACTGTCAGGAGAAACTCACATACTATCAACATCGTCGAGGTGAAGTTAGCAAAGCATTTTCATGGCGATTACAGCAGAAAACTTACACTCTACGGTTTATATTGAACGAAGTAGTAAGAGATTAGTACGGAGACATTGCGGCGGGAAAATGTTGAGAGAAAAACTAACTGTCTATTGAATGAAGACATCGGGTGGAAGTTAACTACTGGTAACTACGGTATGAAATGATGAAGAAAAACTTACAGCCTACGATCAAATCATCGAGTTCTTGTGAGCCACCAGCATTCTAGGTGGGGGATCAATGAAAAACTCACAGGTTATTGCTATAGGATCAGGCCATCAGGCGTATGTCAGAAACTTCAAAGTAGCAGGCGGGGAAAACATCAGGGAAAAACCGACTTGCTGCCAATTCATGGCATCGGGCTCTCGTTAGCACTCAACATGCACAGTCAGAGGGGGAGCAAGAAGGAGAAACTAACTCTCTGTAGTACCAAGCCATCAAACTCGCATTAGCACTTATCACCCACAGCAGGCGGCGAGCCAGGAAATACTAAACGTAGCAGGTAGGGAAATATCGGGGAGAAACTCACTCCAATGATTCCACCAGTCCAGCAATGGACCAGTCCGGACTGGAACCGTCCAGTCTAGTCCAGGTCCAGTCCAAGAAATTTTTAGACCGGGATCGGACCAATCCCCAATTTTTCGGGACCTGGACTGAACTGGCCTGGACTGCTTTGAACCAGTCCACTCGGGCCGAATCGGCCCGAATACGCTGGGAGTTACTGATACACTAAGTC
>Ga0307514_10001828_pt1 | contig 23620 bp, 17 predicted proteins | sample 16_EM_MG_FD_203088 | JGI IMG/M metagenome (GOLD analysis project Ga0307514, IMG submission 203088) | Populus trichocarpa ectomycorrhiza microbial communities from riparian zone in the Pacific Northwest, United States - 16_EM | ecosystem: Host-associated > Plants > Roots > Unclassified | place...
TATACCCTCGAGAAACCCCACCACCACCGCCACCACCACCACCACAGACCACTCCCCGCCCCACCCCTCCTTTCTTTTCTCCTCCCATAGTTTCATAGTATGGTGCTAAAATAGACTCAGCGAGGAACCATGAAAACAGTTTGATAATAAATAAAATACGATCCATGGCTTCAGGGTAGCCCTCCCTTGGGAATCTCTCGACCGAATAAAATCTATTTAATCTCGCATTAATATCTGTGACTATAGGCGGCATTTCAAACAACGCAAAATGTATCAGGTCGGTCAAGCAATAATTAGGTACCCCTAATATACTCAAATGGGGTGTGATTTAGCACGATATACTGTATTAAGTATATCTTCTATCTAATGGTAAGTATAATACAACTAACCGCCTCAACATACTTATTATCAAACTTCCCACCACCACTCTATGAAAGCAAGAGAAGAAAACAAAAACAAAAAACTAACACGATCTCAAAGGGGGGAGAAGTTCAGGGTAACATTGTAGTTTATTGGAGCGACTGACTGGACTGGAGGAGGAAAAAAAAAAGAAGCTACCTCCCGCCAAAAAATATACTCCTCCCATCACCGGGCCCTAAATGGAGCCTCTGCCTTGCTGGGGGGCGGACTAATGTGAGTTCGAGATTCCAGCAGAATAAGGACAGAATCCAGGGAAGTTAGGGCTGATTAGCGTCCATTACCCTGAAGTAAGAACCGAGCACAGGACTACATAACCTGGCAAGAGTCTTATAGATCAATGCATGAAACCTAGTATATAAACGCACATGCAAACCGAACCTGAAATACTCCCAAAACATGTATAATCTGAACTTCCCTCGGGCATTTAACTAAAGATGATATCTTGTCCAACCACCTCTAAACAATCAACTGAGAACCTCTTGCGAAAATTCCAGAGAACCACTGGAATGACTACAGTGCTGCAGAGCATGCTAAGATGAATAACTAGATCAAGCCCAATGTAGGCACCTGCTTCTCGAAAATAATAAAGAAAGAAAAAAGCAAGAAAAAAGCATTTATTCTTGTATCTCTATCTCTCGAGGCAATTATCCCGGCTTATTGGTTCTTCAAAAACCAACAATTATATTTTCATCATCCAGCCTGCCATAAAAATTCCTGTGTCCCCCCCCCCAACTCCAACACTAACGCAGCGTCACCAACTCCTCTGCACTAGTCGGGTGAATTGCCACACAATTATCAAAATCCCTCTTCGTAGCACCCATCTTAATAGCCACCCCAAACCCCTGCAAAATCTCCGCGGAGCCCTCCCCCACAATATGTAACCCCACCACTCTTTCGTCGTCCGCCTTGTTCACAATCAACTTATACCTCGTCTTTGCCTTCCTCTCCGGCTCCATCAGGGCATAATACATGCCCACAAACTCCGTCTTGTACACCTTGATATTCTCATCGCCAAACCTCTCCCTCGCTTGTGTCTCCGAGAGTCCGATAGTCCCGACTTCGGGGTGTGAGAAGACTACGGAAGGAATGTATTCGTAGTTGAGTCTTGAGTTTGAGAGATGTGGGGGGCCAAAGAGGCGATCTGCGAGCCGGCGGCCGGCAGCAATGGCGACGGGGGTAAGCTCGACCTTTCCGGTCACGTCACCGAGGGCGAAGACGCTTGGGACAGTGGTATTCTGGAAATCATCGACCGGGATGAAGGGTTTCTTTCCTACCTTGTCCAAGGGGATATCGATGACAAGTCCAGCTCTGTCAAGCTTCAAGTCCTCGACTTCTGGGGTACGGCCAATAGCCCAGAGGAGACAGTCAACCTCAATAACGGATTCACTACTACTGTTGTCCGCGGCAGGGTCGAGGGCAGTCTTGGTGGAAAAGTACACCTTGAGAGAACCAGATTCAGTCTTCTCGACCCTCGTAACCCCGCTCCGTTTGTGAATGTTGATGTGGAGGTAGTTCTCATAGTGAGAGGTGATGCCCTCCTGGATTATCGTGTCAAAGCTACGTAGAACCGTGTCTCCGCGTATGAAGAAGTGAGTTTCACTACCTAGGGAAGCAAACATTCCCGCCAGCTCAACACCAATGTAGCCTGCTCCCACGAGTGCCACCCTCTTTGGCTGTTGCTCAAGCTCAAAGAATCCATCGGAGGAGATACCATACTCCGCACCTGGAAGCTTTGGGAAAAATGGACGACCTCCGGTGGCGATGAGGATTTTGTCTGCGGTGTACGAAATGACATTGCCAGAGCCGTCAATGACATCTACTTGGTTTGGCCCCGCAAACGAGGCACGGCCTTTGATGTACTCAACCCCATCATTTACAAGATTACGCTCGTAGATACCGTTCAGGCGATGGACATAGGCATCACGCTTTTTCTTGAAGTAGGGCCAGTTGAACTCAGCAGTGTGTTGAATGGAGAAGCCGTAATCTTTGGCATCATGGATGCGTTCTGCGAGGTCGGAGGCATTCCAGGTAACCTTTTTTGGCACACAGCTAGAACAGAAAAATATTAATCAAAGATTCATTTCTGCGATCAGAGGCCAGAACTTACCCCACATTCACACATGTTCCACCCAAACGCCCACTCTCAATTATCCCCACCTGCTTCCCATACATTGCAGAAGCTCTCCTCCCTGATGCGAGGCCACCGCTACCCCCTCCAATGACGAGGTATTCATAGTGTTTCACAATAGGAGCCATGATTTTAGTAGTCGACGAAAAGTGTCGGTTGAGAACAGAAAGTCGTGGGGATAAGGATGACAATGTTGCTTTTATCGTAAGGCTATTTCGGGAGTTGTATAATTCCCCGGCGGGGGTAGGCGAAGTACCAACTACTGTGCAAAGAACACGGAGCGGTGAGCTTCTGCTTTTGAGGCAGAAGAAGCGTGGGGACGGCAGCTTGATCAACTGGAGGGAGAGCAAACTAGAGGGGTATGGCGGGGTCTAAATCCAAATCCAAATAATTGGTTGAAAGTAGGGCAGATGAGATCAGATGGATGGATCGGCAGTGCAAACAGGAAGGTGAGATGCATGCGGGTGATGATGATGACGATGATGATTATAGTGATGATAAATACACATGGCAACCATTAAAACGGACTGTGGGACAGCCCTGGCCGTTGAGATGCATTATTTCAAATCGCTTCCTGACGATGCCGGGCGCTAATCGCAGGTTGTGAGATCTAGATTGCCACCATGAAACTTTACCTACTTGTGGGGCTTACTGTTGATGGTTCGAGGCTACATGCTGAAAACACCCAGTAGGTACGCGGAGAGTGAGATAAATAGTAGCAGACATGTACGAGTACAGGGTTGACGAAGGATTGGGGACATAAGTCTACAGCTCATGTATATGTCCAAGGGTACGGCCAAATTCTGCAACACCTATGACTGGAGCGTCGCTTCATTGATAACAACCTGATACAAAGATCATAGACTCAATCCAGTCCTAGGCCAACCATCCAAAAGTTCCCTTCTCTGTATTCCCGTGCTCAACCCAAGTCCATGCCACTAGCACCAAACTCCCCCAATAAATCCAGCTCCCCCTCTACCCCGCCAAAATCCATATCCATCCCCATTCCTCCAAACCCACCACCAAATCCCTCGCCCATCCCGCCAAAGCCCATCCCCATAAGCATCATATCGTCGGCGCTGCCACCAGCAGTGGAAGAGTTGCTAGCCTCGACAGTTGCTGCACTCGTAGAAACCGTACTAGTAGGTCCCGCAGGAGCTGCGGGTGGAGCAGCAGCTGAAACAGCACGGACAGAACCCGCGGGGAGGATCGCCTGTGATTGGTATGGTGTCAAGAGTGCCTCCACTTTTCTGGCAAGGCGAGTGAGAATGTCTGTGCGGGGGTCTAGCTTCACTTTTGGCGCTGGTGGTGCTATCGGCTTTAGCGTGGTGGATTTCGTAGATTTAGTGGTTCCGCGAGAGGATGCATTAGAGGGATTCATCGGTGTTGTCGTGCGGTTAGTAGATACAGGGGTAAGGGAGGCAATAGCTCGGGAAGCAGCGATATGGAGTGAATCGACGAGTGAAAGAGGGGCTGTGGGAACAGTTTGCTGGGATTTGGGTAGTGGTTGGGGCTGTGGAGATGAAGACATGCCCGTTGATATCCGGGGGCCAGAACTTTGCGAATACCTGTCTTTATTCTGATACTCGCTTGGTGGCCCATTGGCAGAACTGGATGCACTAATTGCAGTATTTGGGTAGAAAGTTGCGGGACTGGAGGTAGAGACACTTGTTGGGGATACAATAAGCACTGCTGCAAAGTCGATAGCAAGGTCAACTGTGGTTCCGCCGGGAGTTGCGACTGCTGGTGGGTTGGGAGCACCGCCAACGTTGGCAGGAGAGTGCTGTTGGTGAAGGGTGTATATAATGTCAAGTAGTGTCGAAACTACTTTACCACTCCCAAATACATGGGCGACGGATTGTGTCAAGCGGTGGGTGTACCATGAAAGGCCATTACTAGCAGCAGACTTGCCACTGGTACCATAATTGGCTGCAGACCATGTTATTAATGTTCCCACATTCGCTCTGAATTTTTGAAGCAGCCCCCCTGCGGCACCTTGTGGGTGGTGCGCACCACTGTTGCTAATCCATGCCTGTAGCTCCTGGTGTGATGCAGTTGCTGCCCGCTTGAACCCCAGATGTGGATTGACTGCCTGCAATACTGCCTCTGCCAGACTCGAAATCTGAGGGGCCTGTGGTGTGGCATAGCTCATAGAGGTTAAGACCTGTCTCATGATTCGCTCAAGGTGCCGTGCTGTAATTGAGAGAACAGTCCGATGGACAATGCTTTTCTCAACAGAAAGAGGGGTAGGCGGCACAACAAGGGATTGCATTATTTGTAGTGGTATCACTAAATTGTCTTCCGATCCTGCTGAAGAATTCTCCCACACGTGGTTCCCAAGCCATGTCAACGCGGAGACGAGGGAGGGCATGAGGAATGGCTCTAGAAGATAAGCAAAACCATCCTTCAAGGTGTCTATTTCAAGGACCCCACGATGCGCGGCCATGACGGACTGGAAAAAAAAGGTTGGCACGAGCATATAGAAGTCCTGTGGCCGACAAGCTGCCATAAGGCTGTCGGATATACCCTCTGCTTCGAATATCTCTTTAATCCATCCTCCAAGTTGGGCATGTGTGTCTGCAGACTCAATATCCTCGATACGCTGTGCGGTTAGCCCCTTGGTGAGCAAGCGTGGGATGAGCGAGTCAACAGGGTCGGATGACTCTCCAAGGGTCGACGCTGTGAGCGGTAGATCATATCGGTGGATTGCTGTTAGCACTAGAAGCAGTATGTACCCAAAGTCTTCGTAAACTGGTTGATACTCTCCCAGATCCTCCTCATACCTCCAGGTATCCAGCAGCACGCATAGTGGTTCCAAGAGATACACTGGCTTAGCAAACATCAATATCACATCTATGGAGCTTGGCTTCCTCGTAAGAAACCCGCAAATGCTTCTCAAGCTCAATGTTTCCTTCTTCTCACACATCCCCCGAATTATTTCAACCACAGCTAGGGAAACTGCCCCAGCATTGCCATCTAAACCCTCTAGTTCTTCCAACATTCGCTCGACCCGGTCAGGGTCGAGCTGGCATTGTGAAATTAGATCCTCACTGCTGTATCGCCCTGACGCTGGGAGTGTCATCATTGGCAGCTCACCAAGTATCCCTTGGATGGCAGCCTCCTCTATAAGACCGTGGAGGGCGAGAGCGAAGAGGAACTCCTGCCGTATATCTTGTGGAATAGAGAACATATCCCCAGATGCACCAAAAGGGTTACTGGAGGCACCAGACAGCACCGCAGGGTCAATCCGTAGCAGTACTTGCGACAAAACAGCATTGAGAGTCTCTTGAGGCAAAAATATACGGGTGAGAATAAGAGGAACTTTATTAATAATGAAAGAGCGGAGAAGAAACGTCTGTGATTGAGATGCTGGGTGGAGAGGATTCACTGCGGTCGCAAGGGTATCGAAAGTGGCCATTACGAATTCGGAAACCATGGACTTTGTGTCGTCTCGATAACGAGAAGTGAGGTAAGAAAGTATAGCATCCTCATCAGTCAGCGGAAGCCCGACCAACTGTTTTCGCCGATGCGTAAGTTCCTTTTCTATTACAGGGCCTTTTCTATTACAGGGTAGATATAAAGAATGTTTCCTCACCAGGCTATCTATGAATACTACCCCAGAGCTTCGTGCCCATACTCTCGATGAGGCATCAGCCAGGCCTATCATGCCCGTAATTGAGTCTGCTCCACCTCCCGCAATCAAACCAAGTGCATCTATTTTCCCATGTTGTTGCCCTGGAGACCGTTGATACTGGAATAATCCTTCCAGGCTGGATGATAACAAAGGGCTATCTGCTGAGAGCAACTGCGTGAATTGTCCAAGAGCCGCTGCAAAAGGTCCTCGCAAATCTGGAGGAGTATCAGTGGATACATAAATCTGGTTTGAGCATTGAAGGAGTGACAGCGCACCTCTACTAGGCGGAGCTCCAATCAGCCCTGTCCATACCTTCATCACTCCCTCGTTCTGCCCCAGAGCAATAATCACCTCCGCAACCCCCTCCCTAGAAGTTCTACTCCTCGTATTGTCCATCAATATTTCCATCCATTTTCCTGCCGCTGCTATAGCCGTCCATATACTCTCTGGGTTCTTTGGTTTTTGAAACCTCACTGTTCCAGCCAACATGAGCAACATCCCAGCCTCCACATCCTCCCTCACCCTTCGCGCTTCCTGGAGCTCATCACCGGAGCTGTAGAGTGACGTAGCCGTAGGAGAAAAGAGCTCCGTCGACGATTTGGCTACCGCATATAGGACTTCACCAAGCGACAAGAAGTTTGTTTCAACAAGCCGCCGGATGTACTGTAGCTGTAGGGGATCGGGTATGGCACTGATTGAGGTTGAGACGAGCTCTGCTGCAATAGAGCTGGAAGACACTGGCGACCTGCTGAATAGTTGACGGGTGAAGCTTTCAAACTAGGTTAACAGGCATTAGTTGAAGTCCACAGAAATGATCCAATGGGATTTGTACACGGTCGATCGGAACTCTGGATGTCAGACATTTGTAGAATAGTTTCTGATATGTAGTTGACGCAGCGGAAGGTGCGGGCATCTCTAGTGACTATATTTGTTGCCTCGGATAGCTCAAGTTGTAGGCATGAGATGTATCTGTCTTATTTGTATAACCAAACACTTGGCAGCTACTTCTTGGCGGCCATATTCCACGTGATGCGCCTATCAAGCTCGTTTCATCATATCAGAGACTGGTTCATTTCCAGACGAATACAGTATTTATGGACATCCCTCGTTTCCCTGTGATCCAGGAAACCTTACATGCACAGCGTAGGGCTCTCGAAGCCATTCTCATAGACCCTGATAGATGCGGGGAAAGCAAGAGAAGATATTGTGCTCATGCTCACAGGGGGTAGATTGGTATGTTTTTCTCAAATCTTTATTCATACATCACCTTGGAAAGTTATACGTCCACTCGCTGATGTGTGCAAAAGAGCCAAACAGGTATGTCTCACCAATTCACTCCGCTAAATTCCATGAGAAACTCGCCCGTATAAAAAACAATGTGCCGGCCAACCAAATAACCAAATCATGGGGATCTCAAAACAAGAGCATGTAAACAAAATAAAGCCCCAATGTACTCCTACCTTCAATGCCTCCTTTTCAAACTCAAAAATATACCCCATATATGCTTATCTGGTATATCCCAAGAATCATGAACCAATGACAAAAGAAAAACAGGTATCTCTTCTCTATGCAACACCATCTTCTTGATCTGCATCTTCATCCAATGACCTGGGCCCTATGGTCCAGTCCCGCATGGAAAGAGCCGATGACCAGGCATCTTCTGCCCTAACAATCTCAGCCTCGGTACACCGCTGGAGGGGGACCATAAATGGCACAGATTCCTCAGTAATGATGTCGTAACTCTTCTTGAGGGTGAGCCAGTCGCTACTCTTGGCAGCAAACATATAGTTTTGTCTCTCAGATTCCAGTAATGGGTTTAAGCCTGACATCCAATCATCCCCAAACCACCCGTGCATGATACCATCTGCATCATATCCGGTCACAACAAGCCTTCGAATATATGGGAGAAGTGATACATTTCCAAATGACAAGTGGTCCACTGACTGGAGGTGCACTCCCTGCTGCCCTGGTATTGGTGGGATGTGTTGTGGAGCTGGCGGCTGAGGCGGAAACCCCATTCTGAAGGGTGGTGGTAAGCCTATTCCAGCCCTAACGTTGTTTGATGCAAGTTGGTAGTGCTTGAATTCAGTGGCACTAAGACGCTGGTAAGGTAACTTAATATTAAGGAACGCTGCTAATGCCTGGCAAGCGTAGTCGAACTGTGCAACTTCGAGGAAATACCTTTGGCAGCTCTGGTAGTTTGGATACCAGGAGAAAACGTCAAACACTCTCTTCCCGGGCCGGCCCCGATGTTCAAAGTTGTGGCTGTTACCTCCTGGCCATGCTGTATTGGAATTGCTGGGACCGCTCTCGGAAGCCTCCGGCCTCCTGAAAGAAGATCCCCCGTCCATGGAAATATTGCTGTGAATAAACTGTGCCTGCTCCTGTTTTCCCTGTTTACTTCTGGGCCTGGGTCCGTTGCTGGGATCTCTTGAAACAGGGGCAGCCCTGGGAGATGGAGGAGTACCGGTTAACTTTCGTTTCGGCACAACTGCGGTATCCCGAAGGATAGTGCGTTTATGACCGGGGCCTGGATAATAGTGTTGTGGGTTGAGCGTCTGGAATGCACAGCCGGATACCGGTTTAAAGGCCTTGTGGTTTGCACCAACCAACAAATGAGAGCGGTGTAAGGACAGATGAACAATATTGCTGACCCTTATTGCATAACCTGTGGCAGTTGGCCCAGATATGCCTCTTGAAGGGAGATTGTGCAGGTGCAGTACTTGGTGAAGGATGTGGCCAGCGAACCAAGTAATGGAGTTGAAGTAGCGGAGATGGATGGTTGCAGCTGGGGGGTTTTATCAGAAGGCCTAGAATGTTTACCACTGTCCATTGTCAACATCGGTATCCTCGGCCCAATAATAAACATCTTAACGCTTGGGTCATTAAGCCCTCGCACTCACCTCCAACTGGAAATCCCCTGTGAAGAGGTTGATGCTAATCGGGGTGCATAGACAGAAGGCTAACTTTGCTGGACTAGTCCGATGCGTCGAGCGGAGATGGACTCCTTCCCTCCATTTATAAATTCACATCACTCCGACTATTGACCCCCCTCCATACCCAAGCTATAGCGGAGTAGCTGCGCTTGGGGTAAAAACCTCCGATGGGGGGTGCGATATGAGGGCGGTGACGTGAAGGATACGGGGAAGTGTCGAGGGGCTGACTACAGAGCGTCCGTTATCCCTCGCATTTTACCCCCAAGCAGTGAACCCTGTGCTGGTGAATCAACCCACGCTAGTGATCAGCGAAGCGGGCTTGGGGAAACCTACCACCTGGGTCCAGGACAAACTTTTTGCTTTTTGGGATTCCCAGAACTAGGGAACTGGGTAGTCTGGTTAGGAACTGGCTTTCCCAGTCACTCGAACCGCCCTCGGATGCAATTAGCTTCTCTCCAATGGCAGGCCCGCATCCCCGGGCAACAAACATCACATTAAGTCTTTCACGCTTGGAGACGACGCCCCCCAGTGAGGAATAGATTAGGGACCGCTTGGCTGGAGCGGCGATTACCTAGCCATAAACGAGATGAAGAAGGTGGCTCACACTCGTGCCAGTGGCCAGGGTGCTCTATTAGCCGTAGGCACTTAGCGAGTGCCACTGATGCTCTGGAACATGTGAGCAGGCCCCTCAGTCACCCTACGATGCTCTATGACTTCCACCAATTCTGCATGCACCCCCATTGCAGCACTCGCCATCGGAAATGCAATTTCAACTGCAGATTTTGGGCCCGGAGATATCCGCGCCTGAGGCCTGAAGCCACAGCAAACTCGTAGTCTCAAGACCGTTACCTAACATTCCAGGCATAGGTAGTGATGAGCATCTATCTCAGCTGAAGATTATTCCTGATGATTGGGGATCATATATAGCAGGGTTCACGCGCCCTTTCACCTACCAACCGGGAATGTTTGGAGCGGAATATGTAAGCGAGGGGTTCGTTTAGTGGTGCAGGGCAAAATCGGAACAAGCAGCCACAAAAGCAGTCTGTCATCGACTTGTGCCCTGGCCTGCACACCATGTACTTTATGTGCTGCGCTGCACCTGCGTTGCAACTGCACTGTAAATCATGTTCAAGTGTACGTCCATTCACCAATTACCGTATGGATGAGGACGACTGCATAGGTATACTTGTGGTACGGACATGAGCTGCTTCCAGCGTGGCACTGCCATGCCACAGAATACAAGTTGCAACATCCACCATTTTCCGAAACAACTGCGGCAATGTGACGCCCGCTTGTCTCGGGATCACCGCTCATTCCAAGAATTTCCATTGTTTATTGCAGTTTGGATTTCGGACTCGCTTTCTTTGCGATGTACATCCCTGCCCGACCGTAACCTCCAATTCGATCGATCTGGGTAGCCTGTGGCTTGGGGGAGCATGACAGTCCAGATCGATGGGCCCAGGGGTCTTGTGTGGGTGGGTTGGGGAACGGGAGATTAATAGAACAGTGGGCAGGCTAGACTGGTCTTGTGATGGCGGATGTGAATTGCTTTGTTAAGTCTCAGATTGTTTCCTGGTTTGTTTTGGTGTTGGGTCACAACACTAGGTGCGATCAGGTTTACCTTTCTGTTGACGTTTACTCAAATGTCCAGCGCTCGGACGACTATCTCCAGGCCAATCAGGCTAAGGCACAAACTGGAGATTCCTACATCACATGTCTAGATACATTTGATGGTCAATAGGTACCGGTAGCTGGCTCCACCAAGGGGACTACCGGTAGGTATCGCATTTTCGACGCTGATCACTTACTCTTCGAGCCATAAGAGCAGACTGGCATCATCGCACTGTAGGACCCTAGATTTCCGGTGCACGTGATCGAATCGATCTGTGCGTTAAACGTATGTGGTAGTCTGGTTCGTTCCACTTTGCTGGCACTGATTTTGCCGTGCATCAAATTCCGCCACTCAACATGCATGAGCCTGGAGCTGACTGGCCGCGTATGCAGGTAAGGGTGCTCATACTCAGCCTTCTTACCCGGTATATGTCTCGTCCTGGTTTAGCGACCACACCAAGATTACTAAAGATCAACTCAGCTATTAAACATAGTTTATATAAGCCGTCAATCACATGACATCTACCTAGAATACTTTGTTACCCTCAACAGCGAAGTGTGGTCGTCCGCGGCTGGCCCAACCCGCAAGAAATGAGAACTCACTCTGTTACATGAAATGTTTGTAGGCCAAATGACTGGGTCGGGATTCCCGAGCCCCCTAATTTCATTTTACCGCATCTCTGGATCATAAAGCAAAGAAAGTGGCCCCAGTGGTTAGAACTATAATCGATCAGATCATGGCCATGAACTTGAAGGCAAAGCTATCCTACGGTACATACCTACTAAATAGTGTTGAAGGGCTCCTTCCAACTGATCTCATCGAGGAAGGATGCCAATCTGAACATTACCAATAAACACCTCCGTAGGATTAATGCGTGCAAATGAATTACAAATCCAAAGCTGGCCGGGCAAATATCCAATATAGATTCGTTGTCAGTGTAATATATATGCCTGGTAAGCCCGAAGAGGACGCATACGGATCTGGGAGTTGCGAAACCTCAAGCCCAATTATTCTAGGTATATACACCTGACCTTCTCAGCTCCTTTCCCAGGGCCCTACAGTTCAACCAGACTAGGTACACCCAACAAACACATGTGGCAACACCCCTTGCCCTGATATTCTCCGGGATGCATCGTATCACCAGGATCCATGCATGCAAATTTCGCCGGAGCTTGCCCAGAAATCTTTTGAAAGTATCCAAAGTACCCTACATATGTACTCTACAATATACTTATCCCAGTTGTGGCTATGCGTCATGTAGCTTACATCATAATTATTGTGCGCATATGCATCATGTACGTATCGATAAGACACCGCCACCATGATACTGATGACGTCGCAGAACGGCAGAGCGCACGTGGTTGGAGCGGAATTGCCGATAGTTGAGCTTCAAAAGTTATATTAGGAATTGTGAAATCAGAAACTCCTATTTCTGTTTCAAAGTCCCAATTACAAGACCCAGCTTGCCTGTCGCACTAGATACCAGTTCTTGTGCCACACTCCGAACCCCTTCTCGTTTGTATCCCCATCTGAACCAGGAAGCATAGTCATCGCGATATTGGACCCTGTAACTGCCCAACCGTTTTCTGCAAGGTGGGTGGGTAGACCGTGACATGGCTTTGTAGTACATATGACTCTCGGTCCACCGCCAGACTAATATGACTCTACAGATTCGCTTTGCACTACTTAATCTAGATGTTTAAGACATACAAGCTAGTTAGTCTGGCGGGCACCGGCCTCCGTAGAGGTTGTTCACTAGTCTACATTTTGCAATTGTATAGGGAATTCGCCCAAATTTGGAATACGAAAAAGCTATGAACTTCTCTCAGTTGGTAAATACGTACGCACCTACCTACTCTATATACCTACTTAATATGCTGGCAGACGGGCACCGGCCTCCACAGAGCAGTTCGGTTGCAAGAACCCCCCCAGTTGCGGACTATATTGTGTCACCTCACTGTGTTAGGTTAGTAGGGCTTGGCACAAGACCATGCAGCCCAAACTAGGCCATTTGTACTCTAGTCTGGGGTGTCGCTAATCCCTTAAGCGAGTCCCGAAAGTGTGAGACAACAACCGCCGATGCTCCTCCACTCTGTGCACTCATTCCGTGGGGCATCAAAACATATCGTCAGTCTACAACCCAAGTTGCAAAGATATGAGGTCAAAAACGACTCCCATGCTTCAACGCTAACCGACAGACTAGCCTCCAATCTACATCCCTGATGCTGGTGTGTGAATAGGTATAGACCTGGTGCATCCAAGTGTACCTATCTATTTTAGAGAGACAGCCGTACCCCCGCACCTCCTCTGGCCTCCATTCACCATCTCTTTTTCCTGGATCCCCTAGGCATCCGCCGGGACAGCAACCGAGGTAGATATGATAGCAAACAGGGCCAAGACTGAGTGGAGCAGAACTGGCACCCGAGACCTCACTTTTGGTTCGCCTGCTAGCTCACCAAAGGCCTGCCAAGCCGCTAGGCGACGTTGGGAGCGAGATACCCTATAAGCTTACAACCCTCCCCCCCCAAAGTGACAAAGAGGGTCTTTACTCCGCTTGTGCATAGGAGTATTATTTCTCTCATAAATCGTAAGCAGTCAGAGACCCAATGCTGCTTCAGCACTGCAGGTCATGTTAGCCATCCGAAACCCATACATGCAGCAAGCCACTTCGACTCGCATCGAGGGTTGACTCAAACTCTTTATGATCAGGACTTAGATTCCGGTGAAGAGGGCAGCTCCTGTAGGTATGTGGAAAGGTGTTTGGCGGTTAGAAACCTCCTGTATTGGAGTTCATCCGAGACCCTCCTGGAGGGTGGTCGGTAGGACCTCACTTGCCGTTTCCTCAGCGCCTAGTAAGCAATCCCTACCCTTGGCAACGAAAATAGCCTTGGGCGCAGCGGGTGGCGGGTAGGTTTTAAGGATACGGGCTCTGGAGGTGTTGTTGGGTTGGGGTATTGGATATTACAGGGTAAACACTTGGCCTGGTGGTGAGTTTCTTTTCTTTTTCGCCCCAGCTTTCGTGCTCCCATAAACAGGCAGTTGCACGTTTGAATCTTACCTCTGTATTATTTCCCAAAGCCCCTTCTCTACTAGAAACCTGTACCCACTTCCTTCCCCACTCTTTGCTTGGACCCCTTTCCCTCAACGTGGTCAAGATGGGTGTTTCAAGTATGCGCATTATTACAGCCTACAGCTTGCCCAGACCCTCGAAAGAGCCCCATATGAGAACTAGCTCTCAGGAATAAGGACAATCTGGTTACTTCGGTCAATATTACTTAGTAGCGTGCCTGTGGATCGAATATTTCAGACGTGGAAGCATTATCACATGGTAAATAATACATCTATGTTGTATATTTGGCTCGTATACTGTATGTGATCCAAACATATGTACAGTACCTACATACCTGTCCAGGTAGCCAATGTATACATACTACGTCCCATAGAAGCCCCAACCACAATATACCACAATGCTAACCTCTCACAAAAGCAAATATCCAAATGCAATCCCCGATGTAGGTAGTTCCACAAATCGAATCCCACCGTCCCATATGCACAACCAACCAACGAATCCCTCGGTAAAGAGAGGTAGGTAGAGTCGATCCAGTATCCAGATAACGTTGCATGTCATCATGCATGTGCATGCAGCATGAACCAGATATCCCCCCCCCCCCTGCACTAAGTTTCCGCGTATGACCATAGCCTACGGAGTCAGGCTCCATGTACCGGGTATACCGGTAGACTACAAAAAAGAAAAGAAAAAAAAAAGAAAAAAATCATCTACCAGTCTACCTACCTTACAATGCATGAGAAGAAATAGGGCATTTATTAACCGAGCATCCAGAAAAAATGGTCTCAACTTGATTTGTCAAAATCAGGTAATCTCGCCAACTATTCATTCATTCCTCCGAGCCGAGTCCTCCAACTCCATTTTTCCCAAACAAGTAATTCACCACGAGCTCGAGCACTGGCCATATGCATTTTGGCCAATGGCCCTGACCCGTCCAGATACCTACCTATTTCAAAAATGTCGGAATAAAGTGCACTTTTCCTCCACAATAAGTACGTAATATGTACTCATACTTCGTAGGTAGATGCAATTCACACACACACATACATACATACATACTGTACATACAGTACATAAACTACCCCTGCCAATTAAAAAGATAAAAAATATTAAAAAAAACTCAAGATTTTAATCCGCGATACCTACCTACCTAAATCCGATGCCTATCGCCGAACCGAACGCCCTAACTTTGTCGATCCGTGGCACTGACCACAAGAGCAGAATGCACAGACGCGGGGGGGAGGAACGGGGGCGGGGACGGGTGGGACGCGGGTGGGGCGGTGCGGTGCGGCCCGCGTATTTTTGACATTTTTCTCGTTAATTACTTCCTATTTCAAATATCATCTGTGTCCTGTCCTAGCTAGGTAGGTGCAGTAGGTAGGTATCATACTTATATCATGTTACATCATCACATGATAACCCAACTCCATGTCGTTGTGTAGTGGCTAGCTAGCATTTGAGACTCTCACCCATCCATTCATAGGTGAAAGAAGAACTCTCAGAACCGGGTTCATTCAATTCCTGGCGACGGAAAGCCTGTTTCTTTCTTTCTTTCTTTCTTTCTTACTCTCTTTCTTTTTTGTTTATTTATTTATTTATTTATTACATTTATTTTATATATTCAACGTGCAAGTGTATTCAGAATGATGTCCACTACCAAGGCCATTCTCAGTAATGACTTCACTGACTAGTAAAACCCGTGCCCCTTGGCTACTAGGATTCGTTGACCTACTGACGCCTACACCACTACTCCCCTACCCCGTACAAGGCACAGGATAGGATAGGATAGGATAGGATAAGATAGGATAGTATTGCTTTGAGGACTGCGTCATTGCGAGGGAACAGAACAACCCCCCTTTTACGAGTGAAAGTGAAATATAGATCCAGATCCCATCTATACAAAGATATCATCCATCCAAAAGACCGATTAGGTGGGTACCAGCATGTACAGTATGTATAATATATATACATATATACAGTATATACATATGTGTAATACATATCTGAGGGTCATAGTCTTAGCCGAAGATAGCTTTAGCGCAGATAACCTAAGAGTCTGGGAACGAGATCAGGGTCATAGTATGTAACATTTTACCTCCAGGCACTGTAAATTCCCATGGCCAAAGATAGATCCCATGTATGTATATACATATACTTTAACGTACATAGTCACGTGTAATGGATTGGCGATTATTTTTTTTCTCCATGTGAAATTTGTTGTATGTACAGCACACCCATTCCTGCGCAATAGTGTTACCCTCAGTTCGGAGGCTTAATTTTGTATGTGTAGTAGGTAAGCAGCTTGAGTAATATAAACATGAGTTATTTAGGATCTGCATTCAGGGTAACCATACTAATCTTGTAGCTCATTGCTTCGAATATACAGGCATAAAGCCATATCTCTCATAACAGGCTAGTGGGTTTATCTTACCTTCACCTCAAATTGTGGTGTACAGAGGCACACTTAAGCAAAAAACAAAAAAAAAGAGATGAGAACGTAGCACCCCAGTATCCAAGCCGAACCAATCCCATCCAACCAAAGTCAAAACAAATACCGCTGATAATGAAACCAAAAGCAAAAAGCAAATGTAGAAAATCCAATCCCTTAATCAACAACAAAACTAACCTAGGTGCAAGAGTATCCGCAGCAAGCAGAGCACAGCACAACACTTCAAATGCGAACCCCCTCCAACAACCCATTTACTCCTTACATCTAACCAGAGCACATCATACACTCCTCCTTGTTCTCAATACTGCACGCCAAGGCTGCATCAGCATAGATATCCACCTCTCTCGACTCACTCTCCCCCGTGCCGTCTTCACTCTGAATCTTCGAAAGACGCAGCTCATCGTCATTAGTAGGACTCTCTAGTGGCTCTGTAGTGAGTAGCTTCGGGCTATCACCCTCATCATCATCTGCCTTGAAGGCAGGGATATCATGAGGAGTAGCACGGGCGATAGTTGGCGGCTTTGGTGCTGGCTTCACCTCCACAGGTGGGGTTGGTGGTAAGGAAGCTCCAGAGACCCCATTGGGTGTAGATATAGCCATCATTGGTCGAGGGATGGAGTTGTTTGAGTATCCACTGTTGTATGAGCTCATACCGCTAGGCCTTCCCTTACGGGGAAGGGCCCTAGCAACAGCCGTGTCTTCTACCTTGAGCGCCTCCTTGTCGACAGTGAACTGGATAGCTGCAGCAGCAGCCTGTGTACGGAGATAGTACATACCCGTCTTAAGACCCTTCTTCCATCCGTAAAAGTGCATAGATGTGAGCTTACCCATGCTAGGATTTTGAATGTGGATATTGAGAGACTGGCTCTGGTCAATGTAGGCAGATCGGTCAGCGGCGAGATCAATAATGACCTTCTGACTAATCTCCCACACAGTCTTGTAGAGAGCCTTGATATCGGCAGGAATATTGGGAATATTTTGGATGGATCCGTTATCAGCAATAATACGGTTCTTCATGTTGTCAGACCAGAGCCCCATATCAACAAGGTCCTTCAGGAGCCATGGGTTAACGACCTGGAATTCACCAGCCAAGACACGACGGGAGTAAATGTTAGAGGTGTAAGGCTCGAAACACTCATTAAACCCCAGGATCTGACTGGTACTTGCAGTTGGCATAGGTGCAACAAGCAAACTGTTGCGTAAGCCATACTTTGCAAGCTTCTCCTTCAAGCTAGCCCAATCCCACAAGTCACTTGGGGTGACTCCCCACAAGTCGTATTGGAGTTGACCCTTGGAAGCGGGAGACCCTTCATAAGTGCTGTATGGTCCTTCTTCCATGGCAAGTTCAATAGAAGCCTCCACGGTGGCATGGTAGATTGTCTCGAAGATTTGTGCGTTAAGCTGCTTTGCCTGGGGAGAGTCGAATGGCAAGCGGAGGGCTAGGAAAGCATCAGCAAGACCTTGGACACCGACACCAATGGGCCTGTGCCTCATGTTGCTGCGTCTGGCTTCCTCCACAGGGTAGTAGTTAACGTCAATAATCTTGTTCAAGTTCCTGACCACGACCTTTGTGACGTCGTGCAATTTGGCGAAATCATACTCTCCTCTGCTGATATCGATATAGGTAGGAAGGGCTACACTTGCAAGATTGCAGACAGCAACTTCGTCTGGGGAACTATATTGGATAATCTCTGTGCAGAGATTGGAGGATCGGATTGTCCCCAGGTTCTGCTGGTTCGACTTCCTATTGCATGCATCTTTGTACAACATGAAAGGATTACCAGTCTCGGTTTGCGACTCCAGAATACTGTACCAAAGCTTCTGAGCTTTGATGGTTTTGCGCGCTAGCCCCGGCGTCTTCTCATATTTTTTGTATAGCGCCTCAAATTTTTCGCCCCAGACGTCTGCAAGGCCTTGTGCTTCGTTAGGACAGAACAAACTCCACTCGCCGTTGGCTTCCACTCTCTGCATGAACAGGTCAGGTATCCAAAGAGCGTAGAAAAGGTCTCTCGCTCTAGCTTCTTCCTTTCCGTGATTCTTTCGGAGATCCAGGAACTCGAAAATGTCCGCGTGCCAGGGCTCAAGGTAAATAGCGAAAGCGCCTGGACGTTTGTTGCCTCCTTGGTCAACATAACGTGCAGTAGCATTGTACACCTGGAGCATGGGAACAAGACCATTCGATGAACCGTTTGTACCAGCAATATAAGACCCAGTAGCACGAATGCAGTGGATATTGATACCAATGCCACCCGCAGTCTTGGAAATCATTGCACAGGTCTTAAGGGTATCGTAGATCCCCTCGATCGAGTCACCCTTCATGGTGACCAAGAAGCATGAGCTCAATTGGGGCTGGGGGGTACCGGCATTGAAGAGAGTTGGGGATGCGTGTGTGAAGTATTTGGAGCTCATCAAGCTGTACGTCTCAATAACCTTCTCTACGTTGTCTCCATGAATTCCAACCGCAACACGCATAATCATGTGCTGTGGTCTCTCAGCAACCTTCCCATCGATACGGAGAAGGTACGATCGCTCGAGGGTCTTGAATCCAAAGTAGTTGTAGTTAAAGTCTTTATCGTAGACAATTGCAGAGTTTAGCTCATTAGCATGACGCATGACCGTTTCGTAGGTCTCTGTTGAAATCATAGGGGATGGTTGTTTATTTTTCTGAGATGGTGGTGGCAGTCAGCAAAACTCTGGACAATTGTTCGCAAAGTCAACTCACAGGATTGACATAGTGATACAAGTCACTGATGACTTGGCTGAATTGTTTCTTGGTTTGTTTATGCAAGTTGCTGACTGCAATTCTTGCAGCGAGAATGGCGTAGTCTGGATGGGTAACAGTCATGTAGGCTGCAGTTTCTGCGGCCTATTATTTCCAGACATTATTAGCTAAGCCTAGTTTCCATCGCGGGGTATGGTCCTACCAGATTGTCCAACTCGATGGTAGTCACACCCTGGTACACCCCCGAAATGACCTTCTGGGTGATGCTAGCAGCGTCGACATGTTCAGAGTCCAAGCCATAACACAGACGAGAGACACGGGCTGTGATTTTGTCGAATTGAACTCGTTCCTTGCGACCGTCTAATCGAAACAGTTGTTAGGCTCGGGTGGCCAGTGCGCACAGATGGAGACGCGTAAAGTGGAAATGACCCCGCACCACACGGAAGAAGGGTCTTTTCTCCAACACAATCAGGAGTTGGTAGCTCTGTAGAATGCTGTAAACCAGAGATGGTACATACCTCTCTTGTAAACATACATAGTGTCTGCCGTTGTTGTTTGTTCGCAGGCTGGCTGCTCTTGTTGTGACGGTGCTGTGGGTTGGCTGAGGCAAGACGCTGTTTGATGAATAAAGACCTGCCGTGCGGTTGGCTTCTGATGATGATGTGAGGTGGACGAGGAGGAGAAGAGTGGGACAGGGGAGTGTGGACTACTCTACAAAAAACTCACGTTCTAAAGTACTTTTTCAGGGACGCGTTCTACAACAATTACCAATCACCTCTCGTAAACACAATTGGCTACAGCAGCAGCGCAAGGTTAGGGTTGGTTCTAGGTAAATACATAGGAATTGACTTTTTTTTTTTTTCCAGGCTGGCAATCGTCTTGGCAGGGGTACTCCGTACAACAAATAAGCATGAGAGTAGAGGGATCAAAGGAAGCTCATCTGGTTACTTGCATCAACCAGACTTTCCAGTAAGTAACTGACTGTGGTTGGTGTAGCATTGGTGATACTAATACCCTGGCAGCCGGAGGTGAGGAGGACACCTAAGCACTATCTGGCCCTGGCCTTGCAGTACTCTTGTATGCAACTGGTGGTGTCAAACATCCCAATTGGAGCCACTTCCCAAAAAGGAAGTACTTGAGTAATACAAGGCTGTATCTGCATAGTCGAAAATTATAATATATATCCTTCGTGGTACAAAAGTGGGTGAAATTCGGAATTTTGTGTGGTCTTGGCAAAATTCGTATGGATGTGACATCACAACATGTGATCAGGGATTCATTTTAATTGTTTCTGATTTTTTGCTGTGATGCCGTCTTTTTGTATGCATCGGTGCCATTGACCTACAAGTTGCGTCCCCTGGGGAAAGGAATCGGATCTGGACCCAGGCAAGGTGGTTAGCATCGCGGATGGATCACAAAAAAGATGTAATTCTCTTCACAGCTATATTTGAGTCTCCAATTCATTTATCGTTAAAGTCATCATCATACAGTATAAGTGGAGAACACAGAAGCAGGCACCCAGGTAGTCATATCAACTGTACACAAATCAAAAAAAAACTCCTTCCGCTCAAAACAGCAGATTTTCCAGAATAAAACCGGCGAAAAGGGAATAGTAGTGGGGGGAATAATTGTACAGCGAAGAAGAAAAGCCAACACCTTAGCAAGCTGAGACCAGCAGCAAACTTGCTGTCATTTAAGCCTTACCAGTCCACCAGTCACCGTGGTCGTGCATGGCCTTAGCGACCTTAGCGAAGCCAGAGACATTGGCACCACCAACCAAGGATGGGAGCTCGCCCTCAGCGAGGTCAAAGTACTCCTTAGCAGTGTTCAAGCAGTCCCAGAAGCACCTCTCCATGATTCCAGCAAGCTCCTTGTCAACATGCTCAGCAGTCCACCTGATCCTCATGGAGTTCTGAGCCATCTCGAGACCAGACACGGCGACGCCACCACAGTTAGCGGCCTTTGCGGGCCCGTACCACAAACCGTTCTGCTTCTTCTCAACACGGTGGGCTTCGTAGACATCGATGGCCTCCTGGGTAGACCCCATGTTGGAGCCCTCAGCGAGGTACTTGCAGCCAGCGGCGATGAGGGCCTTGGCCTCCTCAGCGCTGACTTCGTTCTGGGTGGCAGATGGAAGGGCAATGTCGACCTTCCTGACGTGGGTCCATGGGCGGGCACCTGGGATCCACTTGAATCGAGATTGTAAGCCCTCTTCAGCCTGGTGGAGCTCTGGGAGGTATTTGCGCTGCAGCTTGAGCTGGGCAATCTGGGCAATGTCGGCCTCGGTGAATCCCTGCTCACCAGTAGCGACGAGGGCGCCCTTGGAGTCAGAGAGAGAGATAACGGTAGCACCGAGCTCAAGAGCCTTGAGAGCGGCGAATTGGGCAACGTTTCCGGACCCAGAGATGGAAACACGCTTGCCGGCGAAAGACTCTTTACCACCAGAAGCATAGGCAATCATGTGCTGGACGTAGTAGACGAGACCGTACCCGGTGGCCTCAGGGCGGATCAAAGAACCTCCCCAGGTCTCACCCTTACCAGTCAAGACACCTTCCCACTGGTTGCGGTAGGACTTGTAGGCACCAAACATGTAACCGACCTCACGACCACCGACACCAATGTCACCAGCTGGGACATCAGTGAAAGCACCAATATGTCGGGAAAGCTCTTTCATGAAAGCATAGCAGAAGCGGCGAATCTCGTTGTCAGACCTGCCCTTGGGGTCGAAGTCGGAACCACCCTTACCACCACCCATGGAGACTAGAGCAGGTTAGCACAAGGTATCATTCAAGCTATTATTCATTGAGTGACCCCGTTGGGTACTTACGGCCAGTGAGGGCATTCTTGAAGGTCTGCTCGAAACCCAAGAACTTCAAGATGGAAAGGTTGACACTGGGGTGGAACCTCAAACCACCCTTGTAGGGACCGAGAGCAGAGTTGAATTGAACACGGTAACCGTTGTTGACGTGGAGCTCTCCCTTGTCATCCTCCCAGACAACACGAAATTGGATGATACGCTCGGGAACGGAGACAACGGGAAGGCACTTCTCTAGATCGGGGTGAACCTGGAAGAGCTTGGAGGCCTTGAGCGTGGAGACAAGCTCGCTGTAGGCCTGCTGGAATTCTGGCTCAGCTGAGTGGTTGGACATTGTGATGGGGATTTGGAGGAAGTTGGTTGGTTGCTAAAGGTGTGGGGATATTGTGTCAAGATATAGAGGTGCTGATAAGGGACTCTATCTTGCTTATCAGGCTTTCGGTGGGGATTGTGGGTTTTATTATATCTAAGGTTTGAGGTGCCTGATGAGGTGGGATTGGGAAGACAAGAGAATGGGAAATGGACACCCTCTTTTAATACTTACTCATCTCTCACAGCAGCAAGCAAGAACGCCGTCTGGAGAAAGTTTTCCAACACTCATCTTGCTATTGACTTGTGGTTTCCATGCCTTGCTCTTCACCGGGCTGAGCAAGGCATCATCGGCTGTGGCAAAAATTCATGTTTGGGTTTAGTTTTCGGAACAACATGAGGGTGGGAGTCGGAAGCTACTTTTTCCTTTCTTTTTTTCCCCAGGGACGCCGACCTTCACCCCCACTAGATTATTCCGACGGCAACCAGCCGACGTGCTTAAGTTACAGTACACTTAAGTAACGCCGAATCTATATAAGGAATTCCTTAGATTCGGGTCCTGGGGAAAGTTCCGGATCTGCCTCTCTCAGTTATCAGTTGTGAAACCCCACTTACTTAAGTACTGTACTTAAAAATGGGGGCGGGGCATCAAGCATCAAATGGACCACTCTCTCTGGTTACCGGTACTTACTTGAGATAAATTCTAGATCGGCAATGGGTCATCCATCTTCCACGAGACCACTTACCCAGGGTATTTTACTTGTTTTTTTCTGGCCCTATTTGCGTCATTTGCATCCGAGACGAGACATGTTTGGTTGCAAGGATCACACACAACATCGCCGAATTACAGGTACCTAACAACGATAATCCGCTAGGTACGTAATAAAATGATTGCAGGTTTTTTCACTTTTGACAGTCAAGTTGACACTTTCTCGGTATGACTGGATAAATACATACATGCACTTAGGTACTCTCTGGAAATCCGCCTCATAGCCTAAGGCTCCCTTCGGGGGAAAGGCGTATAGACTCCAAAAAAAAAAAAAAAAAAATCCCTGGAAACAGTTATAACCCTCCCCTTCCCTCCAGCACGATACATGTACTTACTAACTCAATTGCGAATGACTTACCATACCTAGGTATATGAGGTAATTGGGAGTCAGGCGGCACAACATAACGATGTGGGTTATGTACTGTACCTGCAGTGAGCCGATAAGGAAAAAACACGGGAAGGGAGATTGTATGGCAGAAAGTTTACTCCTCGGCGAAATTGCCGCCGGAGAGGCACGTGCTGTTCCTGGCGATGGGGTCTAAGGAAATAGTTGTTGGCATGTTTGCTGGTGGAGAAGTTGGTAGGGACAGAAGTTGGGAGGGACTGTGTCCTGGAAAAGGTGTTTGCTATCCCATAACCCGTGCGTGATGCAACAGCCCGCTATACTGTAGTCCAATTTTCATTGTTACAGGGGGCTGGGATATTATCTTCAGTAATAGTGCCCTCAAATTTCAAATACAAATCATGCATACAAGTTTA
>Ga0307514_10001829_pt1 | contig 23611 bp, 26 predicted proteins | sample 16_EM_MG_FD_203088 | JGI IMG/M metagenome (GOLD analysis project Ga0307514, IMG submission 203088) | Populus trichocarpa ectomycorrhiza microbial communities from riparian zone in the Pacific Northwest, United States - 16_EM | ecosystem: Host-associated > Plants > Roots > Unclassified | place...
AGCGATTCCTCCCCTCGAGGCAACTGCGTGCTTTGGTGACTCACGGGAGAAACGGGCTGTGTCCGATCTCGATCGCCGGGTGGTCAATCATTTTGGTACTGGCCGGTTGCCGGTCGCAAATTCCCCCTGTGCTTTGTTCCCTACCCCTGACGTGCGTACAGCATGCAACAGCCCTCCGCCTTTTCGGGATCGTTCGACCTTCTTACACACGAGCCTGTCTTGGATCTCTTTGAATTTAACTGAGGGCATGAGCGTTACGGTGGAATCCCAACAGTCGTATAAGCGTGTCTCGTGTTGCCGGAATGGCGATCTCGTTCAAATAGTCCATTTTTCCCCGGGATTGGGTCTAGCTCACCGAGGGGGGAAGAATGACCACACTGCGGACCTGGCATTCAGCCAACCAGAACTCGAGGTGATGCAATGTCATGCATGACAAACGGCGCGGCTAGCGTATGACGTGTATAGCAGCAAGCGAGCGCGGGACCGGGGGGACAATCTTGTCTACATCACACGGCCCGAGCTTACGAGTGAGGCTGGGCAACGGTACAGTCACCTGTCGTAAAGGGAGCTTACCCTCGAACCCGGCTTTGCTTTGGTACCGTTGATTGCCGCGCAGGTGCCGTTTCGAACCTACACGCCAACTTTATATATGGCGTGAAGCAAATGAATACATACTGTTTGTGAAATGGCCTTTTTTGCTTTGTGTGGTCATCGGTTTGTGGTGGGGATCCGCCTCGGTCGGTCGCGAGCCAGCACCGCGCAGCGATAAAGTACTGGAAGTACTGCGTAGCTGAAGGGTCGAATCGCGCCTCGCTTGAGCCACGCTGATCGCCCCTGCGTCCGACACCAGCACGAATGAGGAGACCACGAGATCGCCAACCGCCGACGACTTCTCTACATCTCTCTGTCGTGGGATGCAACTGTGAAATACATAAGCTATACAACCGCTTACCAGTATCAGACCGGGGTTCTTCTTGTTGAGTAGGCACCGCATTTGTGAGGTCCCTGGATTCGGAAAATATCTTGTTCCGATATGGACTCGAAAGGGCCGTGGCCGAGCGGAGGCCTCCGAGTCGGGCGCTGGGGATCGGGTAATGGGTTCCGGGGTAACTTGGAAGTGGGCTGCGCTGATGTCTTACAAAGGTGCAATGGTGATATTTCAACTCACGGACGGGGTACAACGTTGGACTGAACAACATATCAGGGAGGGCGTCCGTGCTCTCGCCCTTCGGGTGGCTGACCGAGGCCAATGTATCGGTGTTCATCAGGGGTGGTTCGGTGATGTGACTTTCGGTTTCGGAAAGTCTGGAGAACAACGGATCAGGCAACAATCTATCTGTGAGTGTCGACTCCTGGCTCGGAGGTCGTCTGGAAGACTCGTGAAAGAACCTGGGGCAGGAACGCGGCGGCTTACCTATGACACCACCTCCTTCGCCGTCTGCGCCACGTGATGTGAATGCTCTGCAGGTGGAGACGGATGCTGGAAACTCATCGGAGGGCAGGGTGAACAATTGATCTACAAAATCTCATGAGTTCTACATTGCTTGGTAACTAGAGAAGTGTCCTACCGAACTTGGCAAAATCTGAATCGGGGTCCTCGTACAGGTGGGCCACATCTTCGACTGGGGAGAGTATGCCGCAAACTGAGGCGGCTGCCTTGACACGGGTTAAGACATATTCTATCGACGGCCGAGAAGTATGTGAGGTAATTGAATTACCTCGGACCCACCCATTTTACCGAACGGCAGTGTACTGGTGAGAACCTGCAAGGGAAGAATCGATATGCGTGCGCACTGGCATCGGGCGGTACGTACCTGGCATATCACCATCCCAATGATGGTGCCTTTGGCCATCCATTCAGCGACCGTAGAAGACTCCTCATCCTCGAAGGTGTCGGCAACCCCGATAAAGTTGAGGATGTCTCGGTGGGTCAGGTTCTCCCACATCGCAACTTCTTTACAGAAGCGCTACACGGTGTGTGAGCGATTCTGGGTATGAAGAATAGATTGTTTTCCGACCTTGCGTATCCTCACTTTGTCATCCATGTCTAAGACTTTCGACGTCTTTACGGCAACGTTGAACACTCCCACCCGAACGTCAGCAAAACCACCGGAAGCGCGAGGTTTCCCGGAGACATCGATTTGTTGGATAACAGGTAGGAATAGGGAGGTTTTCCTACCCTGTCACACAACCTCCTCAGAACACTGAGAGCGATTGTGCGAAGTTAGGTATCTGATCGCGCAGCTCGGAATGCCTTAATATCAGGGAGAAAACCGTCGAACAGGCGCCAAAGAACATTCAGCATGAACATACCCTGTCGATGATTTCGATAAAAAGCCTCGCATCTGATTTTGGTAAACCCAGGATATTCTCGCGTTCGTCCTTCGGCGTCAAGAACGAACGGAACAGCTCTGCAAACCCCTCTGATCTGGGGTCGGGTGGTGGGAGGTAGTGTAGTCCCGGAGGCACGTTGTTCGAGAACTCTGTTTACGTGACAAATGTCAGACAGCGGCTAGCTAACAGAATCAACAAGGAGCAGGTGTTGGTCAAGTTATGAACGCGGGAGCCACGGGGTAGGTCATATGTGCGTTCAACTTGAGCTGTCGACTCCCAAGTCCGAATCAAGACCCACCGCCAAGCGTCTGATCATCTGAATCAGATCACCGGTCTGCGATGAGGGTTATTGTGACACTGCTCCGGAATGGTCGGTACGTGGCCGGTGACGACAACACTTGTTCTGGCGGTTGTGAAACTTGTGTCGGTCTACATGGCGGATTATTCTGGACGTCCGAATTGAACGGGCCTTGATCGTGGTCTGGCCGGATGGAGCCGAGACCATCATTTTGGTAAACTCACCTGTGGCTTTGCTTTCTCCCTGGCGTGTGTCCAGCGTACAACGACCCTCTGCCTTTCGGGCTTGCTCAATCCTCATGCGAGCATGTCCTGAATCTCTTTGGATTTGGCTGAGAACATGGGAAAAACTCATGGTTTGGCGTACAATAAGGTTTATCCCGCTTCGGACCCGCCGGGTACTTGTTCGTTGGACTTTCTCCTTTGCTTTGGGTCTGAGAAATGCCGACTGTGGGTCGCTCGGATGCCAACTTCAAGAGCCGGGGTGTCTCATAATCCATCCGGTCTCTTTCGAGTCTCCCGCGTTTCCCCCATCCGAAGTGAGGTGTTAAAGGTTCTCCTTGGGACGGTTAAGAGATGATACCGACGCGATTTGGCGGCAATCCACGGTTCGATGTGCAGCCGACCCGATTTCTGCTTACTTTCTGACCCAATCCACGTATACAAAGGCATCCGACCCGGGGGTGACCCTGTCCCTCGGCCGTACCCAACTCCCGAGCGCTGTTTGGACGGGCCGGTGGGGATGGGTCCTCTTGATCATCATGATCATATTTCTTGGACACTGAACCCAGGCGTGACAGCAGTTGTACGGTCAAGTGTCGTGCGGCGTTGTGCCCGGCAGGGTGAGTATTTTTCAGACTTCCCGGTTTCTGTTCGTGTTTCAACGCTGACTGAAACGAGGTTTTTGGCGGTCTGCGTAAGTCGCGATCGTGGGACACGATGCATACATACCTATCTATTGGACCTGAATAAACCGAACGCGTGCGGTTCGGTGGGAGGTCGTCGGGTGTGGAACGCATGACAGGTTGCCGACCTATCATGTTATGTATCAGCGGTCACGGCACATCGGAATTTCTGAAGCGTATGGGCTGTTCGATAGGAAGGTCAGTGTGTATCCGAACGAGTGAATTTCGGGTTCAAGGTGGATCTCAATCGTTGTGCTCCGGTTAGACGCTCACAAGTTCCTTTCGATTTGTGATATTGCGTGGCTGAGCCCGTAGTCTCGTTTGTGGATTGCGGGTTAGGCACTGACCACTGGGACTGTGAACTTCACCCTTGCCGTTCCAGAAGATGAGCGATGAGTTAGTTGTAATTCCGATCACTGATTTTTACCTCTGTGACACAGCAACACCACCTGGTAACCTGTTCGGATACGCCATGCAGCCATTCACCTTATTTTTGCGATGCTGTTTGCCAGAACTAGTGGGATTCTTCTCGTAAATGATACCTTTGTGTTGTGAGAAATTTACATACGGAGGATATTACATCTTGTCGCCTGGGAAGCTGCTTGTACAATGGGTTGAACCAATACTTAATGCGAAGTCATGTTACAGAGAAAACCAGAAGGTAAAGACAAATCTTCACAAATACCCATAGAAACTACCATCGTCGTGAGGTCCTTCGTCGGACCAGTAACCATTGTCACCGCGATCGTCAGAGTCGGATCGAACGTCGTGATAACCACCGTCTTCTTCCCCTTCCCCGTTCCAGGATCGACCATTGGCCCCATGAGTGTCGGCGTCGGTGTAATCACCATCGTCTTCTTCATCAGAGGAAATGACGATAGGTACATGGCGGATTCGTTGATGTGCGACTGCCGGGAAGCCAGCCTCGATAGCCTCATCGTCTTCGTCCTCCTCATCATCATCAAGAGATGGGGGTAGTATTGCAGGATCGATATCCGACCCTGGACCGCCGCCGACCTCTTCGTCATCATCGATGAAGCTCTCTTCGTAAACCTCCTGGAAATGTTCTTCCTCATCACTATCGGAATCGGCGTCATCACCCCACAAGCCGCTGGAAATAAGATGAATAAGTGCCGGGGGTAGGTCACGGGCGTGCGAGACTTACCCCCCAAAAAAGCCACCCAGCAGCGGCACCCCATCCCACGTCGGTTGATATTGCCTTTCACATAACGTGCAAAACCCGTTTACCACTTCGTTCATGCAACCTCGGCACCGGTAAACATCGTCCTCTTCGTCGTACATCCCCATATCTCCCTCCTCATAAACATAGTCTTCATCCTCTCCTTCGTCAAACATGGGAAATGGGAGGCCGTCGTAGTTATTCTCCATAACCGGATGTTTCGGGAAAATTCCAACCCAAGGATCTGCAGAAGTGGCGGAGGTAACGCTGATGGCAGCCGCGGCGTCTCCCGAGACATCTTCAAGAACGCCAGAATTTACGAGAGAGTTGACCATCTCCTTGATGGTAAAGTTCTCGATAGGGCGGTCGCGAATGGCGGATCGACAGTGTGGACAGGTTTTCTTTCTGTGAACCGACTGGGGACCAACTTCGTCGTCGGCTACGTTGGACTTGAACCAGCCCACGAGACACGAGTAACAGGCGATATGGCCACAGGGTGCGAGTGTGAAGGGTTTGTACATCAGATCGACGCATATTTGACAGGTGAGAGAGTCTTTGAAAGACGAGATCAACGCGGAGTGGATAACGAGTTTCGTGGTCTGAGCATCGAGTTTTTGGTTCAAGTCTTCTGCCTTCTTCGAGAGGTCTTCTACGTTCGACATTGATACAAAGGGTATGGGTTCTCCTTCCCTCTCTTTGCCCTTGAGAGTCGGAGAAGACGAAGTGGAAGCGACGTTCATTTGTGACTATCAAATATCAATATGTAGAAACAGTGCAAGCCTACCGTAACACACCTTTTGGGTCACTTGTGACTGCGGCGCCGACCAAGGGATGATGTTAGTATTCTCTTCCTCATCGCTCTCTACCACTCTCTTGGGTTTCCCGCGATGACCGCCCCGCCATTGCACGCGGGGACTCATCAGTTCGGCTCCGTCGTTATGACTCCCAGTTGAGCTCGACCCAGCGATGTCCTCAACCACAGGTAAGGTTCTCTTCTTCGTCCGCTTTTTCTTTTTGGACTTGCTGGAAGGTGCCTCGGATGATGAGATTCGAGGTTTCTTCGAGTTGATATCGAGGGCAGAGCGTTCCCCGCCTTGTTCTAGAGAATGCGTTCTCTTCCTATTCAGCGGTGTCGCGCCGGAAGACATAGTAGCTGAAAGAAAGGGTCTGAGCCACGATCCGTGGCTGTGTGACGGTGCGTGACGAGTTGTTTGCTCATCCCACAGTCACGTGCACCCACGTATTTAAGTTGAACATTGGTTTGGATTTCGATAGTTCGCTCTTTTCTCTCTCCTACCATCTGCGCTCCCTTCTCCCTCAGAAAACATACAATGTCCTTCATTTTGCCTCTCGCAATACTCTCTCTTTCCGTCACTGCGGCACCTCTCTTCATCTCAGTGTGTCGTTAAGATTCCGTCTCGCGTCATGTCTGAAGCTAATCTTATCAACTTTAGACGCCCCGCTCGGCTCTCGGCGTCGATCTCGGGGTCCCGGACCTCGGTCTCGGCACAGCGCTTGGTCAAGGAACTTCGCTGGTTTCCAGCACCTCCGTAACCGACTCCTCTTCCTCCGTAGAAGCTGACCTCGACACTGGACTCTCGCCAATCCTCGGGGTTTTGACATCGGTCGACTCGGTTCTCGATTCAAACCTTGGTCCTTGGGTTTCTTCAGATGAACTTGCGAACTACCTTGGGACGGACAATCTGGGTCTGGCCATCCCGGCCACAGACCTCGTCGTCCAAGTCGGCGAAGGCGCCGAAGCCTGGGTCTCCATCCCAGAAGGCGGAACAAACTCCCAAGCCATAGCTGATCTGGAATCCTCGTCTTGGATCATACTCGATGATCTCCTCTGCGATCTGACCGCAAACGCCTCTCTCCCCATCCAATCAGTTCTTGTCACTCAACCATCTGGGTCCTCGGATGCCATCGTTTACGTTTCTTTCAAAGACCAGGATTCTACCTTGAGCACTCTATCCTTGGATCAGCCTCTTGACTCTTTCCTCTATACTGACATTGTGGGAGGTACTTCGGCTACTTCGGATCTCGGTCTCGGCAATAATCCGAATGCCGCCGCACCACCCGCCAAAAGTCCGCCTTTGATCCCCCATTTGGACGCGTCCACTCAGGTTGGATCTAAAACCGATCTCTTGACGCCAAAGGCCGACCTCGAAACTGATGCCAACATCTCGGTCGATGGCACGTCTGACCTACTCACTTCTACTTCTTCGTCTCTCGGTTTGGGCACCAACCTTTCGAACGATCTTCTGGGCCCTGTTGACGTTGACATCGCTTCCCACCCGGAGTCCAGCCCGAGTGGAGTTTCGGTGTGCACGTGTGTGGGAAACGGTAAATAAATGAACCGGATGCCGGATCCCGTGATGGAAACCGGTCGGCTCGGTGTTTGTCGCCTAACTAGCTCTTCACCTGTTATTCTTCTGTGTCGTGTACTTCATCGCTATTCGTCGTACGGAATTGATTGGTAACGCTGTTCGATCCTTGCCGACCCCACGCGCTCAACATGTTCGGATTGGACATTCCCTTGATTTTCTCCTTGCTCGGTTGAGGTGGTTACCGGAACGGTGGGTTTTCCGCAGATATAAGGGCGTTCTTCCAGTACATATCCCTCAGCAGAGGGCACGCGATGACCACCATCTTCGATGCTCAATTGTATACACACACCGAAAGACTTCAAGGCAAAGTCGTTCTGATAACCGGTGAGGAGGATACGCTGCCAGTGTGGCGTCCTCTTTTCATCTTCTAATCCGCCCCGTCATCATACAGGGGGTGCAGCGGGTATTGGGAGAGAATCTGCTCTGCAGTATGCAAGGTCGAAGTACGTCCTTGCGTTCGGTTCTGAGTTGTCCGCAGTAGCTGACCGCTCAATATCGATTGATCTCAGAGCAAAACTCGTGTTGGGAGACCTTAACGAGCCTGGACTGGAGAAGGCCGTAGAACAGATCAGGAGGGCAGGAGGGTACGTATAGCTGTACCATCTACCGTCAGGGCAGTCTGTGACACTCTCGAATCCGCCAGGGAAGCTATCGGGCTGCGATGTGATGTGACCGCATGGGATGACCAAGTGAGGCTGTTCGAGGCCGCAGTCGAGGCTTACCGCTCAGTGGATATTGTCGTAAGCTCCTTCTTCGTTGTCTAGGTGTTTTTGGTTCACTCTCCTCCTTAGGTTGCGAACGCTGGCGTCAACGAGATCGGCTCGTTCTGGGAGCCGAGGTTCGAGAATGGCAAGCCAGTAAAGCCATCCACAGCCACAGTTGATATCAACCTTGTGGGAACGATATACAGTAGGTGGAAACCACCTGGGGTGATTGTAGGAAGTGGCTCACATGCATCTTTCGTATCATCAGCCGCCCACTTGGCGCTCCATTACTTGGATGTAAACAGGACCACAGAATGCACCCTCAAGTCAATCGTTTTGCTAGGTTCAATGGGTGGGTCTGTATCAACCATCACGTGCGCAGGATTTTCTCAACCATCCCCGGTAGCTTCCTGGCAAGCCTCAGCACAGGGTGTTGTTTATTCCGCGAGTAAACATGCGGTGCTTGGACTTGCTCGTGCTATGCACGCGCCGCTGTCTGCGAGGGGGATTAGGGTGGCTGTTGTACATCCGTTCTTCACCGATACCAGCCTCATGACGACAAAGAACCGCATCGCCATAGCTGGCATCCCTATGCTACCGATCGAGCGGGTCGCCGGGACGATACTATTCTCCTCCACTGATCCCGACATCGCCTCAACGGGCGCAGTCTGGTTGTTGCCGGATAGTGGACCGTTACTCCGTTTGGAAAAGGAGCTTGTCAAGGGAGGAGTTTACGATGTCATCGCCGAACGGAATAGGCGGTTCTTTGCGTAAGTACACGACATTCCTTATCAAGTCTCGCGCTCTTAGTCTGACCGGGAATCACAGGACGGTAACTCGTGTGAGGGTCGCTGTCGATCTTCTACGTGCGTTGTGGCCCAAGATTGCTTGTGGGATGATATCGGCTGTCGCTGCAGGGACTTTGATATACGTGGGGTCTGGATAATAGCATAGACACGACACGGACATTCTCGGGAAAACGGTTAAGTTATCTACAGGATTTCATGCACCTTGTAAACACTAAGGTATCTATTAGAATATGTAGCATTTCACTTTCCTTCGTCGACTTTTACCCTTTACGGTAGTTTGTTCCCACCGCGTTTTTCACCTTATCTTCGGATGATCGCTACTTCGCACCTTAGTCGCAGTCGCTATTCTTCTACTGAGGATTCACCTCACTAAGCCGTTGCTTAGTTTCCAATAGCATCAACATCTATATTTGACACCGGGGACGGTCGGGAAAACCTCAATTCCGCGCGATCGTGATCGATAGCTGTGCAACTGAGCCCCTTCCTTGGGATTTGCATCCATGATCACCAACACTTTCGAGCTCTTTCTCGTGCAGAAAAACACATGAACGTGAATCGCCCGCTCTAATTGCGTCAGCACGATAACGAGATCGGTCTCAGGAGGCCGTCTGATCATATACCGTTACCTTTGTTGCATCAGTCCATCATGTTGCGGGATTGTGCATCGGGGGACCAAAGTGAGTCACCTGGATCTTTTGTACTTTGTGCAGCCAACCAAGGTTGGTTAGTTGAGTTGCAAAAATCCTGACTTTAGGGTTTTGGCCGTCATCACCGTTCGCTTATCCGCAGAGTATGCGCTCTGGCCGCTTTGGGGGAACGGCATAGTGTTTCGTCCGCCTTACGTGTATGTCGTAGGTTGGCGCCTCGCCTAGATGACAGTTTTGGTCCAGAGCCCTGGTGGGAAGATCTGAAGTGTATATGTATATATATCGCTCTTGAACGTCATCCTAGGTACCCACCATCATGGTAGATGAGAAAGGTGTCGGCACTGGGCGCATAAAAACTGCACGTCTAGTATGTGATGTTTTCCCTCGCCTTCGACCTTGAAGATGCTGAACACCATGCAGTCACGGCGTAGCGTACTCGACTTCATGAGCGCTCGATTTAGGCGATTCAGTCGGAACCCGGTGGTCGTCTGGTTCACAGGAATCTTCTTCGTCATCCTAATGATCGTCATGTTGATGATCCTTCTGCTCAACATCGACGTACTGGGTGTGGACGATCTGCTCGCTGAGATCCCGCTGAATGTTACTGGCGTATGTGTTAACTTCCGATGCCTCTAGATGTACTTGGTTGACTGGATGTGCAACAGATCGCAGTCATTGGGCACATTTACCATCTCGATCTTAGTACCCGCGCGCTCTCTATCAGTTGGATATTGGCAGGATGCGGTGACTACAGGCTACCTTCGTTCGTTGGACACTATGGCCGGTCCTTTACTACTTGTTCTCCCGTGGACCGCTCGGTGGACGTATACTTTGATAGGTTGGCGAAAATTTCCTCTAGCCTCGGCAAACCTTCTGACGCCCATTTCATATAGGAATCAAGGACCCGTATTCTCCTACGACCCAGCCATGCTTCCGGTGAATCGAAGCACTCATCAGAGTTTCTAGTGGGCCACTGCTTGAATCATATCCTGGCACGCCGCTGACACGTTTTACGCTCAGCATACCTACTTTCATGGAATTCTCGTATGACCATCAATTCGCTGTCTACGCCGGTGCGATTAACATCGCTCCGCCCGTAGACACTCGGCACTGGTTCGATCAACCGATCCTTGCACCATATGACGACTACGTCCTAGACGTTGAAGCGTTCGTCATTGACACCGCAACCAACCAATCCTTGCCTATCCTGAAACTATCCGCGGCGGACCCAACGGATAACTTCTACGCGGATAGGCAGGTTGATTGGGATACGGAAAGGACCTTCAACGGTGGACGGGTGCCTTCCAGGCACATGACTATGCGCGTAAAGAGGTCCTTCTTGTCCAAGATCTTCACTATTATACTCCTGCTCGTCAATTGGTTCTTGACCGCTGGCTGCTTACGGATTACTTTGTTGTCCGTGGTCGGGCACAAGGATATGGGCGAAGGAGTATTACTCCTCCCTATCACCGTCATCCTCACCATCCCAGCATTGAGACAATTATACGTTGGCTCTCCACCATTTGGTGTGTATCTAAGAATACACATCGTCTGTTTCCGGTACTAATCGAATTTCACAGGTATCTTGATAGGTATGCCCTCCGTGGAATGTTGCATGCTGAATGAATGGTTGTTGACTGGACCGGAAGATGTGCTCGGTTTTTTCTTACAGATCGTCACCGTCTCATTGTGCTCTCTTGTGCTCCTCATGCGGATGGCCCGGGATCGAAAGCGGGCGATGAGGGGGCCAGATCAAGAGGAAGAAAGGTTGTTCCAGATCGACGAGATCACAGAAGGAGAGACTGCTCGTAGGTTCCTCTACCGTGATAATGAAGATGGTGCGCACATCTAGGATCGTGCCCGGTGGTAGCTTTGAACAAGGTCGTTGTATGATTTCCCTGTTCCTAGATATCTACCCCGAGCGCTCTCGCATGGATATCGTGTTTGTAATTCTCATGTATGCCCAGTACACAATATGCTCTCCTTTTTTGATGCGGCAGATGCTCTGCCATGCTAGGGTTTTTATCCAGCCAAGGATAGGAGTGATAACGTTGAATGAACGCCCAGAGGAGGGTTTATACACCGGTCTGGGTACGGCATTATCTTGGACTCACCCTTCGGGTGTGTCTACAACTTCCCCCACTGACTGGGTAGTAGGCTGTTTTCGTTGTGTAGACATTTTGCAAAGGGTTGAGCGCGATCTCTTTCTTGAGTGTTCCCCGATCGCCAAGCTCACAAATACGGGTTCGTTAGATTTTCTCCGTGTATAATCGTTTGCTTATCGCTGTTTTCCACCTGTTGGTGGTTTTTGTTACTTAGAGGGACCTTGTCGTTGCTACTTTCGTTGGCAATTCGACGTTCGTTGCTTGGCTGCCAAACCAAAAGATGGACCAGGTCACAATACTAGACACTGGCCACCTGGCGCAGAAGCTCAGTCGCCCTCGTCGCGTCACCGGCAGTACTATCTCGCCATCAGTCTGACCGAAGGTAGAGTCGGACTCGGAGACGCGGCGACCGGAAACCTAGCCAGGTCGTGCGTGCTAATTTGAAATCAGTTTTCGTGAGGGGTATCCTCGAATCTACTGCAGCACATACAAAGCGAGAATATCGGATTAGACACATGGAAATGATTCATAGTGCGATTGGGTGACTGTCCCCAGGTCTGTACAGTGTTGTAGACGAATATCAATAGCCTTTAAGGGAACTGTCAGGACCCCGACCTTTCTGTCGGGTCGCGGGCACCGCGAAACCCGGCTAGTGGCCCCCTTCTACGACGGATATACATATCCCCAGTCCTGGGGATAGTGATTGACCACCCGTAAGGCCCTAAATATCTCCAAACGCTGTAGAAGGGTGCCGATAGCCGAGATTTACTCGTGAATATCTGGGGCCCTCCACATAGTGTATGTCAATGGGATTGGAAGCTCAAACACGACGACGCGAGCACCCAGTGGGATTGGAGTGGGTGAGCTTGCAGTCCTCCCTGACTTCCGTAGCTCGAACGGTTGCCCTGTTTCGAGCGGAATGGCTTGACCGCCGTTACTCCAGATGTGCGGTTTGGAGACAATATCCCCGACCCGACATGGCGGTCGGGGTTCCCTTATCAGGGCATAGATATTGGTTTACGACCTTACGGACCTAGTCACTCACTATCCCCAGGACTGGGGATATGTATATCCGTCGTAGAAGGGGGCCACTAGCCGAGTTTCGCGGTGCCCGCGACTCGACCGATTCCCATCACTCCCGGCAACCTGAACTTCGGCGGCAATCAACTACGGCCAGGGCCGGGTCAGTCGAAACGTCAAACGTATAAATACCGTCCGAACGCCTGCCTCCTGTACATATGCATAAGCCCCTACGTGGCCATCGAACAGACTGGGCAAAAATCAAAACCGACACGCCTCTTTGCATGACTTCTCTCAACGACGAACAGTTGCTTCAGTATGGTGAACGATCGAATGGAAGGGTCGTTCTGGTCACTGGTTCGTGTCAAAACACGGATGGGCTGAAATCTCTCACTGTTATAAAAAATTACGCGTTATCTATCAGGTGCCGCATCTGGAATCGGAAAAGAGACTGCGTTGATGTTCGCCCATTTCAAGTGAGCTCTCCAAACGTTTATCAAACGTGCATAGGAGGTCATCGTAAAGCGAGCAGGGCCAAACTCGTTTTGGGCGACCTCAACGCTGCCGGCATCGACGAAGTCATCACGCAAATAAAGAAGTCTGGAGGGTGCGTCGCCGTTATCTGTCCGAAATTGTCCGTTGAACACGAACGTTTGAAACAGAGAAGCTGTCGGCCAGCTGTGTGACGTAAGACATTGGGATAGCCAGCTTGCATTGTTCGAGCTGGGAATCTCATGCTTCGGTGCCATAGACGTGGTGGTATGTCCTTCTTATCCCGCCATGGATACGTTGGGATTCACGGTTCCATAATAGGTGGCGAACGCCGGTGTCGGTGACGCTGGTGGTGGTTTACTCACGCCCCGAGTAGTGGATGGAAAACCTCAGAAGCCAAGTACCCTGACCCTCGATGTGAATACCAATGGTGTCATTTACTGTGCGTGTGGTTCCAGTTTATTACAGTTGTGCAGTATTATGACTTGGGTTTAGCGACCTCCTTGGCTCTGCACTACTTAGAGCTTGGTGGGAGATCATCGTCTGACCTCAAGGCTATTGTGGTGATGGGCTCCATGGGTAAATCGGCTCACAACAGGTTACGGATCGCGTCTCATGCCCTAATTTTCAAGCGTCTTGGATGTCCCTTCCAATTGCCCCGCTATACACTGCCAGCAAACATGCTGTACTCGGTTTCGCTCGTTCCGTGGCAACCGCGGTCAAGAGCAGAAACATCCGTGTGAATGTCATCCATCCCTTTTTCACCGGTAAGGCTCTCTGCATTGCACCGATATTAGAACGTGAACCCTGAGGAGTGTACAGAGACCGGCATCTTGAACGCGGTTAACAGGATTTTTCTTGCAGGACTTCCCTTGGTTCCCGTAAGCCGAATCGCAGCCGCTACACTTTACGCCGCGACGCACCCAGACCTAGAGACCACTGGGTCGGTGTTCGCGTTGATGGATGACGGGCCTGTCTTGCTGCTTGAAAACGAAATTATCAAGGGAGGTATCTATGACATCTTGAGTGCCCGATGTGTGAGGGTCTTTACGTGAGTATGATCCTTCAATTTCTTGTACTTTTGGTTTAAACCCTTTCTCCAGCACCATTACATACGTTCGGATTGGCGTTGACGTCGCCAGGGTTTTGGCACCTAAAATACTCAAGCTCTCGATTCCAGTGGGACTTGCAGCTTTAGTTTACGTGTACACACTCAAGCAGCAATCTGCAGCATAGATAAACCCCCATAGATTCTCACCCATGTTGTCAGTCTACAGTGATCTATTTTTGTTTCATCGCAATGGCCCGCGTAGCTCAATCGGATAGAGCGTCAGACTCTTAAACTACGCGGGCGATCTGAAGGCTGCGAGTTCGACCCTCGCCGTGGGCTAGTTGCTTTTGCATTTTTGCTCTCACGTACCGGTCGGATCCAGGAAGGGGGTCGCAGGCGGCGTCCCACATCCCCAAACCACGGTCGAAACATACGCATCAGCTGAATATCAATATGATTGACGAGGGCGCTTCTTGCAACCGCTCCTGATGGTTCGCGGTCTCGCGATGAGCCGGCGCCCGCGGGGGTGCTGTTTCCAAGGAACCCAAGATAATGAATTATTGAATGGGATGAATGGTAAGCACCCTGTAACTTGAGAGGCAGAATCGGATATATGATTGGCTGTATATGCGAGCCATGGGCGTGGAACTGAGACCGTTGAAGGGGAAACGAGTGGCCGTCCGCTAGCCTCGTTCCTGGGTACGGGGATGGTGCGGATGTGTCAAAGATGACCGTCACAAATGAACGTGAGAGTCGGGAGGCGGATGCAGGATCGTCGGGTTCTCGCACTTTCATGGTATGGTCCGTATCTTGTGGTCTCGTGCGTCGTCCTCGTGTGGCGAACGAGGTCGTGTGAGCTGCAATCTTATCGGGAGTATCCGACTCACATGAAGAGATGGGACAGAACGTTTACCGACCACATTCCCAACTGATTGCGAGGGCACCGCCAAGCTAACCGTTCGCTGTCTCACATGTGCGTCTTTCGACTTCCAGGGGTAATTGCCGATCGCGCACGTTCGTCCCTACAATCCATCTGCTTTTATTTAGCAACTATGACCTCTCTCCAATCCCATCTCTTCCTCCCTTCGTTCCTAACCCATCCTCACTGCAACTTGCGTTATCTCTCTGCCTCGTCCCATGTCGACCGTCGCTCACGACTCCACCTCTCATCGGCTCAAGCGCGCCAAAATGGCCGCTTCGCCCCCGGAATCGACGCACACGACAAATAAACGCAGCGCGTACGATGAGGATGTCCCCTCCGAGTCAGACGAGCTCGAGGGCGACAATGATTCCGACTACCACGAGGCTGCCGCTCCTCCATCCCCCACTCAGATAAAGGGCCGGCCCAGCAGGAAGTCCGGCAAAATCTCCAGGTTGGCACGCGACTCCCTTCGCAGGCAGAATCATTCTCGCATTGAGAAGGCCCGCCGTACCAAAATCAACGATGCCCTCGATACCCTTCGTGTTCTTGTTCCTCCGAATGTCCGTGAGGAAGGGAACGACGAGGATGAGGAAGGCGCCGACGGAAAGAAGCGTGCCCAGCAAAAGGAATTCAAACTCGAGATACTCGTCAGAACGGTCTCCTACATGAAACAGCTAATCTCCCGAGTTGACGAACTCGAGTCAAAGTATTGCCAATCACAACCACCACGAGCGCCCCAGCCAAGGGGTGTGAAGAGGAAGCGGGACGAAATCTTCCAGCAGCTTCTGGATGAAGAACCCGTCCCTGTCCCCACTTCAAAAACCAATGGCGATTCCACCTCTCGTGCTTCCACAACGTCCCCTCGTCTCCCCCCCATCTCCACCCTATTTCAACAACACAACAAGACGAGTCTTGCTTCGTTGCCGAGCCCAGTTCAACTACCTTCCCCACCTGCCACTGCCGAATTTCGACCGAGATCAGATTCCCTCGAACAGTCGTATTCGGCTCGCCTTCCCTCCTTGACACTCCCTTCTCCCAGAAGCGACAAGTCGCAACCATCCCAAGATGACGAATCCGCCGCGACCCTGCTACTGCACATGAAAGCTCGCTCCCCTTCCCTCACATCCCCTTCGACGAATCTCTCTGTTCAGACCCCTGCTTCGGCTCTTGGATTATCATAACTTAGATTTGGGCGGAACCGCAGCATGTCTGCACATTGTTATCATTATTCTTTTTGTTATCGTTGTTGTAGTCCACTACCCTCTTTTTGACCGCAAAAATTACATTTCTGTACTTGTATTAAAGGTCATTGCTTTCCACACTGCTAGGCGTGCGCGTCGCTTCGATAGACAGTTACAGAAGTTTGCGTGTACGTGTATATAGATACCCCTACTATAAAATTCGGGATGCGGAGGTATTACAGTAATGAAGAAACCAACAAAAAAACAACACGTGGCCCATCATTCCAATTGTGAACCCCAACCAACCAAACATTTCGCCCCAGTCGCTCTCTCTATCCTTCTTCCTTCCATGTTCGCTGAAGAGTTCAAGTCGATGCGACGCCTAGGCTGGCGACATGTACTGCTCCTTTTCTGTTAATGTCGCGAAGAACGACGATGAGCTAAAATTCGCGGAAACGTATCTAGGTCCTGCTGCAAATACTCAACTTTGCATCGGTCATGGCTTCCGGCCTCATGATCTGGAAAGGTCTTGGTCTCTTGACCAACACCGAATCTCCCATCGTCGTCGTCCTGAGGTATCTCCTTCACACAAATCTTCCTGTACACACCCTGGTGCTTAATTGAGCAAACGTCTCGGACCTTTTCAGTGGATCAATGGAACCCGCATTCTACCGTGGAGACTTGCTCTTCCTCACGAACCCGCCTCAGCAACGGTACGACGTCGGTGATATCACGGTGTACAAGATCCCCGGAGCGGATATACCAATCGTGCATCGGGTGATGGAGACTCGTGACATCGTTCCGAAGAAATCAAAGTGAGTTGGCTGTATTCACATCCTCCGTGTAAGTGTTTTACCCTCTTTTTTGTTTTGAACAGGAGGAGCACTGAGGCGGCCGTACCAAACCCTAAGGATCAACTTGTGCTGACAAAGGGCGACAACAACCCCGTCGATGACATCGCTTTGTACCGCGGCCTCAAACATTTAGAGAGGAAACATATCGTCGGGAAAGTCAGAGGGTACGCATCCATGCTTGTCGGGACCGGTTCTTAGCCTGACATGACTAGATTCTTGCCCTATGTGGGCTACGTTACCATCGCCATGGTAGGTTTCAATATCCTCTGTCATCTTCGCCGTGGTGCTAAAGACCAGCGCGTAGAACGATTTCCCCCAGCTCAAATACGCCTTGATTGGCGGTCTGGGTTTACTAGCGCTCGTACACAGAGAGTAACACCAACCGCTGTGTAATTTTATGCTAATACTATTACTTTTCTTTCTGGACTCCAGCTCCTTCTCTGCGTTTTACGATGTTCCTGATCTACACCTATTCCCCCATCTCGGGGTTTTTTACCCCTGGATTTCTTCAACAAGAGGCGCTGAGGAATCCGCAATTGGCTTATCTGCAACGTCACCTCAAGTATCCACTGCTCACACCTTCACATTCGTCCCCCGCTGGAGATGGTGTCTTACCCAGAATCGGGGGAGATATGGGCAAGCGCCGCCTCACCTTCGGTGTGCCTCAGTCGCATGTCCGCATCTAACCCCCTTCTATATGCCTTTTTCGCAACGAGTTTTCAAACATATGTTGCATACGCTTGTATGAAAGTCGGATACAAGCTTACTATCCGTTTTTCACTGACGCACTGACGTAGCCCGATAATTGGGATGGGTCGCCTTTTGCACGTCATCCTCCCATTCTGCACCCGAAGCACGGCCTAGGTTCGATCCCTAGTTTCATTTCCCGGAATCTGGTTATTCAAACGTTGGCTTGATCATGCGCGGTTTCTAGGAATGACACACCCGGCGAGGCGGCAAACCAGGGTTGCATAGGTCCCGCTATCAACCGTGGGACATGAGTTTCCAGAGTGTGGAGAACACGCCCGTTCCATGATACCGTTCATCTAATTATATGTGCCGAATCCACCCCCCTTCTTAACTCTTCCCTCACCTGCCATCATCCACCCCCTTGTTGCCGCTTCCGTCCCACCATTCAACATGCCACACTACGCAACATCCACCCTCACCGCCGACGACAAACGCCGGATCATGTCCGCCCTCCCACCTTCGACCAGCCATATCTTCGCAATGGCTCGAGGACAAATCTACCACGCACCGTTTACTGCTACCTCTTCTTCCGAGTGGAAACCTCTCGATCTGCGCGGAGCGATCGTGTTCGGGAGGGACACGAGGGAATACGAGATTCGGGATGACGCATCCTCAGGAAAATCCTCTCTTGGCTCGCTCGGATCCGCTGGGATGTCTGGCAGTTTCATGGGGATTGCTAGCTCTATGAGCGAAGAGCCCGGGGCTATGCCTGTCATGGGCGAGGCTGATGGCGTCGTGGACCTCGCTGGAGGCTTGAGGGTCAGGGACGATGATGATTTGTGGTTCAGGCTCATCGAAGTCGACCCGCATCAAAAGAAACCCGCAAAGGTGGTGTGGAGGCAACCCGTGGCACCCTCTACCTCGGATTACAAGATGTTGATTCCGTTCTTCCACGCGTTCTCGGGAAACGTGAGTGGATCACCCCAGCCCGTGGTTGAGTGGTGGCGCTGATTTCAGGTACTATCGCTGCGTAGAGCCGGATGTTTGGGTTTAGGTTTGAGGATGACGATGAGGCGTATCAGTTTTACGAGACCGTTATGGTTCGCACCAAGGCGAGACGTAAGCTCGATCCTTTTTGTTCACCTCATTCAATCCCATCTAATCACGCATCCCCCCCCATCCACCATCTCCATCGTTTTTCAGCTCTAGTGAAACCAAGCTCCGGTCCACGCTCATGGAGCAAATCTGTCCGCCGCCGAACGACCATGTTCGCTCCTTCTATCAACCAGATCGCTGACCCCGAACCGGGAAGCTTCCAGCATAAAGCTCACGTGGGGATCGACGAGAAGGGGAACATGATCACCGAAGGTGAGGTCGATAAGAAGTGGACGGACTTTTTGATTGGGCCGGTACGGCCAAAGGTGAGTTTTTTAAACTCTGGCTCAACCTACTGTTCGAGGTTTGAATTGAGGCTTGACCTCGGGTGTGTTTTCTAGCCTCAGCGATCCTCGACATCATTCGGCTCGAGAAGACTGAGGAAATACTTACACGATTAACGTCGATACCAACTCTTCCTTCTTCACTTCCCCCTATCTGATACCCCCCCCTCTATCGATTATCAACCCTTTTTCTGGACACCGTTGGACTGAGCTTGAGATCTGGGATCTCCATGTCATTCGATCGGGTCGCGCGGATCGCTATAGCCTGTTTTTATGTATTATGGAGAATGGAGGTGGACTGCGTAGCTGTATCCGTTGATGCCTTTTTCTTTACGTAGGAATCGTGCCTGGTCGCATTAGCTGAGTCAGACACTCAAAAGACAGTTTTTTTTTGTTTCGTCGGAGTTAGTGTTGAAGAACCTTGGGATGCGTGTTGTATATATAAAATTCTCAGATATTCAGACGCATGTGCTGGATCAACGTAACGATGGTAGAGATTTTGAAACGTTGAGGAACGAAATAGTAACTGGCAAATGCCATATCAAGGGATGCATGTCCTGTAAAAACCACCACCACGAATGTGCAGTCGAACAACGTTCGTGATGAGCAATTTTTCGTGACCTTGGCAATGCGTGTATCCGTCCTAGAAGGGTTCGAATGGTTTTTTCCTCGTCATCTGACACTCCACACAGAGCGTTAGTGGATCGGTGAAATTGAGTCTGTATACCAGCGCTTGGAGGGCGGGGTCGCAGCCCCTCCGGAACCTCTCGTAATACCCATAACCAATCACAGCGGGCGGGGTCCACAATCGCGGCGATTGGACAACTCAGTGTCGTCGAGCTTTGCACGCTGTCTGCGGCCCAAAAGGACACTGTACCTTCATAAGCAAAGGATGGCAGGGCCAGCTTAAGCGACTACCGTGAGAATAAGCGAAGCGGTTTCTGGAAATGACCGCAGAGATCTCCATGGGGTGATAAGAGTGCGCACCTTTTAAGTAACTTTGAGCGAAAATCAGGATAGCAAAGTCATCCCTGACCGAGGACAATGGCGAACAAACCTGCGGGCTTCCTCAGCGGTACGGACCTGCTCCATGCAGACGACAAGTACCAAGGAAGTGAGGTCGCTCCTTCCATCTCAGTTTCAACCAGTACGTGTGACCACCCTGTGCCTGATCAAGCAGAATTTGAGCGGATGGGTTTGACGTTCGTATCCTCTTGATCAGCCTTCAGGAATATTCCCGGTGTGAATCTGGCGGACCAAGACTGCTTCGATCCTACCTACCATGGGTATTCTCGATGGACCCAAGGCGTGAGCACGAGAGTGGAGAAGGTTTTGGGAAAGATCCTCGTGCGTAGCCGTTTTCGCATCTAGGTCCCAGGAACTGAAAAACTGTTTAAAAGAACGGACATGCAATGACTTACAGCTCCGGCCTGGCAGCTGCGTTCTCGGTATGAGAACCGGTTACAATCATTTCTTTCAAGATTCCAACGCGGTTCTCGTCCCAGGCTTTCATGCTTTTGAATCCGCAACGGATCGCGATAACCGGAGGTTATATGGGTGTCCAACAGGCCGTCCAACAGTTCAAACGGATCCGAAACGGGAATTTGGAGGTCATCGACATGGATGATGAGTTCCGAGATGGAGATCTCTGTTGGATCGAGACACCGGTCAACCCCACGGGGGAGTCGAGGAGTATCCAATACTACGCTGACAAGGTCCCCATTGTCCTTTGCCGGGTCGTTATTGATATCGATATTTTAACTTACCCTCGATTCCGTCGACCTGGCAGGTCCACGCAGTAGGTGGCAAATTGGTCGTGGATTCCACGTTTGGCCCTCCGCCACTTCAAGACCCATTCAAGTGGGGAGCAGATGTGGTGATGCACAGCGGTAGGTTTTCAGCAACATTGTGTCTGTATCCCGGGGTAAATATCACAGAACACTCCAGCCACCAAGTATCTCGGCGGTCACTCCGATTTGTTGGCCGGCGTATTGGTCGTCAAGACCGTCGAAGAATGGAAACAGGTAACTGTCACCTGAACCTATTGTCGCGATGTCATTATTCCCTCACACACGCACAAGTTATTTGACACGAGGACTCAGTGCGGGAACGTGATAGGATCATTCGAGGCGTGGCTCTTACTGCGTTCCTTGCGGACCCTACACCTTCGTGTGCCACGCCAATCCCAGACAGGCACGGCGCTAGCGAAATGGCTGAAATTGGCTTCCGGGGGCAACTCTCACGACGGTGTCCCTGCTGGTCTGATTGAGATTGTGTACCATTCATCGATTCAGAAACCGGACGCGCAGGGGTTTACACCCGACAAGCAGATGGAAGGTGGATACAATGCCACGTTCGCGATCGTAGTACGTTGGGTTCTTCAATGACTGCGTCGGGTTTTCCGATTTTTGGCTCTGAACCCGCCTGGCAGATGACTACGATCGAGCATGCGAGGGCATTGCCCCATACCCTGAAATACTTCATAGTATGTGATGCCAACTTTGTGTAGTCTTGGCACTGATACAACTACGGATTCAGTCGGCAACTAGCCTAGGAAGCGTCGAATCGTTGATCGAGCACCGTGTGGGGTCTGACCCTGACTGCGACCCTCGCCTTGTCAGGCTGAGCATTGGCGTGGAGGAACTTGAGGTACGTGCTGGCGACCTGCGCTGAGTGAACCCAGGGCGCTGATTTGTGGAACCGAAACATCAGGATTTGAAGGATGACCTCAGAGTTGGATTACAGTCACTCGTCGGGCAATGAAGGGGGGGATGAGATTTCCGACCACAACGTGAATTCGGTAATAGATCTAGCATATCAGGAATAAGCACATAGTGTGTGATCCCCAGGTGTCGAAGCAATAAGCTTGGAGTACAGTGTTTTATGCTTCAGCGTCCAGAAGTTTACAACCCACTTTTCGGGTATGTCCACATCGTGCGGTAATTTCTTGGGGAGGAGCCCGAACCAGACGCGAACCAGGCTTTGAGTACACCGATTTAAGTACCTGGAACTAGCACAGGTTACTTAGAGGTTGCGGTCACGGTGGAGTGGGTTGACGCCCATCTGCACAACCCGAGCGTCTATGTCACAAGCATCGGGTCAACGCTTTCACCTTTCAGATTCCAGGCCAAGCCAAGCCTTGATGAGGTCCAAAGCGCGCATTTCCCTCATGCTCGGGCCAAAGAAACCTTTGAATCCTTGGACACACTCGCTTTCGACGCCGTTTCACTGGCCGTGGACTGTGTTTCCTGCCGTTCTGTCGTCCGTGCCCGGACACCTTGGTCATACCAGAAAACGTAAATAAGCCTCCACAGACCCCAGGAAGTCTCCACCCCGTTCTTTCCTTCGCCAATGTTCCACATCCCGTCATCCGCATACTCTTTCGCGACCTCGCCTTTCCGAGAGTTCATGCCACCAGCACCAACGAATGAAGCGGTCGAGGTTTCCCAACCCGTTTCCGTTTCACGACGACAGGATCAATTTACGGGGGATTATCTTCGCGATGATATGGCTGTCTTTGAGGTAAATTATCTCTTTGGGTTTTTCGTTCTGTCCGTCGCTGAATTGGCTTTAGATTGAGGGCGTTCTCTTCCGCGTTCCCAAGTGTCTCTTCGAGCCCGGTCCGGGAAAGTTCAAAACCTTGCTTTTTAATGAGAAGGAAGAGGACGAAGGGTCAGATAAGGCCATCATCTCTCTGCCCGACCTGACGGCGGACGAGTTCAGGGCTCTAATCGACTTTTTCCTCCCGTAGTAAGCCACTATCCAGTTGTTTCACGATATTCCGACATTGAAAGATTGTTCAGTCGTTGCTTGAACCGCAAGGAACCCTCGCTTCAGTACTGGACCGACCTTCTTTCCATCTCGACAAAGTACCAGCTCGAATCGATCCGCCCCGTTGCGATCAAGGGAATTGACAATTACAGACAAGAGATTGATCCCGTCGAGAAGTACGCGCTGGCTACAAAGTATATGGTCAAAGAATGGGAGGCTTCAAGCTTCAAGAGATTGTGTCAACGCGCCGATCCTCTCACCGTCGAGGAGGCCAAAAAACTTGGCGTGGTTGTCGTCACCGAGGTGTTCAGGGAACGCGAAAAGATTCGCTCTAAGCCAGACACGACAGATGAAGCACAGTTGCCCCAGCCACCGGTTGGATCAGTGAATCTCCCCAGTGGCCTCGGTACCACTACCGCAGCTACAGACCATGGACCCGGTCCATCCAATGCCTCTCAATCGAACCAGGCGTCAACGACTTCCGTGGAAACGGCCACTGCAAAGCCCGTCACCAACCCTGTGGGTGCGACCTCTACGTCCCCCGACAGCACGTGCTTTAAACCCGTCTCTCCCAAGGTCAAGGTTGAGCCGTCTGAGGAACAGGACATTTTCTTGAACCCCCAGCCCGCTCCCTCGTTGTTCCCACCGCCTGCTTCTGGGAAGACCACCCAGGTTCCTTCCGATCAGCATCGTGGAAACGACTCCTCCCCACGCCTCTCGGAGTCCGGTGATTCCAAGAAGCCAGCCCCCTCGGGTCCCGCCTCCACCATTTCCCAGGGTCAAGGCTATACGCTCTTTGGCGGAGTTGGCGCTTCATTCA
>Ga0307514_10001830_pt1 | contig 23590 bp, 26 predicted proteins | sample 16_EM_MG_FD_203088 | JGI IMG/M metagenome (GOLD analysis project Ga0307514, IMG submission 203088) | Populus trichocarpa ectomycorrhiza microbial communities from riparian zone in the Pacific Northwest, United States - 16_EM | ecosystem: Host-associated > Plants > Roots > Unclassified | place...
TATATTCCTACTCTTGGTCATTCGCTAGTGTCATGGAATGTATTGAAATCTAAGGGTTATGTGATGACGGGAGCTGGCGATGTTATTGTTGTATCATTGGATGGTAATCCTGTACTTATGACAAAATTCATTGGGGGACTTCCGTTTGTCGTACAAACCGATATCGAACATTCTCTTATTTCTACTGTGCCTGAAAATCAACCTCCGTATCAACCTCCGCATCAACCTCCGCATCAACCTTCGAAAAGATCAGCAGAGCAGGCATATTCACCAAATAAGAGAGGTAAATCAGTATCAGCGAAACATCATACCTTTGATTACTGGCATCGATTGCTAGGCTATTCAAGCAAGGTTGATAGTACGGCATATGACGACAGTCAAATCCTACCCCCAATACCACTAGATTTTACCTGTGAAGTATGTATCATGGCGAAATCGACCAACACAATCCCACCAGGATTGCTACCAGGAAATAGGACTACCAAACCATTCGAACTTATCTATAGTGATCTCAGTGGTAAACAGCCTTTACTATCCTATAGCAACTCCCTGTATTATATCACTTTCATAGATGACTATACACGAATGGGGTGGATCTTCTTCCTGAAGAACAAATCGGACGCTGCAAAAACAGTGCAAGAGTTTGTTAAATATGCTGAAAGACAGTTTAAAACCACTGTCTTGAGCATGATGACTGATAATGGAGTCGAATATATGGAGGCAACTACATACCTCACATCACAGGGCATAAAGCATATTCGCACTCCACCATACTCACATCAGTCAAATGGGGTCATTGAGTGATATAATCGTACTATACAGACAATGGTCAGAAGCATGCTGATTGACCTAAATCCAGCTGATAACCGTCTCTGGGCTGAGGCTTGTACAGCAGCTGTATATTTACGAAATCGCTTACCCCATTCACAGCTAAAACAAAGGCAACCTGAACTAGGGAAAACACCCTTTGAAATGCTGTATAATAAAAAGCCTTTGATTTCACACCTGCAACCCTTTGGCAGTTTTTGCTATATTCATATACCTGAAGAACACAGGTCCGCAGGTAGCAAGCTTCAACCAAGGGCAGAACGTGCGATATTCATTGGCTATACTGAAAGCCCCTGTATATATAAAGTCCAACAGCTTGCTACTAAGCATATGTTTACCGTTCAAGCTGCAAATTGCACATTTATTCCTAACAAATCTACCAACTCGCAACCTACCAACGCGCAACCTACCAACTCGCAACCTACCAACTCGCAACCTACCAACCTAAAGCCTATCAGTCTACCGTCAAATTTTCCATCAATCTCGACATCTGAACCTAGTTCAAATTCTACATCAATTCCGACGTCTGAGTCTAGCTCAGATGTAATAACCTATCCGCATACATTGCTTGCAACTGCACTTGCTGTCAGCGAAAGCGAACCAAAGACATTCAAGCAAGCAACCTCCTGCGCAGATACTCCCAGATGGTATACAGCTATGCAGGAAGAGCTAGATTTGATGAAGGAGCAGGACGTATGGACAGTGGTACCAATACCCTCTCCTAAGCACAACATTGTTGATTGCAAATGGGTATACAAGATCAAACGAGATTCCGCTGGTCAAATCAAGCGATATAAGGCAAGGCTGGTAGCAAAAGGGTTTTCCCAACAACCTGGTACTGACTTTGACGAGATCTTCTCACCAGTGGTAAGATATGACTCCTTAAGACTGCTCATAGCACTGTCTATTAGCCTAGGCTGGCAACGGCCAGATCAAATGGACATTAAAGGTGCATTCCTATATGGCAATCTGAACAAGGAGATATATATGCGGTTGCCTCCAGGATATGAGGAAAAAGGTCAATGTGCGCGCTTGAATAGGTCTATATATGGACTTAAACAGTCACCGAGACAATGGTATCAGAGATTGACCGGATTTCTAATACCATTAGGATACGTGGCTGCCTACTTCGATCCATGTGTATTAATTCACATGGAACACAAAGTGATTGTTGCCATATATGTGGATGATATCACTATTGCCGGGCCTAATACCACTCAGAGAGAATATCTGAAGAAATCACTAAAGGGTGAGTTCAAACTCAGTGATCTCGGGTCTCTTAACTGGCTATTAGGCATCCAGGTTCAATGGCAAGATGATAACAGCTCGGTCACCCTCTCACAACAAGCATATATTGACCAACTGCTCATTCGATTTGGGATGGACTCATGCAATCCGGTGCATTTACCTCTGAATCCAGACATTAAATTGTTTAAGGCTCAGGATGGTGATGACCTTGCTGAAGTTTCCCGATATCAACAGATCATTGGCTCTCTTATGTATCTTGTGATCGGTACCCGACCTGATCTTGCATACACAGTTTCTGCGCTATCGCAATTCTCCTCAGAGCCTACTACTCAGCATATGGGTATACTCAAACAGGTTCTACGATATCTAAAGGGTACAAGAAACCTGACACTCACATACCGAAAACTACGAAATGTGACACTATCAGGCTATTCTGACTCTGATTATGGAGGGGATAGAAACGACCGGAAATCAACGTCGGGAAACATATTCCAGATAGCTGGCAATACAATCGGCTGGCGGTCAGTAAAGCAACAATGTGTTTCAACCTCGATGGTGGAGGCTGAGTACATTGCGCTTTCAACCACCGCAAAACAGCAGATATGGTTGCAGAATGCTCTGGCTGAACTCCGACTTGATTCCGACATACCAGCTGCACTTAATACATCTACGCTACTTAGCAGAAGCCAAGTCCCTAACTATTCCAAAGGCACTGGGCTGACTGACCAGACAGATGCGGAATTAGTGCGTTAACAGCGTTGGCGTTAATGGAAGTGTATGACCTCAGGGTAGTCGCTCATAGTCATTCCCAGTCTCTTGACGTTGAGAGGGTAACCTGGTGAAGTGGGTAACCCGGTGTTGTGTTGTGATGTGATGTCGCTTAGTCAGTACCAGTAGTGCCTACCAGGCTACGTTGGGTTCTAAATTCAAAATTCAAAATTGTCTTGGCAGCGCAACCACGAATCACAGGTGCCCTGTCCAAGCCATATAGCTTTGCTCTTATCGAGCACGCCTTACGCCCGAGCCTGTGACTTCGTGTCAATATCCCACCATATATCCCCTTCTCTGAGCGCACTTGGCCAGTATGCTGTTCTCGTGCCCAGACTGATTTAATTTTGTATGGTAGTAAATCGCAAAAAATATGGGCACGACACCAGTTAGTCTGGTTGGCACAAGCCCCTCGGTAGACCGTATAGGTTTGCATCGTGAGGCATGCTGAGAAGTGCCAATTACCTATGCAAAGGCATCGCTTCCCCATTCCCTGCCACCAATCAGGTACAGAATCAACATTACAGTACCTCCGTATCCCAAGTTTCAGGGTCTTTGTGCCTGTGTCCACATAGACGCCCAGGCAAGTCACAAACCCCAAAATCTACTTATGTACCCATTCGTACGGTACTGTGATATGTATTTTCGGGCAATGCACGAGTACATGGAACGAGGGTCAGTGCCACGTGACATCCCGCCAGTATAAATAGTACAGTACTAACTACTTAAACTCCTTTGGGATGTGGTTCGCGAACCTTTTGAGATTTTATTCAAGGTAAACAAACACGGAGCATCCCTGCCACGCCAAGAATTACGGTAAACAACGAAAGAAAAAATACCTTGAAGGGAGTTCCATTTAATCATGCAGAGTTTACATCACACAGGCATGATCAATAATCAAGAGAAAAAAAGAAGAAAGAAAAAAGTCCCTAGGAATACACAACGAGAACATTACCCCCACCCACACCAGCAACTATAAAATCCCAAAATATCCGAGAAATTATGCTAATAAACAATCGTAAAAGCATCCTTGCCTCTCACCCACACCCTTTCCTTCGCACATCTACTGCAGGCCATGGGGATGAAGGAAAAAAAAAGAAAAAAGGAAAAAAGGGTATCATATCTACCCAACAACGACAATTGTATCCAACACCGTTCCCTGCAACCCCGTCTTCTCCCCTAAAGACTTTGCCAACGTCTCAATACTTCCCAGTGGGTTCCGTCTCGGCCGGCCCGGGCCCCTCTTTACAGGTATAACTGGTGCTGCCTCTTCCTTCCCTTCCGCAGGAGAACCTTTCACCCCACCCTCCTCACCCTCCAACTTTATCGACCTACTCGCGCTCGCATATGTCCTATTCATCCTCGTCTGAATACGAGCTCCTATCGAAGTCACCAACGGCTTCACAGTCCCCATAGATTTCAACCCCTTAGCCACCACCGCCGCAGGATCCTTCACCACCATCTTCCTAATAACCTTCTTATTAAGCACCTTCTTGACAAGAGTCTTCTTCACAACCCTAAATGGCCTGCCCGGCTTCCTAATCCCCGAAGCTGGCTTCGTAGATGCTTTTGTGTCTAAGCCGACGGTGATGGAGGCCCGAATACGGTTTCGCGTAATCTTCTTTTTAGCTTTGACGGGGGTGGGTTTTGCTTCGACTGGGGCCTTGCGGCCGTCGCTGCGCTTGCCCATGGCACCACGGCACTTGGAGGAACCACAACGGCAGACTTGCTGGCTAACGCCGGAGAACCAGCTATAGGAGGCAAACTGTCAGTATACCTGAGGGGCATTTAAAGGCACCATGAGATTCATACTTGAAATTGTAATCGTATGTAAGCTCTTCCCCTGTTTCTACACCATTTTCACCAGCGAACAGTGCCATTCGCGGTTTGTTATCCACTATCCACTTTTCCATGCGGCAATTCGGCTCACAAGAGTCTTGACAGCGGGTCAGGATATACTTCCGGAAACTTTTAGATAAGGATAAGGGGTAGTCTGGTTGGATGAGGAGGTATACATACGATTTACAAACCGTGCTACTGATCCTCTGGTGGCGTCTATTATCATGCTCTGATCAAATAGCATAAGATAATAACACTGTGCCCTTCGTCAGTAACCCGTGGAACCCTGTCTACCAGAAGACGTACGCTATTATTTTTGTATATTTTCTTCATACGACTCTCAGTCTCCTCCTGTGAAATGATTTCACCGCAGTACTCTACTATAATCTGATTGGGTTCAAAGGATCGAGTAGCCCGGAGCCCAAACCCTCTATCCTTGGTCTGAGATTCACTCATCTGTCAGTCTCAAAAGATAACAACACCAATATCTAATGGTATCATCTAGGGCGGACAAACCTGTATGACTTCTACACCCTCCGCAAATTTCGTCTTCTTCATGACCCGTGCCTTCAAAGCAGCAAACTGTCGATTTTGACACCGTTCCGTCCCGACATTACAATTCTCATCGCTGCATTCGTAGTACACACAGCGATTCAGGCAGTTTTCATCACAGCCCGTTTCTGGTGTACATGTACATTTCCCAGTTGGTTCCGCATCTGATTTCCACAACTCACGAGCATCCCCAACCAGAATATCTATAACTATGTTAGCGCCGATTTACATCCATAAAAAATTCCAAGTAGCATTCCGGGTGTTTCAGGCCTCGCCCGAAATGCAAAAAAAGTACATACTTCGACTCAGACTCTTCCATCCCGGTGGATGGACCTTATAGGGTGTTGGTGAGAAAACACTGAATGGTAGCTTAAAATCGCGCCTATTATCCATCAACGCCAGTCCCTCATACATCGGCAACGGCAAAATTGGTTTCTGTTTTTTTGGTAGAGCCCCAGCACCAGATAATCTGCCCCGTTTCGTTCGCCGCCTATAGTCAAACTCATCTTCCTTGCCCACAAATAGCCCTTGCGTCGCCCATACCTTCTTCTTTTGTACCTGTGGCCTTTTCTCATCTTCATCCTCCCCCTCCTCCTCCTCCGAGCTAGCCCCCTCTTCACTAGAATCCCCTTCCTCCTCTGAACTCTCTTCCTCGACTTTGACCTTTTTTGAGCTTTGCCACTTGTCCCAGGGTCTAGAACCAAGCTTTGCATCTGCGCTCCTTGACCCCGCAGCCATCACCTCGTGTGATCTCTTCCCAACGTCCCGTTTTGGCGTTTGTGTGGTGTCCCCGACTTTGGAGGTATTTGACGAAAGCAAACTCAACCGCGAAGATCTTCTTCGATATCCTTGCTCAAGCTGGATTTTCTTTATCTCTGCTGGATCTCTTATCTGAATGACATCCGAAAGCTGTGGTGAGGCCTGTTTCTCTTGAACGGGCTGACGAGGCTTTTTGGCCGACTTTGGTGATTTGACAAGAGGTGGCAGGCGCGGCGGGCGTTGGCGTAGGACACGCGTTTGTATAGGTGCAGATGCGGCCACAAATTCAGGTTCATCTTTGATCCCGAGCTCCGCCTCGACCACTGGATAAGTCTCAGGTTGTTGCAATCGAGGTTCCTCGGCCTCTAATGCCTCTAGTGCGTCTGATTCTATTGGGATTTGCTCAATCTTAGGCTTGACTTCAAGCTGTACCTCTGGGACTAGTTGTGATTCTGCGGGGGGTGATGGGATTGCATCCTCAGTTATATCCATTTGCGTAGGTATACTTCCCGCTCTCGAATTCTCCTTGCTGGCGTCACTTGTTGGTGCAATACTAGTTATGGCCGTGTCCATGGTGATAACACTGCTGGAATCACAATCACGAACAACAATGCAATCCGATATAGGTGAATCTGTATCTCGGGCCGCGGGCGGCGGCGGCGGGGAGGACATTGGCGGCAGTTGAGGCGACGACTCCATTGTGAAGATAGGTCAGTCTGATCGCCTCCAAGAGAAAAGCCCGGGCACCACACACAAACCGTGGGTATATTATTAATTTTTTTTTTGGGGGGGGGGATTTTTAGCAAAATTTTTGTTATGTGCAGGCTGTGTGTGGTCCCTGAGCAGAGATTGACCCCAGACAAGACTAAAAAGTTCACAGCTTTGGTCGTAGCCCAACAGACAAGGTACACGAGAAACCTAAACGCGCGCAAATGAAAGTCCTAGAGATAGGTGGCTGCAATGGGCAGAAGAAACACAAAACACGAGCAAGGCAGAACGAGGATACTTCGGCCAGCACGGATAGGAGACAGCAGAGACTCTGCTTCGATCGTGGGGAGGGGAAGGACCGGTCGGCCGGCAGAATCAAAGTAGCCCTCACGCGAAAAGAAACATATCGTTGAATGCAATGCAGCGCTGAAAATAGGAAGTGTAGGTACACCAATTAGGCGTTCAGCGCCACGTGACATGCAGGCGAGAGTGGCAGGCCCCAGCACTACGTACGGCGGCCGGCGGCGCGGCGGAGGTGCTGCCTGCTTTAGTGAAGGATTATCAGAGGGGCACAAGGCTCCAGCTGCAGCACTCACACAGCATTTTTTCTTTTTTCTTTTTCCGCCCCTGAGATCACGTTGTTGTCTACTGGTAACCTCTGTTTGTTGCCAGGCCGTCAAAACCCCCACGCAAAAAGCTCCCCTCTTCCAACTGAAATACATCCGAAAGTAAGATATATTAATTACAAAGTCTCGCCCCTTGTATATGCCAGACGACGTGAATGGGTAGAGGAGCAAGACAGCACCATGCCAGCTCACAGGGAATCAAAGAAATATAAAACCACTACAAAGAAAAGAAGGAGGAAGAGCCGCAAAGCAACAACCAGAAATCATCATGACTGTAAAATCATTCTCTCTACCGTTTCCACTCTATTCTCATTCGCAGTGTTACCTTCTTCCACAACCACCCCAAAGTCTTGTCTCTCCGAGGCCGTAGAGTCGGACATGGGGCCTATCCGTATGTGTTCTTCAAATCGTTGGTCGCCTGGGACATATTTATTTTTTAGTTGGACATAACTACTCGAGCGTTAGGAAACCTGTGATCAAGGGGAACTGTCGCGGCACCCACGTTGGTGGTCTAGGTCTACATAACACATTGACGAAGTTCTTGAACCAGCTCAATTGGTCATATGCACGATGGCGGTCTTGTGGGGCTAACTTATTGCCCACAAGCTGTAAAATTGTTAGATGCCGTAAACTCAAGATTACAGAAAGAACGAAAACTCACATATTCCCTTGTAGTTTCTCCTCTTGCCATTAAACATATATGATACCCCGTAAGAGCCATTGGGTATGGTGCAGAAAATGCACCATAGAGCATCATAGCAAAAGGAACCCTCAGGACACTAATTGCGTGTGAGAACGACTTCCCATCTTCTTTCTTCCACAGCATAATATGTGTCGTCGACAAGGCCAGGAGATAGAAAGCCAAAAATGTCGCCGTCGAAACAAATGTGAAGAAATATCTATAATTCCGTCGTCCAACACAGTTATTTAGCCACACGCAGTGGTGATCTTGGGTTTCTATACAATTATCACAGACTCTGCAGTGGTGACATCTTGGTGGGCGCCAAATGCGGCATGTGCGGCAATATTTGACGGGGACCTCAATTGGGATGAGATTCTTTGCAGGCGGTCGTATCCGGGCCCAGGTATTCGTTGGGGGCACTGATAGCGGGTCATCAGAATCATCTCCTTCTAGTGGATGGAGATTTCGAGGAAAGATCTAATTAAGTTAGACGAACCGTAAAATAAAAAAATAAAATTGGAAGGAATGCTCACCCCTGGATCTGACACGGAGGCCTTTACAAAAGAAACTAAGCATATCAGAAAAAGGTATGCATAAGTAACTGGAAGTGCAGGTGAGACATGGTTCCATAGCCACTCAGCAGAGTACCCAAAGAATAGTCCTGACGGCAGTACCAGTAGGATCGCTGTCAAAATATTCATTGGCAAATCATTCGCCGTCTGAAATCTCCCCCAACAGAAGAAGTTCGTATTTCCCTGAAAATGCTCAAAGTTCCTCGTGACCGGCATCCTGATGGCTTTCCTTGATTCAGAACTTCTCCTCTTACTAGACCTCGATGACGCATCCGCCCCCTCTTCTTTTCCACTCATATTCATTGCATTGTACGGTGGTTCCTCGGGGGTATGTAGTGGTGACACAGAGGTCTGAGACTGTAACGTTGCTCCCGTCGGACTCGCTGATTGCCCCCGCCCAATTTGAAGAGACAGATGTCCACCATCTGAATCACTAAAAGTGTCCCTTCTATTCTGTGGATCAAAGGACGTCCGTCGATTGTACATATCCTCATTCAAGTCACTCCCAAACACCGGTGTGCTAAGTCCCAATCGATTCTGTTCTGCCTCTTGATCCTCCTTCATCTTGCTCCGCTGTGCCTGCAGCTTCGCAGAGCTCATTGGTCGATAAAACGCATGTGATGTCAGTGATGGAGCGTGTGTCCTCGACGCAGATGAAGTAGGCCTATTTCGTATACTGGGAGTAAACCCCCGCCTTGACGGCGGAAGGTTTGTCCATTGTCTCGCTGTACTGCTTGCAGCTGTGCTCGGGCGGGAGAAAGTATCTGGCTGTGGATCTCCCACGGAGATCCTAGTTCTGATAGGAGGTTGTGCTGAGTTACGCTGGCTCATCCTCCCTGGTGTTAAATCCGAACTTATGGCTTCGCTTCCCCCATCAGTCCTTGTATCGATATCGGTCATGCGACTGCTAATGACACTTTGACCATCGTGTTCCTCATCGACCTCAGCGAGAGAAAGTGGAAGACCATGGTGCTGCGGTGGCGAGCTCGGGTACAAAAACGACGACCTAGGTGAGCCTGGATTGTTCATATTTGAACGAGTGACTGTAACTAAACAAGGAACAGAATTATTATTACAAAAACGGCTTGTCGATGACGGTGGTATAAGTGGCGACCAGCGAAAAACGCGATGAAACCTTCCAGCGAATCGGAAACCACCCCTAGCATGTATCTATCGTAGCGTTTCAAATAAAGACAATGTCGTATGGTATGCTGCGGTAAGCGAATGGCTAGAGGGCGGCAACGAGATGGCCCTTTGGTGGAAAATTGCTTGAATCCACTGTTATGTAGAAATTCTTCTGGTTTAGAGCCTGCAACAGGGGGTTGCAAATAGGGCGATTTGGAGATCTCCGCTTGGACACAGTCACCTGGCTGTGATACCCTCCTGCATTACCTACCTGGTTGCCATTCGCCGCAAGAACTTATTGAATGGGCACTCCAGTCGAGAAGAGTTCAGTGCATGTACGGAGTACTTGGGTATGTATTATATTGTATTGTATGTACATATGTACATGTATGCACTGTACTTACAATTCGTAAATAAATAAAAAAGCTGCTCCAACCGTTGCTGCCTCAAAGAATCTGTGATGGCAAGCTCCCCCGTAAGGAATAAAGACAACAAAAATGTTCTCGGTACTCTATCTGCATGGAGTCAGTGAATAGAGACTTTTCGCTAATCTCTCCTTGCTGATATTGCTGTAGTAAGTGAAAATCTAGTCCTACATGTACTAGCAGGCCCGGAGACTAGATACTGTGTGTCAGTCAATATGTTTCACACACCCCTAGGCCTTCGGGATTGGGGGCCTCGACTCTCCTCATTACGGGAAGGAAGTCCAGTTCCGTGCAGAGTAAAAGCTGATATCATCTCGGTGTCCATTGTTTGCTATTATCAAACGAGGATCGGAGTTGGGCTAAGAACTCTATCTCATAGTTGATTGAGTTATGTGGAGACTAACAAGAAATAGTCTGGCATCTGCGCTAAAGCTATCTTCGGCTAAGATTTAGGCTAGATAGGTAAATACATGATGCGCCATAGGATGTGTGGTAGTGGTGGCAGTGTCTGGGTTATGGATAAGTAGCATAGCAAAGATCAGGGTAACTCTTAGTACCAGTATCCGTTTAATACACAAGTTACGACTTAGTAGTATACGATTTATTATTCCGAAGCAACGCAAATAAATAATAGTATGGGAACAGGGAGCGAGAGCACATTGATAGAGATAACTACCGGTATATTTTTCAAGTTTTCCTCGAATCTGGGTGACTACACTGTTGCCGAGCCTCACTAGCCCCAACCGCAATCAACGTCACTCACCCCGCGGAGCCGCCCATCGCAACAACAAAAACACCATCACTTGTCCCCTCTCTACTATTACAATGGCCTCCTCCGTTCCCAACAAAGTCGGCAGGGCTCTCCTGACTAAGGGTGCCAAGCGGGACCCTGAGCTCTATGTACGTTTTTTTACCGCATCCACGCCAGCGCGGGACAGAGTTCACTGACACCGAGTATGGGGGAATAGGCTCTTATGGGTGTTATGTGCGGTATCTTTGGGGTTGCTGGGTATTATTTTGGTACGGAGGCCTGTTGCTAGCAAATTCTTTTCTGGAGGGTATACATGGTGGAAGGGGAGAGAGAACTGGTTCTGCAATTGGAAAAGGAGGATGAAGAGATGCTCGCGGGGGCCTATATGTGTCCATGGCCATACCCTCATGCGGGATACAGATATCGCTTAACTTCCAGGTTCTAATAATCCCTCTAGGCCGAAACCCAACCACCACTACCAGCGAGCAAAAGGTTGCTATCGCCAGCTACCCATGGAGCGACGGTGCCAAGCCAGATTCCACTGCTAAGTGAAGAACCCCATCGTCTCCAAAACGGCAGTCTCGATTCGGGAAAGCCCATATCCATCAATACCCCTACTAACTCCCCCTCATTCAGATACCAATACCACCCCAACGCCAACCTCCGCAATCCCCCCAAGGACGCCCCCAGCGCTCTCCACTCTGTCGTTGTCCCCAATGTCAATCTCCCTAAGGAGCTACATGAGAAGTACAACAAGTGGGGCAAAGAGGGATTCTAAACGGCACACAATATGGGAAAGCATACTGGTATTGGAAAAATAGGCGTTGCACCTGTACATGAAGAGGTTAGTGAGGTGAAGAGGTAGTGGTTTGGAATATATGCAGCTTTTGGTAGATAGAGAGGGTTCTTTTATTCAAATTCCTAGTGTGCATTACTCAGTAATCATGAATGCCTTCTGCTGAAAATACTTTAATCTCAAACCCACGATGGCAGTGTAGCCTTGGGCCAAGGGCAGCAGGGTGCAATTGGGTCTGCACCCCATGGTACATCACCTGAACATTTGAGATGGGTGTATCCCAGTGCAGTGAGAGCCACTCTATGTTTAACACTTAATTACCCTCCGTTTGTTTACCTGTACATACAATGAAGATAGAAAGATTCTCTGGCTAAAAGAAAGGCTGGGATGTATTAAGTACAGGATATGAGATCCCTCACAGTAATGTTCCCTGCGAAGCGTGACGGTATCAATGGATAGAGCCCTAGCTGCCAGAGCTACCACTCTCTGCTGCCCTCACTCCTCAATTTCTTCAACCCAACCCATATCCACCCCCAAATCACGTATTATATCAGATACTTGCTCCCACCTCTTCCTTAGCATGGCAAGAACGTTACTCGTTGATGCCCCCCTGCCAATCTCAAATTCCTCCAACCTATTCAACTCTTGATTTACACTGGAGGCTCTGTGAGTCAACTCATCACAGATACTTTTCTCCGCTTCCCACACGAGATGTTCTTCCCTGGCACCATCATACACTCCAGCGATGTACATCTGAAACCACTTGAGCCTCTCAGCAACATTGCCTGATCTCAAATTCAGCAATGACATGCGAAGGGCAACTTGTGAGCGAAAGCAAAATCCCGCCTGATCGAGATTGTAGCCACCAAGGAAATTGCAGCCTTCGAGGTGAGATTTTTGGGCTTTATTGAGGCGGGGAAGGATGAAATTGTCAATGTTTATATCGTCATATTTATTGTTGTCGAGAATGAAACCATCTGTTCCAAGATTTCCATTACAATGCTGTATGAAGGGGGGGGGCTTAGAATCTTACATTCGCAAAGCAGAAAGTCATTATTATGGGGCCCATAGCTCACGAAAACTTGTTCTCCAGCTCTGTAACCCCGGTCACTGATCACAGTGAATCCCTTGGTGGATAGTTCTACTTTGCACTATGATTGATAGAGGAGAGTGGTGTTAGCCAAAGGCATCAGGTGAAATTTTTGACAGGCTGATGGTGGCTTTGACTCACTCCTTCATCTGAGTGGTTGAAGTAGTCTATGAATGGACATAAACACATACAATCCTCTCTCAAGGCATCCTGATATGACGCAGGTTTATAGAATAGAGTACGGGTATTGACTACAACCCAAATATATCCACTAGTTAGTTTAGGCAAAGGTGGCTGAGACGCTGAAGTCGTGGGAGATACATACCAACCACCCACGCATGTTCAAAGCCCTCTCTAGTGACTTGAAACCCCAACCTCCTCACCTTATCAAAGTCTACCTCAAGCTTCTCTCGTTGGCGATTCACGTGGGCTATTACAAATTTGGCCACCAATTAGTCACTTAAATCCAACACAGACGGTCAAATATAGAGGAATTCTGCTGTGGGAGGCGGAATATACACTCACATATCGCACTTGGTGTCAACAACTGCTGTGTTTCCTGCGGCCATAGTAATGGCATAAATTCTTTGAAGCTGTCATGATTGGGCCAAACATCTTGCCATGGCTTTTGTTCGTTATATGATTCTGTTGCCAGTACAGCAGCTATTAAGGCATGCGTCCGCACTCCTCGCTCCCTACCATTTGGAAGGGTAGGGACTGAAGCAATAGCAACCTCTCGAGTTAGTAAGGAAGAGGAAGGGGCGAAAACAAGGTTTTCTCCCGCCTGAATACCAAAATATTAGCACCAATTCGTACAAAAGTGATACCGTTTGGGTCTTAGGGGAGAATCGCAATGGTATCAAGTGAGGAATGGAAATACAGAATACATTGACATGTATGCTGTAGCATAGAGCCCGTTACGAGGTCTAGCCAATTAGGCGTCTGATCGTAGCATGTATGTACTCTACAGTACCTTTATGTCTTCAGTCGCCACAATACCAATACCAGCATTTGGAATGGCTGCCACTTTCACTTTTTGAATGATAATACCATTTTGCCCTGCCCACGTAGTGAAATCATCATGCACCTGGCCAGCAGGTAGGTGCGGAGTTGGTTTAACCATTGGCAGTAATTACGTTTGTTTCTTCAAACTGTACCTATTAGTTTAGCAACGTTTCTGGAGAGAAGCCATAACTCACCCATGCACCTCAGCTTCTGAGTCACCTGTCACTTGGAGTACCTAGGTAAACCAAGCCTGCAGGCACGTGCAAACCAAGACCCTTGCAAGTGGTAAAATATCGGTGGAACATGCAGAACTTTGCAAATTTGGTGTGTGTGGTTTAAACACTCACGTTCGTAGATCTGCCGTGGAGCCCGAGGATAGCTGAAAGGGACATCCCTGCTGTTCTGTGGCTACCCGAGCCAAAAGCCGGGAAACCATGGGAAATTTGACAGCACGTAATTGGGAGGAACGGTGGCGGATAGATAGACAAGACGACGAGATCGATCGATCTGTACCTGAGTCGCTTGTCGGGTTGACCCGAGCAGGTGATCAATATACCTAACGCATAAAGTGCCAAGAGTGTCACAAGACCGCAACATTGGTGGTGTTACCCTGAACCAAGGCGAAAACTTGCAGGCTAGCCCTCTTGTGTAACTCCCCAATGCGTATTGCCGGCCAGGCCACTAATGTCTGCCAGCTCACGGATTCGACAAAATTGATTGAAATAAAAACTATAAAATCCAATCAGGCCACTGTGCTTCTAGCATTGAATTGACAGGAATGCTATGGGATTGTGGTATGAGAACATTGTTGACCAACAAACCGTCGATCACGCGTGCCATGCCCCACATCCATAACTACTAGCAGCTCCTAAAGTTTTCAAACCACGCGGGCATTGCCTACCAAATTAAAGGCACCCGTGTCGTTTGCTCCATGCTGTACTGGGAGTCTGAAGATAGCCTTTCCGTTCTGGATGAAAACCGAGTAGCATCATACAGACGTGGATACTCTGCCAAAAACCTCAGGATGTGGGGCGATGGTCACGTTCCCGCCAAGCTTTAGCAATACATTCTTGCTAACGCGCGAAACAGGGCAAAAAGCAGGGCCTCCCATGAAGGTCTGAGTACTGCAATGCAGCTTTTTGGCGTGGACTCCGTTCAACGTGGACGTTGTATCCGGGAAAACTAATTATAAGTCAGGTTTACGATCTTCATGCATACAGATACATCTGTACTTGACCCTTTCGAGAGTAGAAGACAGCTCTGTGAGGAGTCTTCTCCACGTCGGCCGCCCGTCCTACCCCGTCCTGGCTCATCGGGCTCTGCTTTACATCCAGCGGCGAATACTCCCCAGATCTCGACCAGATCACACGCCCCATGGCCTGGCCAGGAAGACTGCAGTGCAGCTCCACTGCACAGTGCGCCGTGCGTTCGTGGTGTATGCCGTAGTCTCCAATGGCCCAAGAAACATCCCTGCATTGTGGCCTTGCAATTGAAGCTGGCTTTGCTTGGCTCCCAGTTACCCCAGAATTTTGCTGCAGCTGCCGTTCTGCAGGGACTGCCCCAAGCAATCAACGCAACCCCCCCACAGTCATCTGCAAAACCCACTCTCTAAACAGCTTTCCGGCAATACAGTCCAATTCCCAATTGGCAACACTCCTGTGCAGTAACTGGCCCAGTAACTGGAGAATGCAACATTCAACAGGGATAATGCTTCAGTCAGCTTTGGACACTGCCCTCCAATTGGCTGCACGTTCGACAGTTGAATGGCGAAGTGAATGGGCACTTTAATTCTTGCAGAGCGACAACTCTCCACAAACTTCAACCTTCTCTAAACAACTCACGAGAATATCCTGTTTTTCGGTATGAATCCAAACGAACCTCCGCGTCCAAAGGGCACTCAAGGCCAGCCTCCAGACAAGCAAGAAGTGGCGAAGGCTATGAACTTGGCCTTCTACCAATTCAAATTGATCTATGTAAGGGATGTTATGTTCAGAATTGCTTTCAGAATGGTAATTAACGAAGAAACGAACAGCTTGCCGCAAGAGATGTGCTTCCCGCGTCGACATACGAGCTCTCTCATTTCGACGTTATCAGCCATCAGTTGCTAGACAATGCTACGGATGAGCTGCGGAAGAAGTTTGCGGAGCCACCTTACTCGACTGCCCTAGCTATATCATGGGCACCAAGGGAATTTCTGTACAGAGCCTGGAGGACGGGTCGGCGTTCACGCTCAATGAAACGCAAGGACCAGGCGCTTGATAGTCCTTATTCCGTCCCGAAATCGATGGATTCTGGGATGCTCAATAAACACGCCCATTCAGCAGTTGCCGCCCAAGGCCTAGCAACCGGAAAACATCACGAGCATGATTGGCTGAGTGTGGTCTTGAGATAGAGTACGTTCAGTTGGTTTCAATCTCCAACGCCCCAGACTAGACTTTTCAACTGATAATCCCAGTGTAGCCCTTCCACAGACCTACTATTAAGACTGAAGCCGAGCGGAGGCTAGAACTGCTGGTGAAAGAGGACGACAAGAACACAAATTTGACGACTGGCGCTCGAGTCAGGAGTGCATCTCACATGATGAGAGTGTGGTATCGGCTATCATCGATACCACTGACTGAAGCGGGAAATACACACTCTTTAGCTAACTTCCCTTTGTTTTCCCTTTGCGTCTTTGATTTCCTAGCGGCGAGATAGGCTGTCATTTCTTTCGGTGCCGTCATGGCTCTTGCTGGCGTAATTGGGGGGCTTGCCTCTCCTAAGCACCTCATAATGTTTCCGGCGTCAATTTCGGCTAGTTTTGTTACGAAACATGTTATGTAGTTACGAATTCCTGTACACAATCATCTGTATCCCAGTCTCGGACAGCGGAAAAATTTTCGCAGGGTTTCCACAATCTATGCGACTTTTGGCGTGACCACCACGAGCCAACTGGATCATCCGCGGTCGTGGATAGACCACCCATTTTGGGTTACCAGAGAAGAGCATTTTGAACAAGATGCATTCTATAAGGGCCCAAGTAGTTCTCACGGGGCTAGGGCTCTCCACCTAATGCAATCAGGCGTAATAGTATCACACCTCAGCCTGATAGAGAATGCAAAGGATGGCTCAATTTAAAAAAATTTGATAAGTGAACCAGACTGATAAGCCCTTGATTTGCAAGAGGGCTGCTCAAGAGGGGTACTATAAAACAACCCTGCGCATCTTCACCAACCAGGTAACCCCTGATCACGTGCTCCGCTTGTTCAGACGAACGAAACTATGCCCAGGTTTGATACTCAACTCGACAGCGTGATGGCGTCCAACCCGATGACCCAGGCCCTCTTCAGATGTAAACCGCTGGCAGTTTTCGGAAGGCCTGCCACTAGACTTATCCTACGACCGTTCTCCTCTGCTCCGCGATTTTTGGCTCAGTCCCCCGGTTTTGATTCGTTAGGGCCTATTGAAGAGAAGTCATGGGAGTTCGACGATATCAGCTCGATAAGTCACGCAGAACTGGACCAGCACAGGGAGGCTAGAGAATATGCCAGGATAATGATCTATGAGATGCCTCTATTAGCCCGTATGCATGCTTACAATCCCTCCGAGAGTTGCGGGCCCAATTGCTGATGTCCTTCCTGTTCTTCAGAGTATGCACAACCATTCCAACCCCCGACTCGGGAACAGATATTGCGCTTCCGATACACAACATATATGGGTGAAAAGCACCCTTCCGAGTCCAAAGTCGTGATGGAATTTACAACCAAGGACCTGGGCCTTGAGCCTGTATCACGGCGGAAACTGATCAAATTGGCTGGGGCGAGGTACAACCCAGAGCAGGATCTCGTCCACATTTCATCTGAGATGTTTCAGACACAGGCGCAGAATAAGCGGTATCTCAGTGACCTATTGGACAAGCTATTGGCGGAGGCAAAGGTAATTTGGGTCTTGATGCTTGGGGATACATAGACGCTGACCTGGATCAATGACAGGATTTGACCGATGATTTTGAAGATATTCCCTTCGATTTCAGGCATTTCGAGAAGAAGTTTACAATGAAGCCAAAGTTCCCGGTGGAGTGGCGGATGACGAAGAAAAGGAGGGATGAATTGAAAGCAATGAGGATGCAGGAAATGGGGGTGCAGTATTGAGGACACGGCAAATAAACGATGGGAGATTCACTCCCGATGTAAGAATGAGCTTTTTTTTTTTTTCGCCTTTCCCCCCCGAAGGGGGCCTTAGGTATGAGGTGTATGAATGATTTGAGTCTATACGCCTTTCCCCCGAAGGGAGCCTTAGGCTATGAGGCAGAGCATGAATGAGTATTTTTGCATGATCAGGATATCATGCATTTTGCGCAGACTGTATAAGGGACTATTTGAAAAACATTGTATATACATATCAATAGTCTGGTTGGCACACATAACAATTACATGCATCAAGACATTATTTTACACCCCCCTCGCAATTTATTTTTGGGTGTGTGTGTAAATCCTTTCCCCGAAAACTTCTTCGGCTCAAGAATTCATCAATTGCGGCTCGGAAGGAGGAAATCTATCCTTAAGTAGTCGAACAAGGTGCAGACGTTTGCGGATCACATGTTAAGCTCGGATGATGTTTCGACTGAATTGTTTGGTCAGTGCCAGTGTTGTATGTATAGCAAAGTAGAGGAGTAATTTGTCCCAGTAAATTACTTTATATCTCCTCGCATGAAGCAAGCTACACCACGGACACGAGATTACACACCACGAAACTCCATCCGGCATTACATATCACCACAATTCCACCAGGGTAGGAGCGCGAGAGCTTCCAGCGGTTGGCCTAGGCTCCAGTCTCAACTCCTGAACTTGAAAGGAGGTTCTACAAATGGCCACGAAGGTCTACACAGATGTAGGCAGCTCGACTGGAATAGCTGGAGAGGCCAATTTCTCAAAACCACACCTCAGAGCCGACAAGAATATTCCAACAAATCCCGTCGAGACAGAACCATCACAGGAAGAATTGAAGAAAGCAAGAAAGGAAGCTCTGAACAGGAAATACAAGCATGTCTTTGCAATACATTCCGAACCCAGAACATCTTGTCTCTCTCATGAGGCGGTTGAGGTTCCCTCCTTTCTAGGTTTTAGGAATCTCATGGTTCTCGTTTTGAGTAAGTTGTACCTTACCAACTCCTTTTACGAGCCAGGCTAATGTACCCTTTCCAGTTGTGGGAAACCTCAGGCTTGTAATGGAGAACTACATGAAGGTTGGTCTCATTGCCATCCTGTTCCGGACTTGAGCGTTCATCCTTGCTAACATGGACACGGCTTGCAGTATGGTTTTATAATCAGCCTACAACACGATATACGGGTTGACGACATCCGAATGGGAGCTCTTCTCTACTTCCTCATCCCCGCCCACCTGTTTGTCGCGTACCTAATAGAGCTCGTTGCAGCTTCACAAGCTCGCTTAGCGCAGCCACGAACAAAGAAAGATGAGGAGCCCCCTAAGGCCTGGTTGCTGATTGCATGTGCGCATGCAGTGAATGCGACCCTGAGTTTGGGTGTGGCAAATTATGTGGTTTACTACAACATCCATCATCCAATGGTGGGGACATTATGCGAGTTTCATGCAGGTAGGCTTTTTTAGGAACCATGCGGGTTGTGTGGGGTACTTACTGACGTGGGGCGGAATAGTTATTGTATGGATGAAGCAATTATCCTATGCATTTACAAACCGAGATCTACGGTATATCCTAATTCATTCTTCTGATTGTTGCTATCTGACACTCGAATCACAGAGATGCTTATCTAGAGGGGTATCCCACACCAGAGGTTTATGCCTCGTGCCCTTACCCACAGAACATTACCCTCAAAAACCTATGTTACTTCTGGTGGGCACCAACATTGGTATACCAACCTGTGTATCCGCGGTCCCCAAGGTTTAGAAGGAGCTTCTTCTTTAAGAGAGTGGCGGAAGTTGTTGGCCTAAGTCTGGCAATATGGTTCCTCTCGGCACAGTATGCAGTGCCGACCTTGAAAAATTCATTGCACGCAATGGATAAACTAAATTTACCAGTTATTCTGGAACGATTGATGAAATTAAGTACCATCTCATTAGTGATTTGGTTGGCAGGGTAAGATGTGCCGAGGTCTAGGAGGGGAGTGATTCACTGACAGGTTATAGGTTTTTTGCATTATTCCAAAGTGGACTGAATGCCCTTGCGGAACTTCTTCGGTTTGGGGACCGGGAATTTTACACGGAGTATGTACATCATGTACCTTTTTTGTTTTTAGGCACATACTGATCATCTGACAGCTGGTGGAACTCTGGGTCCCTCGGCACCTATTGGAAGGTAAGGTATCTCCAGATCCATAGAGATGGGATTCTTACCTACGCGCACTCAGCTATGGAACAAGCCCGTCTATCACTTTATGAGACGTCACATTTACGCACCACTTGTTGGGCGTGGAGTCAATCCCCGTGCCGCAAGTATAATCGTTTTTACATTTAGTGCATTTTTACACGAATTACTTGTTGGGGTGCCGACTCATAATATCATTGGTATGGTATCATAAGAAAATCAATATCTCCACTGGTTCTCACGGATTTATAGGCGTTGCATTTGCTGGAATGATGTTTCAAATACCATTGATTGCCATAACGGCCCCACTTGAGAAGGGGAGGATGAGTGTCATTGGAAATTCAATTTTTTGGTGAGTGTGAACTTTCCAATGGGGGGTGCCGTCCTGAGATGGTGAGCTGATGATTTGTAGGGTGGCGTTTTGTTTGGTTGGACAACCCCTCGCAGTCTTGCTTTACTTTTTTGCCTGGCAAGCAAAATATGGTGGAATCAAGCCTCGATGACTAAGTATATTGAGTCAGTTGGGTTATTGACTGTAGCGTATTGTTGTAGATAGAACCTTATCTTTGTCTTTTTTGTTTCTGTTCAGTGGTGATAGACCTCCCACCTTCGGATAAACAAACGCCTCTACATCCCCGTACCGTCCCCGTACCGTTGCCAACTGTCTGTCGTTTCGCTTAGAGTGCCGATCAGTAGGTACTAGGTACTAGCGCCCCCGAAGCGTTCAAAACACGCCGCCATCGCTCCCCCCACAACATTACCACACTGAACCCAACATCCGATTCACCCATGGCTCAGCAATCCTCAGAACCCCTTGACGAAATCGTCTGGCGCTCTCCTGGCTTGTACCACCAATTCTTCGGCGGCACCCTCACCCCCATGACGGCCCTGCTCTACTTCCGGGAATCTCCCTTCTTCGACCGTCTTAGCAACAACGGCTCCCTCTGGACCCAAGCCCAATACAACCCTGCCCTCTCCATCCTCCTCCACTCCCGGGAAGCCCTCGAAGCTCGACTTAAATCCATGACCGGGCTCGAATTCGTTATCGCAATGGAAGCGCCGGAATCTAATTTCTTTGCTATCCGGAAGCAGTTTCGCAGGGGGCGGAGGCTGCCGAAATTTGATCTTGGGGAGCGGCCAGATGCGGGGGATGGGAAGGTCGAGGATATTAGAGTCGAAGGCGTATTTTTCGTTGTTGGGGAGAATATTTATCCCGCTCCCAGGGTCGGGTCCGTGTTGGAGAGTAGGCAGTTGGCTGTTGTGACCCATTTGAGGAATGCGTTGCGGAAGGCGAGGGAGTTGACGAGGTGGACTCCCGGGATGGGGCATTACTATATGCCACCACCTACTAACGTCTCAGGGCCAGGCGGGGGGATAAGCTCTCAAGCAGAGAAAACACTCCCGCCTTCACAGGTTACTACGCAGCCACCAAGCCGGATTCCGACACCGTCGCAGTCACAGTCGCAGGCGTCGGGGGGTAATAACCCAGCGACACACTCGCAATCGACAACGGCGAGCTCAAGGATGATCATCCCGAGTAAAGAGGATTGGACCGAAATCGGGAATATGCGATCCAGTGTCTTCCTCTCGCTGAAACATGCTTCGGAGTATATGGACTCTCCGCCCCCGCAGCCGCCAGCGCCGCTACCTGCGTCGCAGATGAGTAGCCTTGGGAGTAGTGCGAAGAAGGCGGAGAGTTCGAATTCGAGTATAGTGGAAGGAAAGAGTATGAGTGCACCTGGTGCATCGGGGGCAGTGGTGGGGGCGGCGGGGGGAAAGGGCGGGGCAACGGTGTCGATTGTAGGACCGGTACCACCGGGCGCGGGCGCGGGCGCAGGGCAGATGGGTGTGGGGCAGGGGAGAGATGGGGTACCAAAAATCAAGAGGAGGAAGAGTAAGGCTGCGGGGATTAGCCCTACGTGAGCGGTTGGAGGGACCGGTCACGTGAGATGAACAGTGTGGGTTTTATAGTAGGGAATGATTGTGAGATTATGAATGTATGTATCTTTCGTGTATATCATATCTTTTAGGCCTATGTCTTGTGGTTTTTTTTATTATCAGCGCAGGAGTTACAAGGTTGTCTTGCATTGTATTATGGGTTTTCTGTTTTGGTGGGATAAGTATAATAGAATTATGAGATGATTATATGAGAAAAGGCAGAGCGAGCATGCAAAATCCTAGGCTCTAGTAATACAAGTGAGAAGAAAGAATATCAAGCAGTGTAAATCAAACCATCATCATCATCTAACAGCATTACCGGAGGAGAGGGCTCGCAATCATTTCAGCCCACTTCCTTTTTTCTCGCAAACCAACGTCCCAACCCCAATATCTCCCATCTCAACTCTATCCCCCGAGCTTTCTCACTCCTCCTGCAGTCCTGCCCTAACTCATATTCTCGTCTTCCTCTTCACTTAACTTCCGCTTCCCATTGACACTCCCATGCCCATTCTGCCCCCTTATCTCACCAAAAAAAATCATACCACCCTGCCTACTCTCTCCCTCCCCTTCTACCTCTCCATCCCCCGCTTCCCCCCGTTCTACACTACCCTCCTGCCCCTCATCTTCCCCCTCTTGAATTGTTTCATCTCCTTCGTCTCCCTCTCCACCAACACCATGCTCTAATCTTCCCCTATTTATGGTCATCTGCCCAGCGCCAAGCTCCGCAGAGGCCTTCTTTGTTCGATCGGTTGCGATTTTCTTGTAAGGGACCGTGCGAGGGATGGTGTCGGAGAGGAATTCGAGAGTGTCTAGGGCGGCGACGGCGTTGGCTGCGTGTTCCAAGTTCCGCTGTTAGTATGTGGCTAGATATGGTGGGCAGGTGGGGTGTGTGGAAGGATATGATACCGAGATCTTTATACTGTAAATTCTTCCTTCGGTCTTTCTGCGCGCCTTTGTAGCCTTGTTTGGCAAGGTATTGGATAAACATCTCCTACATGCGGAGTTTAGCACTGTCCACTGCTTGAACTCCGGGCTGGCAGTGGTGGTAGGTTGCATGGGGTTGGGGAAATGGGAAGGGACGGAATGGGGACGTACGGCAGCTACAGTCACCAGAAACGCAGCGCTGCTGGAACATGTCCCGATTTCCTCGTCGAGCTTAATGATGCGTTTTACACGGGTGACTTTTGCAGCAACGCAATTGTATCAGCATGGTTCTATGGAGGAGAAGAAAGGTTGGGATATCATACGTGGAAGAGCAGTGGAGCCATTGATTTCGTCTGCAGGAGGTATTGACTCGATGTTGTATGGCATTGTTATTGGGGATGAAGTGAAGAAGACTGGCTTCCTGAATACGTAGTGTTCGTAGAATAGACTCCACTGGTGAAGTCGCAGAGTCCTTTCTTTCTTTGTTGCTTTGTGGTGGGGATGGGGGAGAGCTTAGAGGGTGTTGTTCAGCTAAGAAGGATTGGAGTGGTTTTTTGCGTGAGCTACTACTAGCTGCTGGATCAGTGCCAGGCCTCGTTACAGGGCGCTGGAGACAGGTTACTATTTTTTTA
>Ga0307514_10001831_pt1 | contig 23585 bp, 33 predicted proteins | sample 16_EM_MG_FD_203088 | JGI IMG/M metagenome (GOLD analysis project Ga0307514, IMG submission 203088) | Populus trichocarpa ectomycorrhiza microbial communities from riparian zone in the Pacific Northwest, United States - 16_EM | ecosystem: Host-associated > Plants > Roots > Unclassified | place...
CGTGGTCATGGAAACTCTTCCTATATTGTCGAATGGACTTCGTTGGGAGATTTTATAATCAGCGCCCAGCTACGTGTCGCTGGGGACTCGACTCACCTCGTTGTCGGACTTCATGCCCAGCTTCTTAACCCTGGACCTGACAGCCTTCCTGACAGCCTTTTTCACGACCTCTGGCAGATTCTTCTCATCAAGCGAGTGTAATAGCTCGCATAGCTCCATGTCGTGGAAATGGGAGTTATGGATATCGGGTTCAAGGGCAGAGGGAGCCATCGATGTCCTGGGAGTCCTCGACAAGACCGTCCTGACCATCTCCTCTTCTTCCTCGTCAAGTTCTTCGTCGACTTGCGACTGCGTACGGGACTGGACGGGAGTCTGTTGTTCGTGGCCGTGGTGTTGATGGCCGTTCGTGCCACTGATGTGACTGTGACTGTGACCATTCGTCATGCGAGGAGACAGGGCGCCTGTAACCTGCATCAAGTCTTCCTGGGTAACTTGTTGACGAGGTGACATTGCGCGAACAGTGGGGCTCTTTGGAGACATCGGATTGGGTATAGGTTGTCCTTGGCTCCTTGGAGATTTCATAAATAACGCGGCGACGGCCTGTTCCTTCTCTTGCAATTCCTGTTCCAATTGAGCAGCCCGTTTCTTGTAGTATTTGAGACCAACCACGCTTGGAGAGTCCGATGGTGCCAGTGTGCTGACTTTGGAGGGTACTCTTGAATGCCCGTGACCCCCTTGTGACTTGGATCTACCAGAATTGAAGGGAGGGAGGGGACCGATTTCTGACTCCGGCTGCGGCTCTTCTACTGCATGACTCTCAGCCCGACTATCGGGTAAGGGTGGATACCTGGTGCCAGTCTCAGTGCCACGGGACGTTTTCTGTGTAACACGTGATTGATTCTGGGAGAGTGCTCCAGAACGAGGTGACCAAGGCCGTTCGGCATCATTGACAGGGGACTTGGCGCGGCTAGAGGCTGCCTTCTGTTTGGATGGAGAGTGTGATAACTTGGAACCATTCACTGGGGACTGGACACGCCCATTTGTCACACCTGCTGTTATCGCGGGGGTCATGCCGAAGGACTAGTTCAAAGTGAGATTCCCAGTTAGCCGGGTTTTAGGGAGAATGCAAGGAGTATACCTGGAATGGGTTGTAGTCTGTTGGGGGGCCTGAGGTGGGTGCGGAAGAAGGGAGAGGGACACCAACGGCTTTGTTCGGTGACGCCTTATGTGATGGATGGAAGGGAGATACCAACGTCAGACTTGAGCATTCGACAACCGTCGCCACTACTCACTTGTTGATCCCAAGGGGCTTGACCCATGTTTCCAAAGGAAGAGCCGAGGGATTCGTATCGAATGCCGGGACCATCTTCGGGACCAGGCTCCACCTGGAGAGAAGCGGACGAAAGCAGTTAAAACCCGAAATCACATCACCAGACGCCAGGGAGAAGCTAGAAGCTCTTAAAGGATGCACTTACATGCGCAGTGGTCCTGATGGGTACAGAGGTCCCCACTTCAGATTCCCTTCCTTCTTGAATGTCTGACCTTATTTCGCGGTCGTGTTCGGTAGGCAGTACGCCGCTGGGACCCGGTCCGTTCTGACGTTTGTCGGTGACGTAGCTTAGTTCGGAGCGTCCAGAACGGCGGGCACCACTGCCGCCCGAGTTGCTCCCCTTAAGCAGTGGTGACGTGACTCGTGCGGGTACCGTCTGGCTGCGTGGCGATGTGGGGGGATCAGTTCCTTTGCCGTCTGATTCGGGTGGGTCGCTCTGCATTCCTTCAAGGTACAACAACACTACATGGCATGATACCGTTAGTTTTGGAGTGCCGTGAGATGGGCATGGGACGGGTATTGACCTTTTTCGTTGGAAGCTAGTAGCGCTCATCAGCGGTGTGGGTGGGTTTGGATTGCACGAATGACACGTACCAGGAGTGCTTGACCTCAGAAGAATCTTATTCATGACCTCCGGAGAGCCAACGCGCAGAGCGGGACTGCCAAGTCCAGACATTTGTATCTCTAATCGCTAAAAGTCGTGGTCGAAGGTCCGAGTGGGAAAAAGAGTATAAAGATAAAACAAAGAGGGAGAAGCGCAAAGGAAATTGTGAACGACGGGAGTGCTTTGCCGGGGTTCCTGACGAACGTTGGCTGATATTGAAGTGAGGACGCGGGTGAATTGCAGACTGCCAGGAGGAGGAGCGAACGAGTGACTTGAGCCCAAACCAAGGGTAAACACGAACAAACAAGCTGCTCCCCGCCAGAAATATGATTTTCTCACACTCGCTCACGCATCGCGCTTGTCACTTCGCGCTAGTAGACACGAGGATACAGATGGTGGAGAACACCAAGCATGAGTGATAAAAGTGCGAGTCGTAGTTCGGAGGGTACCAAGAATCTCCATTTTCCGGGAAACAAGACACGATCGAGCCGCGATCGACGGGAGGTCACGGACTTGCCTTGGTCAGTCCCCCGTGCATCGTGAACCTTTCAGGCTGACGAAGCCAGCATCTGAAGGGCAAATGTATCGAGCCGTTTTTCCTACCGAGTCAACCTTCGGTCGTTCTCATCTCTGACTCCTGCGATTGGGCCGCACAGGGGTACAGAGAGACAGGGAGCGGGATCCCCAGCCCCGGCGTGAATTCAGCGTCCAATTGTCGTTGCAATTCAATCGTTGTTGTTGATTGCAGAGGCCGTGTGTAGTATACCCCCTCCTCCCCGCATGTGAGCCATCACGAGCCCCGTGTCATCAACTAGGCGGTGTCCGGGCCGCTTTTGAGATTCGTTGGCTAATCTCGGTAGTTATGATCATGATATATCGTACATTCAACGGATCAAGTTATCAGAATTAGTACCAAAAGGTGGGGTGATACATAGAAGTGGGATTGAGGGAGGAGCTTGATAAGAAACAACAGGGGCAAGTGCGGAGAATCCCTAAAATTATCACCTCGTTCTACGCTTGAATGGCACACCTATGTATACAAATATTGAACAAGACGAAGGGTAAACACAGGGAGGCGAAAGTTCTCGCACGAGAATGGTTCTCACGAGATCAGTCATCCTCGTGCACAACGATCCTGGCCACATCTGAAGCAGGAACAGCCAAAGATGGGCCGTCTTCCTCGTTAGTTGCATAGAATTGTTCGTCCGGAGTGGGACCGATTTCCTCATCGTCGCTTTCCCTGCCATCCCTCTTCTTGAAGACGAGTTCCTTCCCGTTCACTAGCCTGCGCTTCTTGATCGGCCCGTCGTCCTGCTGCCCGTCAGCTTTAGGAGTTTCCTTGGACGCCGCTTTGGCCTTTTCCTTCTTTTTCTGCCTCTTGGCACGATTTTTCGCCGTCTTCGCTTCGAGTGTTCCCTCTCGTTCTTGTTTCCGCCGCTCGAACTCTTGTTGATCCGATTCCTGGTGCAGAATGAGACTCGGGGACCACCGCTCGTCACTTCCTACAGACCTTCTTCGCATCATCCTCCATCAACTTCAAGCGTTCATATTCCCTCCGCCGGCTAGCTTTGTACACGTGAAACTCGCCGCTACCAGCTCCGGCACTGGAACCTTGGACATTCTTCATCATCTCGCGTGCTGGTCGGATGGCTTTCTCCTTCGGTGGTAGCGGGATATACGCGGGTTTCAACGGATCCTTGAGTAGCTTCTCAAGCTGAGCTCGCTGCTTGTCGAGGGGAGTCGCAGCATGTCGTTTGCTGGACTCTGCAATGGTGGAGGTTGTCGACATGGCTGGGGGTGTCCGCAAATTCCCACGCCGGGTGCACCCTTCACGATCACCAACTCCCGAACTTTTGATCGGTCATCTGGATGAGCATCCGAAGTCAACCATCTACGCAGCTGGTTACATACGGTGTTATCTCACCGCTAAACTGAGGCCAGATTGCGAAACACAAGAGACACCCCATTCTCCCGAATTTCTGTTGCTGTGGCACCCTCAAACGCAGATCGCGCGCATGCAATCACCACATCTCCACTAGCGGCAGAAGCTGATGAACCTTGCCGTATCCCCAAACACAGCCCAGGCGTTAGTGACGGGGTATAAGAGTGACGGGGTATAAGTATGCTCTGGTTTGCACACTGGATCCTCAGCTGCGCTCACCCATCGCTCTTACATTGGTACTGGCTACCTTGTTACTTGGCACCAATCTCACGACCTTCATCATGTTCAAGTCCACCATCTATCTGATCGTCGCTACTGCTCTCCTCACGAGTTCTGTCTATTCCGCCCCCCTGGACAAGAGGAGCCCAATCGTGTATGTCTCTCGTTCTGGTGGGATCAGTTCGAAATCCTCACTCGAAATGAATAGTTTGCCTCCTGGATCGAAACCCCTGTACGATTACGACCCCGATTTGCCGTACCACATCCTCAAGAGGGACCCCTCTGCATAAGAACTCTCACCCTTTGGGAACGTGGGTTATCATTTGAATAATCTCATCACCGCCCACAATATCTCATTCCCATTTCACAGTTCACATTCCGATAGGGGTGTTGGAGCGTGATGACCACGAGATGATTTCAACCGTTACTATCTGATGACCGTTACGCTACTTGTGTTTGGTAGTCCTCTGGACGTGTGCCAATGTAAAGCGAATAAAGAAAATCTGCGCGCGTAGATCGGTTTCGGGACGAGAGACAGGTTGACCGTTTCGAACCCATCACCGATTGTCTCCCTGATTGAGGCAACAAGGTGTCAATCCTCTGAAACAATCATACGATCTCCGTCCAAGTTACTTTGGATTTGGTCCCTGACGGATTTGGGTAGGCGGTTCATCGATTTACAGAGTTCGTGAAATTTCCAAGAAAATCTTGAAATTTACGGCTCTTGTCAGATTTACACTTCAAAAATGCAAATATTGGGTTCTCGTATGTGTGTTAGACGGCATTGTTCGCTCATTATGATGTACGGACCAGCTGAATCCGTTCACGGTGCACCCATGGGGAGGAGCAACCGTGAGAAGTTTTTGATTCGCGTCCGCCCGTCGAGCACGTGCCTGGTCACCGATCTTCCTCGCCCACCGCGACTGGGTTTCGCTCCGAACTCCATGCCCCTGCCTTTGTCTAATACACCCACGTTGTGAAGCATCATGGATGTAGCCGTCAACGGGACCGCTCCGATGTTGCCCCCTCCAGCTCAACCCCCTCCCCAGCCTCAAGTTAACGGGTTCCACTATGACCCAACAATAGAACAACTAGAACAGGAACTCCCTATGGTCTCCGTAGACCAAATAGACCTCCATGAACTCATATCCAGAGTCGCGCAATCCATCTACGCCGAACTCGTCGAATATGCGGATACGTGAGCCTCAGTGGAAAGGATTACGAGTCCTCGCGTGCTCACGCCACTGCGGTGTCATATAGGTTACCCAGCACATCCTCCGATCAAGCACGGAAAAGGATTTTGGCAGACTGGGTGGTCAAGACGAAGAAACAAGTCGTTAAACTGTACGCCATTGTCAGGTGGTCGAGAGATGCAGACGTTGTACAGAAGGCGATGGTACGTCAGGTTTCCGGTACCCCACCCCGCCCTTGAAATAAATTTTATTGGGCACCAGAACATCACAGCCTTCTTGGGGGATCAAAACCGACAATTCCAAGACGCTGTTTACGGACTAAATAACGCAAAAGAGTGCCTTTACCCCGCAAGGTCAGAAACGTCTGGAAATTCAACCCGCCAGCGTTACTGATCCACGCAGGCTTCGGAATCACGACCTTCTCACGTCTCTCGATGTTCTGACGACTGGTACATACCGCCGACTACCGAGCGTCATTAAGGTCGGTTTGTGTCACGCTGCCACCATGCACTGTGTCCATTCGCTGACTGGTGGCATGAATGCGTAGCAATACATTGTCCCGCCAACTCCTCTGACAGATGAACAAGTAGAAAAGGTTCTTGCTGATTTAGAGCATGCGATCCGCTACCGTCTGCGAATGGACGAGATCGTTCCTGTGGAGATGGTTTCGTACACCGTTCATGATGGCCGTGTATTCTTCACCGCCCCGAAATTGTTCGAAGCATCTCTGTTCCTCGGAGGCTCGCAGCGAGACGATGGATGGTTTTTTGCCAATGTTCGGTTCCTGTTCACCATCGGAGGTGACTTGACAGGCATTCAGGGTGCACGCCATTTATTTCCTTCACCTTGTAGGTTCTAACCTACATGTAGATTTCCCTCGCCAGCCGACGGGGATGCTCAATCGGCATATCACGGACGAAGCCAATGCCCGGCTGCGTTATTACACCCCTAACCCACCAGAATTCCAACCTCCACCTGAAGCTCCCCCGCAACCCCAACTCCCCGCAAACACCGTTGACTCACCACTAGTACGGGTGTTTAACTTCCTCCGTGGGCTCCACTTCACATTTTCATCGAGCCAGCTCTGATAGTTTCTCCAGAGTTTATGTCCCTTGCATACCAGCTAGAAATTCTTTGTTACCAGGCCGAAAGGATGCGAACCCTTGGATGGGCAGAATACCTGGCCGTCGAAATTACTCCCACGCGGAAGTCTTTCAAGGTTTCATACTGGATGTACGCAACGCTCAGACTTCCTCTCACCCGAACCCTCTGATCTGTATGTCAGACGGAAACAACCGCCGATCATGCCCGGAAGACCCCCACCACGAACAAAACTCCCACCTCGGGGCGGAACTCTGACCTTGTCGATTGTGGTGGCAAAGGATTCGTCAAAACCCGGTTCTCGGCCACTCGGTGGGTTGATCGGGGGTCCGGAGAGGTGCGCGAATGCGAGGGTTCTGGCGGAGATACAAGAAAAGTCAAAGCTTCAACACGGGCATCGGCCATCAGACGATGTCGAGTCGTTGAAGTTGGAGGTCAAGTGGGAACCATCGCCTGGCGCGCTGGGGGTTACGCTGACCGCTGAGGAGAGCAAACTGCCGGCTGAACTTGCAACTATTGTACGTGGACTTGTTTTTATTGCGGCTTGATTATGATAACTCAGAACCGTGCGTATAGGATGCGGACAGCCTTGACCTGGAAGGGTTGTTACGAAAAGTGTTAGACCGACACGCACATGCGATCTTGCAGGCATTACAGTCACAACTTAAACGGAGCCCAACCTCGTCATTCGGAGATGCCCAACTAGATCGGGAAGGTATGTATCTCCCGCGAGGTCTGGAATATGTGCCCAACCCTTCACTTTTTTTAGCTGGCGAACCTGGGTTACGTATCAACCTTTGTGCCGATGAGGTTGTGGTTGTAAACATCGACCCAAGAACCGGAAGGCTGAACCTGAGAGACACTGGGAACCTCGCCACGGCTAAGCGTGGCCCGCGGTTCCTCAAAGTCTCCGATCAACTGAACGAGAACCCGGGAATGCTATTCAACGTGCTGCACGCGCTGAGGCTGACACTCATTACCGAGTCGGTTGAGCATAAGGCCAACTACCTTGGACTCCAGTTCTACCGAACTCGAAACTTTTCTCGAGAAGGTGATTTTACCTCTCCGCTTACCTTTGAATGACAACTGAAGGCTGCTGCAGAACTGGCCAAGCTCGGACCCGCTGCCAGAGGGACAGTGTATATTCAGCTTCTGAGCTTCCCAAGCCATTATCTCGTTCTGGTCATCACGGACGACGACTTCCGATATGCCCTCATTCGCGTGACGGTACTAATGGATTCGCCACTCACCACTCTGGTGATGGAGGATATTGGCTGGTTAAACGTGAAACGCATCAGAGGAGAATCGGAGTATTCGATCACCGAGGAAACTCCTGCTCTTTATTCCGTTCCCCCTCTTCCTCGGAGGAAAGCAGATCAGGCTGATGGTCTAGAGGGGCGCGGTGGAAAGTGAGTACCCGGGAATGTGTGAGTTGGCTCCACGACTAACTGACTTTTCATTCAAGCTTCTCGCTCGATAATCAGCTGCTTCGTGAATTATATGCGTATTGCTGGTGCGTTTCCATCTCTTGCTGCAAGGATAATCGATAACGTAGTCCTGACTTGAACAGCGCACGGGTCGCTTATGCCAAGGTGGAGCGACAGTTCAAACTCCGAGGAATACCGTTCATGAACGTGACCCCCACAAGTCCCGGCACCCCCGCCCACCTCCAATCATGTCTCGCTCGTTCTATCCCAGCTCTCTGCGTTCAATCGTCTGACATTCTTTCGGGGGCACCCGCGGCGGAGGCTGCTATGCCGAATATCCGGGTCATTCCTCTGAATTGGTGGTCTGAGAAGAAGGTTCAGGTGGTTACCTGCGTTAAGCTCAAATACGTTCAACAGCCGATTGGGAAAAAAGCCCGTACGAGTAACATCATCCGACCGTCCAAGGCGATCATATACGATACGACCGAGGCGGTTGTTTCGTTCCTTTCCGAAGATGTGGACAAATGTGTGGATGAATTCCTGGAAGAGTGGGCGAACGTGTCGAAGATGGTCGTTATTGCTCGTGAAGGTACGTGTGAACCGTTTGACGCAGCGATAGGTCCGCTGAACAAATTGGCATGCAGTTGCTCGAATGGTGAAAGTGAGGAATTGGCACGATGTGAGGTTACTCTCGTTTGACCTCCAGACCGTGGAGTTTGCATACGCGACGGTATGTTCCTCCCATGGCTTAGGGGATTTGAGGGTGACTGACGGACTGTCCCAGTCCTACTCCGTGTCGATCACGTCCGTCGACCAGCTTTCTGCCACCGGGGGCTCGTATAGCCTGCGGTTCTCGCGTTGTAATGGTCACGGTGGGGATAACCCTCACGGAGATGCAGAACCTTTCTTTCGAAATCTGCTTCGTGCTGGCAAATTGCTTCCTTCTCTCAATCGCGTTGTCTCTGTCCTTCGGGACACGTTACCCATAGTTGCCCTGCTTGAGACGTTTAGATCTGAAGCTGTGGCGAGAGGAAGCTTTTTGGATTCGTTCCCCAAAGCTGCGGGGTGGTATCGGTTGCTGTATGGTGATTCCAGGTGAGGATCTTGGAGGTTTCGATGATGAGGCGATTTTTGTTTTGCTAAGCTTATCTCGGGTGAAACAGATATGCTCTCGATTTCCGGTTGATGACTGAACAGAGGATTACCATTTTGGACGCCTCGTATTCTATCTTTTCCGCTGACGTCTCCGCGTCGAAACTGAAAACCCCTCCCAATGGTTCCAACAACAATGCTAACGGGAACAATAACAACAAAAACACCAACTCCAACTCTAGTTCGAGCTCGAGCTCAAACCCGGTGGATAATACGGTGATGCTCCAACCGATACCCGACTTCAAGAAGGTGGTGACGGAGATTGTCGCCAGGGAGTCTGGGAATGGTGTTTTCAGTATCGGCGTCGGATTAATATGCGGTGTCGATGCTTTCACGAGAGTTGGGAAGGCTTTACATGACAAGTTGGTGGTGAAACCCACAAAACCCTCCTCCGCCGTGGGCGAAAATTCTGCTCCGAGGTAGATCCATCGTCGAGTCCATCGTTAAGACTTGGTCGTAGGGCCTAATCTGAACTTTACCCGTACATACACCTCTTCCCTCTTAGTCGCGAGATTCCTTCCTCCGTTTGTCGTTCTTGCGGGTGGACGAATGCCGGCGCGACCCAAGAAAGAGAGACCCTCATCATGTTGTAATCTACTATACGTACAATATAGTGTAATAGCGTTTATATACCCTAGCCTGCACCTCAACCTACTTTGGAGTTTTGTTGTTAGAGGACCGAGGCTCCCGTCCCTTTTGTGAAGAAGGTGGCAGAGAAGTCAGTGAGACGGTACTGAAAGGTCTTGTCTGGTTCGATCGTGGTGAGAGACTGGTCGTGTAGAGGGCCTAGATGAATGCATATCTGAGAGCGGGTTGGTCAGCGCATATTGGTAAACCATGATCCGGCTACTACCTCTCCGCTGACGGCACCACTTTTTCCACTTGAAAGGGGTCGGACCTCTACCCGGTACGCTGCGAGTTGTTGGAGGAGAGAGAAGGTGCCGTCGATGATTTCGCGGTCGAGGATGTGGTACCTGAGGAGAAGCGAGGCGGAGGACTGGGAATTCAGTGTTAAGAGCAGCCAAGGAGTAGGGGCAGTTCGTGGAGTACCTTTCTGCATAGAGAGCTGAGTGCTCGGCTGAGGCGACCAACTTCGATCGCGGCGAAACCTAGCCACTCCAAAGTGGATATCCCGTCAAAGACGACGAGAACATGAGGAGTGGTCGTGGGAGCGTCGTTGATGAATGCTTGTACGATGTCGAGGAGTGGATGGAGGGTGTCTGCTCCTGGTTGGAGGTGAGACAGGATATCCACGAATCTGAGCGATCCGGATGAAAGCAACTGATCCACATTCAGAGCCTACTTCACCTTGAGGTCAGGTGGGAATTACGACGTCTACACTGAAGAAAAACGTACCGACTTGGAGGCGATTGCCTTCCACCGTGGAACGTCATTGAACGTAGACAAAACTATGCATCGATTTTTCTTGTTCTCTTTCAGGTGAGTCGTTACCGTGCGAAAGACGAGGAAATCTGCTGGAGCCTGCAACTGGTCCGTTATGAGCACAGGTTTCCTGACCGCCAAAAGGTCCGCGGTGGGATACATTCAGAATCAAGGTGTTACAGTTCGGCGATTGCCGAGCGAGAGACAAACCTTGACAGTGGTCCCGACACGATACTTAAACTTTTTTTGATCTCGGACCAAAAAGCCAAAAAAAGCCCGCTTTCCTCAAAACACATACGTACCGACAATGGCTTCTCGTTTCTTTAGACAAGCTGGCGACTCTGATTCCGAAACCGAATCCTCCGACGAGGAGTCTCTCATGAGCGGCGATGACGCTTCAAAGCCTGCCGCCCAAGCCAAACCAAAATCTCGTTTCCTACGTTCCGCAGGATCCTCTGACTCTGAATCCTCGTCCGAGGAGGAGTCCGACGATTCAGAAGAGGAAAAGAAACCAGCCGCCGCTGGTCAGAAGGTCTCGAGGTTTTTGGCCACCGGTTCCGATGACGAGGATAGTGATGAGGAGGTGAAGCGGGTCGTCAAGAGCGCCAAGGATAAGAGGTTGGAGGAGATGGAGTCTACCGGAAACTCGATGAATAACGCTCTCAAGATTAACGACTGGACTGCGATCTCCACAGGTGAGTTGGTTCGGATCTATTCTCGGATTTGGAGTATAGGGACGAACAAACTCTAGAATTCGATAAACTCCTACGGATGATCCAGAGGCAGCAGAACGTCGGAGAACCCATCCCTCCGTTCTTCATACGCACGATCACAGGTCTTGAAACCTCCGTGAACGATGCCCAATCGAAGGACGCGAAGAAGAAAATGAATGCAACCAACGCTCGGGCCTTGACTGCGATGAAGCAGAAGGTTAAAAAGACTCTGAAGGATTTCGAGAAGGAGGTCAAACAGTACCAAGCGGTGCGTTGTATCACTTGTGTGGCGACCTATCTTTTTTCAATTGACCTTGCGCTGCACACCAGGACCCCGAGACCTTCGAGCGCGAATACAGCGCAGCAGTTACTCCAGAGGTTGTGACCAAACCCACCAAGACTCGAAAGGTTGAAGGTGCAGATGATGAAGATGATGATTCATTCCAGACTGTGGGCAAGGGTGGAAGGGTTCTGCAGTTTACGTCCGAGAATATCTTCAAGGAACTACAGCACGTGCAAGAGGCCCGGGGAAAGAAGGTAATCGTGAAACTGTGTGGCTATTCTCATATCGTTAACATCGGTCATCTAGAACACTGACAGAGCCGAACAAATCCGCATCCTCGAGAAATTGCTCGAGGTCGCCGTGACTCAGTATCAACGGATCCGTGTTCTTTTGGCCCTTGTCTCCGCTCGATTCGACTACAACGCTTCGGTGACGACTCATATGCCCATCGATCTTTGGGTCGCCGCTCAGAAGGAGGTCGACCAGTTGATCAACATCGTGGCCACAGACGACCGTTACACCGTGGAGGAAATAACACCCGACTACGATGAACTCGCCGAGCGAACCCCGGAAGAAGAGCAGGACGGTCTCGTACGAATCCGCGGTAGTATCCTCAGTTTTGTGGACCGACTCGATGACGAGTTCACGAAGAGCCTGCAAAATATCGACCCACACGGCACGGAGTATGTTGAACGACTCAAAGATGAGAAGTTCTTGTACACGACCATCACTCTCGCTCAGGCCTATTATGAAAAGTCGAAGGCCCAGAGTGACTCGCTCACGCGAGTGATCATGCGACGACTGGAGCATATCTATTCGAAGGTTTGTGTCCGATCCCTCGTTATGGGAGATTGGAATGACCCACATATTTGTATAGCCCGATGCCGTTGTAAACGCTTTGGAAGTTTCTGCATCAAACACGGAAGTCAAGGCGGCCGCATCTAAGCTTGGACCGACCTCATCGCTGATCCAATCGTTATGCGTCCATCTCTACAAGTCTGGGAACTCCCTGCTCCGTACCCGGGCGGTCCTCTGTCACATTTACCACTACGCTCTCCACAACGACTTTCACACCTCGCGTGACATGTTGCTCATGTCTCATCTCCAAGAGTCGATCCACTCCGCGGATGTTGCTACCCAAATCCTGTACAATCGCACCATCGTTCAACTTGGCCTGTGCGCCTTCAGGTGCGGCCTGATCAAGGAGGCACAGTCTACCCTTCAAGAAATCTTTGCCACTCAGCGCGTCAAGGAATTGCTCGCTCAGGGCGTTCACCAGCAGAGATTCCAGGTCCTCACCCCGGAACAGGAGAAGGCTGAGCGACAGCGCCAACTTCCCTTCCACATGCACATCAACACCGAACTTCTCGAGGCTGCGTTCCTGGTCTCGAGCATGTTGGTAGAGATACCTTTGCTCGCTAGCATTGATTCGGAGGAGCAGAAGCGAAAGGCGATCTCAAAACCGTTCAGGAGGCTCTTGGACTTTGCCGATAGGCAGATCTTCACTGGGCCTCCAGAAAGCACCAGGGATCACATCATGCAGGCGAGCAAGGCGTTGCAGAATGGAGATTGGCAGCAGTGCAGGGACCTCGTCCAGAGCATCAAGATCTGGAACTTGATGCCTGAGGTCGCCACCGTCAAAGAGATGCTAGCGAGGCAAGGAAACGTGTGGTTTTCCGCCTTGGAGAATGCTGATATGTACTTGATAGACGCATCCAAGAGGACGGTCTGAGAACGTATCTCTTTACATACGGCCCATACTACAGCTCGCTCTCGCTCTCTTTGCTGTCACGAACATTCCATCTGGAGGTTCGGACCGTCACGTCGATCATCTCTCGAATGGTCTGGAGCGAGGAGCTTTCTGCCTCATTAGATCAATCGGCTGGAGTGGTCGTGTTCCACAGAGTCGAATTGACGAGGACGCAACAACTGGCACAGGTCCTGGCGGATAAGGTCAGCGCGCTGGTGGAGCAGAACGAGAAGACACTGGATAACAAGCTCGGCGGGTCTGCTGGTTGGGGCGACCGTGGTGAGGGCGGCAAGGGTGATAAGAGAGAACAGGTACAGGAGAGAAAAGGAAGGACTGGCGTGAGGGGTGGTGCTTCACGAGGTAGGTATCTCGTGAACGTCGTCTCACTCTTTGCTGATAGGGAGAACCTAGGTCGCGGCCGCGGGGGAAGATTCCAACAGGGATTGGGTAATCAGATGAATGAAGTGAAAGTGCGATGATCGCGTCTTCTGTACCATTTATTGTGCTCTGTTGTATCCGTCGATATCGTCTCCCTTTGCCGTTTTCTTCCCCATTTTTTCGCTGTCGTGTGTATATCGTTTTTCTTAACATCATGTATCTACATGATAAAACACAACAAGAGCATGATGTAGCGACAAGGAGTTATGTTCGTCTCGTGGTCCTTTACATTTTTGGAAGGGGGAGATGGTGGAGATACGTATTACAAGTCGTGCACAGTTACCGCCTGATACCTCTGGGAGGGGGGATACCACGTCCACGTCGGGCATTGGCTAGAAAAAGGATAACGATGTTCAGAGATGAAGCACACGGGAGAGCCTGAAGTGGGACACACCTCGCATGATCGTGGCGCGACCACGAGCTGTACCGATACCCCTACCCCTCATCGCGTTCACTCCCGTTCGTTTGAACCTATACAAAAAACAATCGTAGTCAGCATGAGCGGTTGGAGGGAGGTTGGAAGATGAACGGGGACTGACATCGGCGCGTTCTGCAACATATCCGGGACGATAAAAAACCGGACCATGCTACCTCTGATGTACACCTGGTCTAATTGAGATACACGGCCATCGCGACCGGTGACCGTGATGTCTCTCAAGGCGATGTTAAGGTTATCTTCAGCTGTTTTCGGATGGATCATGGAGATCACAAGGTGTTTTATCAGTCGCTTTTTTGTTGGGAGAGTTTTTTTCGTGGTGCGTACCTTCGGCGAGTTTCCCTCGGTAGAGTTGACCGGTTTTGAGTTCTACTGTGATGATGTGGCCGAGGGATTCGTGAAGGAGCTTTACTGGAACTCCCAATCCGCTCATGGTGGTTGTATGTCTCGAGGACTTGGATTAGACGCGTGGCTGGGACGGGAAGATTGATGGGACACTACATCGTCGTTACAACGCATTTGTAGTTAGACTACAACACATTTGTAGTTAGACTACATCTTATTTGTAGTCTTTTCTTATGGGGGAAACGGCCCTTGATCGGACTTTGTAGACCGAACCGGTTTCGAGGACAGGGCAGACCAGTCCCGGACGGTCCACTTTGGGTTCTTGTGGCATTCCAGAATGATTCCCACAACACCGTCGAATCCCACCCTCTCAGACCTCGATCCTCAACCTCCTGGACCTCTCAGTGGCCCTTCAGATATAACCTGGCGTCGTCGGAGACTCATGCGCATCGGCGCCGGTCAATCCACAGAAACAAATTCGAACATGACAGACGAGCGCACTCCCTTCGCCCGCCATGACTCTCTACCCCACAACGGTTCCTACGGTTCCCTTCCACCCCCTATCGGTATCTCGCCAACCCGCTCGACATTCAAATCTCTCCGCAACTTCCCTTCGATCGGTATTCGTGTGCCTGGCATAGTGACGGGGCCGTCGAGCCCCCAGATTTCCCCCACAACCTCCACATTTCGCAGGTCGTACCTCAGTAGCCAGAGACCGATCTCGGCGTACGACGCTCCTCTGTTGAAACCCAAAGGTGATGCGCCCGACGCCATTCCCGACGTCAGAACCAACGGGATCCGAGTTTGGTATTCATCATATTCATCTGTCGACTGGTTGCATGACGCAATCAAGGACTCCGTTCGGAGGTTCCGTCTACAGAAGCGCACGTCTTTTCGCGGGAGAATGCACAAAAGGTTAGATAGGACCGTCGGGTGGATCATCGTGACCATCGTCGGGTTCCTGTCTGCCGTTGTGGCGTTCATGATCGTGAGGAGTGAACAATGGTTGTTCGACTTCAAGAATGGGTATTGTACAACTGCGTGGTGGAAAGCCGAGAGGTTCTGTTGCCCGGACTTTGACGACAGCTTGCTTGCTGTTCCTTACTTTGTTGCGAGAGAAAAATCCGGGGAATGTCAGAGTTGGCGCACGTGGGCGGATGTATTCGCGGGAAATGGGAGCCCCAAGCTTCGAGATGATATTCTGGCGTATGTGATGTACGCCGGGATTGCAGTGAGTGCAATTCGGTGCTGTGTGGACCATTTTTTGACCTCCCACTTAAACCGCCAGCTCACCTGGGCCATTATTTCCGCCCTTTTGACCATTTATCTGACCGCATCAAACTCTTTCGTGACTCGCAAGGACTCTGGTGTTCTTGGACCATCGTTCGCCCATGCAGACGAACTGAAGGACCCAGACGTCATCCCGCCCTCTCAAAAACGCAAGGTCATGTACTATGTAGGGGGCACACGATCAACCAGTCACCCTACAATCGTCACTGAATCTTTCATAGGCTGCTGGAAGCGGCATCCCGGAGATCAAGACGATCCTCTCGGGTTTCGTTATTCACGGGTATCTTGGTGGTCGAACTCTGTTCACTAAAGCTGTAGGCCTCGCCCTCTCTGTTGCATCGGGATTGTCACTGGGTGAGCACACATGTTCTTCGTTCAACTCCGAATGACTGAAACCTGCTCCTAGGCAAGGAGGGTCCGTTCGTCCATATAGCAAGCTGCATCGGGAACATCGTTAGTCGGTTCTTTGTCAAGTACGAAACGAACGAAGGTTGGTTCATTCGGGATCACCGCTTATCTCTTATCTTGTGAAGTGCGATCTGATCATTAACGTCCAGGTAAAAGACGCGAGATCCTGAGCGCTGCTTCCGCTGCTGGTGTTGCAGTCGCGTTCGGTGCGCCTATTGGTGGCGTCCTGTTCAGTTTGGAGGAAGTCTCGTATTTCTTCCCGCCCAAGGTCATGTGGAGAAGGCATGTGACTGTGATTTGACAATTCTGCCAATTCTGACCATTCATATAGCTTCTTCTGTGCAATGATCGCCGCCATGACCCTGAAGCTCCTTGATCCGTTTGGCACCGGAAAATTGGTCTTGTTCCAGGTTACGTATGACAGGGTGCGTGATAGAGTCCCACACGTTCGTGCCTATTGTATTACAATATACTCATCGCTTCTCAGGATTGGCACGCACAAGAATTGCTGTTTTTCTTGGTCCTTGGGGTCTTTGGTGTAAGATCGATCAGGATTGTGCACAAGCACCACGAGTCTGAAACTTCTCCACAGGGTGTATATGGCGCTTGGTTTTCCAAACTCAACTACCGCTGGAGCAAGAACGTTCGTAACGCAACTTGGCTCGGGACGCGCCCGGTCTGCGAGGTCATACTGGTAACTCTCGGGACTTTGTTCACCCTTGATCAGACGCCACATCTCACCCTTTCATCATAGGTTACCGTGATCACCACCGTTTTCGCTGTTATCAACCCTTTCACTAAAATGGGTGGCACGGAACTCGTGTACAAGCTTTTCGAAGAGTGCAAACCTGGAAACGAGTCTGGCCTCTGTGTCCTTGATCCCTCCACGCAAGCTCTACCCATCATCAACGCTCTCCTCATTGCTCTTGTTGTCAAGGGAGGTCTGACCGTCATCACCTTCGGTATCAAAGTTCCAGCAGGTATCTTCATTCCTACATTGGGAGTCGGCGCGTGTGCGGGAAGGATCCTGGGTATCCTCGTCCAGTGGATGCAGGCAAAGTCGACCCCGGACTCGGGCTATTTCACTTTCTGTCGTGGCGACTTGAACTGTGTAGTGCCCGGGCTGTACGCTATGGTTGGGGCTGCGGCTACTTTGTCTGGTGTTACTGTAAGCGCTATCCTCGAGTTGCATTTTTGTCTGAGTTTGACCTTTCATTTATCGACAGAGGACGACGGTCTCTTTGGCTGTCATCATGTTCGAGTTGACCGATACCCTGACTTATGCTGTCCCCGTCATGTTGTCTGTGCTCGTCGCCAAGACCGTTGCTGACGCCCTGGAGCCGAAGGGGATCTATGATCTTGTTATTGAGTAGGCGGTTCTCTCCGCCCGATGGCATTAGAAACTCATCCGCTTGCTCGCCCAGTTTGAACGAACTCCCATACCTTGATTCCAAGCATGTATACCTCTGGGGTGACAACACCGTTTCTGAAGTGGTACGCTTTCATTTCACTGCTCCTGTCATTCTACATCACGGGTTAACCCGTTGCGTTCTCTCCAGACCGATCGCGACGTTGATACCATCCGACTCGACGAAGAAAACACCGTCCAATCGCTCCGAGACCAGCTTCTGCGCCACGTAGCCGTCGAAGAAGACGGGGGATTCCCGATTCTGAGGCAGGACGAAAATGGGTTACGCATGCTCGGATACATCGGAGCCGGAGAGCTCGAACACGGCTTGAGTATCGTCGCGGACGAAGCCGATAGCGCTGTGACTTTTCATACCACTTCCGCGTACGGTCACGATGCGTACGGATTCTCCTCCATTTCTTCGCTCGCTGAGGAAGAGGCGGCGGGTGGTGTGGTCCGAGGGAGCGATCCCTTCGATTTCAGCATTTATATGGACAACGCCCCGTTGACCGTGCAGGATAATTCGCCGTTGGAGCTCCTCCAGGAGTTCTTTGTCAAACTCGGAGCGAGGTATGTGGTCGTCACGGATTCGGATGGACATTGTGAGTTTTTTTTTGCCCCCTGCGTTTTGCCCTTCTCCTGTTGCGTTGTTATTACCGCGAGGTTGACGTTGACTTTCCTTCTCCCTCTTGCGTGTGCAGACGAAGGTGTTATCGACAAGAAAGCTTGGCTGGCGTTTATTCGTACTCTCGGGGAGAAACACTAACCGAGTTTGAGCGAGGATTGCTTTGCTTCGAACGTGCCGCCTCCAGCCCCTCCCCCCACTGCCCCAGGGGAAAACAATCCGTTCACTGATTCTTTACCCTCTCCGTCTCCCCCCATCTATCCGACGCCTTTTCTCGGTTATACCCTCAACGCACATCGCCAGGAATCCATATTCACCCCATGTCCATCCCGTACCCCTCCTGCTCCATCGTTTCTCGTTCTCCCCCTACCCTCAAACGCATTTTCGGACTGTTCTCGGTGCTCTTATCTCTCTCTCTCCTACCTCTCGGTTTCGCATACCACCTCATCCCCCCCCTTCTCCACCCATCCGATGCATTGTCCATTCCTTCGACCAAACACGTATCTCCATCTTACTGCTGTTTCTTGCCCCATGCACTTGGAGGCATTTGTAACGCTAGTACAATACCACAATGCGATCGATTCTATTTTCCTTTCTGACGAAAGGTCCCATTATATCGCGGTGATCATTAATCTGGTGGTTGATAATCGATAAGGGTCCAAGTCTAAGGACACGGATAAGACGAACTACGAACTTGTTCTTCAGGATGCACTGCGAAAAGTAAATTAAGGGATAATAAAGGGATGATAAACCAGAGGGGTAGAAGACGGACAATTGAAACTGCGAGCGTCTAAAGTAAAAATTTTGGGAGATAGGTTGAACGTCAGGTCCCGGTAGAAGATGCCCCGGACTGACTCGAAGTCGCAGAAACGGCTTGAGCGGCGATCGCATTGATGATCAAGGCCAATCCGGAAACCTGCGTCGCATGAAGCAGCCCAATATTGATCTCCAAGCTCAACATCGTTCCGTTCGCTGTCGTCCCTTTCAGGATCGCCTGCGGCTGAGGTTGACCTGGGGGCGGGACGGAAAGCGATGAGACGGGCATGATTCCCAGAGCATGGAGAGCGGGAAGTGATGAAACGGGGAGTGATATCGAGACAGGTTTTGATAGAGCGTCTGAGGTTATAGTCGTCGTTGGCGAAGTCTGGGCCTTGGTAGTTGTGGTTTGAGAAGCTGTGGACGTGGTAGTGGAGACGGTGATGGGCGTGGTGACGACAGGATACTGATATGGGGCCGTAGAAGGTGCCGCTGTCGTGAATCCGGGATAAACTTGTGTGTAATTTGGCTGGTACTGGGTATAAGGATAGGTGTAATGTCGATATTGAGGGGTGTACGAATATGTCGTCGAGGTGAGAGGCGGCGTAGGCCTCACCGTGGTTTGAACGGTCTGTGGCCTGTGTTCTCGATTGTATTTGTCCAGTTCTGCCCGTGCGGCACGGAGTTGTGCGTTTAGTGCGGTCATTTCGTTTCGTTCTGTATCCAGCACCGCGTGGGCGAGCACATATGCTTGATCTTCAGAGGATGTGCGCTATATGCACTTCATTTTGAGAAAGGTTTACTCCACATGAGGAACCGATGGTGTATACCTGGGATTCCTTTTTTTTCACTCGCTGGAACCGTTGGCGGAGTGAACGGATCCTCCTGTGGTATTCGATCGCAAATTTCGTGTCTACGACGACTGTCAGCGTCTGACCAAGCGACAGAGCGCTTGAACAACAGACCTTCAATATCCACCTCGTTTTTATGGACCGCCCGAGCCTTTCCTTTGCCGGACGGATCAAAAATGACTTGCTGCAAATCTTTTGCGGGCTGCTGCAAGACATGATACGGCAGCAGCCTCCGTATGACATCCTCCGTATCAGTGAACGGGGTGTCGACATCCGGAAACATAACAGACAGGTGATCTGCCGCAAGCAAGGACGCAACCCTGTCGTGAGCATATAGGAGAGGTAATGTCAACCTTCCGCCGCTCGATCCAGCAAAAGTGAGAAATATAACCTCTCAGAAGCTTTCTTAATTATCCTTTGGTCCGTTGCGAGCCATTGTTTTCCTTTCCTTCCACCACTGAGGGGTAGCACCCGTGCCCCGGAGCCATTAACGTTCGGATAAATGAGTGGTTGGCCGGCGGAGGATTGCAAAGTCGAAGTCGTCGCAGTCGAACTGTCATTGTTGATGACGGACGGCAAGGAGGAAGTTGAGGGCGTATCTAAGCTTTGGGCGACGTGAAGGGATGGCTGGGAGGAGAGAACGTCAGTGGAAACGTTTGCCTTGGACATTTTTTGTCTGCCGCTGTTTACCACACCGACGTCACGCTGTGACCGGTCTTTACCATCGCGTCACGCGTTCATGGAGTCACTCGATCAAGATAAGATAAGATAAGTAAAAGGATCCATTCAATATAGCAGCAGTCACAATTTCGCAAACGTTTACAACCACACCCGTTTATATCTCAGAGCTCAGTCGGTTAATTGGTGAACTCAACGCGAGTGTTGGCCCCGCTTTCTGCAAACCCGACCCACTCGTTGTTCTTCAACCCAGTAAGATCGATACCTTTCTCCGTCCAATCCTTCTCCAGTGTTAACATCGCATCGAGACCATCGTCGATTGAATTCCTCCATGGGGTGAGAGTAATCCCCAGAACTTCCAATGCCTTCTTGTTGTTGATAATGGGACGGTCCTGACCGGTGGAGCCCGTCTTGATAAGGCGAGGGGCGAGCTCAGGTCGAGTGGTCGCGATGTATTTGATGGCATCTGCCCAGTCGAACCACTCTCCAGTGAGGAGCAAGCGATGACTACCCTTGACCTTGATACCGGCGACCAGTGCCGCAGCTACGTCACGAACATCGATGTGGCCCATCGGCAAAGTGAATAAGGTTTTTTCAGGGCCGGCCAAGAAGTTGTATATCATGACTGAGGTGCTGAGCTCGCCGACACTTCCGGGGGTGATGATAAAGTCCTCCGCAAAGGGGCCGATGAAGTTCGTCGGGTTGACTAAAACTTCAGTCAGGGACACCACCGATACATGATCGATTCAACCGAGGACGTACCGCCTGTGAGGTTCAATTCCGCATGCTCCTCAGCAAACTTCCAGAGGGTTTTCTCCGCCTGTGTCTTCGCGACGGTGTAGACGAGAATCGCATTGCCTGAGCTCAAGGCACGCTCCTCTGTAAGGGGGTTCCAGTCCTTGTCGGACAAAGGTGCTTTAATCACCGGGTCGGACAAATCCATAAGGGTGCCGACAGTTCCAATGAAGGAGATATGTTTGACACCTGCGGCGGCAGCCTGGCGGATGATGTTGAGTGGTCCCTCCCTGGCGATCTAAGGATCGACGGTGTAAGTGAGAGATCGGAAAGTGAGGGGAGATGACAAACCTCGAGAATGTCCTTGAGCTCTTCGCGTCCAGGGAGGGGTGCTGCGACGTGAATTAGAGCGGAGACTCCCTTAAGCGCGTCGGTAAAATCGCCCTTGACAAGGTCCTCAACGACGACAATTTCAACCTCATCGCCGTACTTGGCGTACATCTTCCTCAGCGCATCGGCCTTCCGGGAGCGCGCGACTCTGATGAAGCGTTGAGCGCTGCGGTCAACTGAAACATGATGTATTTCCTCACCCTCGGACGCGGTATCCCTCTTTCAAAAGGCGCACCAAAACGTGTGAACCGGTGTAACCGGATACACCAGTAAGCTGCACATTAAGGATAAGCATCCCGGCAATACGATGGACGGGTCAATAATCCATACCAGAACGAGTTCCGAAGCCATTTTTTACAGGGTTAGTGTTCAAATTTGAGAAAGTTTGGGATGAAGCTGATGCGTGGAGGTTGTGGGTTATATACCACAATGAAGACGGTTAGCCCAACTTGATTAGCACCATCTGAGTCTGCGATCTAAACTCGTAATCTCCTAACCCGGAGTTTGTAAGTCGCATCAACTCCAAAAGAACCCCAGGTCAATTGAGAGTACCTGGCCACTTCGCAAGCCCACCTCTTCTTCTGAGCATCCAAAGAGGAGTCATGCGAGACCAGACTGAAACCTAGCCTACAGCACGCTCCCACCCGGGTCTCATGGCTAAGGTACCGGTAATGGTCGATCGCGCGGATTTGGGGCCAATGAGATGCGGGATTACAACGACCTATACAATCAATGAGTAATGATTTGCAAGCGGATCATCTGAATCATATATACTAAGCATCAAAGGTAAACAGACATAAGGACAGGGATTCATTGGATCTGATCTTCATCTTGGTCAGCAGCCGCCGTGGGACTCTTGGGCAAGTAGGGGTGTCCCCCAAACATCAGGCCTCAGCTACTGTCGCTAAGATTGGGCAGAGCCTGTTGTGAACAACGTTGGCACCATGGGATCAAGAAAAGCGACGGTTCAAGGAAGTGTGGAATGTTTGATCCGGATTTCCAACATTCAGTGACCCTGGGAAATGTAGAACCTCGAGGGCGGCGCTGATGCAACAGCGCATGAGTTCATTCAACGTAACTGACGTGGCTTACGTGATCTCATTGAAGGGTGGCACTCGCAGGCGCAGCGTTTCCATGATTCCAATTGGCTGAGGTGGATAAGGACGAAACCGGTACTACAAGCTTCAAGCATCATATACTACTTATATACCATTCCGACCAACCCGGTTTGTCAAGAGATCATCAAGAGGACCGCGGGGCCGGAATTTGGATCGATGCCCCTGTGGCATGGCTCGGGATGTGGCCTGGTGTAGTCAAAGCCAATGGAAATGGATGGTTTGGTCGGGTGCCGAGCCAAAGTCCCGGACCTTACACGTGTCCGTGGCTGAATCTCAAGGCTCAAGGCGACGTGAACAGCCCAGTCCAAACCGGGTTGCTCAGAGAAGAAAAATTACTTCAAAAGCAGCGTTCTCAAAGAGACAGGCATAAGAGATGGTGGTGTGGGAGGTACTTTGAACGTCTCTAAGTTTGCGGAACAGACTGACTTCTAATGTTTAGAGCTCCATAGTGAAAGACAATCGTGCTAACGCGAGTCCGGTAAGTCAGTACTACATGAGAAGTAAGTATGGAAGTATAATACAGGGATATAGGAAATGAACGTATCGGCAAGATCCCCATCCGTGGGCGTCAGGAACGGGGTGATCGAGCTGTCCATCGGATGGTATCCATATTTCCCTTGGGAGAAGTTCATATGGGCCTGTAACCATGGGGTACAGGTGAAATGAACACGAACGCCATACAGTGAGCGGGACAAGCTCAGTGCGTGCGAGAACGAAAGGGGAATACCATATTTGTTGATCTGGACAACGAACGGGACGACAAGAAATTCTGGAGTTAACACAATTGCTGCATCAGCAAAACGGGAAAATTGCTGTGGGGGTTCTGTGGTGCTGTGGACGATCCCACAGCTCCAGCACCACAGTCACTCCCCATCAGCAAAACAGTCCGATTGCTGTGGTGCTGGGCGGGCGTTTAACGTCATCTTGAATGTCTGTTGTGCTGTTGTGCTGTGATCATTTGCTGGGATTCTGGAGTGCTGGGATGCTGGGGTATTTATTTTTATCCGTTG
>Ga0307514_10001832_pt1 | contig 23577 bp, 25 predicted proteins | sample 16_EM_MG_FD_203088 | JGI IMG/M metagenome (GOLD analysis project Ga0307514, IMG submission 203088) | Populus trichocarpa ectomycorrhiza microbial communities from riparian zone in the Pacific Northwest, United States - 16_EM | ecosystem: Host-associated > Plants > Roots > Unclassified | place...
CGCACAAAGGAGATCTTGAAAGAGGTATGCTGAAGCAACGGCCCACGTTGGATATTACACGCTCAAACTGGTACCAGGTTCGCGCACAAGTCGATAAGGTTAAATCCCATTTTATTCAATCAGCAATGGACAACATAGCAGAGCTTTATGATCTCCACCGCTTTGAATCCACCGCAGAGCGTTTGGAATTCATTTATTCCCTTCTGGCAGACAAAAAGTTTCTTTTTCCTATAGCAGAGCGTGTGGAAGGTGGTGTACGCGGTCCAAATGTAATGCAGAGAGAGTCGAAAGCTGCTAACGAATGGCTAGCGTCCACTTTACTTCCCGGCGGAAGCAATCCCGCGGTTTATCTACATCAAATTTATCATCGGGCGAATAATCGCGGTAAGTATGCTGATGGATTTTATAATTCCATCATTGACGACAAGGACGGTCATATACCCTCGCCACTGATCATGTTTACCTGCACCATGTTGCGCCATGCTCTGCTGGAGTGGCAAAAGAACAAAGGTGTTCGTCCGAAAGCTTCCAAGTCAAAGCTGAAAGCGGACAGACCTGATCGCTCGAACTACTTCAACTGCAAGAATGACGGTCGTAAGATCGTATCCTGCTGCGCTGTAACGTGTCGCAAGTTGTTAACCTCGCCTGGTGTTGCAGACACATATACATTCTTGATGAATACCTGGAACACACTACCGGAGAGCTACCAGCAGAGGGTGTATAACAACACTCTTGACACAGTCAAGCGTCAGATCCAACAGGCGGAGAACCCAATGCCTGCCGTGGTGATCAGCGTGGAAGCAGTGCTTGTTGGCAATGTTATTCTTCTTGACTATTTGACCTCCGAAGTGGCGCTTGAGGAACCTGAGATCGGAAGCACTGACTCAAACATCCCGATAGACAACCATTGCACGGATGACCAACTGCATTTCGGGATGCCAAGGGGCAGCGGGGATTTCAAAGATGAAGGTGATGAAAGCGATGCCATCCCCACCGCCAGCCGGCGACGACGGGCCGCTACTGAACTCGAGAGGTTTCACCTGGGAACCTGTGATGTCGACGGGTATGAGGGCGAGCATGGCGATGATGCGGATGCAGATGAGGAGGAAGAAGCATCGCAAGACGAGGATGGATCAATGCAGAATGTAGAGGACTGAGGGCATAGTAGGTTTGACCTGGGAACCAGAGATGTCGACGGGGATGAGGGCAAGGATGACAACGATGCGGATGAGGAGGAAGTAGCATCGCAAGCCGATGATGGATCAACGCAGAATGTGGAGGACTGAGGGCATAGTACTAGAGAGTGTGAAGATTGGACAGTATATTTCAGACATGTGAAATACAATAATGGCAAAGCAAATGCAACGGCAAGCGATGTATCCGAAGCGAAGACTCTATTGCAATAAGTGACAAATCTCAAAGCTAAACATAAATGAGAGTGCGACATGTGGCTATCGGCCGAAGAAAGGCATAAACATCGCCAGGCGTTGTGTACACAGCTACTGCATAACTGCAACCCCTGCGAAGAGTGTAACATTCTTGTCCTTCTGATGGTGCGTATACGTCACCACATTCCGGACGCAAAGTAAAGGAAGCCTGACGCCAGAGCGTCGAGGGTAATATACAATGCCATGCGTCGCAAGAATAAGAAGCATGGTATCATAGCCGCCGCAAGGGAGGTATGCAACGCGACCCGTCGCTTGGGCGACGGGTCACGTCTGATTCTCCGTCAGAGGGTACGAGGTTCTGCCAGAGCTGTCAGAGGCGTCCGGAACACCCGGGTGTTTCAGACAGAAACTAGAGTTGTTGCTGATGGCTCACGTCCTTTCCCTCGAACTACATCGTATTACTAACTAGCCATTGGGCGATTTCGGCAGTCATATACGACAATTGATCCCTGATATCAAAATGACAACATCAGACCGACTTATTGCAAATTACGGGGCAGTGGCAAACCCCTGCAACTTGCAGCCATAGTCAGTAGGATTCATCTTGAGTATAATTATCATGTTAGCTGCTACTTATTCCATTCTGACATGAAGCTAACTATTGAGGAGTCCTCACGGCTTCCCACTTTCTCTCATTATCATCTTCCTCTCCTATTCCACACCAGCATATTATGGATACACAACCACCTCCACCAGGTGAGTGCAGACCAAATATCACGAGATTGGCGGGCGCTACATCAAATACGGAAATTCTTGGCACACAACAAGAGTGCTGACACACGTTAGTTAACAACGATGCTGCCAATGTACCCACCAAACATATGACCCAGGATGCACATTTAAAAATCGTCCGCAACACTGGAAGAAGCTAAAACAACAAGCAGCCTGCAGTTGGATGTGAGTATATCCATATCGAGGCTAACGGCGGTCATTTAAACGTATAACGTACACTGGGTGTCTGTAGAGAGCTACTTAACGATTTAATCGCTCCCCGTACGGCGAAAACTCCCTTGTCGAAAATGACATTTGTCTACACAGTCCGCGAAAACGAACATCATGATGTTGTGAGCGCTGGGATTTTGGCTGATCAATCTCCTGATAAGCGTCCCCATGAGTGGACGAAACAGGCTTTATCCACCTTAGACGAGGCTACAGAAGCGGATATGGTAGAGGTAACAGCCGAATTTGATTGTTAAAAGCATCAACTAATGTCTTCAAGATTTTCATCATGTCTGCAACTATGGCAAGGCAAGGAGGTCGGGTACAGCCGGAACAGTCCGACTTGCACCTGGCATTGAACATGGCCAAAATGGCCAAAGAAGGCTTTTTGCACGCCGCAATAGGGAAAACGAAATATCTTATTAAGCAACTACGCACCCAGGTCCGGGAAGAGATGAAGCGGGGTGTTGAGTGTCCTGGGCATAAAAAAGTAAAGACTGCGATACAAAGACCCACTGCAATGCTTCATCAAAAACAAACGTCCGGCTACCTTCCTTGCCAAAATGGCACCTCAAAAACTTAGCAGACATGCTGGAGAAGTAAAGGAACTGGCGCACCTTGCCGCATTCGACGAAGAGTGCAGACTCCCGGGCCGACTCCACCTCTGCCCGGCACACCACCAGCCCCAACCGATAACACTACCTGAGCTAAACTGTCTTGAATCGTCAATTTGGCGGCCAGATAAACGTATTTGCATACAGCTTTTCCTTGTGCGGAATTTTTCGAAGATGATGAGGATATCGAGCACGATACCGATTTCGATCCAGATGTGCTGACTGATGATGGTTCGTACGCTATCTGTTGTCTGGTGATGCAGCTAACATTCGTTTTGAAGACAAAAGCAGCTGATTGAGCGATCCTGCAAGTGATCATGAGCATTGACCGAAAGACAGGGGATTTTGAAGATTATTATTATATATATCCATGTATTATTAAAGAACAACGTAGTGATCAAGAAGAGAGTAAAAGAAAACGCCAGGAGGGCAGCCAAAACAATGTGCATGATGCACTGTACCAAATTAAATGATTGTATATGGTGGATACAGCCAGGGCAAAATGAGTGTCAATGGAGCGTCAACAATGTTTGGTCATGCGTCCTCGGAAATCACCCCTCCGATAAGTGGTAGTCAGTCACAAAGGAATTTTTGGCCGCCTTTATTGGCAAAACAGATAGAAATATCCTCCCTGCCCCATAATGAAAATGAGCGTCAATGGAGCCTTAACGATTATTGTTCATGCGTCCTGGGAAATCACACCTCCGATAGGTTGTAGTTAGTCATAAAGGAATTTTTGGGTGCCTTTATAGGCAAATCTGATAGCAATACCCTCCCTGCCCTATCATGAGAATGAGTGTCAACGGAGTGTCAATAATATTTGGCCTTGCATCTTTGGGAATATGAGTGGTCCTTGATCACAAACATCCATACAGAAGAATATGGCAACCTGAATAGTCAGATCTGTACGGGATTTTCTAGCCACATCCTCCGGGACAGTAACAACTTATTTTATTTACAGAGCTACCACCAAGTATTGTTGAGCATTTTAGCGTATAATAACAGTCAAAACGATATATATGGACAATAACCGCCACGTCGCGCTGTGATTAACCATGAAGGAAGGACAACAATTGTTGACACTCTGTTTACACTAATTTTGAAGAGGGGGCAGGAAGCTTTTGACTTTCACTTTTGCCTATAAAGGCAGTCAATAATCAGTTTATGACAATGTGGACCCTGTCGCCCCCCAGATTACCCATGATACATGACTAACAATGGTTGACGCTCCGTTGATGGTCATTTTCATGATGTGGCATGGAGGGTATTGCAATCTGTTTTGCCTATAAAGGCAGCCAAAAATTTCTTTATAACTGACTACATCCTATTGGAGGTGTTATTTCCCAGGACACATGACCAATAATCGTTGACGCTTTCTTGACACTCATTTTCATGATGTGGTTGGGCGGATGAGTATTCTTGTTTGGCACATCAAGGCGGCTAATACGTCAAAAATGAACCGTGACGTACCAATGTCAATACTTTATGATTTCCAGTAGTATATCTGAATGCGACCATAAATGTGAAACCCGAAACACAGAACCAGAGATTCGAACCGACAGATCTGGCCAAACCTGGTGAAACCCATGGGTTGACGGGGAAGGGTCCTGGTTTGGTCTGCCAAGAGTCTGCGGGTCGGGTTTTTGAACGGGTCTGGTTCCGAACTGACCTGTTTTTGCGGTCCAATCCTGGACCGCTGGCGGGTTACCCGGACCCGTTGCTAACACTGATAAATGCCTTTACAACGAGATAGATGACATGCCGAACACACCGTGTGCAAGCAGGACCTCGATCGAAGGCTACGTTAACATTACTGAACTGCTTTGCAAATTCATACATTGCAAGTTTGTGGTGTGATAATGTGTGTGTAAAAATTATCTGTACAGTACATGACTGGGAGTCTCAGCATGCCAGGCTCAGCAAGAAGGAAGAGAAAATGGACGCCAATGTGAAGGTAGCCCAACATGCCCTTTTTAGTCTGCAGGAGACTGAACTACTCATTCCTCTCTGCATTGATGACTACAGTCACACCATGGGTGGTGTATATATAGCAGTGCAAATGCCCAGTGACAAGGATAAAGAGCACACCACCTTTCGTACAAGGTGGCCTATGCTCCTTTTGTTGTATCATACAATGGTCACTAACACCTAATTCACCTACAAGGAGATGCCTCAGAAATCTAACAGAATCTCACTTGAGGCATTTCAACGGTGGTGCGCTTGGGGGTTGAGTCTGACTTTGTATGGACTAATCACCGCCTCATGGATTGAACTGTCCACTATGGCCCAATCAGTCTTGTCCAAAATTATGACGGTACTACTTTACCACTTACCGATGCTGTGACGGAGGGCACCTTCCAGTATATGTTTAGGCTGCAAAGTGGTTTGCGTGTTAGCTTTGCTGCTTTGCTCCTGGACCCAGTGATACAGTCCTACAAAAAATACCAAATCTCCAACAAAAACCTGCTGGGCTAGCACCCAATCTGACCAGCCACTGTGTTTCAATGATGAAAGGAATTGTTTTGTTGAGTTCCATCAGCTCTAAAGGGGTGGGGTGGGAGGTGATGCAGAGAGAAGGGGTGGGGTGATAGCTGGAGAGGGCAGATTTGGAGGGGAAGCAGGGTTTACATAGCCACACTTGATGTAATTTACAATTTGTTTGAATAGAAAGTTTTATTTGCTACAAGAGAAGACTTTATTAAAAGTAGAGCCTCTGGCGATCTTTTTTGGGGTGTGGTCGTGGTGGTTGCGCGGGCGGACCCTATGGACCGGGAACCGGTTACGATCCAAGGGATAACCTCAACCCTGTGGATGTTTCCTGTCCACGAGCCGAATCCCATAATCTTAAACCTGGCTGCAATGTCTCACGCAGGCGAATACAAAGCCAAACGGTATATGGGTGCTCAATATGCATACATATTGTTGCAGCCGACTCCGCCGGCTGTCGTTTCCGAAATGAGTGTGGTCAGGCAAGTTCACCTTCCATACACCTTGCAGATCTATAGCCGGGAGCAGCCGTTCATTAATAAAAGAGACAGTGATGATGGCTGGTAAGGGCGGTAGTCGGCAGTGGTGTTTGAACATTCGGCCGTTAAAGAGTTATGCCGTTGCAATCGTCGTCGAAAGCTCGGAGGTACGAGGTACGAGGTTTATTTGCATGCATATGAGATAAACGGAACAGGCTAGTGTCTGATATGGGTGCTAGTACAAAATATATTACTGGTCTCAGGTATCTGCAAGGCTTAACAATGTGCATGCAAGGTCGTGGGGCCAGTCCGAGCCCGCCATTGGAGATGCAACCGCACAGTTGAAAAACCGTCGTCCAATCTGCGCGGAAGCTCTGCGACGGAAAATCTTGTTCGGAGGATGGTTTAAAGCTTTGCTTGGAGAACCTTCTATGTTCAAAGTAAAGATAGTAGAGATGGTTGAGAAGCTTCATTCTATTCTATCTAGGAGGGCCCACAATGCTATATATATGAGTGTACACGTACGGCTGAATGCCATCAGCCTTATCTGAGTCAACAGTCATCTCCGGCCATACAAGACATCATCTCCGGCTTTACATGACACCGTCTCCGGCCATACACGATATCATCTCCGGCCATACGAAGACTCAGACCCACTATGCAATATTCCATGCGAGCATCAGAGACGAGTGACAATGTGATAGTACTTCCTTTCTCGATCAACGTCTTTCTTCAACGGAGAAAGACAAAAACACTGGAAGATCCATGTACTTCTTAATACCACCACTTTCTAGCAATTCAAACCTCGTGAAGCCTTAAGAGAAGTGGATAGTTTTGCAGAATCAAGTGTGGCGGGCGGGTCCTTCGGCGTACCTGCCGCGGAGTTCCTGTTATCTTAAGCTGAATGTTGCCAGCGGGAGTGGTGAAACTGAGGCGTAAGTTGTTGCACCATTGCTTTCTTCCGATTGTGTAATCTAACTGATACGGGTGTATGTTCTTCCAACGCAGTTCTCTCTTAGCGTTTTTGCTCTCTGAGGTAATCGAACCGTGTCGCCTTAAACGAATACTAAGCCGGGCAGCACTTGAGAGTCGCGATTGGCCCTCACGGGATGTATCCGGTCATCCCCGAAGTTCTGGGATTAAAGGCAGCAAGTGCCCTCTCTCAACGAGTTTTCGTCTGAAACTCATAGTAGAGCTACACTGGGAGTCTTGGCTGATGAAAGGAAAACCTTCGTTGCTGTCCCGAATCTCAATTAGACGAGCTTTCTCGGCAAGGTCGACGATTAGCCTTCCGTCAACATTCATCGCGCTTTTGCCGTTGACTGAGCGCCTGCCTTCCAATACGAAATAAAGTAAACTAGTTGCTGACTGGATTTTTTCCGCTTCGGTCAATCTTTGCATCTCACAGGTTACAGCCCAAGATTTGCAATATCAAAACTTACCGCGCCCATGCAAGTAAGTTAGTAGTAGGACTAGGCAGTATGGAGGTGTAGCAACTGCAAAACGCCTGAGAAGGGCCGGAATGTGTTGTCGTCGTTAGTAGTTAGAATGTCTGGGTCGCAGAATTGTGATTCCAAAACTTGAGGTTGCGGATTCAGCACGATGCTTAGGGGAGGATGGCAAGCAGAGGGTGAGGTTGAAATAAGCATAGCAGATAAATATATAAACATGCCGCACTCATCAGGATCCAAGTCGCTCGTTTGGATGTAGCTCACAACGAAGCCCAACTCAACAATCCTTACATTCTTCCCTAACACCATCACGTCTCGCCCCTCAATATGCTTGCTCTCCCTGGACTACCCCGTCCTTTGCCCGGCACGTCATTGTCAGCTGACAGCTCAGCCCTCTCCCTACCCGTCTGCAATGTTCGCGCTGGCATCTCCGCAAAGTCGTCTGTCACATTGGTTGGCATCTCCGCAAAGTCATTGGTCACATTGCTCGGCATCTCCGCAAAGTCATCTGTCACGTTGGTTGGCATCTCCGCAGAGTCATCTGTCACATTGACTGGCATCTCCGCAAACTCATTTGTCACATCGGTTGGCATTTCCGCCGGCTGCCCATTGGGGTCCGATATCGGAACAATACCATTCGGGGTCATCTTGTTCCTCCGCAAAACCCATCCCACTATTCCGAGTACACATAGCAATAAAACACCCCCAAGAACTCCTCCGACGATCGCGGCTACATTCTTCGGCGTACTGGTTGGTTCCCGTAGATCATGCGTCGGCGTTTGCTGTACCGCAGCGCTCGTTTTAGTAGCAGGGGCACGCTTTAACGCCAACGACCCCGCGGCCGGCGAAAGGACGTTGACGCTGAACAGTATGGTGTCGCAATGGTACGAGCTCCCGCCGCCGGGCCAACGCCAGGTACCGCACGAGGGGGTAGGTGAGGAGCTATCGACAAAACCGCAGCACTCAGCTAACGACTAGCCGGAAGGTGGAGACAGAAGAATGGAAACAGACGCACCACAGCTTGATCAGCGGATTATTGAGACAATCTTCCAAGCAAGTTTGCGCGTCGTGGAGACACGTCGTATAAATCCGACAACTACTATACCCCGCATCCGCACTGGGACAGCATCCGATCGCCGTTAAAGAAATATCGCGGAAACATGTATAGCCGTCATCGTCGCAGGGGAGTGCGCTTCCTAATCGCCACCCATCTTCCATCAGCATTCCAGTCCTAAGGACATAGAAGAAGCGCAAAACAAAGCGCAGCTTACTAGTTCCATCCTTGCCAAGATTAGAGCCACATATTGGCCCGACATCACGTTTCAACAGTACTAGCGGTGACAGAGTGGGCATGTGAGTCCACCCCAGTGTTTCATACCCCGGTGGCGTTTCGATAGCGCTTGGATACGGGATAGCGAGCGCGCCTAGGATGAAGAAGCTGACGAGTGTTGGGAGCATCGTGTGTTGCGGTCGTCAGACTGAGTTGAGGAGATGAGATGGGAGTAATGATACATGGCTTTCAGGTGCGGCTGAGAGCGGTATCAAACATGACCAACTATAATTCAAGACTGATGGTGGCTGAAGGACATTTTCCACTCAGCTAAGAGTTTGCGTGCTGCGAGTGGTCAACTGTCAGGAAGTGTTACTTTCAGACGTCTAGATACACTGCTTCAAAGGGTGTCCCACGGTGCGGTGTGTAGCACAATCACGGTTGTGTAACTCATGTACTACAACTGGGCAGTTGACTTACTAGCGTACCGAGGAGGCCACCGGGAAAATAAATTTTGTATGTGTGAAACAGCGAATTTCTATTCATGTAACGGCCAAATAAATCCTTGTTTGCACAGCAATATATGTGGCAACTATCTAAGAATACTGAATGTCAGCCTGATTAGGTCTTAGACTGGGGAGTAGTACAGATGATTAAAGCCAGATATTCAGTTGCTGGGTTGAAGTTTAGGCTATGTTCTAGTCCATTCACGGAGGCGGTTCCTCCGCAGAGAGACCGGTCCATTCGCGGAGTCCCACCCTCCGTGAATGGACTGGTTCATTCGCTGAGTGTACCCCACCTCCGAGAATGGACTGGTTCATTCGCGGAGTGTACACATCTTGTTAATGCACTGCATGCATGTATGCGCACGCATGTATGCACACGCATGTATGCACACTCGGCTGGCTATATCTAGTTGAATTCAATCAGCGCAACTAAATTCACATCTTCCAAATATCGAAACTCACCATCTATATCGTAGTTGATGGTTGTATTAGTTCCTAGCAGCGCCATCTGGTACTTTCAATCTTAAACGGAACACAGCTCTGCCTGCGCCCAGTCAGAATCGAAAGCGACTTTGACTCAGCAAATACACCAGGAGAGGCCAGGGCGCAGACAGATTCCACTACCGCTGATGATTGCAACAAAAGCGCTGAGGAAAGCACTCCAATGATTTGACCCAGGCATCCCAATAGTCCGTCCCGTCCGTCCAAACCCTTGCCCGAGACCAGACTAAAGTTTTCCGGGCTCATGATTTCAGGACTGGACGGACCAGGGCGCTCCATAACAAGACTATAGGACTGCGGGACCCTACAGTCCATTGATTGGCCCCCACTCAGAAATTTATATCTGATTTAATGAAGCTTAGAATCCCCGATTCGGTACAACTTCACCTCGGCTGAAGATTTGTTCCGAGATACGGTGTCCCGGAACTCTCATTCCTGAGCCCCATGTAGTATAACTGACCCTGGTTAAGACTACAGTCATCTGTACCGGGCCCTGGTCCTGGAGATTTCTGCCCGGGACAGACTAGTCCTTCCGTACTCATGCCCTAGACGGGACGACGATGTCGGGCCCCGAAAAACTGTAGTCCGGACGGACGGTTGGGAACCCTGATTTGACCGAACTGAATACTGAGGAAGGAGAGGTTCACGAGGAGGAACAGGTCACTAGTAAGGAGGAGGAGGAGGAGGAGGAGGAGGAGATGGAGGAAGAGGATAATGTGGAGGAAGCGGAAAACTAGCAAGAGACGGTTTCAAATGATGACATAGAGCACTGTGTAATTGTAGATGTACGACGACGTTAAGGCATACAGCTCGTAGGGATCACGATGAAGGTGTACAGAGTAATTTTTTTTTTTGGTTGAGCGTAATTAGCACTTTTGTATATACACTCCGCGAATGAACCAGTCCATTCACGGAGGGTGGGACTCCGCGAATGGACCGGTCTCTCCGCGGAGGAACCGCCTCCGTGAATGGACTAGAACAGGCTACATATCAGACCAGAACTGACACGTTATCAAATGAAAACACCATCCTCCAATCAGAAGTTGGGAGTCCATCTAAGCCCAATATTAATCCTTTGGCCGGAAGTTGAATGTTTCCCACAATCAATTTCATTCTCCAACTGGAAGTTCAGTACTTCTACCTGCCAGGTTGCATTTCACCTTCTAGCTGGGATATAATTGTGTCAACCAGCTCAGAACACACTCTTCCGACTAGATAGTTCAGTGCATCTGCTAAGTATATTTCAACTCCTTGGCTGGACGATACACCATTGCCAGAATGAATGGCATTCTCTGAGTGGTAGTTGAGAGTTTAACATACTCCAATGGAAATGAGTTTCCAGGTCAAGAGATGGTGGCATCTGTCACATATGAACTCAGTCTTCTCCGTAGCATGCTGCAAGTGCCTGCTAGGTGGAGGACAATCCCCCAGCCACAGCTTGAACAATGCAAACAAGCTATGTCATATCCACAGCGGCATATGAGAATATCAATCATGGCATTACTGTTGCATCCTTCTGTGTGGAAGATGATAGTATCTTGCAATATGGACCTTAGATTATTGACAAAGATGTCTGACGTTAGCGACAGTTTGAAATTCTTGACACAGTCCCGGATCCAGGTTGGGATAGATGCTGCCCTGTTGTGCCGGGTATTTGTACACCTAACACGTGGGCTGCTCTGGTTGTAGTGCTTTCCAAGCAAAAACCCGCTCAATAAATGACGAGTAATCCTGCTGGCACTAAGCATCATCTTTCTCATCATAGTGCATCAGCAAAATGTAAATCAGTCCGGAAGCCACACGCAAACCTCCTAGACACTCCGGTAGACCTCACCGGTGCTCCTAAGTAATTCTAGATGCTCCCAGACCCCCCTGGAGCTAAGCAAAGTGCCCTCAGACTCTGCCAGAGCACTCTCAGGTGCTCTTGAAAGCACCTGCAGTTATGGAGGTGCATTCAGGATGCTACGAGATTTGACTTATAGGATACTCAAATTTTGGAGCAGCTGAGACCTCGGCGCAGGTCTGCGGGAGACTTATTTCCGTATTCTCGCAGCAGTGGTTCCTAGGGTTCCATAACCACAAGGCATTTCACGTATCAGATTCGTCTTTGTTACAGTCACAAGATTCGCTACATCATAATATGGCATGTATTATCTATCTAAGTCTCTCTATATAAATACATATGGCCAATAAGGCAGCAGACGGTACTGGAGCGTAATCGCAGAAGCACCTGGAGACGCTGATTGAGAGAACATAGAGATGCACTTGGAGGCCATGGTCGCGTGAACTGGGAGATGCACTGGGAGGCCGCGATCGAGTGAGTTTGGAGATGCGCTTGGAGGCCGAGATCGAGTTGAACTCAGAGATGCACTTGGAGGCTGTGATCGAGTGAGGTTGGAGACGCATTTGAAGGCCAAGATCGAGCAACTCAAGAGAGGCTCTTGGAGGCTGTGATGCGCAGGTTTGGAGATGCATTTGGAGACCCAGATCGAGCGGGTTTAGATATGCATTTTGAGGCCGAAATCGAGTAACTCAGAGATGCACTTGGAGGCCGTGATGGAGCGGGTTTGCAGATGCTTTTGGAGGCCGAGATCGAGTAACTCAGAGATGCACTCGGAGGCCGATATCAAGCTGAACTCAGAGATGCACTTGGAGGACGTGATCGAGCGGGTTTTGAGCTGCTTTTGGAGGCCGAGATCGAGTAACTCAGAGATGCACTTGGATGCCGAAATCGAGCGAGATTGGAGATGCACTTGGAGGCCGAGATCGTGCAACTCAGAGATGCACTTGGAGGTCATAATCGAGCGAGTTTGGAGATGCACTTGGAGGTCATGATCGAGCTAGGTTGGAGATGCACTTGGAGGCCGTGATGAAGCGAGTTTGGAGATGCACTTGGAGGCCGAGATCGAGCGAGTTTGGAGATGCACCCGCAGGCCATGATCAATCGAGATTAGAGGAGTACTTGGCGGCGGTAGATTGGGAGGGAGGTGCGACGGCAGCTGTGACTCTATTCATTGGTTACCTTGTAATCGTAGGAATGTAGAGAGTTGAGTACAATAAGGTCTGCCGTGACATGAGAGACTGGCTGGGAGCGGGACACAGTCGATCATGGGATGATGCAGTACTCGGTCTATGCTGTACTCGGGGTATGCAGTACTCGGTGTATGCTGTACTCGGTGTATGTTGTACTCGGTGTATGCTGTACTCGGTGCATGCTGTACTCGGTGTATGCTGTACTCGGTGTTATCTCATGATCATTGTATGGAGAGATAGATAGGGATGGCTTAACTACGTGTTCTTAGGTGATGGTAGAGAAAGAGAGAGATGAGAGGAGATGGGGGAAATCATCATGAGAAACTGGGACTTAAGAGAATTTCGTGTGCGAGTCAATTAACCATTCCTGATACGGCAGGCACTAGTCCCAATCTGGCGGATAGAAACGCCGATACAAGGTCTTCTAAACCCAATCAGGCAAGTAGTACCCCTGACTTCCATTATCCGCTCGTATCCTCCATATGCGTTCCCATCTTCATCCCCCATCTCTGTTTCTCTACGATCATCGCAGAACACAAAGTTAGGTCATCCCTCTCTATCTCTCCATGCCGTGATCATGACTTAACACTGAGTTCAGCATACACCGGGTACAGGATACAATGAGTACAGCATACACCATGTACAGCATACACCGAAGACTGTCTGTCATACCTTCATTGCCATGATCACGAGTTGACCCCTGAATGTAGCTTCAGCGTCCGGCATGCCTCACTACAAGATCGACCGCCACCAGTCAGCTCTTCATGAAAACTCAAAAGTAAAGTCACCTCATCACATTTCCACGGTTGCAAGTTTACAAACTAACTGATGGATAAAGTCTCAGCACCCGGCGTGCCTCCTATCAACTGCCTCCAAGTGTTACGGGGGTATTTTAAGTCCCAGTTTCAATACAACATTTATTAGACTAAATACAGCCGCCTATCTCCTTCTCCTATTCTCCTCGTCTTCCCAGACTCAATCTCTTATTCTCAAAGAATAAGAGCTTACCACTCTTCCTCGTCGGTCCAGAGTCGCTCTTCGGACCACTCTTCGTAAGGTAATCCTCCGGTAGTGATGTACAGATGCACTTCGTACCCGATATTGTTTATAATCGCTAAGAACAAAAAGTGAGGGGAGATGTGGGTTTAACCCTGCTCGTTGTAAAACAAAATGGCTTCGCCGATAGTTGCGATGAGCTGCTGGTGTGCGTACTGAGATGCAGTTGGTTTCCACGAACACATACAGAGCGTATTCACGAAGGTGAAATAAAGAAGTAATCGTGAGTTTGTTAGATAGAAATCTTAATAATATATTAAGGTGTTCTTCGCTGGTAATGTCTGACTGTGGATTGCTGCTAGAGCTTGGTTCTTTTCATCGTCGGGGACGATGTGAGCTTTTTATAATCGGTGCCTCAGGTCATGCTTGCCTTCGGCGTTCCGTCATGACAACATTGTTTCTTGATAGCTTATCTTCGGGAACAACTGAAGTGTTCCATCAATAGTGCCACGAGTTCCCCTAGGTTATCGTGTTCATGCATGAGTAGTTTTATGACATTACGTCCCCTCTCGGGCAGTCCTCATGATCATGATATCAATCGCCAATTATGCCAGCTCAAAACCTCGTGTTCGACATCTTGCTTCCCATTCGTTCAGTAGCTAGAACATCTGACGACCTTAGTCTTATCAGTGCTTATCGCAATATAATATTAATAGCTCTTCACTATTAATTGCCTCACCATTAATTTGGCTATTCGGCATTGCGTCAGAGATTTAATCGGTGACCAACCGATACTCCGCTAGCGTAGATTATGACACGTTCTTTTAACGTTGCAATGCATACGGTCTTAACTCAATAAGCCAGTTTGCTTGTGGCCTCTTATCTTCAGCCAATGTCATTAATCCCTAAGACACTGCATGCTTAGGTCTCGACCTTCCGTAGACCGGGGAGTGCCGCAAGTGCTCTCACCGCTTATCGCGTGAGCTTGCAGATCCCTCGTACTCGCATATTGCAATTACGTCTGCTGTGCATGTTGCTCTGCGTTATCGCAACTTAACTATGCATTGTCCCGCTAGGCAGGGTTTGATAAGTGTGGTCATTAATTATGCGCACTGCTGAAGGTTTTTCACTTCCCAGTTATGGCGACATAATTGCGTCATCATATTTGAATTCGCTAGCGTGACTTCTTAGTCATCGCTAAATGATCGACACACGGCTCAAGTGTAATTCCGCTAAGAATCACTTGACTGACAAACATGTTCACGTAATCGCAGGTAAATGTTTCGCACATGATTATCTTTGAGATTTGTCACATTTACCTGCTTCGTTCAAACATGTATCATTACCGCTGCTAAAGGAGAACCCCTAACACCAAGCACTCCAATCTCGGTCGATCATGGCCTCCAAGTGCATCTCCAACCTCGTTCAATCACGGCCGGCAAGTGCATCATCCAACTCGTTCGATTACAGCCTCCATGTGCATCTCTGAGTTACACCATGTCGGCCTCCAAATGCATCTCCAAACCCGCTCAATCACGGCCTCCAAGTGCATCTCCAAACTGGTTCAATTACAGCCTCCAAGTGCATCTCTGAGTTCACTTGATCATGCCCTCGCAGTGCATCTCCAAACTTACCCGATCACGGCCTCCAAGTTCATCTCTGAGTTATACGATCTTGGCCTCCAAGTGCATCTCCAAACTCGCTCGATCACGGCCTCCAAGTGCAAATCCAAACTAGTTCGATTCCCGCCTCCATGTGCATCTGTGAGTCCACTTGATCATGGCCTCCCAGTGCATCTCCAAACTCGCTCGATCACAGCCTCCAAGTGCATCTCAAAGTTCACACAATTCCCTCCTCCAAGTGTATCTCTGAGTTCACTCGATTGTCATTTTCAGGCGCACCTCGAATTGCTCAAGCACCGCCGGCAGCCAGTTCCAATATACCGTGCGTTGATGGGTAGCTATATTGATATATAGATACATAGATGAAAATACAAACTTAATACAGTAGATATGATTCCCAGGCGCACCTGCAGCGTTCCCAACGAAGATGTTGTCTTTCCCAGTCTGCTCTACTATGATTCGACGTGCTCCCAGTCATATCACCGGCGCTCCCAGGTGCTCCCAGGCTTTTCGTCGGCGCTCCCAGTTACTGTGAAGGCCGGCAGGAATACCCTCCTAGGGTCTTATACTCTCCTGAAATTGACACATCTAAGTTTACACTCCACATCCTCTCAGACACTCCTGGAGGCTTGCAGTGACTAAAATACATTTTGCTGATGTAAGGATAATCTCAAACTATATCAGGCAGAATGATATCATCGATTATCTTGCGGTTGAGGAGTTCCTAACAAATCAATATTTGTGCAGTAGCTGTCCAAACCGGAATGCATTTGGATATACTCGGTTCTATTCCACAGTGATTGAATGAACACAGATTTGAACTCAAATAGGAGATCTGCAGTTAGATTCGGGTTTGAAACGGCCTTTGTTCTTTAAGTTTCACGTTGTGACCTGATGATTACAGAACTTTTGAATCTGACTGGAAGTTAAGGTAATGATACAATTGGACTACAGTCCAAATCCTATGTCATCAGAAACTCCATATCTCTTCAAACCCCTGTTTGCACAGTGCTGCTAGTCAATGGAAGTGTTCATTGGAATTCCTATCCTGAAAGAAGGATTGGTATTCAGCTCGAATCTGGGCAGACAGTAGATGACACTGAGCGATTGTGAACCCCAGATGTCACCCAATTGTGTGTCTGATAGAACTCCATGTTCGAGCTGTATATCGCTATATAGAGCTAAGCATTACCTGTAACAACAAGATAATTTACATTTTACCATATACATGATATTGAATTATCCATTTTGAAGTTCAGTGTTTCTATAAGATTTCAACTCACTGTGGCGACAGGACTGCATGAATGGTGTGATCGATGATAACCAAATATGTTGTGGAATATTGAATAGTTTGCAAGGTGAATACCCAACTGTTCCAAGAGGTGGCAGATTGTTTCTAAAGTGTGAGTATTGAATTCTCTGAACATCAGCGAATAGTAGCCTTTACCTTTCAATTATGTCTGAGGATTATCGTGTTTCACGCCTGTGACCCATATAGCGGGATACCATGACCTGATTCAGAGACCTTTCCAACCAATATTGTATATTGTGAATTGAAAATCAGAATTTCTATCAGACTGATTGTAGTAAATCTCCACCTCAAAAGCTAATGGTTAAAAAAAAGACCAACTCAGTCTTCTAATTGGAACAATGTAAGTAGCAAGTAGGTGGAGCCCAATTGCCCAGTCAGGAATTGAATGTGGCCAATCATTTTGGCAATCACCGACCCGCGGTAGGCCAATGCTCCCATACAACTAGAGTTCAATCTTCCAGCAATTGTGAGCATGTGACACTCAGCATCGAATGCAGTGCTTGTAGTAACATTCCCAGAACTTTTAAATAGTTAAGCAGAATACTCCCACATGAGATCACTGCGGTGCAATATAACTTTCAGGAACAAATGTAATTAAAACATATATACCATAGTCAAGCAATATCCGACTATGTGTAATTCACTGAGTAGCATATCTTGCGAATGACGCATAGCTGTCTAGGTGATTTGTATCCTGACTATACTGATGATGAGTCTGGCCAGTGGCATTTGTAATGGCATGGCTGCACCTGATGTGTCCATGGCCTGGTAACACCTGCTGTATATAGTCACCTCGCAATGAGCCATAGATTTCGAGTGATAATCATCACTTTGTACTACTCAACAATATTGACATTCATATTTGCAACCATATCGACTGATATACCGTCCTACAAGGCGAAACACAGGCTTAAGCCATGTCATCATTGAAGAAAAATTACTGTGAGGTCATGAATAGCAAACTAAACTGATGGTCGACACACTTTGAGCTACACTATTCCTCAACAAAAAATTATGCAATATATAGCACTCAAGTGAAACTCACCATCTTGGGTGGCGGATTAGGCTGCGTCCACATTGCCATTGTACTACTCGAATGGCAATCTATGGGCATGCGGGGGTACTGTATATTTCCACAGGTCTGATATTGACCCGGTATACATGCCACACAATCTCGAACCCAGCCTCAAGTCGCAGGTGTAACACTGTGAGAATTACCCCAAGTAATAAACATTCATTGCCACTAAGGACTGCATGACTAATGAAGAGAAGAGTGATCAGGCTCCACCGATCATTGGTATTTGAATGATCATCCATGGAGAGTAATGTAAATGTTACATTCTGAGCTCCCAATAGATAGAATCGACTATAGAGCATTGTCATATGCTATACATATACTGCGGTACACAAATTTACAGTTTATCTATGCGGAGTGTGCTCTGAACAATCTTTCAATTGTGATGCTCTCAGATTTGTTTTTGACCGGTGGGGTATTCTCCAAGCAACATGCACATATAGCGGAGGACCAACTTTCTTTCTGTGCCACGACTGCAAGTATCACGTTGTCTCATATGACACAGCAAAGTTGTTGTAACTCAGCAGAAGAAGTAGTGGCGTCTCAACAGTACACTCTGAAAGTGTCCTATACATCACCACGTTATGGGACTGGTTCCATAAACTTCTTTCGCAATCTTAGTGATCTTGGTGCTGTCTTTCCGATCAACAGCTTGGTTTTACAAAGCTGCTAAGTGAATGCCAGTATCAACAGTAATGGATACATCCAGGGTATAGAACTGCAAACTGAATGTACCGCTCCAGGCTTCAAGGGAACAGTATCCATGTTGTATTAGATATAGGACTAACCGATGATACAAAGGAATGAAGTTACAGCTTGAACACCCTTTAGAGATGGTCTATTGGTATCCGGAGATACACATTAGGGACGATTATTCATTCTATTGCAGGTTATCAATCTCTTTCCTTCATGTCAGTTTCGCTGATGTATAATCGATGATTATAGCCAGATTTTCAGGGACTAGGTTAAAGTTCACGCAACACTTGCAAGCGAAGTGGGAACGATTGAAATCAGAACTAGTTCCTTCAAATAGATGTTGGGAGTCTGTCAATCCTCTTGCTAGAAGTTAAAAATTTCACACAAAAAATGGCTTCATTCTCTGACACCACTTTGAAAATTTGTTCCAGCTATGTAGTATATACTCTTCTGGCATTGAGATAATAGTTTCCATCCGTGTGGAACACAGTTGTTCAACTGGAAAGCTCCTACATTCTGCTCAATAGATTTCAATTCTCCAGTTCCAAAGTTGAATCTTTCCCATCAGGAATTTCATTATCAGAACGAAAATTAATAACACTTCCCACCCCGGTTGTAGTGATCTCACCTCAGAGGAGAGCGTCAACCAGGAATGAAGTTCGTCCTCTGAGTACAACTTTTTGAGCTTCTACATTGTAGATCTGAATATTCCAGCCGGAAGTTTGAACTCTCAAAGAAGCCAAACATCCTCTCATCAGAAGTTGTGAGCGTATCAAGGCCATAGTGTTAACCTCAGGGCGGAAAGTTACACTGGCCCAGAAAGAATTGCATTTCCAACAAGATAGTAAGATTTTCTCCGAGACATTTCGGATATAGTCTTCCGGCTGATGGATGATAGTTTCTGCCAGCATAGAACTCAGTCGCTGTAACGGCGGCACGTGACTCGGGGCCGGGTAATGGTCATTCTATATAGTCGGCTCGCCACGAGCCTTAGATCTCTAGCGATAATCTTACTAAACATCTACACCTACTATCATTTGCATCCACCATTGTATCCAGCTATGCAACCGTATTCCAACAGTTACCACACGTATGCCTGTGAGGCCGAGCACGGGGGTATGTAGCCTTACACTATTACTGCTTTTTCAGTAAACGGATAGTTTTCGCTTACAGGATATCGCGAGTTTACGCCATTTTCTGACTAGCGACACCATTGAGTCAACAATTGAGAATACAGCACTCCAGATGATATATCGAAGCATCATTCCTGTGAAGGACAGAGTGTTGATCATTCCATCATTCAATTGAGTCACCTCATGGTAGCGGAATAGAGTTCAAAAACAAATTCGCGAACAAAGTGTATCACCGGCAATCACAACAATGATCACGAGTACAGAACACAACTATTCGACCCTCCCAATGAGAGAAATCGCGCACAATTGACCTATTCTTGCTCGGACACCATTCCCACGAGTTAATTTAGTGTGACCACCAGTCAAACCAACCTACAATGGACAGAGTGATCTTACCCCTGGATGAACTATACCGAGAACCAAAGGCAATGTCCAGAGACGATTTACGAGTCAGCACAGTTACCAGTATTATCATTCTATCCGAGCCAAGTGCACCTATCTCAGTCAGTGTGTACACCTACCGCTCTAGCAACCTTGAAGAACCCCACTTCAAAAGGCATTCTACGGAGACTTATACATCAGGATACACTACTCGAGTGAAGAAGCATACCTACAGATGAGGATCAGTCCACGAATGACGCACGCTTAGTGTTGGCAATGGTTCGGGACCGTCACTTCAGGACTGGGTCCGGGACCAAACCGAACCGTTGCCGAATTGGTGGTCTGGATCGTCAATAAACCTGAACTGCCCACTCGGGTACAGTTTCAAGGTAGACTCCCAACCTGTCTGAATTAGGCGGATTGTCAGCGGATCACCCAGCGGGTCCATCTATAGATTCATATAAGGCTCTTGTAATTGCAGTGTGTTAATAGTATCTTATCAAAATGGCTTTTACAGTAACCATCGTTAAGCTTTTGCTTGTTGAGCAGTTTGCAATATCGGTTAATCTGGTATCTGAGTTTCACCTTCGATATATGGTATTTTTGCCTGGCATGGCGGTCAATAATACAGTTATGCGCGCGAAAATCCGCGCGATGCCTTGATTACGAAATATGCAAGTACTAAAACTGTTGACGCTCTGTTGATACTCATTTTCAGGATGCAGCAGGCAGCATTTCGCTGTTGTTTTTGCAAGTAAAGGCTGCAAATATCGCATAAATGGATGTGTGCAACCAGTCGGAACATAACTTACTCAAGATACAAAGTTAAAAATTGTTGACGCTCCATTGACGCTCATGCTAAGAATGGGGCGGTGACTGTGTTGCTATCTTATTTGCCAATAGAAGCTGCCAATCCGTCCGTGATGCATAACCACGACCAAGTGACTGGTAACTTACCGTACTTATAAGGCCACAAATCATTGACTCTCTGTTGACGCTTATGCTAAGAATGGGGCGGTGACCGTGTTGCTATCTCTTATGCCAATAGAAGCTGCCAATACGTCCGTTATGCATAACAACGACCAAGTCACTGGTTAATTAAGGTACTTAAAAGACCACAAATCGTTGACGCTCCGTTGACGCTTATGATGAGAATAGGACGGTGATTTTGTTGCTATCTCTTTTGCCAATAGAAGCTGCCAATAGGTCCGTTATGCATAACAACGAGCAGGTTACTGCTGAATTACCGTACTTACAAGACCAAAAATCGTTGACACTCTGATGACACTCATCCTAAGAATGGGGCTGTGACCATATTGCTATCTCTTTTGCCAATAAAAGCTGCCAATACGTCAGTTATGCATAACAACGACCATGTTAGTAGTTAATTACGGTACTTACAAGACTACAAATCGTTGACGCTCCGTTGACGCTTATTTTACTGTATTGTCCATTCAACATCTGGTGCCGTCCATAATTGTTTTCCTCCTGATCTGACAGTACTGGTTGGCTTTCTGCATGATTGAGACTCAACCCTGTGGCAAAGCCGAGAAGCGTCACTATCTTGCACTGTTCACTCTCACATGACTAAAAATGATGTATCCTGCCAAAAGATTCATTGCGCCTGCTATACATCTAATTATGAACAGATATTCACTAGCTACTTACCATTCGCCCATAATATATCTCTAACAGAAACTCTCGGTCAAGCTACATGAAGCTGGTGAACCATTGACGCATTCTGACCTACTGTTTCTTCCCTCCTCCATATCTCCGCGTTTCAGCTGCATTGACCGTCACTGAAACCTTTTCAGCCTGTCTCTTTGACTTCCGTGTCGGCCGAACCAATCTGGGCACATTTGGTGCAACACTCATATCCCGCTGTTCTGGGCATTCCGGATCCTCGATGCAATTGTTGTGCTCTACATCGGAGTCATCGTCCGCAGCGCAATCCTCTTCGCTGTCATTTGGATTATCCAAGTCACAATTCCAGTTTAGCCAATCTCCAGTGTCCGAAATGCTGTCAGGTGCGGTATCCTCGTTGCTTTTGACTTGATGACAGTTGATTCTCCGAATACGGCGGACATTCAAGATTTGAGTTCGTCCTCCAGGGAGGTCCTTTCCTGACAAAGCTGGTGGCAAAGGTGGTCTTTGTGACAATTTAAATGCAGTCGCACCATCATGTTGGAAGAGTGACCAGGATGCTTTGACGATCTGTTCCGTATCCGAAATATATACTAAGGCGGTCATCTGTTTGTTTTGAGCGCAGGATTCCTTTGGTGTAGCACCTAGGTTTTGGCTGCCCTGCCACATCACCGAAAAGTTGTCCACCTTGGCCATTCTGTGCAATTTCCCTTCTTCTGCCTGTTTCTTAATTTCCGAGTCATTTTCTGGGTTCATTATATCCAATTTGGGGTCAATGTCCAGAAAGTTCCCGTTAATGACTCGAGCAAACTGCCTTAGAACCACTTTTTCGCAAAGGATCTCGCCTGTGGTTTTAGGCTGCGTCCAGCTGATATCATCTCGGCCAAGGGAAAAACTGGCCTCCACTCCGACACCATGTGGTATGATAGAGAATATGTTGCGGGCCTCATTGGAGCGATTGGCATCCTTTGAATGCGTTTCCTCCTGTTGTCACCACCAGTCGATTATGTCCGGTATCCAAAATGTACTGCTAATCTCCATTGGGTCGGAGTGGTAATCATTGAGATTTGAATTGATTTGCCCCTAGTTCTTTGGTGCTTCAGTAGGCGAATTGAAATAGAGCCTGGCAGTAGTCAATAAGCGGGCTGCGTGATCACTTTGTCCGGGTGTCGTCTCAGCAACAGTGTTAGGCGTTAAGTATTCCTCATCATCGCTGGACAAATCATATTGATCAAAGGATGATTGATAAGACCCTGAAGCCGTTGCAGAGGGGACCAGATTGCTGCTCAGTACCGTTTCGAGTTTATTGACCGGCACACGTCGATGTTTGGTGTAGTATTCATTCTCAATATACTTCAGAAAAGCCTCTTGGAATTGTGTAGTGTAGGATGTCTCCTCCTTGGGATTAATATCCATTCCCTTATCCTACTTTCTAAATGATCGCAACTTCCTGAAAGGATCAAGGATGTGCGCGGAAATCAGCAGAATGCCGGTCTTTGGAGTCACTTTGGCGTAGAATTTGGAGAGCTTCTGTCGAGCTAACTTCACTGCGAAGAACAAGTCTTCCTTCCATGGAGGTTTCTTCTTGTCCAAAGCTCGCATTACGCCATCCATGCAATCGAACATGTCATTGTACACTGTAATAACATGATACAATGTGAATATATGCCTCTTCGACATCCAAAGGGTCCAATATTGAAATGGCCTGAATACTTCCATGACATACTTGACACTCATCCATTCATCCTGAGGTGTGAATAGTGGCTGATATTCAGTGAAATTTGGGTTCTGAAGCCACACACGGGTGAATTCCCGTAAGCGGTAAGTTCTCTCGAGCAACTCTAGGGTAGAGTTCCAACGTGTCTTAGGGTTAGGGTTAGGGTTAGGGTTAGGGTTAGGGTTAGGGTTAGGGTTAGGGTTAGGGTTAGGGTTAGGGTTAGGGTTAGGGTTAGGGTTAGGGTTAGGGTTAGGGTTAGGGTTAGGGTTAGGG
>Ga0307514_10001833_pt1 | contig 23569 bp, 19 predicted proteins | sample 16_EM_MG_FD_203088 | JGI IMG/M metagenome (GOLD analysis project Ga0307514, IMG submission 203088) | Populus trichocarpa ectomycorrhiza microbial communities from riparian zone in the Pacific Northwest, United States - 16_EM | ecosystem: Host-associated > Plants > Roots > Unclassified | place...
AACCCGTTCTTTCCCGGCGCCCCCATCACGCTTCGCCAGCTGGCGACGCACACCTCGGGCATCACGGACCGCTGGGAGGTCTACCGGGACACGTACCACTGGGGCTCGGATGCACCCGAGCCCATGGGCGCCTTCCTCAAGGCCTATCTGGTGCCGGGCGGTAGCCGCTACGCCCGAGAGAACTTTCTGCCGGTCCTGCCCGGGACGCACCGCGAATACTCCAACATCGGGGCGGGCCTGGCGGGCTTCATCGTCGAGCAAGCCATGGGCGAATCGCTGGCTTCGTACACCCAGCGGCGGATCTTCCAGCCACTGGGCATGAGCCGTACGGCCTGGCGGCTGGCGGACGTGCCGGCCGGTTCGCACTCGACCCTCTATGTCGGCCAGTCCGGCCTGAGCATTCCCATCCCGCCGTACGGGCTGACGACCTACGCGGACGGAGGCGTCAGAACCACGGTGAGCGACCTGTCGCGGTTCTTCATCGCCCTGTTGAACGGCGGACAGTACCAACAGGCGCGCATCCTGGACACCAGGACGGTGGAAGAGATGCTCAGGTTCCAGTACACGGACGCCCACAAGCCCGACAACGTGACCTTGAATGAGAAGAACTCGGGCATCTTCTGGTCCACCAAGTTCAACGTCACCCGCATCGGCCACGGTGGGTCGGATCCGGGCGTGCGCGCCGAGATGCTTTCCGACCTGTCCCATGAGACCGCCATCGTCTTCGTGACGAACACCTCCATCGAAGGGACAGAGGCCAAGGTCTATGGCGATCTGCTGAACGACCTCTGGCAACATGCTGAGCTGCTCAGGCGGGAAGGTCAGCCCTGACACGTTGAGAAGCGGGGCAGGGCCCACCTTGAAGCCCATTCGGCTGCGGATGATCGGAGGCAGCCGCACGGCGCCGCGGCCCGTCCGCCGGTCACCCTGGCAGGGGGACTCGGTGGCGTCGGCGTTCTTTGCCCGTGAGCTTCGATGAGCTACCAGTTCTTCGCGCAGTTAGTTGTACAAGAAGGCCGTCACCGTCAAGCGGCCGCGCCGGCGCAACGGGCGAAAAAAAGCCGGCCTCTCGGGGCCGGCTTTGCATGCGCCCGAAGGCGCTCAATAACGACCGCCGCCGTAGCCCCCGTTACCGTAGCCAACGTCGGCGCGCTTGCTGGCGGTAAAGCCGCCTGCGCCATGGCCGCCAGCGCCACCAGTGGCCTCGCGGGGGCGAGCCAGGCTCACCACGATGGAGCGTCCGTCCACCGACATGCCGTGCAGTGCCTCGATGGCGGCTTGTGCCACCTCAGGGGTGGACATCTCCACGAAGCCGAAGCCCTTGGATTTGCCGGTGTCTCGGTCCATCATGACCTTGGCGGACGACACGTCACCAAACTCCGAAAAATTGTTTTTTAGGCTGGCGTCGGTGACGGAGTAAGGCAGGTTGCCCACGTAGATTTTGCTGCTCATGATTGAGCCTTTCTGGATGAGAGTGGCGCAGGTTCAAGTGCGCATTCGCGAAACCCGGTTTCGCAGTTGGGGCCGCTTGTGGGAACGTCTCCCGCCAAGCCGTCAGCAGGCCGGTGGTTGGGCCAAGCTGGTTTGCAGCCAGCCCTGGGACACGGCAAAGAGCCGGGCCGCATCACGTGAGGCAAACGTCTTGTCAAAACGGAAGACACGGCAGTAGCTGCCGTTGCCTTGCGATCGCTGAACCGAGATCGAGGCGCGAAAGCGGCCGCATTCGGTCGGGTGTGTCGTGGGCGAAACGACGAATTGGCCCATGGAAATGGCAGAAGGGAAAATCTTGATCAATCAAAGCTGCGGGCTCAAACAGCACCGCAGGTAAAACGGCCGCTCGGAGGGCTGCATGCAGCTCGAACGGTCATGACAAGTCGTTGGGGGCGACGTGTGTAGAGGGCGATGGAGGATTTGCTGGGTATCAACAAATTTTCGCCGCTGGAGCTTGAGGCTTTTCGGGAAGCAGGTCAATGACTTTCTGATTTCTTGTGGATGCCACCGAGGTGCTGGTGCGAATGGTGTTCCTGCAGGGGCTGTACCAGCTCTCGGGCGAGCAATGTGCAGCACCCCGTCGAGCCGGCAAAGCGCTGGAAGCTCAGCCGGTCGGGCACTTGGGAGGCACTCGGGGAGGCACTTGGGATGTGTCAACAGGCCGCAGCTCAGTCGATGAAGGCCGCCAGTTCATCTGGCGACCCGGTGGGAAACGACGCTTTCAAGAACTCCAGGAAGGTCGATACACGTGCGCTCAGCAGCCGGCGAGAGGGGTACAAGGCCCACAGTGCAATCTCCGGGCCTTCGACGTCGCCCCAGCGCACCAACTGCCCGCCGGCCAGATCCTTGGTCACCAGAGAGATCGGTACGCACGCCACACCGACGCCCGCGCGAACGGCGTCTCGCACCATGAACAACGAGGCAAGACTCAAAGCGGGTGTCACGGTGATGCGCTTCTTCTTGCCAGACGCGCCGATGTACTCCCAGGAAGCTGCCGCTGCGCCGAAGCCGCCGCCTCGCATGACCGCTGGCACCGTCGCCTGGCCCACAGGCGGCTTGAGTTTCGGACTGGCGACCACGACGAGGCGATCCCTCACGATGATCCGCCCCACCAGCCTCGCATCCGCGTCGGGGTTGACGCGGATCACGAGGTCGTAGCCCTCCTCCACCATGTCCACGGCCCGGTCCTCGGTGGTGACCTCGAGGCGGATCTCGGGATACTGCAGCGCGAACCTGGCCGCGAGCTTGCCCATGGCGGCCTGCGAGAAGAGCAGCGGCGCGCTCACCCGCAAGCTGCCTCGCGGCGTCGTGCCGCCCGACGTGATCGCTGCAGCCGTTTCGTCGATTTCGAGCAGCAGCGCCGAGGTCCTCTCGTACAGGGCGCGCCCCTCTTCGGTGAGTTTCAGCGCCCTTGAGCCCCGCTCGAACAAACGCAGGTTGAGGCCGCTTTCCAGATCTGCCACGCGCCGCGACAGCGTGGCCTTGGGACGACCCGATTCGCGTGCTGCGCGCCCGACGCCCCCGTGTCGGGCGACAAGGTTGAAGTCAGCCAGCGCAAGCAAGTCCATGTGTTCCACCTGTGAGACGAAGTGTCCAAATATATCGGCTATCGGCCTTCGGTAGGAACGAAGAAGATCTGGTCTCGCTTCAACCAAACACGGAGTTTTTCATGACCATCCTGATCACCGGCGCCTCTGGCGCCATCGGCCGCCAAGTCGTTCAGCAACTCGTGGACCGGGGCGCCGCCGTGCGGGCACTCGTCCGCGACCCGGCCAAGACCCAGTTCCCCGCCGGCGTCGAAGTCGTTCAAGGTGACCTGCTCGACGTCGATTCACTGCGGAAGGCATTGGCAGGCGTGTCCACCCTGTTCCTCCTCAACGGCGTCGTCCCCGACGAGTTCACGCAGGCCCTGGTCACGCTCAACCTGGCGCGCGATGCGGGCATCGACCGGGTCGTCTACCTGTCGGTGATCCACAGCGACAAGTACCTCAACGTGCCCCACTTCGCCGGCAAGTTCGGCGTGGAGCGGATGCTCGAGCAGATGGGCTTCGGCGCCACCATCCTGCGGCCCGCGTACTTCATGCAGAACGACCTCACCATCAAAGACGTCATCACCGGCTACGGCGTGTATCCGATGCCCATCGGCAGCAAGGGTCTGGCCATGATCGACACGCGCGACATCGCGGAAGTCGCGGCCCTCGAACTGCTGCGCCGCGAACAGGCACCGGGCTCGCTGCCACTGAGCCGGATCAACCTGGTCGGCCCGGATGCGCTGACGGGAAGCGACGTCGCCGGCATCTGGTCGGACGTTTTGGGTCGCCCGATCAACTACGGTGGCGACGACACCGCGGGCTTCGAGAAGAACCTGCTGAACTTCATGCCGGGCTGGATGGCCTACGACATGCGCCTGATGAGCGAGCGTTTCCTGACCGAAGGCATGAAGCCCGACGCCGGTGACGTCGAACGCCTGACGACGCTGCTGGGCCGGCCGCTGCGTTCCTACCGCGCTTTCGTTGCCGAGACCTCGGCTTCGGCCTGAGCTGCCGGCCTGCGCGGCAAAGCGCCGAACGGCCCCGAAGCGCAGGCCGAGCGATCAACCCGCTTCTTCCACAGCGCTGAGGCGCTCCTGATGCGTTTCAGGAAGGGCCAAAGGCCTGCAGTGGCCGCATGGTCAAACTTGCAGCTGCGCCCGCGTGGGCAGGCCGTCGCAGTCGCCCGGGAATTGAACGACGCGCGCCCCGATGGCGCAGCCGCGTTGCGCCGCCGCATCCAGCGGCAAGCCTTCGAGCAGTGCGCTGACGACGCCGACCGCGAAGCCATCGCCTGCGCCCACGGTGTCCACCACTCGCTTCACCTGGACGCCTGGGACGTGTGCGCGAAGTCCCTGCTGGTTGGCGCAGTAGGCGCCATCCGGGCCGAGCTTGACCACGACGGCTCCTGCGCCCAGCGCCAGGTAGAAATCGGCGATGTCGTCGGGCTGGGCTCGGCCTGTCAGCAGGCGCCCTTCCGCCAGGCCAGGCAGCACCAGGTCACTGATGGCCGCGAATCCGTTGATGGACAGGATCATCTGCTCGCGGTCGGGCCACAGGCGCGGGCGCAGGTTCGGGTCGAACGAGAAGCTGCTGCCTTGCCTGCGGGCGCGTTGCGCGAGCCTGTGCGCCAGCTCACCGCAACCCGGCGAGAGCGCGGGAAGGATACCGGTCAGGTGCAGGTGGCGTGCCCGGGTGCTGTCCAGGCGGGCGAGATCCCCCGCGTGCATGCGGCTGGCCGCAGAACCGCGGCGGAAGTACTCGATCTGCGGATCGGTGCCGTCCGCTTCGAGCGACTTCAGCATGAAGCCGTTGGAGCTGCCTTGATCGACGCTCGCGAAGTCTGCGACGATGCCTTCGCGCTGTAGGACTTCGGCGAGGAAGCGACCGAAGGCATCGTCGCCCAGCCGGGTCAGGTAGCCGACGCGCAGGCCAAGGCGCGCCAGGCCGATCGCAACATTCAACTCCGCCCCGGCGCTGAACCGGCGGAATCGCTCGACGGCATGCAGGCCGCCTGTCTCCTCTGCCGCGAGCAAGACCAGGGCCTCGCCAGCGGTCAGGACGTCCAACACTGTGCTGGCGCTCACATCACGGCTCCGAGTTGCCATGGCACGAATTCGTTGTTGCCAAGGTCGTGCTGCTCGCTCAGCGTGCGCTGTCCCGAGGCCGTGGCCAGCATGAGCCGGAACAGGCGCTCGCCCGCCTGACCGACATCCAGCGTGCCATCGACGATCTCGCCGGCGTTGAAGTCCATGTCCATGCGCATGCGCTCGAACATCGCGCTGTTGGTGGCCAGCTTGATGGACGGCGTGGGCTTGCAGCCGTAAGTGGAGCCGCGGCCCGTGGTGAAGCAGATCAGGTTGGCGCCGCCGGCGACCTGGCCGGTGGCCGAGACCGGGTCGTAGCCAGGCGTGTCCATGAACACCAGCCCGTGCGCGGTGACCGGCTCGGCATACTCGACCACGTCCATCAGCCCGGTGTTGCCGCCCTTGGCGACGGCGCCGAGCGACTTCTCGAGGATGGTGGTGATGCCGCCTGCCTTGTTGCCGGGCGACGGGTTGTTGTTCATGTCGCCGCCGTTCTTGCCGGTGTAATCCTCCCACCACCGCAGCCGGGCCATCAGGCGTTCCGCGATCTCGGGCCGCGCGGCGCGCGCCGTCAACAGGTGTTCGGCGCCGTAGATCTCGGGTGTCTCCGACAGGATCGCGGTGCCGCCATGGCGCACAAGCAGGTCGACTGCGGCGCCGAGCGCGGGGTTGGCGCTGATGCCCGAATAGCCGTCCGAGCCGCCACACTGCAGGCCGACGACAAGCCGGCTCGCGGGCAGCGTCGTGCGGCGGGCGGTGGCCGCGAGATCCAGCATCTCCCGCACGATGGCCTCCCCCTTGGCGATGGCTTCGCGGGTGCCGCCTGCATCCTGGATGGTCATCGTGCGCAGCCGTCCGGGAATCGCCGCGAGCCGCGGGTCGACCAGGCCGTCGACCTGGTTCACCTCGCAGCCCAGCCCGATGATGAGCACGGCCGCGAAGTTGGCGTGGGCTGCGTAGCCGCGCAGCGTGCGCTGCAGCAACTCGATGCCCTCGCCGCGTCCGCTCAGGCCGCAGCCGCCGCCGTGGGTGATCGCGACGACGCCGTCCACGCCCGGCCACTCGGCCATCGCGGCGCCCTCGAACGCCTTCTCGATGGCCTTGCACACCGTCGCGGAGCAATTGACGCTGGACACCACGCCGACAAAGTTGCGCGTGCCGACACCGCCGTCTGCGCGCAGGTAGCCCTCGAAGGTGGCGGGCACCTCCGCCGGTCGCGTCGGCACGTAGGCGTGGCCGATGCCGTGCAGCGGATGGGAGTCGCCCATGTCCAGGTTGTGCACGTGCACGTGCTCGCCAGCGGCGATGGGCGCGGTGGCCTTGCCGATGACCTGGCCGTACTTGCGCACCACGGTGCCCGCTGCGATGTCAGCGAGCGCGATCTTGTGGCCCGCGGGAATCTCGTCACGAACCACCAGCGCGCCGCCGTGCGGAACCGCGATCACCGTACCCGCCACCAGCACGACGCGGGCCACGGCGACGTTGTCATCCGGATGCAGTACCAGCACCGCCGGAGCCTGGGTCTCAGTCGACATGGCACACACCTCCGCCCCGCCGGGCGCCTTTTCCATTCGTTTCATGACGGATCCTGATGGGTTGGGCCTGACGACGCGAAGGCGCCGAGCAGCCAGGGTTGGGCAAGCGCCGGCGCGTGCTCGCGGGCCGCCGCGACCACGGGCGCCAGGCGGCGCGCCTTCTTCTGATCATGGTTGCCGGCGATGTCGGCCAGGCGATGCGCAAGAAACGGGTTGAGCAGCCGCTCGCGAACCTCGTCCCGATAGGCGCGTGCAGCCGCGCCCTGACCCAGGGCGTCGAACACCGGCAGCACCTCATCGGTCCACACGCCCTCCAGCGTCGCACGCCAAGCGGCGACATGCATGGCCTCCAGCACCGTGCGTCCGGCCGGCTGGCCCTCGCGCAGCCAAAGCTCCGCGAGCACCGTGTGCGCCAGGTTGAGGAGCCAGAGCTTGAGCCGCTCGAACGGGTCGAGCGCATCGGTCGTGACAATGGCTGGATGGCTGCAGGGAACGATCAGCCCGCCGGTTCGCTCGATCGCCCACAGTGCATAGGGCTCCGCGATCGCCCCGGCCGGCTCCAGCGGCGCCGACACGATCCGGTCGACCAGCGAGTTGCCCCAGACCAGATGGCCGCGCAGCCAGTCCTCGAACGCCGCCGGCAGTTGCCAGGCCCTGGCAAGGCCGCCGAGCAGTTCGCGCAGGCGGTCGCCGTTGCGCGACACCAGTTCGCACGGCAGCAGGCTCAGGGCAGCCTCCGGTTGCGCCTGCCAGCGGTCGTGCAGCAGCACCAGCAGCTTCGCGGGAAACGCCTGCGGTGCGGCGGCGTCGGGCGCGGCAAGGCCGGGGCCGTCCGCGTCGGCGAGTTGCCAGCCCGCGTCGCCGGTGTTCGAGACCACGACCTGCACGCCACCTTCGGCCAACTCGCGGCGCACGCGGTGCCACTGCGTGGTAGTGCTCAGCGCCGCCCTCACGGCATGGCAATGGCACAACTCATCGACTTCCCGCCCATGCATCAGGCCCTGGAGCCGCACCGGGTAAGCGCGGCCCTCGGCCAGCGCCGCGACGCGCGCTGTGCCCTGCGCACTGCCCGTCGTTTGCACGACGGTGATGCCGCCCAGCGCCTGGCCAGCGTCCAGCGCCTGCGACACGAACAGGTCGACATGCGCCTGCAGAAAGCGGCTGGTGCCGAACTGGAGAATGGGATGGCCGAGCGGCATCGTCAGGCGCTCAGCATTCGACGATGGCCTTGATGACGCCCTCGGCCGGATCGAGCAGGCGCTCGAATCCGGCAGGGACGTTCGCCAGCGCCAGCCGATGCGTGGCCAGTGCCGCGTCGGGCACCTGGCCTGCGCGCATGGCCGCGAGCACCGTCTCGAAGTCCTCGGTCGTTGCGTTGCGGCTGCTCAGCAGCGTGGCCTCGCGCTTGTGGAATTCAGGGTCCGAGAAGGCGATGGCGCCCTGCACGATGGAGACCAGCACATAGCGCCCGCCATGCGCGATGAAGCGGAATCCGCGCTCCATGGCCTTGGCGTTGCCGGTGGCATCGAACACTGCATCGAAAAACTCGTTGTCGGTCAGCCGGGCCAGCTCGTCCGTGTCGCCGTCACCCACCGGCACCGCTGCGTCAACGCCCAGGTGCGTCGTCGCGAAGTCGAGGCGGTCGCGCCGCGTGTCCAGCGCTGTCACGTTGGCGCCGCGCAGCTTGGCGAACAGCATCACGGCCAGCCCGATGGGACCTGCGCCGGCCACCAGCACGCGCTGGCCGGCCACGATCTCGCCACGGCGAACCGCGTGCGCACCGATGGCCAGGAACTCGAGCATCGCCGCCTGGTCCAGGCTGACACCGGTCGCAGCGTGCACGAACCCGGCCGGCACGCACAGCAGCTCGGTCAGCGCGCCGTCGCGGTGCACGCCGAGCACCCGGATGTCGGTGCAGCAATTGGTCTTGCCTTGCCGGCAGGCGATGCAGTGGCCGCAGGACAGGTAGGGCATCACATAGGCCGGATCGCCGACCTGCAGCGGGCTTGCCGGATCGGTCTCCTCCACGATGCCGGAGAACTCATGCCCCATCACCCGCGGATAGTTGAGGTAAGGCTGGTTGCCCGTGAAGATGTGGAGGTCGGTGCCGCAGATGCCGACTCGCTTGACGCGCAGCATCACCTCGCCGGGCTGGCGCACGGGGCATGGGCGGTCTTGGGCGACGAGGCGGCCAGGGGTTTCGCAGAGGACAGTGAGCATGAGGGGGTTCAGAGTCGGTAGAGGGCGGCGGCATTGCCGCCGAAAAGCGCGGCGCGGTCGGCGTCCGAGGGCGCAGGATCGACGGCGTCGATCAGCGCCTCGGCCATTGCGCGCCATGCGGTGTAGTCGCTCGCCAGCCGAAGCACTGGCCAGTCGCTGCCCCACAGCAGCCGATGCGGACCGAACAGCGTCCACGCCGCCTGCACGAAGGGCTGCAACGCCGCGCGCCCCGCACCTGCGGCGGCTTCGGTGAGCAGGCCGGAGAGCTTGCAATGCACGTGCGGCAGCGCGGCCAGGCGCGCCATGTCCGTGCGCCATGGCGCCAGCGTGCCGCGCGCGATGGACGGCTTGGCGGCGTGGTCGACGACGATGGCGAGCGTCGGATGGGCGGCGGCGAAGGTGTGCAGCGCCGCAAGGTGCTGCGGCATCACCAGCGCGTCGAACACCAGGCCGTGGCGTGCCATCGCGCCGGCGGCAGGCGCCAGCGCGGGGTCGGCAATCCAGTCGTCGTCGGGCAGGTCCTGCAGCATCGGGCGCAGGCCCTTGAGCAGCGGGTCCCGGGCGAGCACCTCGATGGTGTGGACCGCGTCGGCGGCCTTCAGGTCGGCCCAGCCGACCACGCCGCGCACGAAGTCGGTGTTGCGCGCGGTTTCGAGAAGAAAGGCGGTGTCTTCCGCGGTCGGCAGCGACTGCACCAGCACGGTCGCGTCGATGCCGTTCTCGCGCAGCAGCGGCGCGAGGTCCTGCGGCCCGAAATCACGGTGGATGGCGTGCAGTTCCGCCGGCGGCCAGGCGCCGGCGCGATCGGCCAGGCGCCAGAAGTGCTGATGCGCGTCGACCTTCATGCGGCGCTCCCGACGGGGCAAGGTGATTGCGGATCGACAAGCCCGCGTTCGCGCAGGGCGTTCCACAAGGCCGTGGGGATGGCGCGTTCGAACCAGGCGACGTTCTGCCGCACCTGCGCGGCGCTGCGCATGCCGCAGAGCACCGCGGCGACGGCAGGATGCGCCAGCGGGAACTGCAGTGCGGCGGCCTCGAGCGGCACGTCGAATTCTGCGCAGGCTGCGCGCAGCGCTGCCGCGCGGGAGAGCGCGGACGGCGGCGCGTCCACGTAGTCGAATTTCGCCTGCCCGGCCAGCAGGCCCGAGTTGAACGGCCCGCCGACGACGATCGCGGTGCCGGCCTTCGCGCACTGGTCGAGAAAGCCCAGCGCGCCTTGCTCCAGCAAGGTGTGGCGGCCTGCGAGCAGCGTGCAGTCCAGGTGGACTTCGCCCATTGCATCGCGCGCCAACGCAGACTCATTGACGCCGAGGCCGATGGCGGCCACCCGGCCCTCGGCGCGCAGTTCCTCCAGCGCGCGGAAGCCGCCGCCGCGGGTCAGCGCCTCCCAGTGCCTGTCGTGCCGGTCACCATGCGTCATGCGGCCGATGTCATGCACCAGCAGCATGTCGATGCGGGCGAGTCCCAGGCGCTGCAGGCTGTCCTCGACCGATCGCAGGATCGCGTCGCGGCTGTAGTCGAAGACGGGACGGAATGGCAGCGGGTCTGCCCATCCATCGTCCAGCGGCGCGACGCCCGGGTCCGGCCGCATCATCCGCCCGACCTTGGTGCCGAGCACGAACGCGTCGCGCGGGCGTTCGGCCAGAAAGGCGCCGACCCGCCGCTCGCTTCGCGTGTAGCCGTAGAACGGCGCAGTGTCGAAGTAGCGCAGCCCGGCCTGCCAGGCCTCTGCCAGCGTCTCTTCGGCGTCGTGCGCGCTCACCGGCGTGTAGAGCCCTGCGAGGGCGGCGGTGCCCAGGCCGAGCGCGCTGAGTGCGAGGCGGCCGCCGGCGATGGGTCGAAGAGCGCTTGCTTGCATGGCGATGGCATCCGGTCCGGGCACGGGGCGCGCACCCGGACCTGCGGGTCAATAAAGGACGTTCTTTGCTTCGGGCTTGTCGACGTTGCCGCGGGTCACCAGCACCACGCCGGTGTCGCGGAACTTGGGCACCTGCTTGCCGGCGATCACGTCGGCCAGCGTCTTCACGCCGAGGTAGCCCATCTGGTACGAGCTCTGCACGGCAGTGGCCTCGAGCGTGCCGTCGCGCACGAACTTCTGCAGGTCCTCGTTGCCGTCGAAGCCGATGGCGACGACCTTGCCGGACTTGCCGCTTTGCACCAGCGCGCGGCCCATGCCGACGGCGGTGGGCTCGTTGGCGCCGAAGATGCCCTTGAGGTCCGCGTTGGAGGCCAGCACGTCCGTCGTCTGGTTGAGTGCGGTCGCCATCTGCGACTGGGAGTAGAACGGGCCGACGACCTGCAGCTTGGAATGCGCCTGGAGGTATTCCTTGAAGCCGCCGACGCGGCCGATCTCGGAGCCGGCACCTGCTACGTAGGACATGATGGCGACCTTGCCGGTGGTGCCGACCTTGGCGATCATTTCCTTGGCGCACATTTCGCCGGCAGCCTTGTTGTCGGTGGCCAGGAAGGACTGGTAGTAGGCCTTGCCGGCATCCGACACCATCGAGTCGATCAAGACCACCGGGATCTTGGCTTCCCAGGCCTTCTTGAGTGCGGGGACCAGTGCGTCAGGGTCGGAGGCGGCGAGCAGGATGCCGGCGACCTTGCGGTTGACGGCGTTCTCGACCAGGTTCACCTCGTCGGCCACGGCCGATTCGGAGGCCGGACCTGAAAACGTCATGGTGTGGCCCTTGCCCTCCTTGATGGCAGCCTCAGCGCCCTTGTTGACGTTCTGCCAGAAGTTGGAGTTGGTGGTCTTGACGATCACGGCGATCTCGCCGGCGCAAGCGCCAATGGATGCGAGCGCGAGCGAGCCGAGCAGCAGGAAGCGGGGAAGTCTGCGGTTCATGGTCTGTCTCCTGTCGATGTTGTGGTGGGGCGGTTCGAGAAGGCCTTGCGGCCGGGGTCAACGTCATCGGCGATTGCGCATCTGGTCGATCCAGACGGTCAGAAGAATGACCAGGCCGATGATGATTTGCTGGGTGAACGCCGAGACGCCGTTCATGTTCAAGCCGTTGCGCAGGATGCCAATGACAAACGAGCCGATCATGGTTCCGGAGATCGTGCCGACCCCGCCGATCAGCGAGGTGCCGCCAATCACCGCGCTGGCGATCGCGTCGAGCTCGTACATCACACCCTCGTTGGGCTGCGCGGTGACCAGGCGTGACATCAGGACGCAGCCGGTGAGGCCGGCGAGCGCACCGGACACCACATAGGCGAACATCACAACCCGCCCAACGTTGACGCCCGACAGCCGCGCTGCCTCTGCGTTGGAGCCCACTGCGTGGATGTGGCGGCCCAGCGTGGTGCGGGTCAGCAGGATGCTGGCGATCACCGCCAGCACGATCATCAGCAGCACCGGGTAGGGGATGCCGGGGAAGACCACGTCCGGAAAGCCTCGTGTATCGAGCTTGACCACGCGCCACAGCGAGCCGTTGCCGAGCTCGCCGAAGGCCTCGCCCAGGCCCGAGATGGCACGCGCACCGGTGATCTGCAGCGCGACGCCGCGCGCCACGAGCATCATCCCCAGCGTTGCGATGAACGGCGGCAGCTTCAGCCGCGTCACCAGCAGCCCGTTGATCGCGCCGCACAGTGCGCCCACCGCGATGCCCAGCGCCATGCCCAGCGGAACCGACATCCCGGCCTTCACGGCAAGTGCTGCGACAACGCCCGACAACGCCAGGATCGAGCCCACCGACAGGTCGATGCCGCCGGTCAGGATCACGTAGGTCGCGCCGATGCCGAGATAGACGATGGAGGTGACCTGCAGCGCGACAGTCATGCCGTTGCCGAGCGTGAAGAACGAGTTGCTCGTGGTGGAGAACACGATCACGAGCACCAGCAGGCCCGCCAGCGCTGCAAATTTCTGGATGAGATCCTTCTGTCTGTCGTTCATGGTGCAGTGGTCTGGAGCGTGGGAGCGTGCGCCGCCGTTGCCGGCGAACGCACGGAGGCGTGGTGCATGATTTCTTCCTGGCTGGTGGTGCGCGTCTCCAGGATCTTGGTCAGCGAGCCTTCATGGAAGACGCAGACCCGGTCGGTGAGCCCGAGGATCTCCGGCAGCTCCGAGCTGATCAGCACCACGCCGATGCCGTCGGCAGCGAGCTTGTCCATGAGTTCGTAGATCGCGTACTTGGCGCCCACGTCGATGCCGCGCGTGGGTTCGTCGAAGAAGATCACGCGGGAATCGCGGAACAGCCATTTCGCGATGACCACCTTCTGCTGGTTGCCTCCGGAGAGCAACCGGGCGACCTGGTCGGCCGACGGCGTGCGGATGCCCAGCGCTTCGATGTAGCGGCGCGCCGCAGCAGTCTCGTCGGCGAAGCGGATGAAGCCAAGGTTGTCGGAGACGGCCCGCATGTTGGCCAGCGTGACGTTCTGGGCGACCGTCATCTTCACCGCCAGCCCGTGCGCCTTGCGGTCTTCTGACAGGTAGGCGATGCCATGGCGGATCGCGTCAATGGGCGAGCGGATGTCCAGCTTGCGGCCGTGCAGCAGCACCTCTCCGGCATCGACCGGGTCGGCGCCGAATACCGCGCGAGCGACCTCCGTGCGCCCGGCGCCGATCAGTCCGGCAAAGCCCAGGATCTCGCCGCGTCGCAGCTCGAAGTCGATGGGGCCGAACGCGCCCTTGCGGCGCAAGCCGCGCACCGCCAGCACGGTCTCGCCGCCGCGTTGGCGTGTAGGCGCCGGAAACTTGTCGTCGAGGGCGCGGCCCACCATCAGCGAGACGATCTCGTCGATGCACGTGGCTGCCAGGTCCATGGTCGCCACGTAGCGACCGTCGCGCAGCACCGTGACGCGGTCGACGATCTCGGCCATCTCGTCCAGCCGGTGCGAGATGTAGACGATGCCGACGCCAGCGCGCTTGAGTTCGTGGATCACCTTGAACAGCTGCGCGGTCTCGGTGTCCGTGAGCGAGGAGGTCGGCTCGTCCATGATCAGCAGCTCGGCGTTCATGGACAGCGCCTTGGCGATCTCGACCATCTGCTGCTGGGCGACCGACAGGCCTGCCACCGGCGCATCGGGCCGGATCGCGACGCCCAGCCGGTCGAGGCAGGCCTGCGCGCCGGCGCGTTGCCGGGCACGGTCGACAAACGGTCCCCGCCGCGGTTCGCGTCCCAGGAAGATGTTTTCCGCCACATCCAGGTGCGGCACCAGGTTCAACTCCTGGTGGATCATCACGATGCCCTTGGCCTGCGCTGCCTGTGGGGAGCCGAAGCGCATCTCCTCGCCTTCGAAGCGCAACTGGCCTTCGTCGGGCGCATACATGCCGCTGATGACCTTCATCAGCGTCGACTTGCCGGCGCCGTTCTCGCCGCAGACGGCGTGCACTTCGCCGCGCCGGACATCGAAGCTGACGCCGGCGAGCGCGGTGACGTTGAGGAAGCGCTTTGTCACGCCGCTCAGTTGGAGCAGCGGCGGCGGCACGGACGAACCAGGGGAAGACATCAGCGAGGTCAGGAAAAATCGAAGGCTTGAGAATTGGTAAAGCCAATTTGCCACAAAACAGATTTGGCCTGACCAGTACAAACCCCATCCTGGCCCCGCTGCGCCCTGAGCGAGACTGGCGCGGGCGCGTCTAGCCTGCGCCCGGGTGGCGGCGCTTCCCGCCGCTGGTCAGGCCAATTCCTTTCACAAGCTTTCTGAATGCCTTCCTCTTCCCGTACCGTCGATGCGCGCAGGTCGTACCAGCAGGTGGCCGACCGGATCCGCGCCGTCATCCAGGACGGCGCGTTCAGCGTCGGTTCGCGGCTGCCGCCGGAGCGCGAACTCGCGCTGCAACTGGGCGTCTCGCGGCCGTCCCTCCGCGAGGCCCTGATCGCGCTCGAAATCGACGGGCGCGTCGAGATCCGCATGGGCTCGGGCGTCTATGTTTGCGCGCCGCCTGCCACCATTGAGCACGGCACGCCGGCGCTCGGCGAAAGTGCCATCGAGCTGATGCAGGCGCGCGCCGCGCTCGAAGGCGCCGTGATCACGCTGGCCGCGGCTCGCGCCACGCGTGCCGGTCTCGACCGCGTGGCGGAGAGCCTGCGGGCGATGCGACGCGAGCACGCACGCGGGCGCACACCGGTCGACGCAGACCGGCGCTTCCATCTGAGCATCGCCGAGATGGGGGGCAACTCCGTGCTGGTGCGGCTGGTCGGCGAGTTGTTCGACGGCCGCCACAGCCCGATCTCGTCGCACATGCGCGGACGGTCCGAGAACGTGCAGACATGGACCGCCGCGCTCCAGGAGCACGAAGCCGTGTACCACGCGTTGGAGGCACGCGACCCCCAGGCGGCCGCCGCTGCAATGTTCACGCATTTGCGAGCGTCGCAAGAGCGCTGGCTCGCCGAGCCCTCCGCGGCGCAGGAACCCACGCCGCTGATGAACGTTCCCGACAAGGATTCCGCGTGATACGCGAGAGCGCACGATGTTGACCATGCGCGCGACCGGCAGCCAAACCGGCCATCAGCAGCTGGCGTTGCCGAGCGATGTCGTCTGGCCAAGCTGCGCCGCTTCTTCGAACTGAGGTGCCTGAATGGTCCGACAGATCCGAAGACGCAGCGATCGAAGAAAACCAGCGCGGCGGTCGGCGGATGGGCACGGAGACGCGTGATCGCGTGACTGTGGTGCCTACGTCGGCGCTCTCCTGGAAGGCAAACTGACCATGCCATTGCCATGGCGGCACTGAGGGCTCAACCGATCGGCGTGCCGCCCTGTCCGCCGATCTGAACGCCTTTCTGCGGTTGGTCGGGCATGTGCCTGGAGAGCAGTTCGAACCCTAGCGCGCCAGCCTTCGGTCGTTGACCGCCGACGTTCGACACCGCATGGCCATCGCCGCCCGCCGCCTGATCGCCGAACTGAAGCCAGCTTGGAGGTCGAGATGACGACAGGTCAGCATTCGTGGACGTGATGCGGCGACGTGCAGGGCGGGCGGGTGGGCGGTTTAAGCCCTCGCATGCGGCGTTGTCTGGCGAGCACCCCTCGTGCAACATCGAGCGAACTGGCTTGGCTTGAGAGATCCGGGTCAGCCAGCCTGGCCAGCGGTGGTGGCCGCCCCTCACGGTAGCTGTGCCCGAGCTCGACTGACAGGTCATCGGCCAATGCTGGCATGCCGGCGGGGCGCGCTCAGCGCGCTTGAGAGGGCCGGGTTTTCAGGGCTGACCTGCGGCCGGCACGGCGTTCACGGTCGGGACCCAGTCGGAGGCCCAGATCTCAAAGGGCTTGTCGGGCGTGGACAGCCACAGCGACGGGTACAGGTGCGCGCCGACGGGCAGCTTGGTGACCTGCGGCAGCCCCTTGGAGATGTGGCGCGTCTCGCCCGGCTGCAGCGTGACCAGTGTTTGCGCCTGGCCACCGTCGCCCGGCACGGCGAAGCTGGTGTTGTTGTTCGGCGAGCCGGTGGGCAGCACGTTGTCCGAGGTCCAGAACGCCAGGGTGCGCGCCGTCGTGCCGGTGTTGCGCAAGTCGAAGCCGTAGCTGCACTTGCTGCCTGCAGGCAGTGCGTCGCTGTTGCTGCAGGCGGTGATGTTGGCGATCACTATGTGCTTGGGCGGCACCGTGAAGTTCACCGCCGCCGGGGCGGCCTTGCCGTCGTAATCGAACGCGGCCGAGTAGCCGATGTCGAAGCCCGGAATGCCCATGGCCCAGAACTGGTAACGCCCGGCCGGCGCGCGGCGCATGTCCATGGTGAAGTTGCCGTCCAGCCCGACCTGCACGCTCTTCAAGTAGCCGGTGCACAGCGCGTAGCCAGGGGCCATGCACAGGTAGAGGTTGACGTAAGGCGGTGCCGGATCGGTGACCGGCTGGCCGGTTTCCGCGTTCAGCAGCGACCCGCGGAAGCTGAGCTGGGGCGCCGGAGCGGCGGCCTGCGCGCTCTGCCTGGTCTGGCGGCTGGCCTGCATGCGCAAGGCCTGGCCTTGCGTGCGCTGGGCGAACTGCGCCTCCGTCATGCCGGTGGCGCCCTCGGGCGTCACGGTGAAGCCGAAGAAGAGCTGGCCCAGCGTGGCCAGCGGCTTGCCGGCCTTGCTCACATACACCGTGCCTTGGCTCAGGATGCCGGTAGGCGCGCCGGCGATGGGCAGCAACTGCGTGACGGTGGTGGAGGCGCCAGGGGCCAGTTGCACGTGGGCCGGGGTGTAAAGCGCCGTGCCGCTCATGAAGGTCGCGGTGCCATAGGGGCCGCCGCTCATGTTGGCACTGACCATGGTCCACACGTCCGCGTCGATCGTGTTGGCCGTGATGTTGGTGAGCGTGACGGTGTACTCGCAGTCACCGCCGTCGGTGGCCCGGGTGCAGTTGGTCGGTGAAGTCACGCTCACCGGCGCCAGCTTGGCCTTCAGCGCCTCCTTGAACACGGTGTCCGGCCCGTCGTAGTGGAATGGCGTGCCGTAGGTGGTGACGTAGCCGGTCGGCGAGGTGCTGAGCTGGTAGTAGCCGGTGTCAATGCCGGACAGCGACAGCGCGAAACTGCCGTCGGCGGCCACGGGCAGCGTCATCAACTCGGTCTGGCAGATGTCGTAGCCGGGGCCGTCGCAGTGGCGCAGCGTGACGGGACCGACGCCCACGGGCAGCGGGAGGCCGGTCACCGCATCCTTCACCGTGCCGGTGACGTAAGGTGGTTGCGGCTTGACCACCTTCAGCGAATAGGTGCCCAGCTCGCTGGGATTGCCGGTGAACGAGAAATCGGGAAAGCCCGCTGCGGCGAAGATGACGGTGCCATCGGCCGGTACCCTGAACAGCGCACGCGAGTCCATGTCCGGTCCCGCATAGTCGTTCTGGCTGATCTGCTGGCAGTTGCTGTCGAACACGCCGACGATGCTGTCTGCCAGCGTGCCGCCGCCCCCCAGCGCCGCCGACAGATTGACCTGCAGCAGCTTGCCTGGTGTCGCGGTCACGCGGAAGAAGTCCACATCGCCGGCGACGATCTCTCCGCTCACCGACACGCCGGGCGCGGCTCCGATGGATTGCGCGGCGGCGCAGCGATTGTTGGGTTCGATCTCGGCCACCTTGGCGTGGACCCAGGAACTGGAGGCGGCCAACGCCAGCGCAATGGCAGCGGGTCGCATGGAAGTTCTGTTCATGACCAAAAGACTCCGTGTGGGGGATGCTCAGGCGTGTGTTGCCAAGGCACGATGTTGATTTGGAAGCCCGCCGCATTGCCCAAGGTCATCGCCTGCCTGCCAGACTGGCTGGCGAAGAACTCGACGCTGGCATGGGTGTCCGACGGCGCTGACCCAGGTTCTGCGGCGCGGCGCAGGTGTTTCTGTCGGTGTCGCCCTCGGGTCTGCAGCGTGTCAATGAGGTGTCAAGTGCGTGTCAGATCAGGATAGAGCGGGCTCAAGACGGTTGCAAGAAATTTCCAGGGAGATTCTGAGAATATCCCTAATGTGTCAATGCTGCGCTCCCGGCCTCGCTACCGCATGCACGGAATCTGCGCCGTCGCGGACCTTCGCAATCGCCTTGTCCAGCCGCCTCAGCAGCGCGATGAGGGCAATGGCATATTGAAGTGATCCGTGCCAAGCGACGTTGCGGCGCCTTTACGTGACCGCCCGCTCTTGCTCAGTCCGGCGGCGCAACGCCAACTGGGTGAGAGACGGGGGCACATAGGCCGAGCCCTCAAGCGGGGCAATGTCCTGACCGGGAGGCACGATCGCGTCAATGCGATCCAGCAGGGCGTCGTTGAGATGGACTGCCGCTGCAGCAAGCAGGTCGTCGAATTGCGCCATCGTCCGTGGGCCAAGGATCGCCGCCGTGATGCCAGGGTGCGAGACGACGAAGGCGAGCGCCATGTGCGTCAGCGAAATGCCCGCGTCTGCAGCCACGGCCGCCAACTGCTCGACGGCATCAAAGCTCCTCTCGTCGCTCATGAGCGTCGGGAAGTACTTCGCGCGCAACGAATCCGGCTGGGACTGGCCCCTTCGATACTTGCCGGTGAGCAGTCCCTTGGCCAATGGGCTCCAAGCGGCGACGCCCATCCCGAAGCGTTGGCAGGTCGGAAGGATGTCGCGCTCAATTGCACGGTTCAGGAGCGAGTACGGCTGCTGCTCGACCCGGAAACGGGACAACCCGCGGCGTTCGGCCACCCAGTGGGAATCGGCGATGTCCACCGCGGGAAACGTCGACGTGCCGATCACGCGTACCTTGCCGGCCCGCTGCAGGTCGGTCATCACAGCGAGGGTCTCTTCGATGTCGGTGTCCGGTGTCGGGCGATGGATTTGGTAGAGGTCGAGATAGTCGGTCCCGAGACGACGCAGCGAGTCCTCGACAGAACGCGTGATCCAGCGTCGCGAGCTGCCTCGCTGGTTCGGATCGTCGCCCATGGCGTGATAGACCTTGGTTCCAAGAATGACGCTGTCGCGCCGGCCTTTCACCGCTTTGCAGACGATCTCTTCCGACTCACCGCGGCTGTAGGCGTCGGCGGTGTCGATGTAGTTGATGCCGGCGTCCAGGGCCTTGTGAATCATGCGGATGCACTCGTCATGGTCCGGGTTGCCCATCCGTCCAAACATCATGGCTCCCAGGCCGAACGCGCTGAGTTGAATGCCGGTCTTGCCAAGCAGGCGGTATTTCATGAACTTCTCCTTGATTGCGGTAAGTGCCACGCCGCGATAGAATAATCGGAGCAAGGTTCCACTTATTATGCGGAGCCATGTTCCGTTTGTGAAGTGAGCATGATGAAGAAGTTGAAACAGAAGGAAGCCGTACCGCTCCCGATCGCCGCCCCGGAGCGGGGCGTTCGTGCCGATGCGCAGCGCAATCTCGATACGTTGTTGCGATCGGCGATGGAGCTATTTGCCACCGAGGGCGTGGACGTGCCAGTTCGCACGATCGCAGAGAAGGCCGGCGTCGGCATCGGCACGCTGTACAGGCACTTTCCTCAGCGTGCGGACCTGATCGCGGCGGTGTTCCAGCGCGAAATCTCCGCTCTGGCGGACCACGCCATCTCGCTGGCTGACAGCGCCGAGCCGGGAGATGCGCTGGTTGAGTGGGTCGGTCGGTATGCCAGCTTGGTGGCAACAAAGCACGGCCTGGCCCCGGCCCTTCACTCCGACAGTCCGTCGATGGAAAAGCTACGTGCCCATTTCTGGGAGCGAGTTCGCCCGGCGTTGCGGCCGCTGCTCGATGCAGCGATCGCGGCCAAGCAAGTTCGCGCCGATGTTGGCGTCGACGATCTTCTAGAGGCTGTTGCGAGCTTGTGCATGCCGGCTCACGATGGCCGCGCCGGCTACTCGCAGCGCATGATCTCGGTGCTTGTAGACGGGTTGCGCGCCGGCGCCAACGTGGCTCCGGCGCGTTCGAAGTGATCTGGGTGACGGCATCGACTTGGTGGCCGGTGCCGACGTCGCCTACTTCGTGCTGTGGGCCGCTTCTTCGATCACCTTTGCGACGAGGGCGGGTCGAGACAGGAACACAGCATGGCTGGCCTTTGCCTCGGTGACTTTCGATCCCGCGCGCTTGTACATGAAGCGCTGCAGCTCCGGGCTGATCGACTTGTCTTGCGTCGCGAGGATGGCGTAGCTCGGCTTGGCATGCCATGCGGCCGCGGGCAGTTTGGCCATGAACGCAGTACCGGCCATGTACATCTGGGAGTCGGCCATGAAAGCGGTGCGTCCCGTGTCCACATCCGCGGCAACCAGCTCCGCAAACCGAGCAGGTGGGAAGTAGTAGTACGCCTGGTCGGTCGTGGCTTTCAGGTCGTTGGCCGAGGCGGAGGGCATGGTGGCGTTGAGGCTCGCGCAGCTCTCGTCCTTGTCCGGAACCATGGCGGCAACGTAGACCAAAGCCTTCACCTTGGGATCGGTGCCTGCGACCGTCGCAACGGCACCGCCATAGCTTTGACCCACCAGGACGATGGGTCCGTCGAGTTGCTCCATCACACGGCGAGTCGCTGCCACGTCGTCGTCAAGGCTTGTCAGGGGCTGCTGCACGATGCGGACCTCGTACCCGTCCTTCTTGAGGAGTTGGTACACGGGGCGCCAACCGGAGCCGTCGACGAGCGCGCCGTGGACCAGGACGATGTTGCGAATGCCGTTGTCCGCCGGTGCGGCGCCAACGGCGATGCAGGCAAAGGCAATCGCGCCAACGGCCAGATGCTTGAGTTTGTTCATGATGAAGTTCCTGTCTGAAATCAATGCTGGTCGCGCAGAGTCAGCGCGCGCCGGCGATGTTGAAACCGCCATCGACGAGCAGGCTTTGCCCCGTCACGAACCGTGCCTCGTCGGAGCAGAGCCACAGGGCGACGTCCGCGATGTCGCTGGGCTGCCCCACGCGCTTGAGGGCAGCGTGCTGACCGATGGCGTTGAGCATCTCGTCGGGAAGGCCCGCGGTCATCGGGGTCTGAACGACGCCGGGGCTGACGTTGTTGATGCGGATGGCTTGGCCGCCGATCTCAAGAGCGAGCGGGCGAACCATGGCGTCCAGGGCCCCCTTGCTTGCTGCGTAGACGGAAAGCCCGGCGGTGCCGCCAGTCGCCGCGATCGACGAGGTGTTGACGATGGCGCCACCATGGCCGAGCTGCCTCATCGCGGCGATCTCGTACTTCAGCAGAAGCCACACGCCGCGAACATTGGTGGCGAAGACTCGGTCGAACTCGGCGACGTCAGCGCTCTCGATGGGGGCGTAGGCATTGACACCGGCGTTGTTGAAGGCTGCGTCCAGCCGACCGAAGCGGTCGACCGTGGCGTCGATCAATCGTTGGACGCTTTGCTCGTCGGTGATGTCCGTGATCACCGTCAGCGCCTGACCGCCGATCATCTTGATCTCGTCAGCGGCCGATGTGAGTTCGGCTTCGCGACGACCGGCCAGGACAACGCAGGCGCCCGCACGCGCAAAGGCCTTCGCGGTCGCGCGACCAATGCCCGAGCCGGCGCCCGTGACGAGTGCGACTTTGCCGCTGAAGCGGCTCGACACGGCTGGGGTGCCGTAAGTGGCGAGGGAGGAATTCATGCTTTCGTATGGGTGGTTGACGATGCTGTTGAAGATACGGACACGAGGGGTCAACAACAATGCGGTGCAAACGGGATGAATCGGTGCATCGGAGGCAACAGTCATGAGAGGCACTGAGTACGCCGAGCTGTCGGCGTTCGTGGAGGTGGCACGTGAGCGCAGCTTCAGGCGCGCCGCGGCGCGCTTGGGGCTTTCGCCATCGGCGCTCAGCCGCGTCATCCGCGGTCTGGAGGAGCGGCTGGGAACACGACTGCTGAACCGGACAACGCGCAGCGTCGCGCCTACCGACGCCGGGACTGAGCTCTATGAGCGTCTTGCGGGAGCAATGGCAGAGATCTCCCAGGCGGTGGCGTCGGTGGGTGAACACACCGACAAGCCATCCGGCAAGCTGCGTCTGAACTTGCCAAAGCTGGTGGCCAGCGTCGTGTTCGCAGGGCGCTTCAAAGCCTTCGGGGAGGCGCACCCCGGCATTCGACTGGAGCTGACTGTTGACGATGGCTTCACGGACATCGTCGCTGGCGGTTTCGATGCGGGCATTCGGTCGGCCGAGAGCCTGCCTCGCGACATGATCGCCGTGCCGGTGACGGGCAAGATGCGCGCGGTGGTCGTAGGTGCGCCGTCCTACTTCGAAGCGATGCCGAAGCCGAAATTACCGCTCGACCTCAAGCAGCACCGTTGCATCAACTACCGGTTCCACAACACGGGTGCTCTGTACCGCTGGTCCTTCACGAAGCGCGGCAAGGAGATGTCACTGACTGTCGAGGGCTGCGTGAGCGTCAACGATGTGGACCTGTGCATTCAAGCTGCCGTGGATGGCGCCGGCCTGGCATACGTACTGGAGAGCTACGCAAGGCGCGAAATCGAGTCGGGTCGGCTGGTGACGGTGCTTGATGACTGGTGTGTCCCGTTTGGAGGATTCCACCTCTACTACCCCAGCCGTCGTCAGATGCCAGCATCCCTCAAGGCGCTCATCAAGTTTCTGTCGACCAGCCCGCCGGCCTGACAACCCGACTGGATGCGGCGGGCGGCCCGCGTTCTATGTCGATCGCGCGGCCAGGAAATCGAGCAAGACCTGAATCACAACATGTGTGCGCTCGAGCCGCGTCATGTAGGAAGCTTGCTCCACGACATGCAATGTCGCCCCTGGGATGCCATCCTGAAGAAGTTCGGCTGCAGCCGGGGGGGCGTGCTTGGATCATGCTCATCCACCTGCCCCACTTCACGGACACCGACGTGCACTCCGCCACCGTGGCAAGCGTCACACTGCGTCGACACCATGGCAACCTGGCGCACCTTGCTACCGGGGATCGCCCGAGACCCCCGAAACCTCACTCGATGTTCTGCACCTGAACTTCGAGTGCGAGGCCAAGTGCCTGTCGTGCTTTCATATTTCGTCTGCGTCGTCCAAAAAACCCCACAGGAAACCCCGCAGGCAAACCAAGCAGGGTTTCGCTGAGCATTCTTGTAGGCAGAGCATGCAGCCACAGCACTGTAGCTTGTGTCGGCAGGGGCCGTCGTTACCTAGCCCCCATCCCGGCTGCTTCCATGCGTTCGTGAAACGGTAGAAGGAAAAACATCGGACCTGCTGAAGCTGCCTAGCTCGGTTGCGCGGACCCGCATGGGGACGACGCGCGCCATGCAAGATGGCATCTGAGCCGGCCATGGTGTCGATGGTTCGGAAGAGTTGGATGGGGTGCAAGGGGTCGCGAGTTCGAATCCCGCCACCCCGACGAGCCTGTCCGAATTTCTGTGTGTGAGGCGCTTTGAGCCATCA